>Ga0210394_10007384_pt1 | contig 11595 bp, 13 predicted proteins | sample IncBWC12MmetaG_FD_160121 | JGI IMG/M metagenome (GOLD analysis project Ga0210394, IMG submission 160121) | Forest soil microbial communities from Barre Woods Harvard Forest LTER site, Petersham, Massachusetts, United States - Inc-BW-C-12-M | ecosystem: Environmental > Terrestrial > Soil >... | reverse complement strand
CGCGGGACTTAGGCCCTTTTCGGGAAACGCATCCGCCAGGTAGGCGCAGATGGCGGCCGCCTCGGTAATCACCGTGCCGCGATGCACGATGGCGGGTATTTTCCCCATGGGATTGAGCGCAAGAAAATCCTGCGATTTATGCTGCATCTTCTCGAAGTCCACCACCTTGATTTCGTAGGGCGCCCCCACCTCTTCCAGCATCCAGTGAACGATGCGGCCGCGGGACATGGGGTTGTGATAAAAGGTGATTTTGTCAGCCATGACGGACTCCAGCAGGTTTGGAAGTTCAGTTTCGCGGCGCATCCGCGCCGCGCGTGAAATTAGTATTCATTTGTGTTAACATTTACATAATTTCGCAACTACATCGGAGGCCCCAAATGACTGCTTCAGCGCCCCGCCCCTCTTTCATTCCCGCAATCATCTACAAAGACAACCGCGCAGCGCTCAAGTGGCTGCAAAAAGCGTTTGGCTTCGAAGTCGGCGAGGTAATGACCGACGATAAGGATAATATCGTACACGCCGAGATGAAACACGGCGACGGTGTGGTGATGATCGGCCACGAATGGGCGGATTGGACCAAGAGTCCGGCGTCCGTGGGCGGCAAAAACACGCAGCGTGTCTTCGTGCGCATCGAGAGCGGCATCGATGAGCATTGCGCCCGGGCACGGCAGGCCGGAGCGACCATCGCTACAGAACCTGCCGATCAGTTCTACGGCGAACGCAGCTACATCGCGGTCGATCTTGACGGCCACCATTGGACCTTCTCGCAGACCGTCAAGCAGGTGTCCGCCGAGGAGATGACCAAGGCAAGCGGCTTTAAATGGAAGAAGCTCTAGGCCCCATTGGGTGCCAGCGTACAGACTCCGCTGCGTCGCAAGCCTAGGATTCCCGAGCAAATGCTCGACATTCTCAACTTGTATCGATTTGCAGCGATATTGCTGCTCAGCGTGGTTTTCGTCGGTGCTGGCGGATGCAAACCCTCCGCTGACACAGAGGCAAACGCCGCGCCCACGGTCGAGGAGCCCTCGCCATCCAACGCCGCGTCCGCGAAGCCGCAACCTGACTTGTCGGGCCGCACGCGTTTTGGAATTGCATCGTTCTATGCGAACATGTTTGCGGGCAGAAAAATGGCGGACGGCACAAAAATGGACCCGCAAGCCGACAACGCCGCGAGCAGGACGCTGCCACTCGGTACCACGGCGATGGTAACCAACACTGAGACCGGCCAAAGCGCGCAAGTGACCATTCAAGACCGCGGGCCCTATGTAGGGGGCCGCATCGTGGATCTCTCGGTATCCACCGCGCGAAAGATCGGAATCACGCAACACCAGGGCATCGCCGCAGTCACCGTCGCCCCGATCTCGGTTCCACTGCCGGACGGCAGCACCAAGCGCGGCGCCGCGACGCTGGATGCGAAACCCTGAGTTTGGGGATGCAACGAAGTGAGGGGCGAGGCGGCCTATAGCGGGCACTCAATCGCACGAAAATGATCGCCACGAAGCGGAGCAAGATCATCCCCGTCGAGGGGTTAGCAGGCCCGGAACACGCCCAGATTCTGGCGCGTGGCGGCCAGCAAGGCGACATCGACAGTTTGACAGTGACTGCCGTGCAAGGAGTGGCGGCATTGCTGAAGTTTGCGCCGGAGATCGATCGGCTGAACCTGGCCTGTAACCGCCCGAATCCCTTTCTGTCGTCGGCGTACCTGCGGTGCTATGCCCTGCGCTCAGAGTACTTTCAGCCCGGACGCGGCGAACGCATCTTCTTGATTCGGCAAGGTGGCCGTTTGATCGGGTGTGCGCCAATGCGGCGTTCAGCGAACGATTTCGCCATGCTGGTGGGACCCTTGGCCCGGCTCGGAGTCCGCCTGCAGTGTCTGGCGCCCCTTGACACCGACCGACCGGGGATCTTGGCCGCGCCGGAGGATGAGGAGCGCGTTGCGGCCGCGCTGCTTAAGCACCTCTGCGAACACGAACGGGGATGGGGCATGCTGGAGTTCGTCGGCCAGCGACCCGGTACAGCCTTGCATGCGGCCGTTCATGCCGCCGCGAATCGACAATTTCGTGCGCGCGACTACCCAGCGGAGCCGTACACGGAAATTGCGGTGGTATGGAGCAGCCTCGGCGCGTATTTCCAGTCGCTCACGAAAAAAATGCGCTCCAATGTCAGCCGGCAGGCCCGCCGGCTGTTCGCGGCGGGCGAGGTCGAACTGATTTTCGCTGAGGGGGCTGCGGCCGTAACGGCGTGGTTCGACGTGTACTGCGATCTGGATCGGCGGAGCTGGAAGTGCGGGACCTACGCCTCGATCGGGCGCAATCCTCGCCGCGTCCGCTTCTACCGGGAGATCGTCGCCGGCGGGGCAGGTCTCGATCCGGAATTTGTCGGCGTGATGCTCAACGGCGTGCTGATCGCGGGATTGCTCATCGGATCGAATGCGAGCGCATCGCCCGACAACCATGGTGCGTGGTGTCTGGAGATGGCTTACGATCAGTCGCTCGCGAACCTCGGACCCGGCCAACTGCTGCTGCTGCTCGCGGTTGGCATGGCCATCGAGAAGTCGCATCGGCATCTGAACTTCATGCAAAATTTCGCGTATTACAAACATCGCTGGGCGGCAGAGCCCATTCATGTGGTCAACGTTCAACTCATCCGTTGCCTCAGCCTGCACAACGCGTCCGCCTACCTGGGTGTGGCAAAGAGAAAGTTGCGGGGCTGGCGGCGACAGCGTGCCGGCCGGAGCAGAAATGCAGATCCCACTCCCACAGCCGCGAATCGGGAGCATGCCGCCGCCCTCACCGCGGCCGCCTTGGCCTATGACGGCCCGGGCGTCCGTCGCCTGGGGCGGACTGCCTGCCGAGTTCATCTTCCCTTTGATATCGACTGAAGCACCATGGAAACTGCTTTCGGAGTTGCTCGGCAGTTGAACGCTCATCGCCGTGAGCTGTTGTCGCTGGATGAAGACCTGTTTGCCGCATTCTTCGACCGCTACCCCTTCAAGATTTCTCATAATCTGACCGCCCATCCTCTGTTGCAGCTTCCGCGCCTGGTCGAACTCGCGCGCTCGCTGGCCGCGCCGATTCTGTATTTCCGGGGAGATCATGCGATCAATCAAGTGGATGATTCGATCGACCCGAATGCACCGAAGCGCACCTTTGTGGATCGTCATCTGGCTCGCCCGGCGCTGTCTGCGGTGGAGACCATTGCTCAGATCGAAAGCTGCAGCGCCTGGATGCAGCTGCGTAACGTCGGCGCAGACCCCGAATACGCCTCGCTACTCGGACAAATCATCGCCGAGTTCCGCCCGCTGTCGGAGCGCATTGCGCCGGGATTGTCGGCGCCGCGTGCGGATATTTTCGTGAGCTCGCCCGGAGCGACTACGCCGTTTCATTTGGACGAGGAGCACAATTTCCTGCTGCAGATTCGCGGTTCCAAGAAACTTTCCGTGGCGGACGGCTCAGACTCGGCGGTCCTCGACCGCGACAGCCTGAAGGCGTATTTTCGAGGCGACGGCGAACTCGTACGGTACGCCGAGCACCTGCAGGCTCATTCCTACGATGTGAGTTTGCTCCCGGGCGAAGGCGTGCATATCCCCCCGTGCTTTCCGCATTGGGTGCAAAACGGCGACGCGGTCTCCATTTCGCTGGGAATTCTCTGGTTCAGCGATGTCACTGCCCGTCGGCGACATCTTTACCGCGTCAACCGCTGGCTGGAACGCGCCGGTCTGAGTCCGACCGCGCCTGGCGAGCGTCCGGTGGTGGACTCCCTCAAGGCGCTGCCGATCACCGTCAAGCGACGTCTGCGTCGCTTATTGCGACCGAATTGAAGTTTGGCTGCGCACATAGTCAGATTCCCAGGACCTTCAAGCCGTGTGCTTGCGCCGCGAGACCTAAGGCTTTGTCGTGAGTTGCCATGGCGGGATCAATGCCAAACGCGTCCTTCCATAAGAGCGCGGATGCGAGATGAATCGCGTCGAGAGTTCCGAGTTCAGTCGGCATGGGTTGCGCAGCGCGATTAAGCACCGGTGTGTCGATCTCAATGAGCTCCAAAGAGTCGATGAGTGCGAGAATTGCGGAGCGCCGTCTTGCAACTTCAATATCTGAGAGGCCGCCGCGCAGTCGTACGCGATCCAGGGTACGCAGACTTTCCGTCATCACCAGCGCGCTCGAAACTCCCCGATCAATGTGGCGCCACTCGGGCAGCGCGTTGGGCTGTCCGAATGCGACACGGAGAAGCACCGATGCATCGACGTAAGCAATCACCGATGACTTTGCCGTTCTTCGAGTAGCAATTCCAGGACGTCTACGTTGAGTTGCGATGCCTTGGGCAAAGAGACTTTATTAGGCGCGGGCGAACCTACGGCCGGCTTGCGAATTTTGAGTCCCAGCCCGCGACGGATGGGTACGATCTGCGCAATAGCCGTATTTCGATCGAGCACGGCAATGGATTCTCCGCCCTGAACAAGGCGTAGAAATTCGCTCAATTTGGCTTTAAGTTCTGCAATTCGCACTTGCTTCATGACTACATATGACCATAACTAGTCATTTTAAGCAAGTGACGAATTGGGTGAGTGCGATAGACGCGACTTAACCGGGCCGACTCCTGCCGGCCCGGTGATTGACCCCGCTGGGCGAGTCTTACTTGTTGCTCACCTTCCATTGCTGCACGGCAGCCATGGTGTTCTCGACATGCTTGTCGGGATTCATCGCGGTGTACTCGTAGATGATCTTGCCGTTGGGCGCAATGACGTACGAGGTGCGATTGGCGTACTCGGGCTTGGCCGCCAGCACCGCGTCGTATTCCTTGGTGATCTTCTGATCAGGATCGGCAGCCACTGCAAATTTATTGCGGCACTCGCTCACGGAAAATTTATTCAACGTCTCGATGTTATCGTGCGAAACCCCGATCACGGTGGCGCCCAGGGCTTTGAATTTATCGGTGGCCTCCGCAAAGTTGTGTGCTTCGACCGTGCAGCCGGGGGTGAATGCCGCCGGATAAAAGTACAGCACCACCGGACCCTTCTTCAGCGCATCCGCCAACGAAAACGTGAACGGCTTGCCGGCGAGCGTCGCCTCAGTGGTAAATACCGGGGCTTGTGCGCCGTTCGAGAGTGCCGCATACAAGGGTGCGGCCAACACCGCAGAGCCCGCGGCAAGAATCATTAAACGCTTCATGGTGAGGGTTCCTTTGCAGCTGAAATAATCGTAGGAGCGGCAGTCTGCGCCATCCCAAATTTGCAGGCAAGAGTCCATGAAGCCGAGCCATCGGAATGCTCGGCGTTCGTCTACAGCGTGGACGCGTGGACTTTGAAAAACCGGCAATCTATTTCAGCAGCGCCTTGATCTCACTCACCACGCGCACCACATCCTCATCGCTCATGGCGGGGAACAAGGGCAATGTGACGGTTTGGCGACCGACCCGCGCCGCCACCGGCGTGTCCTCTTCGCGATAGCCTTGCGCTTTGTAATATTTAAGACTGGGGATGCTGGGATAGTGCACGCCGATGCCGATGCCGCGATCGGCCATGGCCTTAAGAAATCCGGGCCGCGTCATGCCATGCGCCGGAAAGTCGATCAGCACCTGGAACATGTGCCAGCTATGGCCCGAGTCCCCGCGGGCGGGCAGCACCACCTTTGCATAGTCGCCGAACTCCTCGAAGTAGCGGCCGGCGAGCGCAAGGCGCCGCGCGTTGAATCCATCCAGCCGCCGCAATTGATCGATGCCGACCTGCGCCGCCACATCGGTAAGATTGCTCTTGGCGCCCGGGAACATCACATCGACCTCCCCCGCCGCATTGCGCTTGATGCCATGGAATCGGTACTGCTCGAAGAGCTGCGCACTGGCGGCATCGGGACTGGAAATGGCGCCGCCTTCGATGGTGGTCATGTTCTTGTTGGGATGAAAGCTGAACACCACAAGATCGCCGAAGCTGCCGATCGGCTTGCCTTTGTACTTGGATCCGATGGCATGCGCCGCGTCTTCGACCACGCGTAAGCCATGCCGCGCCGCCAGTCCGTACAGCCCATCCATATCCACCGGCAAGCCGGCGAAGTGCACCGGCATGATGGCGCGGGTCTTCGCCGTGATGGCGGCGGCTACCCGATCAATATTGATGTTGCGGGTATCAAGATCGATATCGACGAACACCGGTTTGGCGCGCAGACGCGCAACGACATTCGCGCTCGCGGCGAAGCTCATGGCCGGCACGATGACTTCATCGCCCGCACCGATGCCGGCCACCTCGAGCGCCATCTCGAGACCCGCAGTGGCGGAGGTCATGACCCGCACATGGCGATTGCCGCCGAGATAGGCAACCAGCGCCGCTTCGAAGGCCAAAACCTTGGGACCGCTGGCCAATTGTCCCGAACGAAATACTTCGGCGACCGCCGCGATGCTGTCCGCGTCGATCGATGGTCGCGTAAAGGGAAGAAAGGGCTTCACACCGACCGGCTTCACGCTGAGAGGTTTCATACCGAGTTCCTCGACACCAGGACCACGCCCGCGCAAATGAGTGCAATACCGACAACCTTGGGCATCGTTAAAGTCTCTCCCAACCACAGCACCGATGCAAAGGCCACCACCACATAGCCCAAGGACAGCATGGGATAGGCGGTACTCACCGGCGCCTTGGATAAAGCCGCCAGCCACACGCAAATGCTGGCGGCGTAGCACAGCATGCCGGTCCAAAACGGCAGGCTCTTGAACAGAATCAGAATGCTGCTATTCAAGGTGTCGGCATTGAATACGGTGAAGTGCCCGAGCGGCTTGGTGGCCACTTTCAGCAGCAGCTGCGCCGCCGCGTTCAATCCCACCCCCGTCAAGATCAGCACCCAGGTGATCAAGCTCATCGCCGCGCCACCAGCACTCGCTGTACGTTTTGACCGAGATTTCGCATGGGGACACCGCGTTCAGTAAGGTTTTTGAATGTGCCTATATCCATCACCGCGTAGGCTTGAGTTTGCGCCGACCAAAGAGAAATGAATTCGTCGATGTCGCCGATTCCCAAGTTCGGCGCCCGATTCAATCCATAGTCAAGTTCACCACGAAACTTGACCAGTGTGACAGTGCGCCGCAAATAAAAGGGCAGCGATTGATCATAGGTGCCCACGCTGTACAGGGGCGCATCGCGTTCACCAGGCGGGAACACCGCCGCGAGGTCAATGCCTGAATAAATCGGCGCCAACAAGGCCGCCCCGCGCACAATCAGCAACCAAGCCAAACACCAGCCTGTACCTAAGAACATGCCGGCACGCGTCGCGTCGCGTGCCGGATCACGCGCGCGCAGCACGAGCACGAAGGCACCCGTGACGATGAGCAATGCGGCGATTTCTCTCACCGGCTTTGCCAGCGGCAAAAGATAGGCGCTGCGGTCCGAACTCGCAACGAGCGCAGGCCAATTGAAGCTCGCGAACAGCAGCGCCACGCCGGCGGTCGCGGTCAGCGCGGCGGTGATGAGAAAATCACGCTTGAGGGTCGCCGCCGGCAGCGCGGCGATCAGGATCGCCAGCGGCGGCATGGCGGGCAGGATGTAGGGCATGAGCTTCGAATCGGACAGCGAGAAAAATACGCCGACAAAGACCACCCAGATCCAAAGAAATAAACCGGGACTGAACTGGCCCAGCGCCACGCCGCGCTGGCGCCAGCCCCGCGCCACCACCCGCAGCGCCGGCAGCGTCCACGGCACGCTGCCCGCCAAGAACACCGCGCCGAAGAACCACCAGGCTTCCTGGCGATCGGCAATGGGCGTGAGATAGCGCGCCAGGTGTTCATGCACGAAAAAAAACTGCAGAAAGTCAGGCAGCCTGTGCGCTGCGAGCCAGTGCCAGGGCACAGTCAAAACCAAAAACAGCGGCAGGCCCCAAGACACCCGGAGCCGGCGCCAGGGCGCAAGATCACGCGTGGTAATGCTGTAGAGCGTCAGCACGGCGGCGGGGATGGCCGCGGCAACCAGCCCCTTGGTGAGTACCCCGAGTGCGGCGCCGATCCACGCCAGCAGCATCCAGCGGCGCTGTGCGGCGGCGCCGTGCTGCGCCAGCAAAAACCCGGCCAGACTCAAGGTCATGTAAAACGTCAGGCTCATGTCCAGCGTCAAGATCTGCCCCAAGGCCACGAACATGAGCATGCCGGAGAGCACCGCCGCGGCGCGCCATCCCACCTCCCGGCCCCACAGGCGGGTGCCCAGGAGCCACACCAGCGCGACCGTGCCGAATGCCGTGAGAGCGGCATAAATCCGCGCGGAGAACTCGTTCGCGCCGAAGATCGCGAAGCTTAAGGCCGTCGCCCAATACTGCAGCGGCGGCTTCTCGATATAGGCCAAGCCGTTCAAGTGCGGGATCACCCAATCGCCGCCTTGAAGCATCTCGCGCGGTATTTCGGCGTAGCGTCCCTCGTCGGAATTGAACAGCGGCCGGTAGCCCAGGGTCGAGAACGCCACCACCACGAGCAGCGCCGCGAGTCCTGCATATATCCAGCGCTCGGGAAACCAGGCGCTCAAGGCGGCTGCATCGCCAAAAGACCTGACCTTCCCGGGATTTCGCCCATCATCACCGCCTGATCGGGCACCGGCCGTTGCAGTCCCAGTTCGCGAATCGCGGCCATGCGAGTGATTTTAGCGCCGGCAGCCTGCCAGCTCTTGAGCAGCGACTCGAACGAATGCAGTAAGCGCATGCCCTCGAGTTCGGCGTGCAGCGTGAACACGTGCAAATCATTCGCGGGCTGCGTACCCGCACGCTGCCCGGAAAGTCGCAACACGGCCTCCGCGATGTTCGATTCGTCGATGCCGCCCTGTCCTAAGAGTTCATCGAAGGTGGGCAGCGTCGTGGGCAACTGTAGGCAGGAACTCGGGCCTTGCGGAAGCATCGGCCAGTACGGCGTGCGGCCGCGGGTGTCGCTGGCGTAAGCCAATCCGTATTCGCGTTCCAGCTCCAAGGCGTGAGCGTTGATTTGCCACCCCGCCGCTGCGTGCGATTTAGGATATGAGCCGAACACGCGTTCGAAGGCGTTCATACCGCGCTCGAATTCAATGCGAGTCCAGGCGGCTGAAGCCTTGGCCACATGGTCCTGCCAGCGCACATGATCGTAGGTGTGCAGCCCTACCTCGAAGCCCGCATCGTGCACGCTGCGCATGATGGCGCCCGCCTCGCGGCCGATATCAGGCCCCGGCAGCACGACCCCGTACAGCAAGGTCTTCAAGCCGTAGTGCTTGAGCACCGAGGTGCGGGCAACTTTTTTCGCAAAGCCTTTGCGAAACACCCGGCGCAGGGCGCGTCCGGTGTTATCAGGGCCCACTGAAAAATAAAACGTGGCATCCACTTTGAGCGTCTTGAACAGCGCCATGAGCCGCGGCACGCCTTCGCGCGTACCCCTCAAGGTGTCCACATCGACCTTGAGGCCGATGTGCGTACCCTCAAGCATCGCGGGACAACAAGGCCGACGCAGAGGGCAAGGCGTGCGCGTAGGAATCGAAAATCGCCTTCAAAGCCGCGCGCATATCGGTCTTGGGCGTCCACTTAAGTTCCGCCGTGGTGTTCTTGATCGACGGCAGGCGCGCGGGGATATCCGCATACCCCTTGCCGTAGTAGTCGAGCGCGGAGATGTCGATGAGCTTGGTATTGCGCGCGGTGGGCGCGTACTCGGGGCGGGACAAGGCGATTTCCAGCATCATCTCGGCCAACTTGCGAATCGAGTACAGATTGTAAGGATTGCCGATGTTGTAAATCTTGCCATCCGCGATGCCGCCCGGGTTATCGATGATCGTGGTCAGGCATTCGACCGCATCGTCGATGTAGGTGAAAGCGCGGGTTTGATTGCCGCCATCGACCAGCTTGATCGGCTCGCCGCGCACGATATGGCCCAAAAACTGCGTCAGCACCCGCGAGCTGCCCTCTTTGGGGTCATCCATGCTGTCCAGCCCTGAGCCTATCCAGTTGAAGGGCCGAAACAAGGTGAATTGCAGCCCCTGCTGGCCGTAGGCCCAGATGATGCGATCCAGGAGCTGCTTGACGCAGGAGTAGATCCAGCGTTGCTTGTGGATGGGGCCCAATACCAGTTCGGAAGTCTCCGGATCGAATTCCTTGTCGCGGCTCGCGCCATACACTTCCGAGGTGGACGGAAACACCACCCGCTTCTTGTACTTCACGCAGTGGCGGATGATGGGCAGGTTTGCCTCGAAGTCAAGTTCAAACACCCGCAGCGGCTCGCGCACGTAGGTCGCGGGCGTCGCAATCGCCACCAACGGCAGGATCACATCGCACTTGCGCACGTGGTATTCGACCCACTCCAGGTTGATGGTGATGTCGCCTTCCACGAAATGAAACCGCGGGTCCTTGAGCATTCCGCTGACGCGCTCGGACTGCAGGTCCATGCCGTAGATATGCCAATCGGTATGGGCAAGGATGTACTTGCTCAAGTGATGACCGATGAAACCATTGACCCCGAGAATGAGTACGTTTTTCAAAATTAACCCCTACGGACCGCGGAAACGCCTGCGAACACTCTCAGCTCAACGCCAGCGGCTGGCGCGCCAAAACCGGCGGGACGCTATTGTGAGCCACACGCGCGCCATTTACGGCCAATTGCAAAATCTTAAGGCGCATGCCGTCGACGCAGTCCGCATACCATTCTCCGTCCGCGACGTACAGACAGGGCGCCTGGGCGGCGTATTTCACCGGACTATCGTCAACGCGCGTCTCGAGGATCAGAAGCCTACACCCGTTTACCTCGGTAAATGCGGTGGGAAAAGGCGGCGCCACGGCACGCACCAGGTCGTGCACCACTCGCGCACCCTGACGCCAATCGATGCGTCCATCCTCAGGACGGCGCCGGCCAAAATACGAGCCCTGCGAAAGGTCCAGCAACCTCCTCGGGGCCGTGCCGGCGATCAATGGCGGCAGGCTGCGCCGCAGCACTTCTTGGGCCGCCGCCGCCACTTTGAGCGACACATCGAGCGCCGTGTCGTTTTCCAAGATCGGCACCGCTTGCTGATCCACCATCGCTCCGGCGTCGGGTTTTTCCACCATGTAGTGCAGGCTGGCGCCGGTCGTGGTCTCGCCGTGAATGATGGCCCAGTGCACCGGCGCCCGGCCGCGATACTTCGGCAGCAGCGAGCCATGGATGTTGAGCGCACCCAGGCGCGGCAAGGCGAGCCAAGCTTTGTCCAGCATGTGGCGGTAGTAGAAGGAAAACACGAAATCGGGTTTCAAGGCCGCACCCTGGGCGATCCATTCCTGGGTGTTGGGCGTGTCGGGCGCGACTACCTTGACGCCTTCTGCCTGCGCCATTTCCCGCACGCTGCCGAACCACTGTTTTTCGTTGGGGTCATCGGCGTGAGTGAAGAGCAGCGGGATCTTGATCCCCTGCGCCAGCAGCTCGCGCACACAGCGCACGCCGACCTCGCTGTAGGCAAAAACGATGGCCGAGATCACCTAATGGGGTCCGTTTCCCGGCGCGCCAACACCAACCCCGGCATCGCGTGGTTAGGATCCGCGTCCTGCTCCAAAACCGCCTCCACGAGGTAGCGCGGCCGTTCGCGCACCTGCGCATAAATGCGCCCGACGTATTCACCCAAGAGGCCGATACCGAAGAGCGCCAAACCGATGAAGA
>Ga0210394_10007382_pt1 | contig 11598 bp, 15 predicted proteins | sample IncBWC12MmetaG_FD_160121 | JGI IMG/M metagenome (GOLD analysis project Ga0210394, IMG submission 160121) | Forest soil microbial communities from Barre Woods Harvard Forest LTER site, Petersham, Massachusetts, United States - Inc-BW-C-12-M | ecosystem: Environmental > Terrestrial > Soil >... | reverse complement strand
TTTGTTTTTTTATTTAAATAGGTAACGTAAAATTTAAGATTGTAAAGAATTATTATTCAGTAGGTGCTGTTCGTGTATATTGACAAGCAGTAGGTAAAGCTGCATATATTGCATCTTTTGCTCTTAGTTCTGCATTATCATATCCGGCATTAGCCAGTAATGGATATAAATCTGTTATTTGAAGCGAAGACATATGAAAAGTCACGGTTATAGTTTGGGAACCTGAATCCCACGTTGCACTTACCACCCCGCTATTTGAAGTTAAGGCTGATTCTATACTTGATTTACAAGCTGCATTACCATTTACAGCAAATGTTACTGTGGTATCTCCTGACACAACAAGGCTTTTGCCAATTACGGACGCATTGTTTGCTCTTACACCGGTAATAAAAAAAACCGCTAACAGGGCGGCTATTGACATGAGTTTTTTCATAAACTTAATTTTTGTTAAAATTTTCGGCAATGATATATAAATAATTTTAACAATTTTTATCATGTTAAAAAGATTAGTTTTTTGGTAATAATCGAAACAATTGGTTTTACATGTAAGATTTTGATTTATGGAAAAACCCGGTTTTGCTAAAAATTGCTGTATCCCTTTTTGGTATTGATAAACTGCCGTTTGTGACAAAACATAAAATATACAATAAATGAAAAAATCTTACATGTCAATCGTTTTTATATTTTTTTGAGATGTTGATAAATACTCAATTTTGCTAACACTTCCTTAACATTAAAAATGATGTAACATTCAATTCTATGTTTTTAGGTTGTTGTATTACAACATAAAAAAACAAGATTTTTTAATCTTCAATAACTAAACATAGATTTGCTATGGTTAAAATAAATTAAAGAGTTTTTATTTAGCCTGAACAAATGACCGATAATGAAACTATAATAGAGCCGAGTGTAGAAGAGTTGCTTCTATCTTATAAAGCTATAGAGGTAGAGCTTGCTGAGACAAAAGAAAAACTTGAGACGCTGCAAAATTCCATTGACAAACAGAATAAACTTTCAACGGAATTAAAAAAACTGCTTGCCACTGCTATTGATAAAAAAGATTTTTCGGCAAGAGTGTTTAATGTTTTTTCCAAAGGAGATATAGTTACCATCTTCGACCTTATACAATATTCCAGAGCTGATTTTTTAAAACATCGTAATAGTGGTGAAAAATGTGCTGATGAAGTAGAGGCATTTTTAAAGAGCAAAGGGCTTTTCTGGAAAGCGCAAATTGAAACTACATATAGAATACTATGATACACGTCTTCCATTGATATAAAAAGAAAGTGAGTGTAGTATAATAACTGTTATAATAGAAGAAAACTAATGAAAAGACGAATCCTGTTTTATCAGCCGTAAATTTTTCACATCATTATTGTCAAACTCTTCAAAATAATGCTCTTGAATTCTTCCAAGCTCCTCAATATCTATTTCTTTTTTGGTTTTCCCTTGTACTTTAATGTCTCTTGCAGCAAGCCGATTTGCCAGCTCGCCTATAAAAACAAGGTCTCTATAGTAGTCAATAATTTCGCTAGTTTTATCATATAATGACTCAGAATCAAAATACATATCTGTTTCAATACCATAGCTTACCAAGTCAGTTGAATTAAACTTTTCTGAAAACGATTGTACATGCTGCTCAATATCAGCTAAGCCAATCTCGGTTTCTTCATCAGATCTAACGAGTGTCCGCTGCCCAAGACTCATTAGAAGTAAAAGCCTGCGGTATTGTTCGTCGGTCAAGCTAAGATTTTTAGGTTCTCCGGTTGTCTTTACAGAAAACTTTTTTTTGATGTCAGATAATTTCATATTCATTTTTTTAATAACCACTACACATTACGAACGTTGAGCAATTAATTTTTGTTTATACCCTATAGAAGAATTACAAATATATTTAATATCCTATAAATGTATAAGTGGTAGAAATAATAAAATGAAAATCACAGAACGTTTATTTTCAAATGAATTATAATAATGGCCATAGTTTTTCGTTATACTCAAAAAGGATTAGTTGTCATTGAGAGGAATAATTTATTTTTCTATTTACTTTTGTTTTTTCTTTTTGATAAACCAAAAAGGAAATTCCCAAACGTATGTAAACATTCCGGACACCAACTTTGTTATTTGTCTACAAAGGATTGTGCCAGGTGCAATGAACGGCAATCAATTGGATGTAAGCAGTAAACTTGTAACAAAAACAATTGATAGCCTTAAAATTGCTGAAAAACATATTTTAGATTTAACGGGTATCCAGTATTTTAAATCGCTTACTTATTTACTCTGCGATGGCAATTCTTTAACAAATATTCCTGCTTTACCCAATACACTTAAATATTTTTCTTGTTATAAAAATCAGTTAACAAGTTTGCCTCGTTTACCGGACTCATTACAAACATTAAATTGTGAAACCAATAATCTTTTAAGCCTTCCCACTTTACCGGGTAGTTTATTAATTTTAACTTGTGATGAAAATAAACTAACAAGCCTTCCGACTCTACCTAATTTACTTGAAAATTTAGGGTGTTATAAAAATCATTTAACCGGTCTTCCTGCTTTACCCAATACAATTAAACTTATAAAATGCTTTAACAATAATTTGGCAAAACTTCCTGCTTTACCAAGCTCTTTGGTATCTTTAATTTGTTTTGGCAATCACTTAACAAACCTGCCCGCGTTACCTGACTCATTACAAACTTTAATGTGTGAAAATAATAATTTAGAAGATCTTCCTGCTTTGCCAAAAGCACTCAAAACATTAGACTGTACTAATAATCATCTAACAGATTTACCTGCTTTACCTCAATTGCTTAAAAATTTGCAATGCGGCAGTAATTATTTAGCAAGCCTTCCTTCATTGCCTAATTCATTAAGAGTTATGGATTGTAACGGCAATCAACTAAAAAAACTTCCCCCATTACCAAAACCCCTTAAATCCCTTAATTGTTATAATAATCAACTGGTAAGCCTTCCCGATCTTTCTGACTCACTTACTGTTTTAATGTGTATGAGAAACCAATTGATAAGTCTTCCTTCTATACCAAAATCGTTAAGTTTTTTAGATTGCAGTAATAATCAATTAGTAAACTTACCTGTTTTACCGGATTCACTGACTACTTTAAATTGCCTTCAAAATCGGTTGATGAACCTTCCTGCTTTGCCTAATAAACTTAAAAATTTAGATTGCAATAACAATCAGTTAACAAGCCTCCCTATTTTACCAAACTCTCTTCAAAATTTAAATTGTAGCAACAATAATTTAACTTACCTGCCAGAGTTGACAGGTTCACTTAGAAATTTTAATTGCCAAAATAATATTATACAATGTTTTAATGTTTTTCCTAAAACTATTAGTCACCTTGAAATAGCAAATAATCCATTTAGTTGTTTGCCAAATTATATCAAGAACATGGATAGAGCCTTATATGCAGTTCCGTTATGTAATAATGATAGTATTGTAAACGCCAGAAAAAAAATATTGTTTAACAGCAAACCTGAATGCGGAGATTTGTACCTTTCAGAATATGTTAATGATTCAATTAGTAACCAAGCTATAGAAATTTATAATCCGACCGAAAACATAAAAAATTTGAATGGATATTATTTAATAATTATTGCAGGTAAAGGCTTGCCTAAATATGTTCCCTTAAACGGTGCCATTAAACCATATAAAACATTTGTAGTTGTTAATGCTAAAGCAACGGAATTATTAAAGTCTAAAGCAAATCAATTAGAAGAAAATCTAAATTTTAATTACAAAGATGTTGTTGGCTTAGTATATTCTACCAACATAAAAGTTTCTGTTGAAAAAATTGATATGATAGGAGACCCTACTATAGCCTCTCCTGATAGTGGTTGGACCGTAAATTGTTTAGGTGCCGAAGGTTCTACAAAAAACCATACTTTGACACGATTGATGCAAATTCATAAAGGAAATACAAATTGGAGTGAAGCCCAATATGAGTGGTATACTCATCCAGCTCGTTCCTATATGTATTTAAACGGGCACAGTTCAGGTAAATGTAACCCTAAAAATTAATTAGCAATAGAGTCAGAATATTATTTTCATATAGATGAAAGTGTAGCAAGAATAACCTTAGACAAATTTGTCTAAGGTTGCTATTCGTCTAAATTTTAGCATTTAAAACTTCCCAAAGTCGCCGGAATCTGCTACCTCCGCTTAAACCAACCCGTTTAAGCTATGTACAAACCAACTATCAAAACATTTTACAATCACAGACAAGTGATGGAAAACAACATAGAAAAATCATTTTCTATGTCGCCTTTAAAACCAAAACTATTATTAAGGTATCTGAAACGATTAGGATTAACGGAGCACTTTTTTGAGATACATCATACTTTCAGGCCATTTGTAAAAGAAGATTTTTTAATAGCGCACACAGAAAAGTATTTAGATGCAGTTTTCACCGGTACAAAACCATTGTGCAATTCAAACAACCTTCCCTGGAGCAGGGAACTGGTTAAAAGCTTATGTTATACCAACGCAAGCTTATATAAAGCGTTAGAATTTGCCTCACAAAATCCTGATCAGATAACATTCAGCCCTTCGGCAGGATTTCATCATGCAAGACCGGAGAGTGGGGGAGGCTTCTGTACCTTTTCAGGACAGGTAATTGCTTCTATTAAACTCTATAGAAAGTACGGACTAAAAACAGCATGGCTCGATCTCGATGGGCATTTCGGTAATTCCATAGAAGACTCAAGAGAATTTGTACCGGATTTAAATAATGCCGTTCCAAAAGGCTTTAATATAAACCCAAGCGGCAAACACCTTGATTACAAACTGTCCTTAGCACATCATTTAAACCTATTGGAAGTAGCCATCTTAAGAAATGAAATAAATTGTGTTGTATGGGCACATGGAGCAGACAGCCACGAAGATGATGACATGGGAGGCGTATGCTCAACCAAAGAATGGATTGATTGTTCAAGGATGTTCTATACCTGGGTAAATGAGATAAATGCAAAAAGAAAAAAGCCATTACCGGTCATGCTTACTTTATTCGGCGGTTATAGAATGGATGATTACCATTCTGTTTTGTCATTACATACAGCAGACCTTATTTGTTGTTTAAACACTTTGTGCGGACACAAGCTTGAATACAAGCCAACTATCAGGCTAAACCCCACCAGAAGCGGTTTTTAATGTGTCCATATCAGAAGTAAATCAGAACAAATGGTTGCTTTCCTATTTAATATATAGCATATGAAAGCAATCAAAAAATATAAAAACTACATCACATTTAACATTGATGAGATCGGTCAGGAAACATTAAACTCCCTGATAGGAAAAGCACTTAAGCTATGCGACATACTATCCGTCAGTGAGGAACTGGCTTATTATGCGAAACCCATGTATAAGACACAGATACCTTATAACAGCGGTTTTGTGCAGGAAAGGTTTATATACTATAATACAACAGGTGTTTCGGAATACATAGTACAGGAAATGGAACAGCCCAGAGCCTTTCATGCTTTCTTCTGTGTTTACACCTGTTTGGACTTTTATGACAAGCGAGACCTTGTAGTAAGTGTAAATATTGTGGAAGGTATTGTTAGTGTTGACAGTACTCGCATTGATCTCGGCAAATATGGTTACTGGGAAGGAGAACCGGCAAATGAAAATGAATAAGACAAGGTTTTCTGTAATAGGTTCAGGATACTTTATAAAGATATTCGATATGGATCACCCATTATATTTAAAATTGCAGGGAATGGATATTGCTGCCATCTATGAAATCGTAACTAATCAAGACGCATTTGCCAAGCTAAATCTTTCAGACCACACAGGAAAGCTATACAATTCATTCCACGAGATAATGGCAGATGAAATATTTCCGGTATACTCAATGGATCCTTATACCAGATTAGAAATTAAACCTAACAACTCCGATAAAACAATAAAGCTTATGTTAAAAGATATAGAACGAACAGATTATTTATTTGTGCCGGAATACATCCAAAATACAACAACCCTATTACAAAACAAAGGACTGATGGTTGCTGAATTTGACAAGGGTCATTTCGGCACTACAATCCATCCACAAGAATTTAAAATAGGGGACACGATAAACTTCGAATCGGTTTGGAGCTTGCAGCTTAAACAGAAATGCATTAAGACGATTATCATAAACGGAAATGAAGTTCGTCTTAAAAGACCTGATACCGTAAATATGGGTACGCAGGTGTTTATGACTTAATGCAGAACAAGCTATTTCTTGTAACTTAGTTTGTAATTTATAACTTTACACCAAGGTAGTTTATCATCTATGTTTAAAATTAATTTTTCCACACCCCATATATTTTTTCCGTGTTAAAATATGTCATATATGTAACGATTGTTTTTTGTTGTTTTTTGCATGCAAAAGCACAAACCAATCTTGTGCCAAATCCAAGTTTTGAAATAAATTCTGCTTGTCCGAATAATGAGGGGCAAATCTATGATGCCGCTAATTGGTATACACCCACTTATGGGACACCCGATTATTTTGATACTTGTTGTACTATTCCAAATAATGTAGGTGTGCCTAAAAATGTATTTGGGTATCAAAATGCCGAAGATGGCGCAGGGTATTTTGGCATAATTGCTCATGATTCATCAAATTCATATACAGAGTATATATCGGTTCATTTGAATACAACACTTATAATAAATACAAAATACTTTGTTACTTTTTATATAAGCCTGTGTGATAGTAGTGGAATTGCGATTGACCAGATGGGATGTTTGTTTTCTACACAGGCTATTAAGAGATTGGATTATCTGCCATTTAATTTAACACCGCAAGTTGCCAACCCTAATTTCAATTATTTAAGCAACAAACAAAACTGGACAAAAATATCAGGTTCATTTATTGCAGATTCAGTTTATAAATACCTGACAATTGGAGATTTAAAAGATTCGGCGCAAACACATTTTATTAAACTTCCTTATGGACAGCCAGGCATGCATTATGCTTACTATTATATTGATAATATTTGTGTCTCAACTGATTCTCTTGCCTGTAATACTACAATCGGTATAAAAACCATAACAAATAATCAGGCTTTATTTTATTATAATAGCTACGACAAAAAAATTGTAGTTAAAGAAAATGGAGTATATACTCTTCAGTTAATGGATGCTTATGGCAATAAAATAAACAACCTGAAACTACAGGGTAACCAAAGTATTGATGTTCAAGATTTGCCAAGTGGCTGTTATGTTTTAATCTTTAGTAACCAGCAGGGCAACTTTTGCAAAAAAATCATTATCAGCCCTTAATTTTGAAAAATATCTTGCACTTATATTATCTGACGATAGTTCTATAGGGTAACCATGTATTTATAAACTCATGTACATATCTGCAATAGCTTCCTGTGTAATGCCGATATACTTTCTTGTGGTAGAAATTGACGAGTGAGAAAATATCTCTGACAAGTATACCAAGGCTCTTTCGCTTCTGGCATCAGCTTCATAAATGCGCTTACCAAATGTTTTTCTGAGTGTATGAGAACTCGCGTTTCTTACAACTACATTATACTTTTTGAAGATGAATTTCAATCGTTTGTTTATATAACTGATAGTAAGCTGCCCTCCCCACCGGTTACAAAAGATAAAATCATTTTCATTAAAATTATCTAATTCATTTAAGCAAAAGTTAAGCGCTGTCGTTACATTTGGATTTATGGTAATCCTTCTAATTTTCTTTGTTTTCTGTTCAGTCAACACCAGTTCTTCTTTACCAATAATATCAACCCATTTGATAGAAAGCAGATCACCAATTCGTAAACCGAAGTAACAACCTACCGTTATCAGTAGATAATCTCTGTAAAGTTTATCTTGCTTTAAACGTAGTGCCAAACCGATCATGGTGTTCCAGTTCATGCCGGAAGTTGCTGTCTGTTTTTTTCTCATGGTGTATATTATTTATACACGAGTATAGCCGTAAAAAGCGGCAATAGTCCTCTTTTTAGCGTTTTTAGCAGTAACTGGGACAAGGGATGAGCGCCATTTTCTTAAGTAGCTGGTTACCAATCATAGTCCCACTATGTTGATTAGTGGGACAATTTTAGCTCTAATTTATCTGGGTGAGTTATATGAAAATGCCTATGTATAATTATAAAATAGAGATATACAACAATGAGGTAAACTGAATTTAATTTTTATATTTCGGGTGTGAAAATGAATATGACTGCAAAGCCAAGAATCGCATACGAGCGAAAAGAAGTGACTGATTTCCTTATAAAGAATGGATACATATCTACAGCGTCACCTAATAAAGATGTAGATAAAGTATTTGAGGTGTTCATTAAATTCAATTCTCCATCCATTGAGATTGTAAGAACACTTGATTTGATTCAACATACCAGCCTTGAAAGTATCATCGGCGCGGAATTATTCAACGAATGGTGCAAATTTTCCTTATAAAGATCAACTTAGGGCAATATTGCTCTAAGTTGTTATAAGTTGCTTAAAAAGCATAAAATGATATTACCTATTTGTATTATGTGAAATATTTTTTTGTGATTTATAGCTCAAATAAAACGCAAATATTTTCATCCCAAAATTATTTAGAAATAAATTTATTAGCGTTTGCAAGGCTTCTGCCTTGTTCATTTTGTTCACTCGTTAGCAACTTGTCCAAAACGTTCAAAACGCCCACTAAGTCCACGTTGCTCTTGTTGCTCAATACGCATTCCGCATCAACGGAACTGCTACATTCGGGCATTATCCAATAAAAATGCTGTCAATTAGAATCAAAGAAAAAATTGAGAAAGAGTTTGGTAAAGGCTCAATCAAGTATGCGAAGGACTGTGATGCGCTCGCGAGTGCTATTGCAACTAAATGTAATTGTAAGGTTAGTTCATCAACCTTAAAAAGATTGTTTGGCATTAACAAGTGTGGTATAGGATCACCCAGAGTATTTACGCTTGATGTAATTGCTAATTACATTGGCTACCATACATGGGAAGATATGCTCAGAGATATTACCAACGCAAATAAAAATAAACCCCAACCGCTTCAAACACTTATTTCTAAAGAGCTTAGCAGGGGGGCGAAATTCTTAATCTATTTTAGTCCACAATCCTACATAGCCATTGAATACATAAACAACAACCGTTTTAAGTTGCTTCTGCAAAACCGAACGCCTTTAATGGTAAATGATGTACTTGAAATAACAAAAGTGGAAACACATGTTCCATTACTAATAAGAAAAATCATACGAAATGACATAATACATTCAGAAACCATCTTAGGGAAGATAACCGGTGTAACAGAAATAAAAAAATACAGTAATAATTTAAAAACCAAATAACATGAAAAAAACAATCACTTTAATGGCTATCGCTGATGTATTTGTTCGTACAAACCAATTAAAAACTAAAGTAATTATGAAAAAAGTATTTGTAACACTACTATCAATTAGCCTATTAGCGTCATGCAATAGCAGAGTTGAAGAAACCAATGTCAGCAATGACAAGGTAGATGAAAACATAAAAACAATTGAATCTGCTGAACTATTCAAAGATTTGAAAGGCGATATTGCCGTCGCAGCACAAAACTTACTAAATCAAAAAATCAAAGTAAAAAATCTATTAGTGTTTGATAGTTATATCGATACACTCGGGAAACGATGCCTGATATGTGTGCCTTTCAATAGCCAAAATAACACGATAGGGTATCTGCGTTCGGCAGATGAAACTGCGGGCGTGAATGGAATGAATTGTATCGGTTTTTGGAATCCCGAGGAAGAGACGGATAAAGCACTCGGCAAGACACAGTATTTCTACAATGACGCAAGGCTTGAAAAAATGTATGATAAGGTGGATAAAGATTCTGATTTTGGGACACCGCTTATACTTGAAAACAGAATAACCATGACATTTATGCTTTCAGACGCCAACGATTTCACGGGTATGAAACTGCCGACCTACACGAAATTCACGGACGGCGATAAAATTAAGCACACTGCGGTGTTCACGCAGACCATTGACGTTGTCGGCACGGTCGATAGGCTAATCGGGGTGAAGAACAACCCGGTCGTTGGTTTAATTGATTGTACTGTTGTTGATAAAAGATAAATTTTAAAAAATGGCCCGAATATTCGGGCCATTTTTATTGTATTTTACAGTATTCGAGGGTATAGTAGCGTTAAAATTTCGTTATTCAAAAGTAACATAATTTATGTGCTATGACTATTTCATCAGAAAAGTGATTTGGTGAATTAGTTTTTTGACAATTCCTAAAGTGAACTTCTGTTTTAGCGAGATGTAACCTTAACAGTCGTACGGGTTCAAGTTCCGTCCGAGTACCATCAAAATCAAGCCTTTCATAACCGAAAGGCTTTTTTTGTTTCCTTTAAATTTTGGTAGGTGCGCAGGATAAATAAGGGCATAAACTTTAGTTAAATATCCGCGTTCTTCGTCCATTATCTGAAGAATTTTTGCCATTTTTTATGTATATTTGTAAGTAGTATTATGGTACATAAAAAGCATGTAGATATTGAAATTGATAAGCTGACTAACTCAATTGTAAATGTTATTTCTGGCGAAGTTTTTGAAACAGAATTTAGCAGAGTAACCAGCAAGGAAATAAAAAAGAAAGATTGGCTTTTCGACTGGCATAAAGAGCTAAAGGATAAAACTAAAGTGATATATAAAATGACTACCGTTGAAAATACAAATATTATTCAAGGGTTAATTTCTTATGAAATTGATAATAAATTTATTTTTATCAATTTGGTTGAAAATGCAAAATTTAATCGTGGTAAAGAAAAATTGTACGAAGGTGTTGGAGGTAATTTATTTGCTTTTGCTTGTAAAACTTCAAAAGATTTAGGATTTGGTGGTTTTGTGGGTTTTATTGCAAAGACATCACTAATAGATTATTATAATAGAAAATTAGGTGCCGTAAGAACTATCGGACAAAGAATGGTAATTATTGACGATGCAGCTGAAGTTCTTATTGATAAATATTTTAAAAACAAATAATATGAAAAAGAGACAATCAACCGAGCCCGATTTATTCGTTGTGAATAAAAAGCTTACTGAAAAAGAAAAAAAAGAGTTTAGCGATTTTATAGAGAATTATAAACGTAAGCAAGCGGCAAAGAAAAAGCACCGTAAAGCAGCTTAGTTTTTTAGTGCAATTTTTTAAAGCCTCCGATAAATCGGGGGCTTTTTTATTTGTATATATTTAGCTTTATTATTGTTTTTACAACACACGAGGGTGTAGTAGCGAATAAAAGAATAGTCATTGTAAGATAGTTTAATTGTATGGCAAACAGAAGAAGCTACGACACCAGAATAAAATACCTGGCACGAGAAGGACTGCTGCCGGAAACATACCGAAAAAACATTCATAGAAGCCTGATCTGCAAATGGAAACAAGAACCGGTAGAAAAGTATATCGGCCATGAACTGAATACAAACATAGAAGAACTGTATCAGTTAATGAAAGCAGTCTCAGAAGACCAACGATTGCAAAAAGCCGTAAGAGGAATTTACCGCATACAAAAAACACTAAAAGACATTATGTCCTTTACTGAAATAGCTATACAGTTTTTTAACCTAAAACTGACATGAAAAAAAATATAA
>Ga0210394_10007381_pt1 | contig 11599 bp, 8 predicted proteins | sample IncBWC12MmetaG_FD_160121 | JGI IMG/M metagenome (GOLD analysis project Ga0210394, IMG submission 160121) | Forest soil microbial communities from Barre Woods Harvard Forest LTER site, Petersham, Massachusetts, United States - Inc-BW-C-12-M | ecosystem: Environmental > Terrestrial > Soil >... | reverse complement strand
CGCCGCCGATGAATGTCGTACAGAATCGATCATATTCGTGCTCCCATCAAATAGACCAGGGACATCACTGCTACCCAGATGATGTCGAGCGCGTGCCAGAAAAGACTGAAACAAAGAATCCGGCGCAAGACGTATTCGCGCGGACCCTGCGCGGCGACCTGCGCCATCATAAACGCGAGCCACAATAGTCCCACGGTCACGTGGGCGCCGTGCAGGCCCACGAGGCTGAAAAAGGACGACAGAAATGCGCTGCGCGACGGCCCGGCGCCTTGCGCCAGCATGCCGGCAAACTCGGAAAACTCCAAGCTGAGAAAAATCGCGCCAAGCGCGAAAGTGGCGGCAAACAAGATGAAAAATAGCTTCAAACGCCGGCGTTCGATGAACAGTGAACCCAGTCCGCATGTGTAGCTCGAGAAAAGCAGACACAAGGTTTCGATCGCGACATGCTTCAATTCGAACAGGCTGTGCGGGGTGGGTCCACCGTCGGTTTGCCCGGAGAGTACGGCGTACGCCGCGAACAATGCCGAGAACATGATGATGTCGCTCAGCAGGAATATCCAAAATCCGTAACCGACGACGATGCGCACCGGCGCAGGACCATCCCCGCCAAATGCCGCTATCGCTGTCGGCACTCCGATGGATTCAGACGCTGCCGACGCACTCATACAGGTTCCGCCCTTGGCATGCGGGCGCGAGCATCCCTGGCCAGCTCTTCGCCCGAGATTTCCACATTGACTCGCTCGATCCAGCCGAACGCCAGCAAAGTCAACAATGCGCAGAGAATTCCCAGTATCGCCATCCACCAGATATGCCAAATGAGCGCAAAGCCTGTGATTACGGCAAAAAAGGCCGTGACGAATCCGTTGGGACTGTTGCCGGGAAGTTCAATCGACTCGTATTGTTCAGGAAATTCACCCGCGGTGCCGGACGCCTTCATAAAAGCGAAGGCGTCCTGCGACTCGACGCGCGGCAGGACCGCGAAGTTGTAGCGCGGCGGCGGCGAAGTAGTGGACCACTCGAGGGTCCTTCCATCCCAGGGATCTCCGCTCAGGTCCCGACGGTTCGCGCGCGAACGAATGCTGACGACAAGTTGTGCGATGGTCGCGAGGATTCCGCAAAGAATCAGAATCGCTCCCGCCTCGGCGACGATCAAATAGGGCTGCCACTCGGTGTTGGCGTAGTGCTGCATGCGGCGCGTCATGCCAAAAAGGCCCAAGACGTACAGCGGCATGAAGGCGACATAGAATCCAATCAGCCAACACCAAAAGCTCAGCTGTCCGAGGCGCTTGTCGAGCGTGAAACCGAACACCTTCGGGAACCAATAATTGTAGCCTGCCATGGCACCGAACAGCACGCCGCCGATTATCACGTTATGAAAGTGCGCCACCAAAAACACACTGTTATGCAGCACAAAATCCGCCGGCGGCACGGCCATCAGCACGCCGGTGAGGCCGCCGATGACAAAAGTCACCATGAAGCCAATCGCCCAAAGCACCGGTACCTCAAAGCGGACGCGCCCGCCGTACAAGGTGAATAGCCAATTGAACACCTTCACACCGGTCGGTATGGCGATGATCATGGTCATGATGCCGAAGAACGCGTTTACATTGGCGCCCGCGCCCATGGTGAAGAAGTGGTGCAGCCAGACCATGAACGACAAGATGCAGATCGCCATGGTCGCCATCACCATCGAGCGGTATCCAAATAGAGCCTTGCCGGTAAACGTGGCGATGACTTCGGAGAAGACGCCGAAAGCCGGCAGGATCAGAATGTAAACTTCCGGATGGCCCCATGCCCAAATCAAGTTGAAGTACAACATGGCATTGCCGCCGCCGTCATTCGTGAAAAAATGTGCGCCGATGTAGCGATCCAGCAGCAACATTCCGAGTGTGGCGGTGAGGATCGGAAAAGCAGCCACGATCAGCAGGTTCGAGGCCAGCGCGGTCCAGCAAAACACCGGCATGCGCATGTATCCCATTCCAGGCGCACGCAATTTCAAAATGGTGGTAACCAGATTGATTCCCGATAGGAGCGTTCCGACACCGGCGATCTGCAGCGACCATAAGTAGTAGTCAACACCGACGCCCGGCGAGAACTGCAGTTCCGATAGAGGCGGATACGCCAGCCAGCCGGTGCGGGCGAACTCGCCAATCACCAGAGAAACATTCACAAGTAAAGCGCCGGTCGCCGTCAGCCAGAAGCTCACTGCATTCAATACCGGGAAGGCGACATCACGCACTCCCAGTTGCAACGGAACCACGAAGTTCATCAGGCCCACCATGAAGGGCATGGCCATGAAAAAAATCATGATCGTGCCGTGGGCGGAGAAAATCTGGTCGTAGTGCTGTGGCGGCAGGTAGCCCGGGGCGCTGCCCGCGGCGATGGCAAGTTGCGATCGCATCATGATGGCATCGACGAATCCGCGCAGCAGCATCAGCAGGGCGAGCAGCACGTACATCACGCCCACGCGTTTATGGTCCGTGGTGGTCAGCCACTCGCTCCACAAGTACTTCCACCACCCCTTGAAGGTCACGATCGCGAGAACCGAGCCAATGAAGACCATGACGAAAACCGAAGCGCCCATCTGAATGGGATTATCGAGCGGAATCGCGGCCCAGGTGAGCTTGCCCATTTATTTGGTCTCCGCGGATGGGGCGGCCATCGGAGCCGCCAGCTGCAGGATGTGTTCGTAAATCATGGGATCGACGTCGGCATAGCTTCGTGTTGCAACCTTTTTGGTCGGCTTTGCCAATTCGTCGTAGGCATCTGTATTCAGCACCTCGGCGCCGCCGCGGGCATGCTCGAGCCAAGCATCGAATTCCGCCCCCGGCAGCGCTTGCACCATGAACTGCATGTCGGAGAAGCCATCGCCGCTGAAGTGCGATGACAACCCCGGGTAGCTACCGGCGCGGTCCGCCATCAAATTAAGATGCGTGGTCATTCCCGGCATCGTATAAATCTGGGTGCCGAGCTGCGGTATGAAGAAGGCATTCATCACGGTCGCGGAGGTCAGCGCGAACTCAATTGGCGCGCCCACGGGCACAATGAGCTGATTGACGCTGGCCACGCGCAAGTCCGGATATATGAACAACCACTTCCAATCGAGTGAAACCACCTCAACTCGCAAGGGTTTGGAGTCGGATTGGAGTTTTGCGGCAGGGTCTAATTCATGTGCGCCTATCCAGGCAACACCGGCCAGCAGGAATACGACCATCGCCGGTATGGCCCAGACCACGAGTTCGATGCTGCCCGAATAGACCAACTCGGGCCGGAACTTGGCCCGCTTGTTGGATGCGCGATACCACCATGCAAAGGCAAGCGTCAGCAGAATGACGGGTGCGACCACCACCAACATGATGCCGGTGGCGTTAAAGAGAATCAGTTTCTCCGCGGCCGATACCGGGCCTTGCGGATCCAAAACACCGACGCTCCGGCAAGACTCGAGAAGCAGGGCGGTCCCGCAAGCGGCTGGGACCCTGCCGAATGACCAGGTTTTACGCATTCGCATTTTCGCCTCGCCTCGAATTCGGTTCCCCGTTGGATTGTTGTTTTGGTGTTCTGTCCATCTCGACAGCAGGCAGACGCAAATCGTCCGCCTGCGAAATCCTGGGCGCATGCAGGGTCGGCAACTGAACGATGTCCTTCGAGAAGAACAGATCGAGCGTCCAGTCAAGCGCGACGCGCACCTTTTTCTGCAAACCGGGCATTAGGCTGAGATAAATCGCGCGCCACAGCCACCAGGCGATGATCCCGGAAAACTTCATGTTGAGAATTTCCGCGACGCCGGCGCGCCGTCCAATGGTTGCGAGCAGACCCAGAGTCTTGAACTTGAACGGTTGCGGCGGCAGACCGCGTGTGGTTGCCGCGATGTTCTTCGCGACCGCGGCGGCCATACGAATGGCATGCTGCGCCGTCGGCGGATAAAACTTGCCCTGATTGAAGGGATCGGGCACCAGCGCGCAGTCGCCCAGTGCCCAAACGCCGGGGAAATTGGCGACTTGCATGCAGTCGTTCGTAACGATCCGGCCTCGCTGCAACTCGCAGTCCAGGCACGACAGCACTGGCGCCGGGGTCGTGCCGGCAGTCCAGATCAACGTGCGGGTGGCGATCTTCGTGCCGTCGTCGAGCGCCACCTCCTGGCCATCGTAGCCAGCGACCTTGGTATTCAACCTGACCTCCACCCCACGCGCACGGAGTTTTCCCTCGGCATAGCGTCCGAGACTGGTTCCCAACTCCGGGAGAATGTAGTCGCCGGGGTGCACTACGACAACCCGGATCATGTTCACGTTCAGGCGGGGATAGAACCGCAGCGCTTGACGCAAGAAGTCATTTACGGAACCGGCGGTTTCGACACCGGCGAAACCGCCGCCCGCCACTACCACCGTCAACGTCTTGTTGCGTTCGGCCTCCACAGCCTGGTTGTCGGCCAGCTCGAGGGCATCGATCACGCAATTGCGAATGAGAATGGCATCTGCCAGCGTCTTCATCGTCAGGGCGTGCGCCTCGAGACCGGGCGTGTGATAAAAGTTGGTTACGGCGCCGAGTGCCAGCACCAGCTGGTCATAAGGAATCTCGTAAGCGTTCGGCAGATCCTTGTGCCGGATGCGCACCAGTTTCCTGTTGAGATCAATTGACTCGACTTCAGCGATCGCCACCCGGGCGCGATGCAGAATTTTGCGCAGCGGCTGAACGATGTCCGTAACGGCAACGTCGCTACCGGCCACTTCATGCAGCATCGGCGTGAACAGGACAAAATTTTCCCTGGAGATCAACGCGATTTCCAGGTCCGGTGTGCCGGCCAGCCGCTTCTCCAGATGCATGGCAGCGAACGCACCGGCGAAGCCGCCGCCCAGAATCAGGATGCGTCGCGTGCCGGCAGGCAGGGCACGCGAACTGCCGTTGAAGGGCGGTGCGGGATCCGTGCGACTGGCAGTTGCGCTCATCGGGTTTCTATCATCGGCTCGATGGGTTCTATAGCCCGGGACTGCATTGCATGATGCCGCCATCGGCAAAGACCGTGGTCGCCGTCATGTAGCTCGCGCCACTTCCGGCGAGAAATGCCACGATGCTGCCGATTTCCTCCGGCTGCGCCATGCGGCCAAGCGGGATGACGGCGTCGAGCTTGGCGAGCAGCGCGGGGTCGTTCATCGTGGAAGTATTGATCGGCGTTGCCACTGCGCCAGGCCCCACACCAACCACGAGTATGTTGTGGCATGCCAGCTCCACGCCTGCAGTACGCGTCAACATCCGCATGCCGCCCTTCGATAAGCAATACGGGGTATTGCCCGGCATCGGCCAATCCTCGTGAACGGAAGTGATATTGATGATGCGCCCGCCACCGCCCTGTTTGATCATCTGCTGTGCGGCCAGCTGGGTTCCGAAGAACGCACTCTTTAAGTTGATGGCGAGAACCTTGTCGTACTGCGCTTCCGTGGTGTCGAGCACCGAGGTGCGAGTTTCGACGCCCGCATTGTTGACCATGACATCAATGCGACCAAACGCCTCGACCGCCGTGCCGATGAGCTTTCGCAAATCGCCGATTTTGCTGACGTCAGCTTGCACCCCGATGGCTTGACTGCCAAACCCAACCACCTGCTTTTCCAGCGCCTCGGTCGCCTCGGGATTTACGACATAATCGATCACGATGTTGGCGCCTTGCTTGGCGAGCTCCGTGACGATGGCCAATCCAATGCCGCTGTTGCCACCCGTAACGACAGCGACCTTGCCTTTGAGGTTCATGGTGCTTCCCCTGATTGAAGATTCAATTGCATTTCAGATTCGCTCATGCCTGGCGCCTGCGCCGAACCAGTGCAAATGACAGTATGGCCATCGCCAACGCAACCGCAGCCGTGTCACCATAGATGGTGTTCAAGTGCAGGCCGGCGCGGGATAGCAGCGGCCCCACGCCAAACGCGGCGATGCCGTAGCCGACCTGATAAGCACAGATCAGTCCGCCGGCCACCGAAGCGGCAACACTCGTCAATTCCTCTTGTCCGAGACTGATCACCAGCGGCAGTAGCGCCGAACATCCCAGTCCGGCGGCGGCAAATGCCGCAATGCCAAGCAGCGGGTGGGCGCTTTGCAAGTATGCCGTGGCCACGAAGACGGATGTAATGACGAACGGCAAGATGCGAAAGATAGCGCCCGCTGGTAGCCACTTGTCGAGCGCGGCGAATAATACGCGCCCGGCCGTGACGGCTGCCCAGAAGACGGTGAGCGCAAGAGACGCAAGAGCGGCGCCGGCTGCGAGCTGCTTGGTCATGTAGACCGAAGCCCAGTTGCCGTTCATTGTTTCGCAAATACCATAAAGCAGTGCAAACGCTGCGAACAGCCAGAACCGTGCCGGTAGCTTGGGCTTGCCTGGTGGTCCTTGAGCTTCGTCCGGTTGCGCCGTCTGGAAGGGAAGGCCCGCGCTGAATAGCACCAGCAAGAGGCTAGCCAGCGCCACGATTATCGGCATGCCCCACCACATTCCCATGCCGACGAACAACAGCACAAAGACTGGTGCCAGCACCGTGCCCAGACCCAACAAAGCGTTCAACCCGAGCACAGCCTTCTCGACCTTGTAAGGGAAGAATGCCGCGGCAAACGTATTGAGAGCAGGTACGGTGAATCCAAATCCTGCGCCCAATGATGCGGTCGCTGCGAGCAATACCACGTAGGCTGGCGCCTCCAGGTGCATCACGAACCGACTGCACACCAAAAGCGCCATCGCCAAAAGATTGGCCTGCAGACCCAGCAGGTATACCTGCTTGGCGCCGATGCGGCGTGACAGGCCGGCACCGAGAAGCGATGAGACTATCGCCATGATCGCCTGTGGCACAAATATGCCGCCATACTCCTGACTGGTCAGGCCGTAATCAGCGGCACTCATGAATACCACGCTCGCCGCAGGGAAAGTGACCAGCGCGACGCCTTGGATCACGGCAGCGGTGTAAACCGAGACGATTTCCTTGCGCCTCACCGGCTCGGTTAGCGCTGCCGCGACCGCCGCACCCCGATTCATCGCAGTCTCTCCAGCAGGTGGTCGCCGACGCGCAGCGCATTGGCAATCGCCGTCAATGAGGGATTCACCGCGCCGATACTCGGAAAGAAACTCGTGTCGACCACATACAGATTGTCGAGCTCGTGCGCCTTGCAGTTGACGTCAAGCACCGACTTCCTTGGGTCGATTCCAAAACGGCAGGTGCCGGCCTGGTGGGCAACGCCGGCAATAGGAATATGCTTTCCGAGATAAAGGCTGTTTGGAATCAAATGCGGATGCATGTCCATGTGCTCGAGCATGGCCTGGAGCTTGGCGCGAAGGCGGTTGATAGCATCCACATTGGTAAATTCGTAATGCACCTGAATCTCATTCTGCGCATTCAAGGTGATTCGGTTCTGCGGCAGCGCGAGGTCTTCGGCGGTCAGCCAGAAATCCACGGCGTGACGTGCCATTTTGTCGAGCGTAAAGCCGGGGGCAAAGCGCGGCGCGTCCTCGCGAAACATCGGTCCCTGTGACTTTCCGAGCATCTGGATGTTGCCCAGCGGAAACGCATGCTCGGGCGCCGAAAAATAGAAATCGTTGATGGAGAGCGTTTTCTGAAACACCGTCGGGTTTTCGCGCCGCGAGAGTGCCACCAGCGCCATGGCGTTGTGGAACATGTAGTGACGGCCAACCATGTCAGAGCCGTTGGCAAGCCCCGCAGGATGCGCTTGGCTGGCCGACATCAAAAGCAGGCGAGCGGAATTGGCTGCGCCGCAGGACACCACGACGATATCGCCCGTAAAGGATTCCTGTTGCCCTTCGCGGTCGACGACCACTGCTGTGACCTTTCGTCCATCTGCGCTGGTTTCGAGTCGACGGACGTGAGCATGAGTCAGCAGCGATACGTTCGAGTGACGCAGTGCCGGCCGCACCGCGATGGTCTCCGCGTCGGCCTTGGCGTGCACCAGGCAGGGAAAACCGTCGCAGGTGTTGCAGCGGATGCAGCGACTGTTGATTGGGTCTGTCTCGTCGAGAAGAACGGCACAGGGCGCGTAGGCGGGGTGGTAGCCGGTCCGGGTCAGGGCATCGGCGATCTCCTGAATGCGCGGTTCATGGCTCACCGGCGGAAAAGGGTATGGCGCGCTGGCGGGCGGATCGGTGGGATCGTCACCGCGCCGGCCGTGGACATTGTAGAGCTGTTCTGCTTGCGAGTAATACGGCTCCAGATCCTCATAACGGATCGGCCAATCCGCGCTCATTCCATCGGCGGTGCGGTGTGCGACGAAGTCTTGCTGGCGCAACCTATAAAGAGCTGCGCCAAACATCTTGGTCGCTCCGCCGACAAAATAGTGAACGCCCGGCTGAAACGGCTGGTTGTCCTTGTCATACCACGTGTCCTTGGACGTGTAGCGGTTCTTGACGAACACCTCGGTCGTGTCCCAATTCTGCTGCTCGCGGGGAAGAAACCCGCCGCGCTCGAGGATGAGAATGCGCTTCCCGGACGCGGCAAGCTTGAGCGCGAGCGTGCCGCCGCCCGCGCCGCTGCCGATGATGATGACGTCGAAACTCGTACTCATGGCGCTGGCGCCCTGCGATTGGACGCCGCCGACAGCGCAGCCGCTACGACCTCATCGCGCACCGTGGCTATTTCACGCGTGTGCGGTTTGAGCAGTTTGGCAATCAGTCCGGTCCAGCCGGTCTGGTGAGATGCCCCAGCGCCGCGGCCCGAGTCGCCGTGAAAGTACTCGTGGAACAAGATGTAATCGCGGAAATGCGGGTCGCCGGCGAGCTTGGGGTGGTATTTGAGCACCGGCCGCTCGCCATCCGCCCCCTTCAGGAACAGGTGCGACAAGCGACGCGACAGTTCCTCCCCGACCTCGTACAGTGTGAGAAATTTCCCGGACCCGGTGGGACACTCAACCTTGAATTCATCGCCGTAGTAGTAGTGAAATCTTTGCAGGGCCTCGATGATCAAATAGTTGATCGGCATCCAGATGGGACCGCGCCAGTTCGAGTTGCCGCCGAACAATCCACTGTGGGATTCTGCCGGCCAGTAACCTACTTCGTGGTTTGCGCCGCCGGCTGCAAAACGGAACGGTTCCTGCTCGTGCTGTTTCGACAACGCGCGCACGCCGTATTCCGACAGGAAGCTTTTCTCGTCCAGCATCCGGCGCAGCAACGCAGTCATACGATGGCCGCGCAGCAAGGACAGCAAGCGACGGTCGCCTTCACCGGCCGCATGCCAATTGGAGACCAAGTTAGCCAGATCCGGACGGTGCTTGAGGAACCATTGCAATCGGGCGGAAAACTCGGGCAGCTGTTGCAGCACCTCGGGTTCCAGAACCTGACTGGCAAACAGCGGAATCAGTCCGACGATCGAGTGGACTTTCAATTCGACGTGAGTGCTATCCGGAAAGACCAGCTGATCGTAGTAGAACTCGTCGGACTCGTCCCACAGACCCAACCTATCCTCGCCCACGCCATTGATGGCGGCGGCGATGGAAAGGAAGTGCTCGAAGAACTTCGAGGCGATGTCCTCGTACGCGGGATCATGCAGTGCCAGTTCGAGCGCCGTGCGCAATAGATTAAGGCAGTACATCGCCATCCAGCTGGTGCCGTCAGCCTGATTGATGAATCCGCCGGTGGGAAGCGGACTGCTCCGATCGAATACGCCAATGTTGTCGAGACCGAGGAAGCCGCCCTGGAATATGTTGCGCCCCTGTTCGTCCTTGCGATTGACCCACCAAGTGAAATTGAGCATGAGCTTGTTGAACATGCGCTTCAGGAATTCGAGATCGCCCGGATATGCCGGGTTTGACTCTTGACGTTGCCTGCGGTCGATTTGGAACACACGCCAGGCTGCCCACGCGTGCACTGGAGGATTGACGTCCCCGAATGCCCATTCGTACGCCGGAAACTGGCCGTTGGCGTGCATGTATGACTCGCGCGCCAATAGCAGGAGCTGCGACTTGGCGAACTCAGCGTCGATGACCGCGAAAGTAATGCAGTGAAAGGCGAGATCCCACGCGGCGAACCACGGATATTCCCATTTGTCGGGCATTGAGATCACATCGGCGTTGTTGAGGTGCTTCCAGTCCCGATTGCGGCCGTACCTGCGCTGTGGCGGCGGCGGCGGCTGCTGCGGATCGCCTTGGAGCCACTCCTCCACGCAGTAGTGGAAAAACATCTTGTTCCAGATCATTCCGGCAAACGCCTGGCGTTGCACGAGCTTTGCGTCGGGGTCGACAATTCTTTGTTGCAACTCGGCGTAAAACTCGTCGGCCTCCGCGCGGCGCGCACTTAGAATGGCGTCGAAGTCCGCGAAGGGCCGATGCTTCGTGCTGGTTCCCTTGTCCGGCGACAGTCGCAGCCGCAGCGTCACTGCGGCACCTGCCGCCACGTTCGTTTCATATAGCGCGCCGACCTTGGTACCGGTTTGTCCCGGATTCACCGCATCGTGCCTGCCTTGTACGATGTATTCGTGAAAAGCATCCTTGAAATAACCGCGCGCCTCGTTCTGGCCGAACAGGCGGCGCATATTGGTCTCGTTCTCGCAGAACAACAGCAGCGGCGCGGAATCTAAATCCAGTCGCAGAGTTCCCAGTGCCGAGTGTTGAACGCCGACACCGCCTGCGCGGGCGGCCAGCGTCGGCTTCACTACGCCCGGCCGCCACGACCAAATGTTGCGGCAGCACAGCTGTGGCAGCAACGTCAGCGGCGCGGCATCGGGCCCTCGATTGTGCGCGGTGATCTGCATGAGAATATCGTCGGGCGCACCTTTGGCGTATTCGACAAACACGTCGAAATAGCGATCCTCATCGAACAAACCGGTGTCCAGAAGCTCGAACTCCGTGTGTTCGGTGCCGCGCCTGCGGTTTTCCTCCACGAGCTGCGAATAGGGGAAGGCCGCCTGCGGATACTTGTAGAGCATCTTCAAATATGAGTGGCTTGGTGTGGCGTCGAGGTAGTAGTACAGCTCCTTGACGTCTTCGCCGTGATTGCCCTCGGAGTTGGTCAGGCCGAACAGACGCTCCTTGAGGATCGGGTCCTTGCCATTCCACACCGCCAGTGACAGGCACAGATATTGATGGTCGTCGCTGAATCCTGCGATGCCGTCCTCGCCCCAGCGATAAGCGCGGCTGCGCGCGTGGTCGTGCGACAAGTAATCCCATGCACCTCCCCAGGCGCTGTAGTCCTCACGGACCGTCCCCCACTGACGCTCGGAAAGATACGGACCCCAGCGGCGCCAGTTCTCCTTGCCCGCCTTGTCGACGGCCATCCGCTGTTTCTCGGCGGAAATTTTCCTCGGTGATTTTGCCGCGGTTGGGGGCATTAGTTTTCTACCCCAAAGGCCTGTTAGCGGACTCTACCGGCAGTGCAATCCGGCGCTGCGTTGTGTGCGCTGCCGCTGATTGCAGCTCGCGCAGCACAACGCGGTCCAGCCGCAAGGCCTCCGCAACCGACCACGCCTGAAACGGACAGCCACGCGGCGTATGCGGTAAATCGCCATCGGCAATCTCGCTGATGTGATCCAAACCCGCCGCGTCCATTCTTGCCAGCAGCGGGTCCAAAAATCGGATGCGCGCCTCCCTGCGCGCCTGTGCGTCGTTGCCGTGAATGCGCAACCAGGCT
>Ga0210394_10007380_pt1 | contig 11600 bp, 11 predicted proteins | sample IncBWC12MmetaG_FD_160121 | JGI IMG/M metagenome (GOLD analysis project Ga0210394, IMG submission 160121) | Forest soil microbial communities from Barre Woods Harvard Forest LTER site, Petersham, Massachusetts, United States - Inc-BW-C-12-M | ecosystem: Environmental > Terrestrial > Soil >... | reverse complement strand
TGGTGACCGGCCCGACCGGCTCCGGCAAGACGACCACGCTGTATGGCGTGCTGGCGCAGATGAATTCGCCGGACGCGAAGATCATCACCGCCGAGGATCCGGTCGAGTATCGGCTGCCTGGCATCACACAGGTTCAGGTCAACGAAAAGATCGGCCTGAGCTTCGCCTCGGTGCTGCGGTCGACCTTGCGGCAGGACCCGGACATCGTGCTGGTCGGCGAGATGCGCGACAAGGACACGGTCGAGACCGGTCTGCGCGCCGCGATGACGGGGCACATGGTGCTGTCGACCTTGCACACGATCGACGCGGCCTCCACCCCGATCCGCTTGCTCGACATGGGTGCGCCGCGCTTCCTGATCGCCACGTCGCTGCGCCTCGTGCTGGCGCAACGCCTGGTGCGGGCCGTATGCACGCAGTGCGCCCGACCCTACGCGCCGACCGCGCAGGAGATCGCGTTCCTGCAGACATTCGCCGGCGGCACGGGTGGCGCGTTCGCCTATGGCGCGGGCTGTCCGCAATGCAACGGCACCGGCTACCTGGGCCGGATGGGCGTGTACGAGCTGCTCGATATGACGCGCACGGTGGTGGCCGCGTTCAACAGCGGCGACATGCAGGCCTATATGGATGCGGCGTATCGCGAGACCGGTGAGCTGTCGCTGGCGCGCCACGTCAGTGACCTGGTCCAGAGCGGTCGCACCACGGTCGGCGAAGCGATGCGCTTGATCAGCCGCTCGCACGACCCGAGCCAGTCCGGCGCCTGAGCAGCCGCCGACCCGAACCCCGATGCCTTTGTTCGCTTACGTCGCGCGCGATGCCCGCGGAGCCCGGGTCGAGGGGCGTGCGGAAGCCGCCACGATGGCCGCGCTGGCCGAGACGCTGGGTGCTCAAGGGACGCTGCTGGTGCGCGCCGACGTGTGCTACGAAAGCGACGAAGGCGTCGGATCGTTCTTCAGCCGCAAGTTCGGCGCGCGCGTGGAGGTCGATGATCTGCTGATGTTCAGCCGGCAGCTCGCCACGCTGCTCAGGGCCGGCGTGCCACTGCTGCGTTCGCTGCAGGGACTGTATGAATCGGCCAGCAAGGCCAGCTTCGCGCAGTTGCTCGAGCGCTTGAAGCAGCAACTCGAAGGCGGCCGCCAACTGTCGGCGGCGATGCAGCGGGAGGAAGATGTCTTTTCCCGCTACATGATCAGCATGGTGCGGGTGGGCGAGGTGACCGGCCGCATGTCGGAAGTCTTCATGGGGCTGCACGCCCAGCTCAGCTTCGAGCGGGAAAACCGCGAGCAGGTGCGATCGGCGCTGCGTTACCCGATCTTCGTGCTGTGCGCCGCCGCCGTCGCGCTGGTGGTGCTGAACATCTTCGTGATCCCGGCCTTCGCCAAGGTCTACAAGGGGTTGCACACCGAGCTGCCGCTGATCACCAAGATCCTGATTGGCTTGTCCGACTTCTTCATTCATGACTGGCCGTTCCTGATCGCGATCCTGATCGTACTGGTGGGCGGCTCGATCTGGGGCGTGCGGACGCCAGCCGGGCGTCGCTTGCGCGATGAGTGGGTGCTGCACCTTCCGATCTTCGGCGCACTGGTGCGCAAGGCCGCGCTGGCGCGCTTTACCAAGAGCTTCGGCCTCGCGCTGGAAGCCGGCATTCCGGTGGTCGATGCGCTGCAGGTTGCGGTGGAGACCACCGGCAACGTGGTACTGGCCGAACGGATCACCCAGATGAAGGCTTCGGCCGAGCGCGGCGAGACCCTCGCCAAGGCGGCGCGGGCAACCGGGGTTTTCACGCCGACGATCCTGCAAATGGTCGCAGTGGGCGAGGAAACCGGCGCACTCGGCGAAATGATGAACGAAGTGGCCGACTACTACCAGAAAGAGGTCGAGCACGCGGTGCGCGGCCTGGCTGCGCAGATCGAGCCGATCATGATCGTACTGATGGGCTGCATGGTGCTGGTGGTGGCGCTGGGCGTGTTCCTGCCGATGTGGGACCTGTCGCGCGCCGTGCTGCACCACTGAGCCGGTCTGGCGGCGGCCTGAGCCGCCGGATTTCGGCTAAGGATTCCGGCTGAAAAGCCGCGCTTATCCGGGTCAAAGGTTAACCCTCCGTTGCCGACAATCTGTATGAGGCATTGGCCGTTTCGACCCTATTCGAACCAAAGGACTGAGCATGAACACCCCGGCAGCAGCCCGCAATCAGCGGGGCTTTACCCTGGTTGAGCTGATCATCGTGATCCTGATCATCGGGATCCTGTCGGCGCTGGCGCTGCCGCGCTTTATCAATATGGGAGTGGACGCCCGTCAGGCCAAGGCGGAAGCGATATATGGCGCGGTGCGCTCGGCTTCGTCGGTCGTGCGTGCCGCCGCCCTGGTCCGCGGCGCAACGGGCGCAGCCGGTGTGGTCAGCGTCGATGGCGTCAATATCAACACCGTGTGGGGATACCCGGCAGCGACCGTCGCCGGCAACGGCGCGGGCGGCGTCGTCGATGCGGCCGGGCTCGATGTGACGGCTGCCAACACCGACGCCGTCAAGGTGCTCGCCGCGGGTGGTGGCGTCCAGATCCAGATCCAAAATTCGACCAATCTGCCCACCTGTTCGGTCACCTACGCCGCAGCGGCGGGCAACAACCAGGCCCCGACGATCACCTTAGCAACCGCCGGGTGCTGACGCCGGCAGGGGCAGACGGCGCCACAGCGCCCACTGTCCCGGCTTTCTGATAGAGCGGCGCCCAATGGAGCGCCGCTTTTGCTTCTTATGAGCCCGACCCGATCCCCCCTCGCCGCACGGTGCGCCGGATTCACGATGGTGGAGCTGGTGATCGTGATGATGATCGCGGGGATCCTCTCGTTCATGGCGATCGGGCGCCTGAACGACACCGGCGAAGTGAACGCGCATGGGTCCGCCGAGCAGATCGCCAGCACGCTGCGCTTTGCCCAGGAGGCGGCGGTAGCGCAGCGCCGGCTGATGTACGTCAACGTGAGCGCCGCCAGCGGTCTAGTCGACGTATGCCTGGACTCGTCGAATGCCTGCGCGCAACCGCTGGGGGCACCGAGCGGTGGCAACGTGACGGTTCAGGCGCCGGGTGGGGTCGTTCTGACGACCAACACCGCGCAGTTCTCGTTCGACGGCCTCGGGCAGCCTTCGGTGGCCACCCAGGTCCAGATCCACCTGACCGCCTCCGACGGCCAGCAGTTCCTGGTCACGGTCGAACCGATCTCGGGCTATGTGCGGCGCTCCTGACCGACTGCGAGCTCGCCCGCCGACGCGCGCCTGCCTTCCGAAGCGCACAGCGCGAAGGAGGCAAGCGCGATGGCGGGGACGCGAGCAAGGGGTCACGCTGGTGGAGGTGATCCTCTTCATGCTGATCATTTCGATCGCGGTGGTGTCGCTCGTCAAGGCGCTATCGCAAGCCGCGCTCTGGTCGGCCGACCCGACGCTGCAGCGCCAGACGCTGGCGATCGCCGAGTCGCTGATCGAGGAGATCGACAGCCAGCCCTACAAGCAGAAGGATCCGTACAACCCGGGCGGGCCGAACGACGCGATCGGTCCGGAGCCCGGAGAAACCCGCGCCGGCTCGCCGCTGCCTTTCGATAATCCGAACGACTACTCGGGCTACTCGGAGACCGGGATCGTGGCGCCCGACGGGTCCGCCGTCGCAGGCCTCGGCACCTACTCGGCGAGCGTGGTGGCGACCCAGCAGGCGATGGGCAACATACCGGCGGCCGATGGCTTGCTGGTGGTCGTGACCGCAATCGGCCCGGACGGCCAACCGGTCACGATGACGACCTTTCGGGCCATGTACGCGCCATGAGCAAGCCGCTCGCCGCCCGCTGCGCTCCTTTGGGATTCTCGCTGGTCGAGCTGATCATCGTGATCGCGATCCTCGGCATCCTGGCGGCCTCGGTCGCAGTCTTCATGGCCAATCCGGTGCGCGCGTATTTCGAGGCGATCGACCGCGCAACGCTGACCGACGCCGGCAACTCGGTGATCCGGCGCGTGATGCGCGAGGTCCAGGCGGCTGTGCCGAACTCGGCCCGGATCACCGTGAACGGTGGCACCACCTTCCTCGAGTTCGTGCCGGTGGTCGACGCTGGCCGCTATCGGTCCGCGGCCAGCAACAACTTTCCGCCTCAAAACGATCCGCTCACGGTCACCGATCCGACCGACAGCTCGTTCCAGGTGCTCGGTCCCACCGTCAACGTGCCGGCCGGCTCCGAGCTGGTGGTGCTGAACCTGGGCTATGGCAATGCCAACCTGTACAACGGAACCAACATCCGCGCGCTGACCAGCTTCGGTCCGACGCTGCAGACGATCACCTTTACGCCGACCACGGCCTGGCCCGGCGATTCCCCCGGCTACCGCTTCTACATCGTCAACGGGGCGGTCACCTACGCATGCACCCCGAACGCGAGCGGAACCGGCACGCTGATGCGCTACTCTGGCTACGCGATCCAGGCAGCCCAGCCGAACTCGACCGTTGGCGCACCGCTGGCAACCGCGACCAGCAGCCTGGCGCTGGACGACGTCACCAGCTGCGCGTTCACACCGGGCTCCGTGTCGGTGGATCTGAACGCGATTCAAATGACGCTGCAGCTCACTCGCAACGGCGAAACGGTGTCGCTGTATTCACAAGTCCACGCCCCGAACAACCCGTGAACAAGCACCCTCACCCCCGGCCCCTTTTCCGGCCTGCGGCCGGAAAAGGCAAGACCAAGAGAACGAGGGGGCTCGGCTGGCCCCCTCGTCGCTCCCCCAGCCAATGTGAACGGCTGTCGCTGAGAGAGGTAGCCGTTCCCCCCCTCTCGCACGCCAGCGGAAGGGGGAAGTCTCTTCTCCCCTCTCCCGCCTGCGGGAGAGGGGCCGGGGGTGAGGGCGCAGGCCAGCCAGGAGTCGCACGTCGGAGAGGGGCGTCTCTTCTCCCCTCTCCCGCTTGCGGGAGAGGGGCCGGGGATGAGGGTGTAAGGCAGCAAGGATTCGCGTTCATCGTTGCCCTGTTCCTGCTGGTCGTGCTGGGTGCGTTCATCGCGTTTATCACCTCGATGACGGCGAACTCGCAGACCAGCGGGGCACTCGCGGTCCAGGGAGCACGTGCCTACGAGGCTGCGCGGGCCGGCGTCGAATGGGCCACCTACCAGGTGCTGGATCCCCGCACCGCGATCCACGGCGTGATCACGACGCCGCCGCCCTGCCTCGCCTCGCCGTCCAACCCGGTGCTGCCCGGCAACCTGGGGCAGTTCTCGCTGACGGTGACCTGCACCCGCTATCCGCTCAACACGGCCGTGCCCAACTACTACGAGGAAACGGCGCTGCGCGTCGTCGTGTACGACGTGACATCGACCGCCACCCAGGGGATACCGGGGACCGCCGACTACGTGGAGCGGCAGATCCAGGTGCGGATCGAGCAGTGCAAGAACCCCAACGGGACGGCACCCCTGTATGCCTGCTGACGGGAACCGATTCACTTTGAAGCGCGCGCGGCGAGCGTGGGCGCCGGCGCTGGCACTGGTGGTCTGCACCGCCCTCGCCCAGACCTCGGCCGCGGCCGCGGCCGGCTTCAACGCGGTCGACGGCTACTTCGCGAGCTACCCGGGCGGTGCCGCAGCGCAGAGGATCTACACCAAACTCACCGGGACCGGATTCACGCTGAACGTGGCCGCACTCAACAGCGCCGTGCCTGCCGGCCTGGTATCTCCGGCCTATGTGTCGGGAACCAACAAGGTGACGGTTGACCTGGTCGACGACAGCGACGGCTCGTGCAAGGCCGCCTGCAGCGGCGGGGCGTGCCAGGGCAAGCCTGCGCTTGCCACGCAGGTGACCAGCTTCGCGACCGGCGACAACAGCTACAAGACGGGCCTCTCGTTCACGCTGGCCAACGCCTATCCGAACGTGCGTGTGCGCGTGAAGGACACCACCAATGTTCCGGCCGTCACCAGCTGCTCGGTCGACAATTTTTCGGTGCGGCCGTCGATGCTGACTGTGACCTCGAGCGCCAATGCCGATCCGAGCGGGGCCAGCGCCACTGCGACGCCGGTTGTGAAGGCGGGCTCGACGTTCACGCTGACCGCCACCGCCAGCCCCGGTTACGGCGGAACGCTGTCGGTCAACGGCACCGCCGTAACCGCCAATCCGCTGATCGAAGGCACGGTCGCCGGCACCTTCGGCGCCGCCAACCCATCCACCGGCGTCGCCACCGGCAACTTCACTTATACGGAAGCCGGCTATTTCAGCTTCAACACCGACGCCGTGTTCGATCAAAGCTTCACGGCCATCGATCAGCCGGGTGACTGCACGCCGAACTACTCCAACACGCTGATCAACGGCAAGTACGGTTGCTACTTCGGCAATGCCTACACCACCGCGTTCGGACGCTTCATTCCGGACCACTTTGCGATCGCCGCCGTTTCGGTCACGCCGGCCTGCGGTACCTTTTCATACTTCGATCAGGACGGCTTCATCACCGCGTTCACGGTGACAGCCCAGAACGCCGCCAACGCGACCACCCAGAACTACACGGGGTCGTTCGGCAGGTTGGGGTTGACCAGCTGGGCTGGATTCGTCTTCACGGGCAACACGGCGACACCGTCGGCCAGCGCAACCGTGCCCGGCGGCACCTGGAACAACGGGGTCGCCGCCGTCAATGCACAGCACCAGGTGCTGGCACGACCGACCGCCACGCCCGCTGCGCCGGTCAGTCTGATCGTGTCGGCGCGTCCGGTCGATCCGGACGGAGTTACGACGGCCGCGCCCATGCCCGTGATGTCGGTGGGCACGCCGGTGCGCTTCGGGGTGCTCGCGCTGGGCAGCGCATACGGATCCGACCTGACGACGCTGCGCCTGCCGGTGACCGCGATGACCTGGAACGGCACCGCCTTCGTCGCCAACACGGCCGACACCTGCACCGGAGCCGCGCTGAACAACGCGAGTATCGCGCTCGGCAACTTCGTCCAGAAACCGGGGACGAGCGGCGCCTTCTCCACCTCGGTGGTCAATCCTCCGACTCTCGCCTCCACCTGGGCGCAAGGGGCCGGATCGATCACGCTGTCGGCGCCCGGTACCGCCGGAACCGCGCAGGTTGCGCTGAACCTGGGCTCCACCTCGCCCGACTCATCGTGCATCGGCTGGGGCGTTGCGTCGACCGGCTCGAGGCTGGCGTGGCTGCGCGGCAACTGGTGCGGTGCCAGTTACGCCAAGGATCCGTCCTCGCTGGCGAGCTTTGGCACCGCAGCAACGCCCTATATCTACCTGCGTGAGAACCACTGACGGCCGAGACAGCCACTAAGGTCCGGACCGTCGTTTCGGGGCCCTTTTTGGGCACTTTTTTCCGGGCCTTTGGGGGGTCTTTTTCCCTCATGGCGCACTGCAATGCCTGCCTAGGATGGTGAACGGCCGGTCATCGGCCCAATCACAGGCGCCGAAAAGCGCCAACAACGCGGGGTTGCTGAATGCTGCAAACGAACTGGCTGCGTGCGCTGCCACGGCGTGTGCTCGGGCAGGGTCGCCGCGGGTTGGCACAGGTTGGCGTGTACCAGACCTCCGGTGGCCTGATCGCCGCCCGGGTGCAGCTCGACCCCGACGCGGGTTGCAGCGTCGAGCGCCTTCAGGCGGTCGAACTGAAGACCCAGCGCGAGGAGGACGTTGCGGCCGCTGTGGCCCAGCTGGTTCACAGCGGGATCTTTCGCAACGCGCCCGTGGTGCTGGTGCTGGGCTCGGAGCACTACAACACCTACCCGGTGCCTGCCCCGTCGGTGCCAGCCGACGAGATGCGCGAGGCGCTGCGTTGGAAGCTGCGCGAAGTGCTGCCGTACTCGCCCGAGGAAGCGGTGGTCGACTTCGTGCGGCTGGCGCGCGCTGCCGATTCGAACGCTGCCGACAATCTGTTCGCGGTGGCCGCGCTGCGCCGCTCCGTGGCACAAGCGACGACGCCGTTCCTCGCTGCGGGCGTCAATGTGCAAGCGGTCGACATCGCCGAATTGGCGCTGCGCAACCTGCTGGCCGAGCTGCCCACGATGGACGAGAGCCGTGCGCTGCTCGGGCTGGACGAATCGTCCGCGCTGTTGACCGTGGTTCACGAGGGCGCCCTGTGCTTTGCCCGCCGGATCCAGGTTCCCCGCTCACTGGGCACAGGCGGCGAAGAGCCCGAACACGTCGCCACGCGCATCGCCGCGCAAGTGCAGCACTCGCTGGAAGTCGTCGAGCGCCAATCGGGTCTGGCGCCCGTGCGCAGCGTATGGATCGGCCCGCATACGTATTGCGCGCTGATCGCCCGCTGCACCGCCGAGCAGTCTGGCCTGGAATGCCCGCAGCTCGACTTGCAAGCCGAGCTGCAGTTCGCCCCGGAGGCGGGTGAGTTGCCCGCCGAGCTGGCTTGCGGCGCTCCGATCGCAATCGGCGCCGCGTTGCGCAACGAGGCTGCTGCAGACGCCAGTCGGCTGGGGTCCGAGACATCCGTTTTGCAATGGCTGTCCAGGCTGAAAGCGGCTTGAGGGAGCCAGGTTTCTCATGGTCCGGGAAAACATCAACCTGTTCGAGCGCAAGCCGCCATCCGGCCTCGCCTCGCCCCAGGTGCGATGGGCGATCCTGGCCGGTGGGACGATGGTCGCGCTGGGCGTGGTCGCGCTCGGCGTGCAAAGCCGCAACCTGCTCCAGGTGCGCCGCGAACTGACGCGGGTGCAGGCGCAGACCGGTCGACTGCAGCGCGCAATGAGCGAAGTTCCGAAACCGGATGTCGCGCTGACCGACCGCCTGGACGCCCAAGAGCGCGACGTGCAGGCGCTCGAAGCGGTGGCGCGCACCTTGTCGACCGGTGGCCTGGCCCACACCGCCGGATTTGTCGGGCCGCTGCAGGCCTTCGGCAGGACCACGACCGAAGGCGTGTGGTTGACCGGGCTCACGCTGGACAACCGGCACGGCTCGATGGTCGTCGAGGGTCGCGCGCTGGACGCCTCGCGCATCCCGGCGCTGCTGCAGACGCTGAAGGCCGAGACGTATTTCACCGGAATCATCTTTTCCTCGATCGAGATCACGCCGGGAACCGACAGCAGCCCGATGGCCGCTGACCGCGCACTCAGGTTCCGGATATCGACGCCGAGCACCGACGCCGAGACGCACGAGCGGCTGGCCCAGGCCGACGCCGCGCCCGCTTCGTCCGATCGGAACCAGCCATGAGCTCGGTCAATCAGCTGACCGATTGGTGGGACAAGCGCAAGGCGCGCGAGCGCTTCCTGGCGATCGCGGCCGCGGCGCTGGCGGTGCTGTGCGCAGGCTACGTTCTGCTGCTCAAGCCGTTGCAGGTCCAGATCGCCGACGCCAACCGTCGCTTGGCGACGGCGCGCTCGGAGATGGCCGAGCTGCAGCAGCTGGTCGAGCAGCGCGATCGCGTCGGCAGCGATCAGCTGCGCGCGCGCGAAGCCAACCTGGAAGCCAGGTTGACGGTCGCCGAATCGGAGATTCATCGTGCCCAGATCGACCTGGTCGTACCGCAGGACATGGCGCGCCAGTTGTCGGCGATCCTGCAGAAGTTTCCCCAGTTGCGCGTGGTCGGCATCGTGACCGACCAGCCCGTTCCCGTCGATCAGGCGACCGGCGCCAAGGCGTCGGCCAATGCCGCGGCGAACGGCGCGATGCTGTACGAGCACGGGCTGGAACTCACCGTGGAAGGCAAATACCTGGACCTGGTGGCTTACCTGGACCAGCTGGAGCACGCCCCGCACAAGATCTATTGGCGTGACCTGGATCTGAAGGTCACCCCACAGGGAGTGCCGCTGACGCGGATTCGCTTCTTCACGCTGTCGCGAGGCCCGACATGGCTGTCGCTATGAAGTCTGCTTGGCCCAACCGCCTCCTGTCCGCCTTGAGTGCGCTGTGCCTGAGCACTGCGGCCTCGGCCGCCGGACTGGCCGATCCGACCCAGCCGCCGCCCGGCTACGGCGCGTCGCAGCGAGCCGACGATCCGCAGTCCGCCGATTCGGCCCCGACGCTCGAGCCGGTGCAGCTGCAGATGATCGCGCGCGATGGAACCGACCGCCTGGCCGTCGTCAATGGCCATCGAGTGCGGGCGGGCGATGCCATCACGCTGGACGGCAAGGCCGCAAAGGTGCTGGCGATTCACGACGACTCGATCGAGCTCGATCGGGACGGACGCCATCAGATGGTGGAACTGTCACCGCAGGCGAGGCTCAAATGAAACGCGACTCACACCCCCCGTTGTACGGACGATTGGTTCAACTGCAGGGTCACGATGAGCGCGAGACGCCGTTTCGCTGGCCGTGGCTGATGCCGTGGGTGCTGGCGGCGGTGGCCGTGGCGGTGACGCTGCTGCTGTCGGCCTGCGCGACGTCGCCCAAGCCGGCGCTGAACTCCGAGGCGGCCCTGCTGCCGGAGATTCGCCAGGACCTGTCCGAGCCCTCCAAGCCTGCCTCCGCAGCGGTGCCGCCGGAGGTGTCGCGCGCGCTGCTGCCGCCGGCCGATCTGTCGCTCTCCAAGCTGGCCCAGAAAGGCGCGGAGCAGCGCTTCGACCTGAACGTCGTCGGGCTGCCGGTGGCGCAGGTGTTCGAAGCGCTGGCGCGCGATACGCGCTACTCGATCGTGCTCGACCCGGCCTTGAAGGCATCGGTGACGGTGAGCCTGAAGGACGTCACGCTGATCGAGGCGCTCGAGGCGCTGCGCGACATGTACGGATTCGAGTACCGCGTCCAGGGAAGCCGGATCTTCGTGCAGCAGCCGGTGCTGCAGACACGCGTGTTCCAGGTCAACTACCCGACCACCAGCCGCAGCGGGCGCAGCGATGTGCGCGTGATCTCCGGCTCGCTCACCCAAAGCGCCGGGACGGGCAGCCCGACGGCGACCACGCCGCAGCCGCAGAGTCCGGCAACTTCAGCACCGGCCAGCGCGGAATCGAGCCGCATTACCACCGTTACCCACAACGACCTGTGGACCGAGATCGAGGCGTCGCTGAAGATGCTCGTCCCGGCCGACCCGGCGCACCCCGACGGACGGCAGCTGATCGTCTCGCCGCAGTCGGGCGTGATCGTCGTGCGCGCGATGCCGGCCGAGCTGCGCCAGGTCGAAAGCTACCTGCGCGCGATGCAGGTCAACGTCGAGCGCGAAGTGATGCTCGAGTCCAAGATCATCCAGGTCACGCTGACCGACACCAGCCAGGCCGGCGTGAACTGGTCCGCCTTCCGCGCCGGCACCGGCACGCGCGGCTCGGCCGGCATGCTGACGCCGGGCGCCACGTTGTCCCCGTTCGGTGCGGTGTCCGACGCGCTGCTCAGCGCAGTTCCTGGCGTCACCGTCTCGCAGCCGCCCAACGGAACCTCGCCGCTGTTCGGGCTGGCTTTTCAAACCGCCAGTTTCGCCGCCTTGATGGAATTCCTCGAGACCCAGGGCAATGTGCAGGTCCTTTCGTCGCCACGCATCGCGGCGCTGAACAACGAGAAAGCAGTGCTGAAGGTGGGCACCGACGATTTCTTCGTCACCGGCATCACGACCAACATCACCTCCTCCAGCAGTGTCAACGGCGCCGCCGTGATCACGCCGACCATCACGGTGCAGCCGTTCTTCTCGGGTGTGGCGCTGGATGTCACGCCTCAGATCGATGAAGACGGCA
>Ga0210394_10007379_pt1 | contig 11600 bp, 13 predicted proteins | sample IncBWC12MmetaG_FD_160121 | JGI IMG/M metagenome (GOLD analysis project Ga0210394, IMG submission 160121) | Forest soil microbial communities from Barre Woods Harvard Forest LTER site, Petersham, Massachusetts, United States - Inc-BW-C-12-M | ecosystem: Environmental > Terrestrial > Soil >... | reverse complement strand
TTCCATTCGTATCAACAATCGGCGTTCCTGACACGGTATAAGTCGTATTTGCAAACCAGACATTATATGCGCTCGTCGGACCTAGATTGCTCCACGTATACTGACCGCCTGCTTCTTTGATAACGTCGCCTGTACCAAACGTAATTCCAGTCGTCGTACTCGCGGTCGCTCCAGTAGTCGTAAAAGCGGGCCAAGCAGGTTGATTTGTTCCCGATTCGTCGGGATTGCTTGCAAGATTAAAACTCTGGCAAGTAAAAATCATCTCTTCTGCGTTTTGCCAAGCTTTCCAATTGATTTCAAGAGTATAATCGCCTGCTGTCGGAAATCTCCAAGTCGCTGAATCTGTAGTAATGCCAGAATTATTATTTCCAACAACTCCGGTATAACCTTGAATGGCGGTTTTGCCGCCTGAACCTGAGAAAGTAGGCGGAACGTTTATCTGATTACCTATAGTCAAAAACGCCGAAGTAGTAATATTATCGAATGAAAAGAAAGCGCCATCATCATGTAAAAGAGAAAACGTATAAGTACCGGGGGCGGGAATATAAATTTTACAAATAAATGAAGCTTCCCAATTCTCACGTTGCCCGCTGTCTGTTGACGCACCTATTTCGCCCGCGCCGTTGACGGCAAAGAAGTAGACATTAGGCCCGCTTTGTTCAGGACCGCCGCCTGCTGTCGAATTCGTTACTGCGTATAAAGACCCCGGAACAGGCGTGGAAACAGCGGCTGATCCGGATGTCGGAACCGATAAATACGACTGACTAAATGCGCCGTTAAACCCTCGGGCGGGATTAGAATTGTCGGCCCATGAATTAATAGTTATCGGATTTGCAATCGCGTTAAACGATCCGGTTATCGGACTGGAGTTATATGTTGGATAAAGCGTGCTTAATAGCGCCCCGTCAGACTGAATAAACGGTTGTGTATTCTTGCTTAACCGAAATAATGACGTACTCGACCCTGTAGGGGCGACTAAAAAATCATCTTGATGATAATGCGTATGCGCGGCCCAAACCATCGATGCGGCGCTTTGCAGACTTGTCCAGACTACGCTTCCGTCTGCTTGAGTCGTGCCATATTTTATAGCATATCCTTGATCCGCGCCATCGCCAGTCGCAGGATAAGTTCCTGAGAACGTAAAAGGCGCAGTAAAGAAATTTGCTCCGGTCGTCGCAACGGTCAAAGTCACGCCGTTAAGATTTGGCGCTCCTCCATTTCCGTTCGCTTGTTGTAATCCGAAAAGTTGCACACTTTGACCCGGACTAGGCAAAGTCGTACAATATATAGTCGCGACGTTAGCTGCGACTGAGACTGCAAAAATATCATGCTTTACACTAAACGTAGGCGAAGCGGGCCAAGCGGGTTGAGTTGCGCCAGATTTACCTCCGGTCGTGACTTCCCATAAATTCCCGTTCGGGTCAATAAAAACACTCGCGGGCGCAAAAAACGTATTTGGAGAAAATCCGGAAGCCGCGCCAGTCAACGAAATTCCGCCCGGACCTGAAATCAAATCTTCAGTTGGTGCTGCTAATCCCCAATTTTCGACAGTAATTCCACGATTGACCCAAATTGCTTGTCCGTCAATCGTTACGCTGCCCATGAAATCGTTGGCGGCACTTGGCGCAACTGTTCCCCATGTCGGAACCGTAGGCCCGAGTACAAGTGTATTTGTAACAGAATTCGTACCGCCGTTTTCAATTTGAATGACCGCCGTATCAGCCTGCGACATGTTCGCGTGCGTTCCGGTCCAAGTCGCAGTAATTGTCGTTCCTGACCAAGCAACAGTCAAAGTGATAGTCGAGCCATTCAAAAATGTCGTAGCAGGATTTGTAAATCCCCATAGCATAAATTGCGTGCCAATAGGTTGTGTCGTAAACGGGGCTGCTGAAGTTGTAAGTGTCAACACTTCATTCGTCAGAACGACGTTCGTGACGTTAATATTGTTGACTGAACTTGACGCACCGGATTGAACAGCGGCACCAATTAATTGCTGAATCTGCGGATTCGTCGTTGGATTACTAATTAAGAACGTATCCATGAACGGATATGAGTTAAGATTCAACGTCGCGTTGTTACTCGCGCTTGATCGAACAAAAAGAGATTGTAGCCACTTCTTATTGTCTGCGCCGTTGCCAAAATACCATTCATTTCCTACTTGAATTCCATAACTCTGTCCCGCGCCGGGAGATTTCGTAAATACCGTCGTCGGATTAACGCCGCCTTGAAGAGCGAAAGAACTGTTCTCAGCAAATAAAGCCGCGCTTGTGTCGATCATTGTATCGACTTGTTCGGTCACAGTTCCGAAAATGTCAGACAAGCCCTTACTGATACGAAAATCATCAAAACTCAATACGTTTGTAAACGTATTAACGTTGTCATAAACTGGATTTCCGGGTCTACGACCTAAAGTCAGCCTATTCGTAATTTCGACGTTCGATCCCGCGATCATTGCATCGCCACGCGGCCCGTAAAACTTCTCTTCTATTCGAGTCGAAGCGGCGTCGCGTAACGGAGAACGATTTGTCCAGATTCCTGAGAAGAAACGGCCCGTATATAAATTTGTGAATCTGGTTTGTTTATCCGGCTGAGCGCCAGCGGCTTGAAGGGCGTTCGACATTTACTTTCCTTGATTAACTTAGACCTAACTTAAACCTAACTTAGACTAACCTAAACTCGTGTTTCCCAATAAACATAAGCAACACTTATCGACTTAGTTGCAGCGACAGAATTATCGACTGTCGTAATCGCTCGTAAATTCGTGACCGGAATATTTGTTGATATCGTTGCAACTAAAACTGAATCGATATAAAAAGTTATAACCGCGCCATTACCAACAGACTGAAATTCAAAAATATGTCCTGCGGCTGTATCAACGCTTACTCCGGAATCCACAACTGTCTGCGTTCCGCTCGTATTCGTTACACACTGCCAATGCGCATCCAATAAAGATGAATAACGAAAACCTATAAAGCTACTCAATGGAGTGTTCGTAAGAAGAGTATTCGCTCCAATAGGTGCGCTTACAGTTACATCAATTGCACCTATCCAATATCGAACACCAACAGTATCAGAAACTTTTACTCGCTCTTGGAAGTCGGTAAGAATGCCGACTGTAAATCCGCCCGCTTCGTTTGAACCGCCGCCAGAATAAACACCTGAAGTTCCAAGTCCTGAAGACGCGTTTGTCGTTGTCTGAAAATAAGCAGGCTCTGTAGATGTTGGATTAATAGAAGTATTCGTATCTGACGCACCCGCTGTAGTCGGAGAATCGCTATAAGCATTAACACTCGCACCTGTTAGTGTCGCGCTATTCCCGCCAATCCATGACCAACCATGCCAATTTCCACGACTTGGACGGGGTCCGCTTTGTGTAGAATTAATAGTCGTTGTTCCGGCTGTGTTCGATAAAGTTACACCTGTACCTGCGGCTAAATTCAATAGCGTTTGAGACGAATTCGGCGTTCCATTTGTTTCGAGTACAAGAGAAGCGACAGATGACGCAACGGTAACTTGGCCCGATCCATTATCGGTCAAAGTTATTCCTGATCCTGCGTGCAAATCAAGAATAGTCTGACTTCCATTATTTACTTCATTTGTCTGTAATGTAACAGGCTGAATCGGCGGTTGCCAACTTATGACAGAATTTGGTATCCAAGTACCGACATCGAAAATGCCTGAACCGAATATAACTTGCTGATTATTTGGCCCCCAAGCTAATTGCCCGTTCGCAGCATATCCAAACACTCTGTAATAGCTATTAACGGGCGTCATTACGTCGTTCGACCAAATAAACTGATTACTCGCCGGAGGAGTTGAAGATGAACTCGCAACACTTCCGTTCGAATCTAGTTGTATTTGTACAAATATACCACTACAAATACTTCCTACACCAGTAACAACTTCATCCGCGCTAAGAAACATTCGGAGATAGCCGTTAATTAATAAATTGCCTTCGCTGTCCTGAAACTTCCCGCCAATAAGTTGCGTTTTCGCTGCCGACATGCTTTATCCTTTACCCATTCAATGAAAACGAACCTGCGCCGCTTGGAATCATTACTTCACTTTGCCAACACTTTTGTCCGGATGCGCTAAATGCTTGTATAATATAAACTGTATTCGTAGGAGTTAACTGATCGTTCGGCCAAAATAAAATTGTGCCGGAAATGGTTCCTGAACTATCAAGATTAACTGTAACGATTTTTCCGGCTGTTATTTGATCGCCGCCAACACCGAGGACAGCCGCATCTGTACTCAGTCTTACTTTAAGATAGCCGAGTGCGAGCGGCGATCCGTTAGCTAGTTGCCATGTTCCTGTGATCTGTCGTTGAGCCATAAGTCTCTATTGCGCGGCACGAGCTTGCGCTCCTTGTTGCATCTTTGACTGCTGTTGTCCTGTCAGCATATTCCAATTATTAAGAAAAATATTTCTGTCTTCTTCCGTCAGTCCTTCGGCGCGTCCAAGCAATCCGGCAGTAAACTTTTGTCCTGCATAAGCCGCTCGCGGGTCATCAGCAAAGAACCACATTAACGACATGAAGCCCCAAGTATAAATATGCTGCATAAAATCTGGAAGTGGCGACCATGTTTGATTCAAACTCGTAAACAACGGCGGCGCGAGTTGGCAGTGGATTGAAATTGGATAGTTATTACTTGGCGCGGGCATAACACGAAATGTCACATTTCCGTTTGTATCTTCGAACTGAGGATTGATAAACTGAGGCCGACCAAGAGTAGAATCGAGAGAAAGATTGTCTTCAACAGTCAACTCAAACCATTTACTGCTAGTCGCGCCTGTCGAAGTACTTTTCGTAAATATATCATATACAGACGCGTGTTCAATATGAGAAAACTGAGGAATATTGATCGTATAATCTTGTATCGTGCCCTTTGTTGCAGTTCCTGTATCGGCAGTTGACACATAATCGGCATGATTAAAAAAAGCTGTAATCTGTGACCCGGATGATGTCAAAACGGTCAAAACCGCGCCATTAAGAAATGCTGCGCCAGTTAATCCGGCGATAAGAACTTGATCATTTTGAACAAACGTATTCGTCATCAACAAAGTTACAATCTTACTTGTAATCGCGACGTTTGTAATATTCGCGACCGGAGGAACTGTCGAACATGTAAAACTAATCTCTTGCGAATTCCACCACCAATCGAACGGAGGAGAAAGAATGATCTGAGCAGTCAGATTTGCGGCTGTGAGTGCAGGTTCAAGAGAATTGCCAATTCCAAAATTACGATTAAAGCTAAGTCTCTTGCAAAAATCCATCGTGTTTTCAATCGCAACTGTCGAAATTGCCATGTTCTCTTTCTACATCTAAAAGGCGCGGATAGCGATTAATCGCAACCTCTCGATTAAATACCGAGTGCTCTAATTTGAGCTACATCCGTGATTGAGGTGTACTCTTAACCTCACCAGAGCCGTGCGTGAGTCACGGATAGTTACCGACATCAATAAGTTATTTGTATTTAGCGAGATAAGCCAATACTTTGTCCATGTGCGGCTCAAGACGACCGAGCGCAGTATTGCAGTAAGCGCATAAAATGCCCCGATGCGTACCGGGTTTGTCATGTTCATGATCAATGTGCCAAACGTCGTTAAATCCTTTGCCCCACTTCAATCCGGTTCGGCCACAAATACCACAAGCCGAACCTTGAGATTCGAGCAAAGCATCGCGTTCTTCCAAACTTTGTATGTTGTACCGTTGGCGCATCTGATGAACTATTCGCCCGCGATAGTGACATCCTGTTTTATCTTCTTTGGCGTGTTGTTTGTTCCAGCCGCGATTACATGTAATACATTGCCGCCATCCGGTAGTCGGATTAATGTACACATTTTCTTCGGTATATTCGTGGCCTTGCGGACAATGCGTCTTTGTCAAATTAAATTGCATTAATATTCTCCTATCTAAGAATGGGGGGCTGAGATAGCAGCCCCCGCTCACAGGTAATTAATCTGCGAGGTTATAACCATTTAAATAATATCACAATACGTCATTACTTGTCAACAACTATTTTATTGTCTACAAGTTATTGATAATAAAGGACTTAGTACCCACTCCAAGGGCCATACGGCAGACTTGGAGTTGCACCAACCCAACCTCCGTATCCAGTTCCATCCATGACATTCGATGTTGGATAAAAGCCCCAATCATCGATTTCTCGTGCGCCTTGTCTGACGGCATTGACTAATGCTTTTTGCCATAGCTGATATTCCATTTCAAACTTCGCCCGGACTTTAGGATCGGGCGAACGTCGATAACATTGGGCGAAAAATCCTTGTTTGAAAAATGTATAATAATCATCGGGAATCGGATCAAGAAATTGTCCGTAACTTGTCAGTCTTTGAACTCGGTTCTGGCCGACTGGTTGAATTAACCAAACTGGTCCGGTTTGGCCGGGACGTGGATTGATTCGAAATCCTTGACCTTTCGGATTAATTGCGGTCCAAACAACAGTTCCGTCGTTTACGGTAGTCGATACAATGCTTTGATTCTGTAGTGTCGGGAATGTCGGCGCGAGATTCGTCGCAAATGGATTCGAACTGCCGCAAGTCCCGTAAGTCGTCACAACCCACAAATTACCAAAAGCGTCTTTTACTTGTGTCGTAGGATTAATCGGCATTGACGGCTGATTCGCCGGATTCGTGATAACAGCGCCCGGACCCGGATTCGCCAGTCCTGTTGCTGATGCTTGTTCTGTTTGTCCCCAAGTTCCTGCCAACATAGTGTCATTTTGCATCCAGCAGATTTTCGCAGTTTGTGAAGTCTGTAAACTCACAATCAACAAATCTCGTTTTACTTCAATCGGTAAAATCGGCTTAGGAAACTGTGTCGTAGAAAAACAAGATGCGGTACAACTTTCAAGCCAGCCGAGAGTAACTTGATTCGGGATGAAATAATCCTGTTGCCAAGAATTAATAAAAAATGGAGTTTCGACCATGCGATTCCATTTCCAATTAAACGGCTGACCTTCAGGCCCGCCCGCGACCATATTTTGCATCACGTCGTTCGCGATTGAAAGCGCGGGCTGATCAGAATATCCGCCCGTCGCTAACGCGGGCGCAAGATCGGCCATTGATTTACAATCGTCGGTTAATTCCTGAAGGGTAATCGTGCTGTTGGAAGTCGCCATTTACTTTCTCATCATTTCTACGTACCACGAAGGGGGCCAAGTCATACTATCTTCGTCTTTATACCAAATATTGCCCGGTTCAAAATTTGCCATATGACAATCAAACCAATTGCGTGCATTTAAACCTTGATATGTTTGTTTACCATCACGAATCCATCCATACACATTATTATGACAACATTCGCGACGATGCGGTAAAACGATATCGTATTCTTGTTCTTTTATTGCTCGTCTGATTACTAATTGACATGCTCGGCGCTCGCCACGATGAGCGAGCATCTTATCACGTTTTGCAGAACTATTACTTCCGCAAACGGACATAAACGGCTGACGCTTCCTGCTTCTTGACATATGAAATTCCTTTCTTAAACTAACGAAATTTCATAATATCCTTTCTTTGTATCGTGTATAAAATAAAAATCGGGCGGGCGATCTTTAATCAAACCCGCCCGAAGAGTGTTCCCGTTTTAGGGGCGCAAACCGCACTCAGCGGCGACTTTAATTCTAACGAAGCGTTGTGTCCGCGATACTTTCAGCGTAGTCCTTCGATGCGTCAACTAATTGCTGTGATTTTTCATCCCATCGCGAAAATCGAACTTGGACCGATCCGGACATCGTATTATTCGTTTCGAATGCAACTGCGCGTTGATAATCAAGAACTGCTGCGTCAAAACGTTCTTTGTTAAATTCGCCCGAATGTGCCGGAACTTGCTTACCACGATTGTCGAAATAAAACTTCGACTTTAGTGGCGGCGACCAAGTCTTACCGCAACGCAGACAACGGACCCAAATATCGCCGTTAATCATCTGGTGCTTCATAACCGCGTATTGCGCGGCATTTCCGCCTGTACTAAGTACGCGCATATCACGTTGACTAACATTTCCGCCCTTTTTATGCGTACAAATCTTCCAACGAGCTTCGTCAGTCCCTCTCTGTTGCGCGAAAGTCCGGCCTTGCGCTTCGCGATCTTCTTTCTTCTGAAGTTCTTTTACATCGCGCTCGGCTAATCGGCCTTTCAAATCTTTGATCGAATACTCGCGCTCTTGTCTTGACAGCTTTAACTGTTCAAGTTCTTCGCGCTTAATCTGTAAGTCTAACTGCACAAGTTCTTCTGTCGCAGAATGTTTCTTTACTTCGTCTGACATACTCCTCCTATTTAATTATTCAATACCAGCAGCTTCATACACTTTCTGTAAAAGCTGTAAATCTTCAATCAATTGCTTAATTGGCAATTGCCCTAATTCGCCTTTAAATTTATATTCATAATGACCAATAATTTCGTCAGTACAGTAATTATGAAGTTGCTCTGCGCCAGGGAATTCGTCGCCATTACAAACGCGCCGATTAATAATCCCTTCCATGCGAGATGTAAATTGATCGGAAATTCCCTCTTGCATTACTCCTCCTCTTTGTCAACTGTGTTTCTTATACCGTGAAGTATTGAATTATATCTCCCGGCACAACATCGATCTGTACTTCCAAATTCTTTATGCGCTTGTTCTTCCGTCAATACTTGTTTAAGAATAAGTTGAAGGATCGCGGTGCGCCAACCCCTGTAACGCTCTGCTAACGGAACTCCATGTTCGTCAAATCCCATGACTGAAAATTCGGGCGCGAATCCGTTCTTTATCCAACATCCGACTTCATATGACTTTAAAACATCATTTCCGCGTTGTACAAGTAACGTTAATTTGTCTGTTTGCGGATGCTCGCGTAACGCACAGCGAACGCCAATCTTTCGAAGTCGCGTCACGAATTCGCTGTGATGCATAATTCGCCCGATTCGAGCTTCAATATCGGCATACTCTTCAGGTGAACACCATCGATATTCACCCATTGCGTCATAATTCTGTTCTTGCCATCGAGCAAGTTCTTCTTTATTCTGATTTGAACTCGTGTCATGATATCGTGTCGCATAATCCGCGACATCGGCGGCAAGTTCGGGCGTCATTTTAACGTCAAGTTCTTCTGAATATGTTTCCCAAGGTGCCCGAGTTTGATCAAGACGGGTGCCCTGACTTTTCATTATCTCAGCTTGAGTTGGTGTGCTCATGCTCCTCCAATTGTTTGTTTAAGGCTCAGGCTTGCCCACTCCATTAGATTAGAGGAGCCGCACATCAGTGAAATCAGCGTCTCTTTGCGCGGATCAGGCGCAACAACGACTAACATCTCGCGGTCGTTCTAGACCGTCCGTCCGATTAGCGCCCGATTTGATAATCCATCTCATCGGACACACGTTCACATATTTTCAATTCGCCTGCGGGCGAGTTCTTTCTTCATTTGATGATTCCAACAAAGTGTTTGAAATCCGGCAGGATAGTCGTGACTTTGTATCCATCGGTATATTCCGGTCGTGATTGTTTTACGATGCACAGCGCCATCATTGTTAATATGATCAAGAGTTAACATATCATGATCAATAATTTTGCAGTCTTCGCCGCAACATTGCAACATACTATTAAGACCATAATGAGTCAAAACATCAATTTTACGATCTAAATTCTCTTGTTGAACACTCGTACGAGTTGAATTATAATATCTGGCCAAAGAGCGGGCAATCTGAGCTTCGCGAATTGCGGGCTTTTCAGCATATTGTTTTCGCATGTAATCCCGCATATATTCGTTAGTATTCATAATTTCTTAACCACGTTCACTTAATTACGTATAACTTGTGTTGCCAATTCCCCAATATTCTTGAAATCCTTGCGGATAGTCAGATTTCTCTTCGACATACTCGACATATCCGGTCGAATCAGATTCTGAATCAATTTGCGCGGCGCGAGCGTCGATTTCTTCATCCCATTGACACGCCGAAACAAATTCTTCATCATTTTTATGCGCGATTTCAAGTTTCGACCGAAGTCCTGAATTTACAGCCCGAAGAATTCGATTCGTATTTCTCAATCTAAGATTATCTTCAGTGATATCTTCAATCGCCTCTTCTAAACTAGCAATATAGTTCCGATCATCAGACATAGTTCCTCCTATTATATCGTGTATAATTAATTGACTCGAATTACGAGTAACGCAGCGATAAATTGTGGATTGTCAGTAGTGTTTAAACCGTTTACAGCCGGATTATTCGCGGCCCGAGATAGCGGATATCGAACTTCAACTACCGCATGGCCTTCTTGATTTGCAGTGATCAAACCAGACGAAGACACAGTAACAACTTTACTATCCCAATCTAAATCAGTCGGTTGCCAATTTGCGCCCATATTTGCGGATGAAAATGAAACGAATTCACTTCCTGACGCGCTTCCAGTATTAGACATTGAAAGAACAACCGGACTAGCGTTCCATGATGTATAAGTAAACGTATTACCCGAATCGACCGTACTAGCGTTACCATTAACATCAACTATGCTCGCAGTCAATTGACAAGTATCAGACAGACTAGTCATCAAAAGATAATATTCCGGGCCGCGCATTTGCAATACGACATAGCTCGTCCCATCAATCGTTGCCGATTGCTGCTGCGTTACACTATTGCCGCCAGCAGCCGTTCCAGATAAAACAACTCGCGCAGGTATGCCGATGCCAGAACTGTAATTTAATTGTAGCGGATTTGTAGGAAATAGAGGTGGCATAAAACCTTTCTACGCGAAAATCTTTACATCAATAAGGGCGAAAATATAATCTTTCGGCACTGTAGTTCCGGCCAAGGGTCCGCCAAGATTGCCAACTGTAACATTTCCTTCTGCGTTATCGAAGGTGGGGTAAATTGCGGATACAATTGCTTTGCCCGGAGACAGCGCAGTGACGGTTACTGTTGATGTTCCAGATGCGCTAACAGACGCAAGTTTCGCAGTCTGCGTCGGCTTCGGCGCAAGATTAGTCGGATTTCCCGGTCCTGTTGGAAGACTTGCTTCGATTACTTGAGGATCGTTATAAGAACGATAAACCCAAGATGCAGCAGTCGAAGCATACGCCGTATTAGACACATCAACAAGTGATGGTGTTATGACGACAGAAGACGGAAAACCAGTACCAGACGCGCTCAAAGTAACTTCGTAATGTCCAGCACTTGGGTGATTCGCGGAAACAGGCGGTTCTTTAGGCGGAATAGTAACGCCTGTGCCAGAAAGTTGCACGTAACACGCGGATAAAAGTCCGTCAGTAGGGTTGTGGGGAGGAACTGGATTAGACATGATTTCTCTTTTCTTTAAACTACTTCACGACGTTAACTAAAAGCTGTGCTTGGATTTTATCGGTCGGAAAACCTTCGGTCAAATTCGACTCAATATCTGTCGCTAATGGCTCAGAATTTCCAAAAGTAGGCGCGAAAAATTCCACCCACGCTTGACCGACACGATACGCGGTCACAAGAAATGGATTATTGACATCTGACACATCAGCAACGCCGCCCGGACCTGAAGTCGGAGCCGGATAAGAAACAGTGACATCTTGCGCATTACGAGTCACACCATCGCGAGTCTGTGTAACGCCGCCAACC
>Ga0210394_10007378_pt1 | contig 11603 bp, 8 predicted proteins | sample IncBWC12MmetaG_FD_160121 | JGI IMG/M metagenome (GOLD analysis project Ga0210394, IMG submission 160121) | Forest soil microbial communities from Barre Woods Harvard Forest LTER site, Petersham, Massachusetts, United States - Inc-BW-C-12-M | ecosystem: Environmental > Terrestrial > Soil >... | reverse complement strand
GCCAGCGGCTGCGCCGGCTGCATCCGCGGCCGCGGACAGCACGCCCGTTGCCCAGACGGCTGCGGTGCCGGATATGACGGCGACCGAGGCCGCGATCGCGGCCTCCGGATCCGGCACCCAGGCAGCGGCGGCGCCCGCCCAGGCTGCACCCATGGTGCCGGCGAGCGCGGTCAACCCGAGTGCGCCCAAGAGCTACGTCGTCAAGCGCGGCGATACGCTCTGGGGCATCGCCTCGATGTTCCTCAAGGACCCGTGGCTGTGGCCCGAGGTCTGGATCATCAACCCGCAGGTTCCGAACCCGCACCTCATCTACCCGGGTGACACGCTCGCGCTCGCCTACGGCGCGAACGGCAGCCCGCAGGTGACGGTCGCGCAGGCCGGCGCCGAGCGCCTCGACGCCGTGCGGCTCGACCCGCGGCTGCGCAGCGCCGCGCTCGATGCCTCGATCCCCACCATCCCCTACTCCTCGATCCAGGGGTTCCTCTCGCGCCCGACGGTGCTCGACCGCGAGCAGATCAAGACCGCCCCCTACGTGCTCGCCTTCCGCGACATGCACCAGGTGGGCGGCTCGGGCATCGAGGTTTACGTGAGCAACCTCACCGCCGAGCAGAACGCGCGCTTCGCCGTCATGCACGTCGGCGATGAGCTGCGCGATCCGGACGACAACGCGCTGCTCGGCTACGAAGGCGTGTATACGGCCACCGCGCTGGTCGAGCGCCCCGGCGCGCCTGCCAAGGCGCTGCTGATCGATCCGGCGATGGAGACCGAGGCGGGCGATCGCCTGGTGACCGCGGCCGATGAGGCGACGCCGGTCAACTTCGCGCTGCACGCGCCCGCGAGCGAGGTCCACGGACGCATCATCGCCATCGTCGGCGGCACCGATCTCGCCGGGCAGTTCGCCGTGGTCGCCATCAACCGCGGCAAGCGTCACGGGCTCGAGCCGGGCAACGTGCTGGCGATCGACTCGGCGGGCGACGTCGTCACCGATCTGTATCGCAACGGCGCCTCGCGCGGCGATGCGATCCCGAGCGCCTCGGCGTTCTCCCCGAAGGTGAAGCTCCCCGACGAGCGCACCGGCACGCTGCTGGTGTTCAAGGTGTTCGACCGCATGAGCTACGGGCTCATCGTCGGCGCCTCGGACACGGTGCACGTGCGCGACGGAGTGCGTAACCCCTGAGCGTGCGGTCCGCCCCACGCGGGTAAATCTGGCGACTTCGCAACGTTAAGCGCCGCGCCACCTCCGGGTGGCGCGGCGTTTCGCTTATGCTCGCCCGTCATGGACGCAACACGCGCGCGGGCAGTGCTGGCGCGGACTCCGAACCTGAGCGCGGAAAACCTGCAGGCGCTGCTCGCAGCCTCCGCGGGCGAGCTGGCCGCGGCCGCCACGGCCCGGGCCGCCGCGCGGGTCGAGCTGCCGCCGGGCGCGCGCGCCGCTCTCGCCGCGCCCGACGAGCGCGCCATCGATGCCGATCTCGCCTGGCTGGAAACGAGCGGCACGGCGATCGTGCTCGCGAGCGATGCCGCCTACCCGCCGCTGCTCAGGCAAACCTCCGGCGCCCCCGCCGCGCTCTACGTGCAGGGCGAGGTGGGACTGCTGGCGGCGCCGCAGCTCGCCATGGTCGGCTCGCGCAGCCCCACCCCGAACGGCCGCAGGACCGCGCGGGAGTTCGCCGCGTGGTTCGCACGCGCCGGCTTCACCGTCACGAGCGGGCTCGCCACCGGGATCGATGCCGCGAGCCACGAGGGGGCGCTCGCCTCCGGCGGCACCACCATCGCAGTGTTCGGCACCGGCCTCGACCGGGTCTACCCGCCTGAGCACGGCGCACTCGCCGCACGCATCCGCGCGAGCGGCGCCCTGGTGTCGGAGTTCCCGCGCGGCGTGGCGCCGCTCAGGAGCCACTTCCCGCGGCGCAATCGCATCATCGCCGGCCTCGCGCTCGGCACGCTGGTGGTGGAGGCCGCGGCCGACAGCGGCTCGCTCATCACCGCCCGGCAGGCGGCGGACGCCGGGCGCGAGGTGTTCGCGATCCCGGGATCGATCCACAGCCCGCACTCGCGCGGCTGTCACCAACTCATCAAGGGCGGCGCCAAGCTCGTCGAGTCGGCCACCGACGTGACCGAGGAGCTCGGATTTTCGATGCCGAAAGAACCACTTACGGAGCCGCGCGACACGAGCGAACCGGGGCGCGCATTGGACAAGGAGTATGAAATGCTGTTAGATGCGCTCGGCTTTGAGCCGGCGACCATCGATAGTCTCGTGGCGCGCACCGAGCTGCCGAGCGCCTCGATCGCCTCGATGCTGCTGATACTCGAGCTCGAAGGGCGCGTAGCGGCTCTCCCGGGCGGCCGGTTTGGCCGCACACCTTAAAATGACTGGCAGTGTTCTCGACATCCTGATCTACGTCTTCGACCGGTACATGCTCGCCGATGCCCCGGAGGTGCCGGAGCGCGAGCACCTGGCGCGCGATCTCGAGCGCGCGGGTTTCACGCCGGCGAACGTGGAGCGTGCTCTCGACTGGCTCACCGATCTCGCCTTCGGCCACGATCGGCCGCCGCTGCCGGAGGCGACCTCGGGCACCACCGCCGGCGGCGTGCGCGTGTTCTCCGACAGCGAGCTGGCGCGGCTCTCGACCGAGTGCCGCGGGTTCCTGTTCACGCTCGAGCGGCTCGGCGTGCTGACGCCGCAGCAGCGCGAGATCGTCATCGAGCGCATGCTGGCACTCGATGCCGACGAGCCCGACACGGAGCAGTTGAAGTGGGTGGTGCTCATGGTGCTGTCGAGCCAGCCGGGACAGGAGCTCGCCTTCGAGCGGCTCGACGATCTGGTATCCGAGCAGCGCTCGGGATCAGCGCATTGAGCGGCGCCGCAGCGCGCGCTCCACATGGCTCCGCGGCTCGTCCGCGGTTTTTCGTCTCAGGGTGAGGCGTTTTTTCCCTTCATGGCAGACAACCTCGTCATCGTCGAATCGCCCGCCAAGGCGAAGACCATCAAGAAGTATCTGGGTCGCGACTTCGACGTGCTCGCTTCCTACGGGCACGTGCGCGACCTGGTGCCCAAAGAGGGCGCGGTCGACCCCGACAACAGCTACGCGATGAAGTACCAGGTGCTGGAGAAGAACCAGCGCCACGTGGATGCCATCGCCCGCACGCTGAAGAAGTCGCGCGCGCTGTACCTCGCCACCGACCCGGACCGCGAGGGCGAGGCGATCGCCTGGCACCTCAAGGAGATCCTGCGCGAGCGCGGCGACCTGGACGGCAAGGACGTGCGGCGCGTGGTGTTCTACGAGATCACGCGCAACGCGATCCGCGCCGCGGTCGAACAGCCGCGCGATCTGTCGCTCGAGCTCGTGAACGCGCAGCAGGCGCGCCGCGCGCTCGACTACCTGGTGGGTTTCAACCTCTCGCCGCTGCTGTGGAAGAAGGTGCGCCGCGGGCTGTCCGCCGGACGCGTACAGAGTCCGGCGCTGCGCATGATCTGCGAGCGCGAGGAGGAGATCCAGGCGTTCAAGGCGCTCGAGTACTGGACCATCGACGGCGAAGGCACGCACAGCTCCCAGGCCTTTCCGCTCAAGGTCCTCGAGTACCGCGGCGGCAAGGTCGAGCAGTTCACCTTCACTAACGAGACCGACGCGCGCGCCGCCGAGCGCGCCATCGCCGCCGCGGGCGCCGCCGGGCTCAACGTGCTGGCCATCGACCGCAAGCAGCGCCGCAGGAACCCCGCGCCCCCCTTCACCACGTCCACGCTGCAGCAGGAAGCCGCGCGCAAGCTCGGCTTCAACGCGCGGCGCACCATGCGTCTCGCGCAGCAGCTCTACGAGGGGCTCGACATCGGCGAAGGCAGCGTGGGGCTCATCACCTACATGCGTACCGACTCGGTGTCGCTCGCCAACGAGGCGGTGCAGGAGATCCGCGAGGTCGCGGCCCGGCTTTACGGCAAGGACGAGGTGGCCGAAGAGCCGCGCGTCTACAAGACCAAGTCGAAGAACGCGCAGGAGGCGCACGAGGCGATCCGCCCGACTTCGGCGGCAATCACGCCCGCCGACGTCGAGGGCAAGATCGAGGACGACCTCTACAGGCTCTACGCGCTCGTCTGGAAGCGCGCGGTCGCCTCGCAGATGAGCCATGCGCTGTTCGACACCGTGGCGGTCGACCTGCTCGCCGGCCCCGATGGACCGCAGCGCCACCTGCTGCGCGCCAACGGCTCGACGCTGGTGAAGGCGGGCTACATGTCGGTCTACCAGGAAGGGAGCGACGACCAGAAGACCGACGAGGGCGATCACGTGCTGCCGCCCATGCAGGAGGGCGAGCGCGTGGCGCTCACCGCGCTCAAGGCCGAGCAGCACTTCACCGAGCCGCCGCCGCGCTTCAGCGAGGCCTCACTGGTGAAGGCGCTCGAGGAGCACGGCATCGGCCGCCCCTCCACCTATGCCTCGATCATCTCGACGCTCCAGGACCGCGAGTACGTCGAGATGGACAGCCGGCGCTTCGTGCCGACCGACATCGGCAAGATCGTCTGCCGCTTCCTCACCCAGCACTTCCACCGCTACGTGGAGTACGGCTTCACCGCGGCGACGGAGGACGAGCTCGATGCGGTGTCGCGCGGCGAGGAGCCGTGGACGGTACCGCTGGCGAAGTTCTGGAAGCCGTTCATCCAGCAGGTCGAAAAGATCGACAAGACCGTCACCCGCGAGCAGGTGGCGATGGCGCGCGAGCTCGGCAAGGATGCCGCTACGGGTAAGCCCGTGAGCGTGCGCATGGGACGCTTCGGCCCGTTCGTGCAGATCGGTACCAAGGACGACGAGGAGAAGCCGCGCTTCGCGGGCTTGAAGCCCGGACAGAAGATGGACGCGCTCACGCTCGCCGATGCGATGGAGCTCTTCAAGCTGCCGCGCACCCTCGGGGAGAACGCAGCCGGTGAGACCATCGTCGCCAACGTCGGGCGCTTCGGTCCCTACGTGAAGTACGGCAGCAAGTACGTCTCCCTCAAGGAGGACGACCCCTACACCGTGACGCTCGAGCGCGCGCTCGAGGTGATTCGACTCAAGCAGGAGGCGGACGCGGCGCGGCTGATCCTCGATTTCCCGGACGACGGCATCCAGGTGCTGAACGGCCGCTACGGCCCCTACATCACGGACAGGAAAAAGAACGCCAAGGTACCGAAGGAGCGCGACCCGAAGAGCATGACGCTGGAGGAGTGCAAGGCGCTGATCGCCGCCGCCCCCGAGCGCGGCGGACGTTTCGGGCGCTTCGGTCGCTTCCGCCGCGGCAAGCAGGCGGCCGCGCCGGCGGCCGCGACGCCCGAGGCGACCGCGGGCGCGGCCAGGGCCGCAGCGAGCGCGAAGGGAGCGCGCGCGGCAGCGAAGCCCAGCGCCACCGCGAAGCCCGGCGCCGCGCCGGCCCGGACGACGCGCACCCGCACCCGTCCGCCACCGCGCGCCGCGCGCAAGACGCCGCCCGCCGCCAAGAGTGCGGCGAAGGGTGCGTCGCGCAAGGGGCGCGCGGCGGCGAAACCGGCCGCGGCCCGCGCGCGCGGCCTCAAGTAGCGCGCCGCCCTTCGGGCGGGGCGCCGCCCATGAAATACCGCCACGCCTTCCACGCGGGTAACTTCGCCGACGTGCACAAGCACGTGACGCTGCTCGCGCTGCTGGCGGCGCTGAAGCGCAAGGACAAGGGCTTCCTCTACCTCGACACGCACGCCGGGCGCGGCAGCTATGACCTCTCGGGCACGGCCGAGTCGGGCGCCGGGATCGGGCGGCTGCTCGGCTGCGAGCTGCGCGCCGCCGAGCTCGCCGACTACGCCGCGGCGCTCGATCGCTTGCGCTGCGGCGCGGGCGCACGGCACTTCTACCCGGGCTCACCGCTCCTCGCCGCGCTCGAGCTGCGCGCGCAGGATCGCGGCGTGTTCGTCGAGTGGCAGGGCGCGGAAGCGCACGCGCTCACCGCCGCGCTCGCCGCGCTTCCCGGCGCACCCGCGCGGGCGAGGCTGCGCGTCGAGCGCGGCGACGGCTTCACGGTGCTGCGCGCGGCACTGCCGCCGCGCGAGCGCCGCGCGCTGGTGTTGATCGATCCCCCCTACGAGGACGCGAGTCGCGAGTTCACCGCGATCGCGGCCGCGGTGGCCGACGGCCTGCGCCGCTTCGCGACCGGCGTGTTCGCCGTCTGGTACCCGATCAAGGAGCAGCGCCTGAGTGAGGCCTGGCACGCCGAGTGGGCGCGCGCGGTAGCGGCGCCGACGCTGGTGAGCGAGCTGTGGCTGTACCCGCGCGACTCGCGCGTGGCGCTCAACGGCTCCGGGCTCCTCATCGTCAACCCGCCCTGGCGGACCGAAGAGCGCATGCGCGCCTGGCTGCCGGAGCTCGGCGCCTGCCTCGCCGTCGGCGATGCGGGAGGCACGCAGGTGCGGATGCTGTCACAATCTGCTGGATGAGCGCAGCACCCGATCCGTACGGCGTCGTCGGGCACCCGGTCAGCCACAGCCTCTCGCCGTTCATTCACGGCATGTTCGCGCGCGAGACCGGCCAGGCGATGAGCTACCGGCTCTACGACGTGAGCCCGGGTGAGTTCGCCACGTTCGTCGCCGGCTTCTTCGACCGCGGCGGCCGCGGCCTCAACGTTACCGTGCCGCACAAGATCGTGGCGGTCGAGGCCGCCAACGAGCTCACCGCGCGCGCCGCACACGCCGCCGCCGTCAACACCCTCGCGCTGCGCGACGACGGCACCATCCTCGGCGACAACACCGACGGCGTGGGGCTGGTGCGCGACCTGTGCGACAACCTGGGGCTGGTGGTCACCCACCGCCGCGTCCTCGTCATCGGCGCGGGCGGGGCCACGCGCGGCGTGCTCGCCCCGCTCCTCGGCCTCTCGCCCACCATCGTCGTGATCGCCAACCGCACGCCCGACCGCGCCGCCGCGCTCGCCGCGGCCTTCTCCGATCTCGGCGCCACGCAGGGTGTCGGCTTCGAGGACGTCGGCAGCGAGCCCTTCGATCTCATCATCAACGCCACCTCCGCCAGCCTCTCCGGCGAGATGCCACCGGTCCCGGTCAGCGCGGTCGGCCGCGCGACGGTGTGTTACGACCTCGCCTACGGGCGCGCCGCCACCGCCTTCGTCGACTGGGCGCACGCCCACGGCTGCGCACAGGCGCTGCAGGGCTGGGGGATGCTGGTGGAACAGGCCGCGGAGGCCTTTCGCCTCTGGCGTGGCGTGCGCCCCGCGACCGCCACGGTGCTGATGGCGCTCAAGGAACGGGGCTTCAGCGCATCGTGACGAGCTCCTCGGCGCTCGTCGGATGAATCGCCACGGTGTCGTCGAAGTCCTTCTTGGTGGCGCCCATGCGCACCGCCACCGCGAATCCCTGCAGCATTTCGTCCGCCCCGGGCCCCACGACGTGTAAGCCGACGATGCGCTGCTCGGCGCCGACCGTCACGAGCTTCATCTCGGTTCGTGGTTTCGCGGTCGTCATCGCGTGATAGAGGGGCACGAAGCCCGAGCGGTACACCTTCACGGCATCGTGCCCGTAGCGCGCGCGCGCCTCGGGCTCCGCGAGCCCCACCGTGCCGATCGGCGGATGCCCAAAGATCACCGTGGGGATGTTGTCATAGTCGAGATGGCGTCCGGCCTGGCCGCCGAAGAGACGATCGGCGAGGCGCCGGCCGGCGGCGATCGCCACGGGAGTGAGCTGCGCCCGGCCGGTAACGTCGCCGACGGCGTAGATGCCTGGTGCGCTGGTCGCCTGGTATGCGTCGGTGGCGACGAAGCCCTCGGCATCGAGCTTTACGCCGGCGCGTTCGAGCGAGAGGTCCGCCACCACCGCGTGCCGTCCGATCGCCCACAGAAAGCAATCGAACGGGCCGATGCTGCGGCCGTCTCCGAGCGTGCCGATGAGCGCCCCGTCGGGGCTCCGCGCGAGCGTGCCCGGCACAATCCTGGTGAGCACGGTGACGCCCGCCTCGCGTAGCATGGCGAGCGCCGTTTCGCCGATCATGGGATCGAAGGGGCGCAGCACCTTGTCGCTGCGCGTCAGCAGCGTAGTCGCGCTGCCGAGAGCGGCGAAAATCCCGGCGAGCTCCACCGCGATATAACCCGAACCGGCCACCGCCACCCGCCGCGGCCGCGCGGTGAGCTCGAAGAAGCCGTCGGAAGTGATGCCGAGGTCGGCCCCGGGGACGGGCGGCAGCGTCGGCCGCCCACCCGTCGCGATGATGATGTGCGGGGCACTCAGCGCGCGATCGCCGGCGATCACCGTGCGCGCATCCCGGAAGGCGGCGCGCCCACGCAGCAGCTCGACGTTGCGGCGCGCCAGATTGGCGGCGTAGATATCGTTCAGGCGAGCGAGGTAGGCGTCGCGCTTCTCCTTGAGCGCGCCCCAGTCGTGGCCGCCGGTCGTGACGTCGAAGCCGTAGTCGCGCGCGTCCGCGAGCGCGCCGCCGAGCTCCGCGGCGTTCCACATGATCTTCTTCGGCACGCAGCCGACGTTCACGCACGTGCCGCCGAGGCGCCCCGCCTCGATGAGCGCCGCCCGGGCGCCGTATTCGGCGGCACGCTGCGCCGCGGCGAGCCCGCCGCTGCCGCCGCCGATTACCACGAGGTCGAAGAGCTCAGCCATAGGTCCGGCATACTACAATGTGTCCCGCATGGACAATCCCTTACTAGACGAGCACGCGCTGCCGCGCTTCGTGCAGATCCGTCCCGAGCACGTCGAGCCGGCGGTGCGGGCGCTCCTCGAGCGCAATCGCGCGCGCATCGAGCAGCTGGCGGCCCTCGAGACGCCGACCTTCGCGACGCTCATCGAGCCGCTCGAGGAGCTGCAGCACGGCTTGACCCGCGCCTGGTCGCCCGTCAGCCACCTGAACGCGGTGGTGAATTCCGAGGCGCTGCGCGCCGGCTACAACGCCTGCCTGCCGCTGCTGTCGGCGTATCACACCGATCTCACGCAGAGCGAGCCGCTGTTCCGCGCCTACCGCACGATCGCCGAGCGCGACGCCGCCGAGCTCGGCCCCATCGAGCAGCGGGTCATCGAACACGCGGTCCGCGACTTCCGCCTGGCCGGCGTCGGGCTGCCCGAGGAGCGCAAACGGCGCTTCAAGATCGTGATGCAGGAGCTCACGCAGCTGCAGGCGAAGTTCGAGGAGAACGTGCTCGATGCCACCAACGCCTGGAGCTGGCACGTCACCGACCCCGACGAGTTGCGCGGACTCAACGCCATGCTGATCGAGCTGGCCGAACGCCGCGCCCGCGAGCGCGGCGTGAGCGGCTGGCTCCTGAGCCTCGATCAGCCCAGCTACGTCGCGGTGCTGACGGACGCGCAAGCGCCGACGCTGCGGCGCGCCTTCTACGAGGCCTGGACCACGCGTGCCTCGGACCGCGGCCCCGGCGCGGGCCGCTGGGACAACTCGCGCGTCATGGAGGAGATCCTCGGGCGGCGCCACGAGGCGGCGCGCCTGCTCGACTTCGGCAACTACGCCGAGTACGCACTCGCGACGCGCATGGCGCGCACCGTCCCCGAGGTGATCGACTTCCTGCACGAGCTCGCGCGCGCGGCGCGCGGCGCGGCGCAGGCCGAGTTCGCCGAGCTCGAGGCGTTCGCCGGACGCGAGCTCGCGGCCTGGGACGTGGGCTTCCACGCCGAGCGGCTGCAGCGCGAGCGGTTCGCGGTGTCGCAGGAGGAGCTGCGCCCGTACTTTCCGCTGCCGCGGGTGCTCGCGGGCCTGTTCGGCGTCGCGGCGCGGCTCTTCGGTGTGCGCATCGCGGAGCGCGCCGGCGTGCCCGCGTGGCACGCGGACGTCCGCTTCTTCGAGATCGAGGCACCCTCCGGCGCGCCGCTCGGCGGCTTCTACCTCGACGCGTACGCCCGTCCCCACAAGCGCAGCGGCGCCTGGATGGACGAGTGCGTCGGCCGCAAGCGCCTCGGCTCGGGCTCGGCGCTCCCGGTCGCGTACCTGGTGTGCAATTTCCTGCCGCCCGGGGCCGGCCGGCCGGCGCTCCTGACCCACGACGACGTGGTGACGCTGTTCCACGAATTCGGCCACGGGCTGCATCACCTCATGACGCGCGTCGACTACCCGAGCCTCGCCGGCATCAACGGCGTGTCATGGGATGCGGTCGAGCTGCCGAGCCAGTTCCTGGAGAACTACGCCTGGAACCCGCAGGTGCTGCAGCAAATCTCCGGCCACCACGAGAGTGGAGCCACGCTCCCGGCGCCGATGCAGTCGCGCCTCATCGCCACCCGCAGCTTCCACGCGGGGCTCGCGATGATGCGGCAGCTCGAGTTCGCGCTGTTCGATTTCCGCATGCACGCCGAGTATTCGAGCGAGCGCGGCGGGCGCGTCCTCGAGATCCTCGGCGAGGTGCGCCGCGAGGTCGCGGTGGTACCGGTGCCCGAGTGGAACCGCTTTCCGCACAGCTTCGGCCACATCTTCGCCGGCGGCTACGCCGCCGGCTACTACAGCTACAAGTGGGCCGAGGTGCTGGCGGCGGACGCCTTTGCCGCCTTCGAGGAGACCGGCGTGTTCGATCCGCGCACCGCGCAGCGCTTCCTCGACGCGATCCTCTCGCGCGGCGGCAGCCGTGATGCGCTCGAGGCCTTCGTCGATTTCCGCGGCCGCCGGCCGGATGTGCGCGCGCTCCTCAGGCAGCACGGAATCCTCCCCACCGGGGGACTTGCGGCGTGAGGCGCGCTGTCGCCGCGGCTTTGCTCGCGTGGGCGCTCGCCGCGCACGCGCAGACGCCGCCCGACACCGCGCCGCCCCCGCCCGAGCCCGCCGCACCGCCCGCAAGCGAGGCGGCGCCGGCCGAGGCCGCCGGGACGGCCACGACGCCCGCCGTGCACGCGCCGCCGTCCAAAGCGGCCGCTGCGCCGAAGGCCGCTCCCAAGGCGCCCGCCGCGGCGCCTCCCGACGATGGCCGCGAGGCCGAGGTCGCCGCGCTTCGCCAGGAGGTGGGGAGGCTGCAGTCCGCGCTCGACGCCGAGCGCGCCGCCGCCGCGCCGCCGCCCGAGGAAGCCGCTCCGGTGCCGCAGCGAGCCACGGTCCTGTGGGGCTGGCTCGCGCTGGCGGCCGTGATCGGCCTCGCCGCCGGCTTCGTGCTCGGCTGGCGCGTGCTCGACCGGCGCATGCGGGCTAAGTTCGGCGGGCTACGCATCTTCTGACGGTCCTGCGCTGTCGCCTTGCGGCGACGCTCAAGCTGCGTAAGCCATTGAAAATGCAATCTTATTTACAAATTAGCGCCGGCGAGTGGCGCGAAAACTGTGCACCGCGTCCTGCCAGCGCCGAACGCAACTAACTAAACTGTGCGGCAAGTTCAGTCATTCGTGGCCTCGTCGGGGAGGGCCCATAACTAGCAACGCCTCGCGGCACGTCGCCTTGACCATGCCCAACACCCGACGCAGCGATTTCGACGTCACCAACACCGTGCAGGTGAGCTCACCGCAGGCGGTGCTGGCAGCCGTGACCGCGCTCTACCGCCCCACGTGGCCGGGTCTGTCGCTCGAGCCCGTGGAGCGCGCCTTCGAGCACTTCGAGCGGCTGTTCGCCGGCGAGGTGCCCGGCTTCCACGGCGTCGACACCGTCTATCACGACCGCCAGCACACGCTCGACATCACGCTG
>Ga0210394_10007376_pt1 | contig 11607 bp, 6 predicted proteins | sample IncBWC12MmetaG_FD_160121 | JGI IMG/M metagenome (GOLD analysis project Ga0210394, IMG submission 160121) | Forest soil microbial communities from Barre Woods Harvard Forest LTER site, Petersham, Massachusetts, United States - Inc-BW-C-12-M | ecosystem: Environmental > Terrestrial > Soil >... | reverse complement strand
GACCGGGATCATGCAGCCGAGGAAGATCAGCAGAATCTTGGAGCCGTCGCCGAAGCCGAGCCACAGCACGGTCACCGGAATCAGCGCCGATTTCGGCAGCGGATAAAACAGCTCCACCAGCGGATTGACGAAGACATCGAGCAGGCGGATCCGCGCCATCGCCATGCCCAAGCCGCCGCCGACAATGACGGCGAGCAGCAGGCCCATGAAGGCGCGATAGAGCGAGGCGCCGCCGTTGTCGATCAGCTCGCCGTCGCGGATCAGGTCCACCCACGCGGTCGCCACGCTGCTCAGCGGCGGCAGTGCCAGCGACGACACGATATTGAGCCGCGCCGCCAATTCCCATGCGACCGCGAGCAAAAGCAGCGGCAGATATCGGGTGGCGGTTCGCATCACGCGTTCTGCTCCTGCGCCTTGATAGCCTCGTCGCGCACCAGATTCCAGATTTGGTCGGTTTTCTCGACGAACTCCTTGCTGCGCAAGATGCTCGGATCGCGCTTGCCGAATTTGGTCTCGACGATGGCCTTGATCTGGCCCGGCCGCGCCGACATCACCGCCACGCGCTCGGCGAGATAGACCGCCTCCTGCACGTCATGGGTGACGAAGATCACGGTTTTGGGCGTGCGCTGCCAGATACTCAACAGCTCGGTCTGCATCAGCGAGCGGGTCTGCGCATCAAGCGCGCCGAACGGCTCGTCCATCAACAGAATGCTCGGATCGAACGCCAGCGTGCGCGCGATCGCGGTGCGCTGCTTCATGCCGCCGGACAGTTGCGACGGATAGCTGTCCTCAAAACCGCGCAAGCCGACCAGATTGATAAAAGCCTGCGCGCGCTTTTCGCGCTCCGCGCGCGGCAGGCGCTGCCGCTCCAGCCCATAGAGAATGTTGCCGCGCACAGTTTTCCACGGAAACAGCGCGAAATGCTGGAACACGATGCCGCGGTCGGGCCCCGGCGCCGTGACCGGCTTGCCCTCGACCAGGATGCGGCCGGCGACCGTCGGCAAGAATCCGCCGACCAGATAGAGCAGGGTGGATTTGCCGCAGCCCGAGGGCCCGAGCAAAGCCAGGAATTCCCGCGGCCGGACTTCGAGCGATACGTCGGAAAGGGCGAGCACCGTGCGCCCGCGCGCCGGGCGATAGGTGTGATTCACCCCCTCGATGACGATCTGGCCTTGGCCGTCCATGAAATCCCCGCGCCCCAGCCCGTAGTTAAGGGCGTCCCGGAAGATTGCCCATCTTAAACGATCCCGCGAAACCGGATATATCTTGACTTACAGGGACCTGTGCCGGAAGCAAAGCCGATGGAACGCTCGTTCAAGAAGGAAGTAGATGCGCTGCGGCTGGGCGACGGCGAGACGTTTCGCGGCGAAGGCATCCTCGCGGTCACCAAGGCGCTGTTGCAATCGGGCGTGAGCTATGTGGGCGGCTACCAAGGCGCGCCGGTGTCGCATCTGCTCGACGTCATGGTCGATGCCGAGGATCTGCTTGCCGATCTCGGCGTCCATGTCGAGACCTGCACCAACGAGGCCGCCGCCGCGGCCATGCTCGGCGCGTCGATCAATTATCCGCTGCGCGGCGCGGTGACCTGGAAATCCATCGTCGGCACCAATGTGGCGGCCGATGCATTGTCGAACCTAGCGTCGCCCGGCGTCATCGGCGGCGCGCTGATCGTGCTCGGCGAAGATTTCGGCGAAGGCGCCAGCGTCATCCAGGAGCGCTCTTACGCCTACGCCATGAAATCCTCGATCTGGCTGCTCGATCCGCGGCCCGATCTGCCGACCATCGTCGACATGGTCGAAAAAGGTTTTGAGCTGTCCGAGGCGAGCCACGCGCCGGTGATGCTCGATTTGCGCGTGCGCGCCTGCCACGTCACCGGCGAGTTCATCGCCAAAGACAACAAGCGCGGCGCCTATAGCGGCCAGCACCGCCTCGCCGGTCCGCCGCGGTTCGAATACGGCCGCCTCGCCCATCCACCGGTGATCTTCACCCAGGAGCGGCTCAAGGTCGAAGAGCGCCTGCCGGCGGCGCAAAAATTCATCCGCGAGCAAAAGCTCAACGAGGTGATTCCGGGCGAGGTGAACGAGATCGGCATCATCGTGCTCGGCGGCCTCACCAACAACCTGTTGCGGGCGCTGGCGCGGCTCGACCTCGCCGATCTTTACGGCGCCTCGCGTATCCCGATCTACGTGCTCAACGTCGCCTATCCGCTGGTGCCCGACGAAGTGAAGGACTTTTGCCTCGGCAAGCGCGCTGTCCTGGCGGTCGAGGAAGGCTCGCCGGAATATGTCGAGCAGCAGGTCAATATGATCCTGCGTGGCATCGATATTCCGACGCGCGTGCTCGGCAAAGGCTGTTTGTCGCGCAGCGGCGATTACAATTCCGAGGCGCTGCTGCGCGGCATCGCCGCGTTCCTCACCCAAACGCGTCCCACCGGGATCGATGCCGACGCAATCGCCAAGCGCGCGGAAGAGTTTCTCGCGCATAAGCCCCTAGCCGTGGCCGACGCCGGCGACATCCCGGCGCGGCCGCCGAATTTCTGCACCGGCTGTCCGGAGCGGCCGGTGTTTGCCGCCATCAAGCTGACGCAACGCGAGATCGGCCCGACCCATATCTCGGCCGACATCGGCTGCCATTCGTTCGCGACCTTTGCGCCGTTCTCGCTCGGCAATTCGATCCTCGGCTACGGCATGTCGCTCGCCAGCGCCGCCGCGGTCGGCCCGAACATGGCCAACCGCCCGATTTCGATCATGGGCGACGGCGGCTTTTGGCATAACGGCCTGATCACCGGCGTCGCCTCCAACATGTTCAACAAAGGCGATGGCGTGCTGATCGTAATGCAGAACGGCTACGCGTCGGCGACCGGCCAGCAATATCTGCCGTCGAGCGCGGCCAACCGCAGCGGCACGCCGACCGGCATCACCATCGAAAAGACTTTGCGCTCGCTCGGCGTCACCTGGCTGCGCACGGTGCGCAGCTACAGCGTCGCCAAGATGGTGAAGACGCTGAAGGAGGCCATGCGCACGGCCGAGCGCGGGCTCAAGGTCATCATCGCCGACGGCGAGTGCATGCTGGCGCGGCAGCGCCGCATCCGCGCCGAGGACGCCGACAAGCTCAAGCGCGGCGAGCGCGTGGTGAAAACGCGCTTCGGCGTCGACGACGAAATCTGCACCGGCGACCATTCCTGCATCCGGCTGTCCGGCTGCCCGTCGCTCACCGTGAAGCCCAATCCCGATCCGCTGCGCACCGATCCGGTGGCTACCGTGATCGAAAGCTGCGTCGGCTGCGGCCTGTGCGGCGAAGTCGCCCACGCCGCGGTACTGTGCCCATCGTTCTATCGCACCGACGTCATCAGCAATCCGAATTGGTGGGATCGCACGCTGTTTCGGTTGCGTCGCGGCGTTATCTCGGCGCTTGGCGGCGGTACCTCTTCTCCCTCTCCCCAGAGGGGAGAGGCACAGGCGGCCTCCGGCCGCCGTTCTTTAAGTGAAGAACGCCGATGCGAAGCATCGGCTATGGTGAGGGGGCTCGGACCTAGCAGTAATTCTCCCGGCGACTCCCGAACCCCCTCACCCCAACCCTCTCCCCTCCGGGGCGAGGGGGCGCGCCTCGTCCAGCCGCAAAGCAACGCACGTCCCCTTACTGTCCTGATCGCCGCGCTTGGCGGCGAGGGCGGCGGCGTGCTCACCGATTGGATCGTGGCGGCGGCGGAGAGTCAGAATTTTCCGGTGCAATCGACGTCGATCCCGGGCGTCGCGCAGCGCACCGGCGCGACCACCTATCACATCGAGCTGGTGCCAACGCCGGCGAGCAAGTCCGACAAGCGCCGTCCAATTCTCGCGCTGGCGCCGGGCGTCGGCGACGTCGATCTGGTCGTCGCCAGCGAATTAATGGAAGCCGGCCGCGCTATCGCCGGCGGTTTCGTCACGCCCGATCGCACCACGACCATCGCCTCGACCAGCCGCTCTTATCTGGTGGTGGAGAAGATGGCGATGGGCGACGGCCGCTATGACCAGCAACGATTGCTGCAATCGGTCGAGAAGAATTCGAAGAGCACGCTGCTGCTCGATCTCGAAGCGATCGCCCACGAAGCGGGCGCCATGATCAATGCGGTGATGCTCGGCGCCATCGCCGGCGCCGGCGCGCTGCCGATCCCAGCCGAAGCGTTCGAGGCGGCGATCCGCGCCGACGGCAAAGCGGTCGAGGCCAATCTGCGCGGCTTCCGTGCCGGTTTTGAGGCAGCGCGTGGCGGCTCACATTTGCGCTCCGATCCGACGAAGCGCCACCAGGCGCCGGCCGCCTCGCTCGCCGATCTGGAAAGCGAGATCGCGCGCGTGCCGGAAGCGGCGCGCGCTTTCGTGACCGAAGGCGTGCGCCGGCTCGCCGCCTATCAGGATCTCACCTATGCGCGGCTTTATCTGGATCGTCTCGGGCCGATCCGCGATGCCGATGCCAAGGCCGGCGCCGATGGGCAATTGCTTGCGGAAGTCGCACGGCATCTCGCGGTGCGCATGTCCTACGAAGATGTGATCCGCGTCGCGCAGGCCAAGATCGACCCGGCGCGCTTTGCCCGCATTGCGCAACAGATGGGCATCAAGCCGGATCAGCCGTTCGCAATCACGGAATTCCTCAAACCCGGCGTCGAGGAATTCTGCTCGATCCTGCCGCCATGGCTGGCGCGGCCGATCCTCGCGTTCGCTGAGCGTCATGCAAAATTCGCCGCCGCCCATTGGGGCATGGAGATCAATACCGCGTCGCTCTCCGGCTTCCTGCGCTTCTACATCCTCGCCAAGCTGCGTCGCTTCCGGCCGCGCACGTGGCGTTACGGGGAAGAACAGCGCGACATCGGCAACTGGCTCAAGCTCATCTTGCGCGCGGCTCCATCGTCCGCCGAGCTTGCGATCGAGATCGCCGAGTGCGCCCGCCTCATCAAGGGCTATGGCGACACTCACAAGCGCGGCAGCGACAATTACCGCGCGATCGTCTCGCAGGTGATCGAGCCGGCGCTCTCCGGCCAAATTCCACTTCGCCAAGCTACGGATGCGATCGCCAGCGCCCGCACCGCAGCGCTGCTCGATCCCGAAGGCGAGGCGCTGTCGAAATGCCTGGCCGCATTGTCGTCGCCGCCGGTCCACGCCATCGCCGCCGAATGAGCAACGGCGAGCGCGCGGCGCCGCGAGCCGGCTATCGCCCGATTCGTGCCGGTGCTAGCGTTGCCGCATAACGCCGATCAACGGCGAACGTTCAGGGAGGGTCTCGTGAAAGCATTGATCACAGCGTTGTGGCTCGCGTCGAACCTCGCCGCGGGAGCCGTCTTTGCGCAGACAATGCCGCCGAACGACGCCGGCGTGACCATGGGGCATTTGCATCTCAACTCGGCCGACATCGAGGCCAACAAGAAGATTTTTGTCGGCATGGGCGGCACGGCGATCAAAATGGAAGGGGCGCCGTTGCAATATGTCAGATTTCCCGGCGCCATCGTGATCCTGAATCTGCCAGGAGGAACGCCGCCGTCGAGCGGGCCGACCGAAGGCACCGTGATCAATCACGTCGGCTTCCTCGTTCCGAACGTCCAGGATGCTGTTGCCAAGTGGAAGGCCGCCGGCGTGCCGGTGCTGCCCGGCAACAATGGCAGGATCGACCAGGCCTTTGTCGCGACGGCGGATGGTTTGCGCATCGAGATTCTCGAGGACAAAAATCAGACCGCGCCGATCGTATTCCACCACGTCCATTTCTTCGTACCGGCGGCGGCGATCCCCGACATCCAAGCCTGGTACGTCAAGAACTTCGGTGCGCGGGCCGGCATGCGCGGGCAGAACCAGGCCGCCGACGTTCCGGGAGCCAATCTGACATTCTCCAAGACCGATTCACCCACCGTTCCCACCAAAGGGCGGATCCTCGACCACATCGGCTTCGATGTGACGGACATCGAAGCGACCGCGAAGAAGCTTCAGGCCAATGGACTCACGCTCGATCGCGGCATCGAGACGCTGCCGAACGGCGTCAAGCTGCTGTTCGTCCACGATCCGTGGGGCACCAATATCGAGGTGAACCAGCGGCCGCATCCGCTCTAGCGACCGGCGCGGCTTCTTTGGCTCCACGCTGTTGCGCCGCTTCTTTGATCGTTTCGGGCGCAGGATTTTTCCAGCTGATCGGACAGCGCCGTTGATGCAGATTAATAACATTGATTGTCATCGCCCGCCGCGAGCCGGGAATCCTTCCGATAGATTTTCTCGCACTGGAAGGTCTTAACTGTCCTTCAATCGAATGCGCTCAACTCTTGTGCAGTTGGGGTTCGGTCAAACGGCACGGCAATCACGGTGTGGTTCAAACATTTGGAACGCCGTTGCGCCGTCTGACCGAAATGGGCTCACAGCCGCAGGCCCAGTCGACGCTGCAGGGATGAAGTCATGCTGCGTCTGAACAATGTCAAAATTTCCGTTCGTATTGCGATTGCATGTCTGGTGCCCATGCTCGCGTTTATCGCCTTTGCGTTCAAGGACATTCTCGACAAACATTCGATCTATTCGACTGCGGATAAAATCGCGACGATTGCGCATACCGCGCCGGAAATTTCCGGCCTGATCCACGAATTGCAGAAGGAGCGAGGAAGCACTGCCGGTTACGTCAATTCGAAAGGCGCGTCATTTGCCGAAGCGTTGCGAAATCAGCGGCCGGCGACGGACAAGGCGGCCACCGTCTGGCGGCAAAAGATGGATGAGTTTGATACGTCGACACTTGGCGTGAAATTCAAAGGCGATCTGGATCACGTTCGTTCGGCGCTCGATGCGTTGAAAAATACCCGCGGCGGCGCCGACCGCTTCGACATGAGCTCACAGGAGACGTCCGCCTACTATACCGGCACGATCGGTCATCTGGTCAACATGATCGATTCGATCAGCGACATGAGCGACGACGCGCGCATCATGCGGGCGGCTGCCGCCTTGTCTTCCATGCTCAAACGCAAGGAGTTTGCCGGCCAGGAGCGCGCAACCGGCGTCGTCGGATTTACCAAAGGCGAATTCGCGCCGGACACCCACCGCAATTTCATTCGCTTGGGCGCGATGCAGGACGTGACGATGGCGCTGTTCGAAAAAAGCGCGACGCCGGCCGAGATCGAATTTACCAAAACGGCTCTGAAAGCCGCCGGCCTGGATGAGCTTGCCCGCATGCGTACGGCGGCGGCCGAAGCTCCGTTCACGGGCAATGTCGGCGGCGTGAGCGCCGCGCAATGGTTCGAAGCGGCGACAAAATATATCGATGCTCTCAGGCCGGTCGAAGGCCGGCTGGCGGACGACCTCCGCGTTGTTGTGCGCGGCACGGCCGATGAGGCGCGCTGGGGCTTTTGGGGAATTCTGGCGCTATTCGTGACAATGGCGGCGGCTGCTGCCGCGTTGAGCATCTTCGTAGCCTTGTCGATCACGCGGCCGGTCGGGCAATTGGTCGCGGCGATGGGTATTCTCGCGGGCGGCGACACCTCGATTGAAGTCCCCGGAACGGACCGCGGCGACGAAATTGGAACCATGGCGATGGCGTGCCCAGACGACCGTTCTCTTTGGATGGCTGGAGACCGTCGCGCGGCTTTAGATACAGGCCTCCGGCCGATACCGAGAAATGGGCCAGGGTGGTCCAGTTCTCCGGCGCGCACGTCGATTGAGTTGTGTGCCGTTACGGCTAATTTCAATGTGAAATAACCAACTGTCGGGACCAACTCGCGCGATGCGCTTCAGCGAGGCGGTAATGGGTCCCAGATAGATGACGCGCGAGTCCGCTCTTGAGGGCAAAGCGGCCATCGGTCTGAGCCCGGAAGATGTCTGCTAATGACCCATAGCGGCACTTCGCGACCGTCAATTGACGCAGTGCGAAAGGTTCATTTCGCGGAACGGGCACTTTGGCGTCCAATCCCGCATGTCTGCCTATTCCCATCTCGGCCGCACCAGCCGGGCCGGCTGGTTTACATCGCCTAGCCGACTGTCTGTTGACCCCGTTCCAACTCCCACATATCCGTGGTGTAGTTGCTTGAGATTCGGTTTCATTTTTCGCGTGGTTCTGAGCCTTGGAGGAGTGTTCGAGGCGGCGACCGACTTGGGCCAAGTTCAAGTAGGCCGTCGTTGGCTATGCCAAGACGTGCGCGCAACCTTGTGTTCCCTCTTCACGCGAACGGAGCCGAACCAATGAATGAAAACGCGCGTGTTGAACACATGCCCGACCGCATCGAGCGCGGCCGAAATGTGCGTGACGGCTATCAGCGCGGCTGGGGCCTTCAGTTCGACAAGCTGGCCGACCGGATCGCGAAGGAGCCGTTGTTCGGGCGTGCCTACCAACTCGCTCAAGGCCGAACAGTTGTCGCGCCATATAACCTCATTAATCTGTATTTGATCATTCAGCATTTTCTTGGGCGCCTGGAGTCACAGGACATCATCGAGTTCGGATCGTATCGCGGCGGTAGCGCAGTCTTCATGGCTTGGTGCCTGAAGAAGCTCTACCCGGGCGCTAAAATTTATGCGCTCGATACCTTCGAGGGCATGCCCGAAACCGAAGATGTCGACTGGCACAAACCGGGCGATTTTAGCGGCCCCAATATCGATGAAATCTGTGACTTCGCGGACCAGGCAGGGCTCGACAATCTCGTCTTCGTCAAAGGCCGGTTCCAGGACACGCTGCCGATCCTGCTCAAGTCCGTGCGGCCGTTTGGACTAGCCCACATCGACTGCGATATCTATTCGGCCGTGAAGTACTGCCAAGACACGATGTGGGACCAGATGTGCAAAGGCGGCTACCTCGTCTACGATGACGCTCTCGTTTCGAGTTGCTTTGGCGCCACGCAGGCGGTCGAAGAGTTAATTATGGAACGCCGCGTGCATTGCGAGCAGATCTGGCCACACGCCGTGTTCCGCGTAGGCCTGCAGAGCTGAGGATCATGGACGACCAGCTTCAAAGACGTGCTCATGCGCGTCGCCGCTGCACTGCGCTGCATGACTCCGCTGTTGGCCCGCAACTGCCTCGACGGCGAACGGTCGGCGCGGCAGCTTTGTGGGGTAAAGCAGCCGCGGATTGCGTAAGATGGCGCGGCAGCTAATGACCTGAAGCGGTCATCGTTGCTCGATAGACACCACGTGCGCTGGACGATAACCTCTTGGGCCCAAGAGGGTTGGCGGCCCCCCGATATGTCCGAACATCGTGTGGAGCGACGACTTGCGGCTATTCTCGCTGCGGATGTTGCGGGATACAGCAGGCTAATGGGTGCCGACGAGGAAGGGACGCTCGCCCGACTTAACGCCCGCCGCCGTGAATTCCTGGAACCAACCGTCGCGAAGCACCGCGGCCGTGTCGTCAAACGCACCGGCGATGGCATACTCGTCGAATTCGTCAGCGCCGTGGACGCCACGCGCTGCGCGATCGAGGTGCAGCACGGGATGGCGCAACGCAATATCGGCGTTGCGGACGAACAGCGCATCGAAATCCGTATCGGGGTCCACGTCGGCGACATTATCATTGAGGAGGGCGATATCTTCGGCGATGGGGTCAACATTGCAGCTCGGCTCGAAAGCGTCGCCCAGCCCGGCGGGATTTGCATCTCCGAGGACGCCTATCGGCAGGTACGCGATAAGCTCGACGCTAATTTTCTCGATTCCGGCGAACGGCAACTCAAGAATATTGCGCGCCCTGTCCGGATCTATGAATTTTACCCCGATACTTCACCTGCCGGCAAAACACCTGCGAGCGAACTAGCGCGGCCCGACAAGCCTTCCATCGCCGTGTTGCCGTTCCAGAACATGAGCGGCGATGCCGAGCAGGAATATTTTGCCGATGGCATGGTCGAGGACATCATCACCGGGCTCTCGCGATTCAAATGGCTTTTTGTCATCGCGCGAAACTCGACCTTTGCCTACAAGGGCCGATCCGTAGATATCAAGCAAGTCGGCCATGAGCTCGGCGTGCGCTACGCGCTTGAAGGCAGCGTGCGCAAGGCGGCCGGCCGCGTCCGGATCACAACCCAGTTGATCGACGCCGAGACCGGCGCTCATGTCTGGGCCGAGCGCTACGACCGTTCGATGGACGACATATTTGCATTGCAGGATGAGATAACCTTGAGCACGGTCGCGGCCATCGAACCCAGCGTGCGGCGCGCCGAAATCGAGCGGGCTAAACGCAAACGTCCGGAAAATCTCGATGCCTACGACCTCGTGCTGCGCGCGACGCCGTTGGCGGACACCGGAATGCCCGACGGAGCGTCGCAGGCGCTGCCGTTCTTGGAGCGAGCGATTTCGTTGGATCCCAACTATGCGCTTGCGCATGGCCAAGCGGCGTTCTGCCATGAAATATTATACATCCGCGCCGGAAGGCGAGAGGAGACTCGCAGCGCAGCCATACACCACGCTCATTCTGCAATCGCGCTGGGTCCGGACGATGCCTCAGCCCTTGTTTACGGCGGGATTGCGATCGGTCTGGTCGAACATGATCGCGCTTTGGCTCAGGAGGTATTCGAGTCGGCGCTTGCGGTCTCTCCCTCGGCGGCCTGGGCATACCTATGGGGAGCACTGATTTTGGGTTGGGGCGGAGATGCGGAACGCGCCATCGAATGGGGTGAGCGAGGTATCCGTCTCAGTCCGTTCGATCCATGGATCACGGCAGCCTTGCACGGCATTAGCATGGGCCATTTCCTGAACGGCCGATACGACGATGCCGCGAAGGCGGCGCGTCGCGCTATTCGCAGCAAACCCGGTTTCAGCATCTCCCATATGTTGTTGGCCGCGGCGCTCGCCAAACTCGGACGCACGGACGAGGCGAAAGCCGCGGCCGAGCGGGTCCTCCAACTTCAGCCTAATTTCAGCAGCACAGGCCAATGCACCGGGATCGGTTGCGTGCCGATCCTCGCCGTGCCTCTCATTGAAGCGTTGCGTACGGCAGGCTTGCCTGAATAGGTTGCTTCCCCAATTAGGTGCAACTCGCATACTTAGCGGTGTTCACGCGCGAAGTCTGATGTTGGCCCTTAGCCGCCACGCCTCCGCGCAACGGTAGCGGCAGCTTTTGGGGGGATACTGTTGCAAAAGTCGAAAGTTGCAGGGCGACTGATTTTTCGCGAAATTACGAAACGAGAAGCAATCGCCGATTCGTATGGCCGCACTCACATTAGCGAGGTCGCCTGTGAGTTTAACGTGGGGAGATGAGGCCCCCCACATCTTTACACGAAAGTCGCATCGGCGGCCCGCAGAATTTCCGACCACCATTGCAAAACGACTTTTGCAACAGTATCGGGGGAGAAGCGGACAACGAGCGGACACCCCAAATCGGTTGTTCATGACCCATAACGTCATTTCCAGCGGATCGTTCGCTGTGTCGCACAACGCAGTCCCGCAGGCTCCGCGGGTGTGCTAAAGTTTGAGCTTCCCAGTCTGGGGCGGCTCATGAGGCGGCGACAGTTCCTGACATTGCTTTGCGGCGTGGCCGCTGCGGCGCCCCGCACGGTGCGCGCGCAGGGTGGTGGACAACGGAAAGTCGGGATACTGGCCCTCGGTACGCCGAACAATCCAACATACCAATCAAGCGTAACGGCTTTCTTAGAGGGACTTCGCGATCTCGGATGGGTGGATGGCCAAAAAGTCCACA
>Ga0210394_10007375_pt1 | contig 11610 bp, 8 predicted proteins | sample IncBWC12MmetaG_FD_160121 | JGI IMG/M metagenome (GOLD analysis project Ga0210394, IMG submission 160121) | Forest soil microbial communities from Barre Woods Harvard Forest LTER site, Petersham, Massachusetts, United States - Inc-BW-C-12-M | ecosystem: Environmental > Terrestrial > Soil >... | reverse complement strand
GTGGCAAACTCCGGATCCTTGGTGAATTTTTCCGGTTCTTTAAATCCTTCTTCAAGCGACTTGCGGATGTAAATAAGCGTATGCTCGACGTCGCCCGCCTTGGCGTAGGTTTTTGCAAGATAGTAATGATACTTCGCTCGCTCCTCAACGGTCCGCTCCTGGAGCAGAATGCCCATGGAGCTGCGATGCTCGAACACATCCGGGTCCAGCTTCAGAGCCTGTTGATAGGTCTCGAACGCCAGCTCGTAGTTCCTGCGGGCGAAATACGACGTTCCCAGGTTGCTGAGGATGGAGGCCGAAGCGGGCGTGATCCGCAGCGCTTTCTTGTATTGCGTGATCGACCGCCGGTACGATTTCCGGGCGTAATAAACCGTGCCCAGATTGTTGATCGCTTCGGCGTAATTGGGGTTCAGCTTGACGGCGCGATCGTACCACTTGCGCGCGCTTTCCAGATCGAGCAGTTGGTGATAGCCGATCCCGGTCTTATTAGCCAGCACCGCCGAATCGGCCGGGCCGGTCTTGTATGTCTCGATGGCCTCGCGATACATTTTCTTCGCCATGAAGATATCGCCGCGCATTTCCACCGTGACGACCTTGGGTGGATCGGCGGGCTTGACGTCAGGCGCATTCGGACGGAACCCGCTGGCAGGAGTCTGGAAGCAAATCGTTACGAAGAGAAGACTGGAAACCATGGCCGGCCTCCTTAAAACCTTGTTTAATACTCTACCACCGGTGATCGCTCCCTGTGGTCGCGGCTCAGAACAGTACCGAGCCGCGACCGCAGGGAGCGATCTACCCGGTCAGATTAGATCGGCGTTATTTGAAAATACCTTTAAGCCGGCCCAGGAATCCTTTGCCCTTCTTCGTTGCATCGTCGCCATTCTTCTTGTCCGAATTCCAGTCGGTAATCTGCGTGCCTCCGCCGTGCAGGGAGCAGGTTTCAATCGGCTGCGTGCCGGCCAGGAAAACCTCGCTGCGCGTCTTTAGACAATTGGCCGTCGCCAGTTGGCCTGTTTCCGCGTCGATATCGGCGGTCACGACCCCGTCCGGCGCCGAGAATCCGTGGACATTCCCATATTCGCGATGCTTATGGGCGAGCTTCATAAACTCCGCCCAAATCGGCAGCGCGCTGTGCGCTCCTTCCAACTTAAAGTCGCGATTGTCGTCGAAGCCGAGCCACACCACGCAGATCAGTTTCGAAGTGAAGCCGGCGAACCAGCCGTCTTTTTCAGAGGTTCCCGTTTTTCCCGCCGCGGGAAGATTGAAAATGGCACGAACCCCCGCGCCGGTGCCGGAACGAAGGACTTCTTCCATCATCTGCTCGATAATGTAAGCCACGCGAGGATCGAGGGCCTTCTTCCGCTCCTCGGTCTCCTGAAAAATGGATGCGCCGTGCTGATCGCGAATGGTTTTGATAAAGGTCGGTTTCACGCGCTCGCCGCGGTTCGTGAAAACGGTATAGGCGCCGGCGATTTCGAGCGGCATCACTTCGTAGGAGCCCAGCGCGATCGATGGCGTCGCCTTAATACCCCCGTTCAGCCCAGCCGCGCGAGCCATTTTCGCGACTTTATCGTAGCCGACCATCTCGGCGACCTTGACCGCCGGGATATTCAGCGAATGTGCCAGCGCGTAGCGCAGCGTCACAGGTCCGTTCTGATACTTGCCGCCGTGATTGTGCGGTTCGTAAGGAGGCTGATCTTCGAAGTAGAAGGTCGTCGGCTCATCGACCACGGTCGTAGCGGGCGTCAGAATATCCTTCGCGCCGTCCAGCCCCGTATTGATGGCGGCGGCATAAACGAACGGTTTGAAGCTCGAACCGGGCTGGCGTTTCGCCAGCGCGTGATCCAACTGGCTGATTCCGTAATTTCGCCCGCCCACCAGCGCCTTCAGCTCGCCCGTTTCCGCATCCAGGCAGATCAGCGCGACTTGCGCCAGCGGATTGTCCTCGTTGGTGCCGTATTTCTTGTTGCGCCGCTTCCACTGGTCGTCTGTCTCCTTGATACCCAGGCGCACCGCCGCGACGGCGTCGCGTTGCAGGTTCATGTCCAGAGTGGTGTAGACCCGATAGGAATCGGTCTGGAAGTCGCGATCCTGGAAACGATTTTGCAGCGATTGGTTCACCAGGTCCACGAAAAACGGCGCGTCGGTCGATTCCGGCGATTCGCGGATAACCTTCATGGGAGACGCCGCCGCGTCCTCGTAATCCCTCTGCGAAATCTGCCCGTTTTCGCGCATCGCCTTCAGCACCACATTGCGGCGCTCCTTGGCCTTTTCCGGATAAAAGAACGGATTGCGGTGGGTGGGCGAATTAATCATCCCGGCCAGCGTCGCGGCCTCGGCTACGGTAATCTGCCTCAGATCGTGACCGAAGTAAGCCTGCGAACCCTCGCCGAATCCGTTGATGCTGAAGCTGCCCACGTTGCCCAGATAAACCGAGTTGCAATAATACTCGAAAATCTTCTCCTTGCTCAGCTTGTTTTCCAGATACAAGGTGATCAGGATTTCCGGAATCTTGCGTCTCCACGTCCGCTCCGGACTTAGCCACAACGTTTTCGCCAACTGCTGGGTGATGGTGGATGCACCCTGGCCCGCGCGCCCCTGTTTCACGTCGACATAGGCCGCGCGCACAATGCCCACCGGATCGAACCCGTAATGCTGAAAGAAATGCTTATCCTCAGCCGAAAGGAGGGCGTTCTTCATCGGCAGAGGAATTTCCTCGTAATGCACCACGCGCCGCTTCACGCGCGCCCGGTCGAACAGGTTGGTCATCAACTCCGGCTCAAGATCATACTCCGTCCGCTCGGCGTGGTCGCGCAGGGAGATGATCTGCGTGACCTTGCCTTTATCCACCTTGATGGTCGCGCCCTCGGAGTCGTAAGCGTCGGGACCGGGGTTGATTTCAATAGCGTCCGCCCGCAAGTGATACCAGCCTGCGCGGCTGGTGTTCGATTCGCTATATCCGCAGCGGTGCAGGTACGCGGCCATTTCATTAAGCTGCGCGTCGTCGCCGATCACCACCGGCCGGGGGGCTGCATAGAGCAGGGAAGTGGTGGCAAAAGGACCGGCGGCGAGCTTGTCCTCGATCATCCGGGCGTACTTTACGTAGTAGTAGGTAAATGTACCCACCGCCGCCGTCAGCATCAGGATGCTGCCGACGACAAACGCCTTTCCCCATTTACTAAGGAGAAAGCGGACTAGGAGCGATTTCCGAATTTGCAGCTTAACGGCCACGTCGCGTCGTGTCTTCCAATTCCTTCCACATGTCTTCGTGAGGCTCCCAGTCCGGCTGTTGTCGCCCGGTGATCTGCAGCTCGGCTACCTTTAGGGTACCGTGTCCGTAGGTGCAAATGTATTCGGTGCGCGGCGCGCCCAGCAGAACGTTGGTCCAGGACCCGGTCTGAATCGGCATCCGCAGACGCCGCAGGCAGGTCCGGCAGCGGTAGCGCTGATCCCAGATAATCAGCCAGATCAGCCCGATGGCGAACAAAGCCTGGAACATCAGCGCCAGACTGTAGACCAGTGCATGCGAGGCAGGGAAAGGCCCGCCATCCATGTAAGCGGTGGGAGAAGGGAGCATGCGGTCGATGAGCAAACCGAATCCGAAGACAATACCAGCCGCGACAACCAGTTTGGCGATCAGGTAAGCCCAATACTTCATAGTCTGTTGGACACCTGCGGAAGGCTTTAGTTCCGAACCTCTCTCCAGTGTTGCATATTGTCCGGCAGGGCATGGCCCTGCCCCACATACAGTCAACGTGGCGCAGGGCCACGCCCTGCGAAGAAAACAGCGATCACAATTCCACACGCCAACAAGCTCAGTGCGCCACCCACATACACGCTAACCGGCCGGTACCGCATCTCGATCGTATGATTCCCCGGTTCGACAACCACCCCGCGTACGAAGCCGTACGCGCGCTCGATTTTCGCCCGTTTTCCGTCCACTGTCGCACGCCAGCCCGGGAACCAGGTATCGGTCAGGATAACCATGCCGCGGCACTGCATTTTAGCGTCGATGCGCACATAATTCGGCGTATGCCGCGGCATCGATACGTCGTCGCCCGTGCAGGTTGCCAGCCGCGAGGGATTCTCGGCGATCAGAAATACCTCATTCCGCGCATCGAATCCGGGATCCGCCAATAAATCCCGAGCCTGTTTCTCGCCCGCCACCTTTCGCGCCCCATGTACCGGCCATACGCGCGGAAACGCCCGGGGATTCTCGAAAACATTCACGCCCGCCTGCCCGTGAAACACCTCGCGCTGCTCTGGCCGCGAGGCGGTCTTTCCCAGGTAATAACGGATGCCCAGAATATCCTCCACGCGCTCAGAAAACAGGTCGTGCGCCCACAGGCTGGCCGGAACGCTGGCCGCGTAGGCGTTGTAGGCCTCGATCCCGTACCAGTCGCCGATGTTGTACGGAATCTCCTGGTCGTCGTAGGTGAACCGCGCCGGCTCGCCTTGCGACTTGATGTATCGGGCCAGATCGGCGTGCGCGGCCATTTTCGCCAGATAAATATTGTGCGCCTTGTCGCTCGTATCCGGCAGCCAGTAATCGGTGACATTGCCTAGTTCGAATAACACCAGCGCCAGCGCCGCGACGGTTCCGGCGCGCGCGGAAATGCCTCCGGACTGAACCCCTGCCAACAGAACCGCCAGCAAAACGGCGGCGAAAGCCGTAATCACCATACGATTGTCGGAGATAGCGGGCGTCACCTTCGCCGCATAAAAGAACAGGCTCGAGAACATCAGCACCGCGGCAAAACCGGCGAGGATGAATCCCGCCCGCCGCGTCGCCAGACGGCTCTCCGGCAGCCCCAGCCGGTCTATCCCAAAAGCCGCCAGCGGCGCAAGCCCGAGCATAAACACAATCGACCCTGCCGCCGGCACGCGGGCCTTATCGATCATCGGCACCAGCGCATACATCACGCCATGGAACACGCTGTTCGGCCCCAGCGCGAATAAGATCCCACCCAGCGCCATCCCGGCCAGCCACCGGACCCGGAAGTCTTTCCACCCCAGCATCATCCCCAACAGTCCGAGCGTCAGCGCCACACCCCCGACGTAGGAGTCGTAACCATTATGCTCAATCCCCGGAATCACCAGGCCAAGCAGCGAAACCGGCTTTAAGGAATGATCTTTATGTAATTCATAAGGAACGGTTTCTCCCAACTTTTCCGGCTCATCGGCCCCCACCCATCGCACCGCCAGCCGCCCATACTCCGCCATGGGCAAAGTCTGAAACGCGCTAGTCATCGCAGTAATCGCAAACGCAAGCACCGCGAGCCGCGCTATTCTGACTCCTGACTTCGCGTTTTTTGCGTCCGTCCCGGACTGACTCCTGACTCCTACGGCGATCCAAAGGATCGCGGCGGCAATGCTCACAAACAAAGGCAGTTGATGATGTCCCACCAGCCATGCGACCCCCAGAAAAAACCCCGAGAGCAGGGAACTGGCCAGCACCCTTTCTCCCCTCGCGACGCGAAACAAATAGAGGAAGACCAGCGGCGCCCAGACCGCTCCATTCAGCATTTGCGGCCAATCCGTATAGGCGACATACCCCGCCATCGAAAAAATGCACCCCGCGACAATCGACGCCCCTCGCGACCGCCCCAATTCCCTGGCCAGCGCATAGCACGTGAGCGCCGCGAAGAAGTGCATCAGTACGTAATACCAGTGCAATACATCCTGTCTTAGCCATCCCCGCGCGGTAAGAGGCATCAGGAACATCACCCAGTTCGGAGGATACGCCGCACCCGGCTGACCCTGGCCGAACAGAGGCTGACCGGTCCAACTGTTCGGATCCCACAAAGGAAACCGGCCCTGATGCCACTCACTGGCTTCGAATTGAAACCAAGGCATGGTCAGATTCGCGATGTCCGGCGATTCCATCCACGTATATTGATTGGTGAGCACTAATTTCCAGTGAAAAAGTACGCTCAAGACCAACAGGGAGACAACTGCGCCCAGGGTCTTGAATCGTGCTCGTTTCCAATCAGACTGGTGGTTTTCAGCCACGGGCATAACACGTCATAATAGCGGGAATCGTCCCAAAATCAAAGAGTTATCGTTTGGTGTCCGAAGTGCAACCAGTTAGGCCCGTGAATGCAATTGGCATCAAAAAGGCACTCTTCGCCACCGTAATCTTCAGCGTTACCCAGGTGATGGGCCAGGCTCCCGTGCCCGCTCCGGACACGAATACTACCTCCACCGAGAATGACGCGGACACTCCCAACCGGGCGGTGGCGCGCATCAGCATCATGAATGGAATAGTCTCCGTGCGCCGTGGAGACTCGGGCGAAGCCGTCGCCGCCACCGTGAACGCGCCTCTCACCGCAACCGACCGCCTGCTCACTGGCGAAGGTTCGCGTGCCGAAATTCAGTTCGATGCGATCAATATGATCCGCCTCGCGCCGCAGACCGAAGTCCGTTTGGGCGACCTCGCGTATCATCGCTATCAGGTGCAAATCGCCACCGGAACGACGGTTTTTCGGGTCCTGCGCGACAACGATGAGGAGATCGAAATCAGCACCCCGAGCGTGGCCGTAAGACCTCTTAAGAGAGGCGTTTATCGCATCACAGTTAAACCTGACGGGAGCAGTGAAATCACCGTCCGTTCGGGCGAAGCCGAAATCGCGTCTCCGAAAGGTACCGAGAAGCTCGGCGCGGGTAAGACAATGGAAGCGCGCGGTTCGGCCGACAATCCGGAATTTCAAACCACCGCCGCCATCACGCAGGATCAGTTCGACAAGTGGAACCTGGACCGCGATCGCGATCTCGAAAAATCGGGCAGCGGACGCTACGTGAATCCCGATATCAACGGCACCGAGGAACTGGACAACAACGGCCGCTGGGTGGACGATCCAGCCTACGGTCAGGTCTGGGTGCCCGCCGCCGATCCCGGCTGGGCTCCTTATCGCGTGGGACGTTGGGCATGGGTCGATTATTACGGCTGGACCTGGGTCAGTGCCGATCCCTGGGGCTGGGCTCCTTATCATTATGGGCGCTGGTACATGAGCACCTGGGGCTGGGCTTGGTGGCCGGGTGCGATCTACGGTCCCTATTATTGGAGGCCGGCTCTGGTGGGATTCTTCGGATGGGGTCCGGGGCTCGGTTTCGGAGTCGGCTTCGGTTTCGGCAACGTCGGCTGGGTCGCTCTGGGTCCCTATGAGCGCTTCCATCCCTGGTACGGCGCGGGGATTTACGGCCGCGGTTTCGGAGCGGTGAACATCACCCGCAACGTGAATGTCACCAACGTGTATCGCAATGCCCGGGTTTCGAACGGAGTCACCAGCATGGCTTCGAACCAGTTCGGCCGGGCCGGTGTCAATACCTCGAATTACGTTCATGCCGGCGCTGCCGATCTGGCGCGGGCCGGAGCGGTGCGCGGCTCGATGCCGATCGCGCCGACGAGGGAGAGCACGCATTTCTCGAACGCCAGTTCCGCCGGAGCTGTGCGCGGGAGCGAAAACTCGCACTTCTATTCGAGCCGAGGGTCCACATCGACGGGCTCCGCGAATCACGTATCTTTCGAACAGCAGCGCCAGGCGATGACTCGTTCCGCCGCCAGTCCGGCCAGCGCCGGCAGCACAGGAACGCGCGGATTGTCCAGCAATGGATCGACCGCGGGCGGACCCAACGCCGGATTGCCGCGCAGCACGCCGTCCACTCCGTCAAGCGCGGCCAGCGTGAACCACGCAACGCCAGCCACGGGATCGGCCGCGCAGTCAGGCGGCTGGCAGCGGTTCAACGGCAACAATAGCGGCGTCCCCGCAGGCAACGCGAGTGCGGCCCGGTCGTCTGGCGGATCGCAGGCGGTGCGCCTGAATCCGTCGGTGGTGCAGAGCCGAACTTCTTCTTCTTCAGGCAGCGCGCCGCATAGCAGTTCCGCGCCCAGCCACAGCTCCGCTCCCAGCGGTGGAGGATCGCGCGGCGGCGGAGGCGGTGGATCGCATGGTGGCGGCGGCCGCCGGTAAACATTTTTTGTAGTGCAAGCTGTGTCAGTCGGGTGTATTTCTTCTTTCCTCGTGGCCCGGCGAAGTCGAGAGACTTTCGCCGGGCTTTTTTTGTCTTCATCTTGTGGGCCCGTCTCTCTCATTCGCTACCGGGAAAAAGTCCCCAGGCTTACGCCAGGGGTTATAACCCCGTCCGTCAGGGCGGGGATATAGCCGAGCTGGCCGACGTGGAACCCCGACACATCGGAACCGCCATGCGTGAGCATGCGGACAGGCGTGACAGTTTTTCGTTATAAAGTAAAAGTGAAATGGAACGTCAAAAGAGGGAACTAGCCGAGACTGGCTTCACCGTTCTTGAAGACTACATGGGCGCTTCGATGCTCGAAGCCATGCGCGCCCGCGTGGATCAGTTGCTGGCCGAGGAAGGCGTGGCGGCCGGTTCGGAATTCAAGACCGAGGAGAACGCCCGCCGCCTTGCCAATCTGGTCGATAAAGGCGAGGTTTTTCGCGAAGCCATTGCTCGCCCCGAAATGCTGGCGCTCGTTGAAAGCGTTCTCGGCGACGGTTTCAAACTGAGCAGTCTCAACATGCGCTCGGCCAATCCGCACTCCTCCAGCGTGCAACCCTTCCACATTGATATGGGCCTGTTGCCCGATCAGAAAGGCTACGCCGTATGCAACTGCGTCTGGATGCTGGATGATTTCACCGAGGAGAACGGAGCCCTGCGAGTCGTCCCCGGCTCTCACCACTGGGGCAAGAAGCCGCAGGATGAACTATCCGACCCTTACGCGCAGCATCCAAAGGAGTTGCTGGTCACCGGGAAGGCTGGAACCGTGGTGGTGATGAACGCCCACACCTGGCACGGAGGTACCGCGAATCGGACCGGCAACGAGCGCCGCGCCCTCCACAGCTTCTTCTGCCGGTACGATATCCCCCAGCAGCAATACCAGAAAAAGCTGCTGCGACCGGAAACTCAGTCGGCGCTGACAGAGAAGCTGCGCAGAATCCTGGCTATAGACGATCCACTGAATGATGAACTAAGCTCGGCCGGCAGCGGGCAGAGCGGGTTCATGAAATAAGAACGATGTAATCAATTGGGTTTATGTGGTGAAGCAGTTTGAAGTTTCGGGACGGACTTAAGCTGATAGTCATGCTTTGCTCCGCACGCGAGACAGGGAACGTCTTGGAACGCGTAGTTTTCATCGCTGAAGTTCGGAGCATCTATTTTGATCTCCATTATGGGAATCAGTTGATTACAGGTTTGACAAACCGTGCACAGATACCAACTGCCAGTCTTTACCTCGCGGCCCTCTGATTTTAAAGGAAGCTTTTCAAAACCCATATTCGATCATAGGGCGTATCACCATTGGCAGTAAAGTGTATTTATATCGCGAGTTAAAGTGGTAGTGGGTCAGTTTCAAACTGACCCACTACCGTTAAAGTAGACATAATACATGTTATCGGAAGTTTAGGGTTCGCGCTCGCTCCACCTCCGATTCTGGCGCCGTCAGACTCGATCAAACGGCTACGACGTACTTGACAGCCCCCAGGCACCAGCTTGAGCCGCGAGGTAACCCCACGCTGACGAGTCTGTTGAAAACTGCCTTAGCAGGCTGATGAAAAAGTCCATCGCGGGGCATGGCCCCGCGCCACGCTGACATGCATCTTATTGATCCACAATTGTGGGGCGGGCTATTCAGCCGGCAGCCTGCTTTCAGCAGGCTTTTGGTGTTGAAAACAGGAGCCGTCCAGAGGGCGGCTGCCGACTGATAGCCCGCCCCACGTTTGAAGCCAGACGCCGACTGCTGGCAAGGGCGCTTAGCCCCGCAGGGCGCGGCGTACTTCGGCCGGCACCGAGTCCGCGCTGAATACCCGCAGCACCTCGAACCCCGCCGCCCTGCCCGACGCCTCGCCCGCCTCCGAATCCTCCACCACCAGCGGCTTTTTCGCGCTAAGTAATTCCGCCGCACGAAGATAAGGATCGGGTGCAGGCTTCAAGTTTCCCGCCTCCTTGCCGCACACCAGCGCTTGAAAATGATCCCTCAGCCCGGCCCGCACGATCGGCGGTTCCACTTCCGTGCGCCCGCTCGAGGAAACGACGGCCAGTTTGTAACTCGGCGCAAGATCGGCGATCAAACGCGTCGTCTCGAACAGGAACGGCGATTTTAGCATCAATTTATGGCGAAATAACGCCTGTTTTAGCGCGTATTTTGGCCAGATTTCGTCGAATAACTCAGGGGTCGAGATGCGCTCCACCATCAACCGGTCGGATATGCCGATGCACTCGCGCTGATAGTAATCCCAGGTCGGCTGGATGCCGTAGGGCGCCAGGATCTCCAGCCAGCAGTCGTAATGGATGGGTTCGGTGTCGGCCAGCACGCCATCGAAGTCGAACAGAATCGAATCGAAAATCAAGATATAATTTAGCATGATCAAACCCACCGACAAGATCTGGCATAACGGCCGAATGATCGCCTGGAACGATGCGAAGATCCACGTGTTGGCGCACGTCACCAGCTACGGCAGCTCGTGGTTCGAGGGTATCCGATGCTACGCGACTGAATCCGGCCCGGCCATCTTCCGGCTCCGCGAGCACGTGCGGCGCCTTCACGACTCAGCGAAAATCTACCGCGTCGAACTTCCCTACTCGCAGGACGAACTGTGCGCGGCCATGCTCGACGTCGTCAGCGTGAACAAATTGAAGTCCTGCTATCTCCGCCCGCTGGTGATTCGCGGCTACGGAAATATGGGCGTGATGCCGACCAAGGATAATCCCATCGAGACGTTCATTGCCGCGTGGGAATGGGGCAAATATCTGGGCGAGGAAGCCATCGCCTCAGGCGTGGACGTCTGCGTGTCGAGTTGGGCGCGCCTGGCTCCCAATACCCTGCCCGCGCTGGCGAAAGCGGGCGGCAATTACATGAACTCGCAGTTGATCCGCATGGAAGCCGAGGCCAACGGCTACAGCGAAGGCATCGCGCTCGACGCGGCCGGTTATGTGAGCGAGGGCTCGGGTGAAAATATTTTCGTGATTCGCGACGGCAAGATGCTGACGCCTCCGTTGGGCGCAAGCGTCCTTCCAGGCATCACGCGCGATACCGTCGTCACCCTTGCCAAGTCCTTAGGCATCGAAATCGTCGAAGGCCTGATCCCACGCGAAGCGCTCTACATCGCCGACGAAATCTTCTTCTGCGGCACCGCGGTCGAGATCACGCCGGTCCGTTCGGTAGACCGGATCACGGTCGGCAAAGGTAAGCGCGGTCCGATCACGGAAAGCCTTCAAAAGGAGTTTTTCGGAATCGTAGAAGGAAAGTCGCCGGACAAATTCAACTGGCTGACGCCGGTGCCGCAGGCGGTGGCAGTCAGCTAAGTAAGATGTCCATTCCGCCCTTTCGGGACGGGGTTATGCCAGCTTGGACCGCTCCGCCGGGAATACACGCTAAACGATTATTGGGGGGCCTGCCCCACAAGACAATCTGATTATCATGGCTCTACTACATCGTCCGGAAAGTCCCTTAACGAACGCAAGACCGGATCGAGAAAAATATTTGTACTTGTGGACCGCGTAAGCATGCGGATAGACGCAAATTGCGAGCGGAGGGCGCCAGCATTCCTGTAGAGGAAGGGACGCCCCGCGCACATCGGTCGGAGGGCGACTGAC
>Ga0210394_10007374_pt1 | contig 11611 bp, 12 predicted proteins | sample IncBWC12MmetaG_FD_160121 | JGI IMG/M metagenome (GOLD analysis project Ga0210394, IMG submission 160121) | Forest soil microbial communities from Barre Woods Harvard Forest LTER site, Petersham, Massachusetts, United States - Inc-BW-C-12-M | ecosystem: Environmental > Terrestrial > Soil >... | reverse complement strand
TAATCCAAATCGCTACGGTTTACGACGATGCTTTTGATCAGACCGAGAGCGCGTAGAAACACGATTCTCTTCTGACCAACCCTGTAGTTCCGACCACGCAAACCGAGCGATGGTTCGGCCGTCTTTATCCTTGATACTCACACCGAGACCATTGTCCTGAACAGTAGCCCCAACGACGTGGTGTGGTGTTTCCTTGCCTTTTAGGTTGAAGGTAAAAACCTTTTGATCCGCCATGGCGACAGATAATAGCATCAAACAACGATTTGTCGAGAGCGATATCGTTGACATCGTTGAGTTACATCGTTAATAAACGGCAAGCACACTTCCGGAGAAGGTAAGGGGCGTGCGCCTGTGCCGGCCCGCACATCCCTGGGCACGGCCCCCAGTACCTGTGGAACACGACCTGTGGTGGCCAGAGCCGGGCGCAGAATCTGCGCCTGGGGCCGGAATTAGAGAAGGCCCGTCGGAGGTGGGAAATCACTAGGTCTTTCTCCGGCTGTGCCGAGAATTGGTCGAGGTGAATGAAAACATCTGTCGACTGCGCCCGGCAGTCCAGATCCAGGATGAAAAGGAACTGGAGGCGCTTTAAAAAAATTGCAGAAGCAGTTTCTGGGAGGCAACGGAGGAGATAAATCGGCTGGTGGAGCGGGTGTTCCAGGAGATCGGACAAAAGGGGCATGTCGACATAGAGGCGAGTGAGATGACCCTCCGCGCCGCCGCGCACTGGATCGGAGGCCGCTTGCTGGAAAAACTGATCAAAGCTGACGGCGATAGATACCGAGGCTCCTACGTTCCTTGTGGTCAAGGTCATCGGGCGCGCTGTCGAATTCCAGAACAAGGAATTGCTTACCGTGCTCGCCCCCGTCGAGGTCCAGCGGGCCTATTATCACTGTGAAGCGTGTGCAGCCGGAGTCATCCCTAAGGATCGGGAATTGGACATTGTGAATACCGGTTTTAGTCCGGGGGTGCGTTGCATGATGGAGCGGGTGGGAGGAAAAGAGGCTTTTGATAATGGGCGGAAAGATTTGGAAGTGCTGGCCGGCCTGCACGTTAAAATTAAAACCAAAGCCGTGGAGCGCGTGTCCGAGGCCCTCGGCGCACAGATCGAGCAACAAAATCAGGAGGAACAAAAACAAATCCTCTCGGGCAAGGTCGTGTTTTTTGCAAGCCAGGCTCAGATTCCCAACCTGTATGTGGCGATCGACGGCAGTGGAGTGCCGGTCGTGGTCCGGGAAACCGAAGGACGCAAAGGAAAAGACCCCACGGGCAAGGCAAAGACGCGAGAGGCCACACTCGGCTGTGTCTTCACTCAGACGATGGTGGATGAGGAGGGCTATGCGGTGAGGGATAAGGAATCCACGACCTACGTGGGGGCCATCGAAGAGGCCGAGTTCTTTGGCCGCCGCATTTATGCTGAGGCGGTCCGGCGCGGTCATCGAGTTATGGATCGCTTCGGGGGCATCGTGGAGGAGCACTTTTCGGGAGCGCTTGAGATTGTGGATCTCTATACATGAACCGCCGCCGCGGGCGGGATTCTGAGGCTCAGAAAGAACTCGAGAAAGTGAGGGAATACTTTCGCGGCAACTCGGAAAGGATGCGCTATGCAAAATTCCGCAGCCAGGGCTTATTCGTGGGATCCGGCGTGGTGGAGGCCGGCTACAAGCTCATCTTCGGCCAGCGCCTAAAGTTGTCCGGCATGCATTGGACCGTCCGGGGCGCGAGTACCATCATCGCACTGAGGTGACTGTCAACTCAGTGGCCGCTGGGAAGAGTTTTGGGAATCCCGAGCGACGAGCTGATTTCCCTACCCGCAAATTTGGCGCACGCCCAAGGAAAGCTGTGCAGTTCACCGGAACTGAAGTTTTTGGTATCATTTCGAACTCGCTGCATATATATGTTTATATCCGCAACTAAGCAGACAACGGCATCTTCGATTGCGATCTACGAATGGGAGAGTTGGGATGGATATATGTTGCCAAGGTTGGTTCCGGAAGGCATTCGTGTCTCGGCCAACCCTTTCCACGACCTCAATCAGATCATGGGGTTGTTACCCCGTGGCCTCGATGTATTCACTTTTCATTTGAACTGTACCAACACCGACCGGTTTCCCAGATGCCGCCGAGAACTCATTTCGGCATTAAGAAACAACGGAACCGTTGTATTAAATTCGACGGTTACCGACATCAGTAAACTCCATCTGCAAGCGACATGCCGTTATTTAGGATTGCCGACGGTCGCCACGACGCAAGGCGAAGGCTCACAAGATGATCGGGTCATCGTTAAGACGAATCTCAATTATGCAGGCTTTGGCGAAAGACGAATGTCAGCAGAACAGCTTGTTGCGCTAGGCATTTCGTTGCCTACAACCATCACAGATCCATACGATTACATTGTTTGTCGGCGGCATGAAGTTACTGCAGAAATGTGGGCCGATCCGACGTTGGCCATCGAGCGATTTGTGAGTAACTCTAGACACCGGAAGTTTCGCATTTACTTTGCAGGTTCGAATCTTTTTGTGTCAATTTGGACGGACGAGGATGAAATCAAAAAGTATCGGCCGGAACAAATTCGAGAGGAATATTTAACGAATCTCCGCGAATTCCAACTGGCACAGCATCCTAGGCTTCCGGCCTCGCTTCAGACCGGAACACTAAGGCTGTTGCAACATCTAAGAATCGATGTCGGCGCTGCTGATATTGTAGAAGACAATTGCGGGCAGTGCTTCATAATTGATGTAAACACTACCAGTTATGCGCGCGCAATCAATGATAATGCGCGGGATTATTTGCGCGCAGGACTGCTTGAACGGATCAACCTACTAGCTCGCCAGCCCGCAGCCCCAACATACTCAGATAACGAAACGTCTGTTTCGAAATACATAGAATCACTAATTCTCCGCGAAAAGATAAGTAAAACATTCCAGCCGAAAACCAAACGCTTTGAGATTGAAGTCCATAATGAAAGACGGCAGGACCTCCAGAAACCGCCGACTCCCGGCTCACCTGCCCTGCACGCGGCTACTCGATACACAAATCCTGGCGATCTCTGCGTAATTATGCCTTTGTTCAACATCGGTGATTCCTTAGAAAAGTTACAGAACTTCGTATTCGCGTCCGGGATGTTAAATGTAAGCGGTATTCCTCTTGTCGTCGTTGAGTGTGTTTTTAACGATCAAATGTGGCTCCTTCCAGGAACATCAAATGTACTCCGATTGCGAACTTCAGGTGCCATGTGGCAGAAGGAGCGGATCGTCAATCGTGCTATTGAAAGTATCCCAAGAGAGTTCACAAAGGTCGCCTGGTTAGACGCTGACATTCTTTTTCAAAACCCCAACTGGGCGAGCATGGCATCGAAATTATTGAAGGACTTCACAGTCGTTCAGTTGTGTGAAAGGGCAGCACGGTTACCGCGGGGCCGACACTCATACAACGGCGATGGGCAAGTATGGGACACATTCGGAAAAATATTGCAACAAGATCCAAACGCTGTCCTTTCCGGAGAATTTGGCCGCCATGGACATACTGGATTCGGTTGGGCAGCGCGGCGAGATGTGCTCGAAAAAGTGGGATTATATGACGGCGCAATCACAGGTGGCGGCGACCATATCATGGCACATGCGTTTTGCGGAGATTGGGAATCACCCTGCATAAATCACATGCTTGGCTTGGGTTCTCGATGGTACGCCCATGCTGTTGAATGGGCGCAAAGAACATATCCATTGGTAAGAGCGCGCGTGGGCGTTGTTGAGGGAATGGCACTCCATTTGTGGCACGGTGAACTTACGACTCGCAAACATGGTTCGCGCTATGCTCCCCTGCGCGCCGCAAACTTTGATCCTGTAAGTGATATCGAAATCGATGAAAATGGGTGCTGGCGTTGGGCAACTGACAAACGCGATCTACAAGAAGCATTACGGCAATATCTGGAGGTCCGCACAACTGAGGCGGCTTCAAATAAAACCGCGACTATCAGTATTGGATCTGGCTCGCTGGTCTCTCCTGAACATGTCCCGTTCACGCGAGATTACACGAGTCGCAATATAGAAATCTGGAAAAAGATACTCGGAACATTCGCGGGAAAGCCAAATATATGCGGTGTAGAGATAGGATGCTTCGAAGGAAAAAGCAGTGTGTGGTTTCTAGAAAACATCCTCCAGCATGAATCGGCCCACCTAGTATGCATTGATACCCACTTCAGTATGCGCTTTACGCAAAATATTGCTAGATTCCAACAAAAGATAAGATTGGTGCAGAGTTCGTCGAGGATCGCACTCCGTGACCTTCATTTAATATCTGAGTCGATTCATTTCGTTTACATTGATGGGGATCATTCCGCACCTTCAGTTCTGGAGGATGCCGTTCTTTCGTTTTCCCACCTCCTTCCTAATGGTGTTCTAATCTTTGATGATTATCTGCACGTTTCGAGCGAGCCAAACGACGCATCGACAATGCCAAAACTGGCCATTGACGCATTTATCTCGACGTACCGTCATCGGATACGAGTGCTTCATACAGGATACCAGGTGTGCGTCGCAAAGATCTATTGACATGGCCATCGTGTTTTTAGCACACAACGGTATCGGTGTGGGGCATTTAGCGCGTGCTCTTAGGATCTGCGATGCCCTGTCCGCATTTGGTGAAGCCCCCGTCATCTTCGCTCAGACGCCAATACTGGGATTTGGCAAGGAACGGCCATATCCCGGAAAGACGATACCAAACATTCGGAAAAGCAATCCCCATGACAGGGTTGCTATCGTTCGTGAAATAGAACGCTATGTCGGCTTGTCTAACCCTGGCGTTGTTGTCGAGGACACACATCCATCAGGCCTAGTCTTAGATTCGTCGATACGTCGGATACTCGTTGTTCGGCCGACGGTTTTCGACTACATGCAGTGGCTTCATGATTACGCGAGCGATGTATACTACGCGTGTCTCATTGCGGATTGTCCACAATCGCCCACCTGGATTTATAACGAAGAACAAACATCCACAATTCTCGATTGGAGCAATTGGCACATCTTGGGGCCAGTGTATCGATTGCCTACTAATGAACAAATAGAAGGCGTTGCGAGAAAGTACGGCGTATCGCCTGGAGACCCGATATGTACCATGTCGATGGGCGGTGGCGGTATTCGTTCAACCGCGGATGATGACATCCAGAATTTCTTAAACGTTGCCGAGGATGTAGCCGTTGCCTTGAAACGCGCCGATCCAATGACGAGGTCCCTGTTTGTGCGCGGCCCTCTCTTTCCGAGTAACATTAGACTACCAGACCTATTTGAACCTATTGTCGGCGAGGCGCATGTCCCTGCATTACTGCGTGTTTCACGGGCAGCGATCATTCGTCCGGGATACAACACGACGTGGGAGTGCATTTCCGCTGGAACGCCGTTCATGCCGGTCTTTGGAACCTCATATCAGGAGCCAATGATCGAGAGGATTTCGAGGTTAGAAGAGATGGGTTATGCGACGTTTCGCCTGCCTGAGCTGTGGAACTCAAACAACTGGATCGCTAGGCAAGACCCGCGCGCAAAGCAAGTAAGAGATCGGTGGCCCAGTCTGCCCGAGCCAACCGTAATAATGAGACAGCTCAGTCCAGTTGCTCGTCAGCAGGTCTCGAAGGAAAGTAGTATCTGTCGATATACTAGCCGTCAGATTAGAGGAAATCTGCCATTAGCGATACGTATAGATGATGTTGTTGCACTGGACGGAAATACGCGCTGGCTCTTAGAGCTCCTGGCAGGCCATGGTCTGTCTGCCTCACTCGAAACAATTCCGTACTTGTGCAGATTTACGGAAGACGACTTGACCGCCCTCGATCCCTCCGGATTATTTACAGTGGGGCAACACGGCTACGCACATATACCTCGGACACTGAATGGAATGCGTGGGGAATTCGGCATTGGTCTGTTACCTGATGAAGTTGAAATCGGAGATATCACTGACGGCTATGCAACACTGCGAAGACGATTTCCCAATCGGTTCAAAGGAGGCTTCTCTCCGCCATTCGATACACTCCCTGAGTGGTTAGGTCCCTTATGGAAAGAGTTGGGTGGCCAATTCATATCTTGTATATGGGCTGAACCCCGACATCCCCAGGTTCCCGTTGTTAGAATTCCAATTGAGGTCTGGAGTTGGAAGGAAGATGTGCCTGTCCCAATCATCACTATTGTCGAGTCGTTTCGTACATGGATTCGGCGACGTAAGTATGCAGGCATAGTGATTCATCCATGGCTTCTTACTAGAAAGGGAGAGAGGCAGCGAATCGAGGAAATTGTGTGGGCATTGATTACGAGTGGTGCTCAGAGCGTGCCACTGTCCGAGTTTGCCAGTCTTGAAAACCGCAGCCCAGCTGCTACTGCGAGTCGTTTTTGATCGGCCCGTTAGACAATTGTGACGCTCTATTGCAAGCGCATCAATCCACAGGAAAAACGGGCGCAGCAACTTAATATGCTAGAAAAGCGACAGTTTCTTTTGATACGGGACTGTACCGAATGCGTGAAGGCAGAGGCACAGTTGTTAGCCATCCTCGCGAAGGCCGGCATTACATGCCAAGTTGCATCAGTACTCGACCGCGGTCTCGAGGAGCTACCTATTCGCCAGGATGCGCAGGTTCTATTGATGATAAATTCCGCTGGTAGCGCGCATTGTACCAGTAAGGTAGATACGCTAGATCGATTATGTCAGTGGCGCAACGTGAGTAAAGCTGTCGAAATACACCTCGGCTACTCAATAACCGGTGACAATATTGATGAATGTCTGCAGTTTCTGACTATTTGTGAACAATTCGGGTCAAAGCCCATTTACCTTCTCGATCTGACGTCCGACGGCGGTTCTCTAACAACGGCTGACGTCAAACGATATGCTGTGTGTTTAGACAAGCTAAACAAGGCTCTATTTGGGCGCGCATGGCCTAGGACCTGCCTAGAAGTAGCTGTACGCCAGTTGGGCACATTAATGCCCGAGGGCATTTTGCAAGACGTGCCCTGGGTCCAATATGTTTACGCTGATTTGTTGGAACAAGGCAGAGAAAGTATTAGGAATGCGATTTCTTTGGCGAAACGTTCACGACATACCGTGAGCATTGGACTACAAATATCGAAAGCTTTGGCTAGCGAAAACGTGGACGATTCTTCTTTCTCAATCATAGAAGAAGGTGAACACGTCAGATACTTCGGAGTTCCCTCCAGTATTAAGGTGCCAGTGGAGATCGCGTTGGATGTAGGGGAATGCACCAAGCTAGATTGTGAACGCATCCTTGACGACATTCAGCAGAAAATTCGGCATGTTGCCCATCCGAAACACCTCGCCATCGCTACAAGTCCAGCCGTTCGCGACCATTGGTCGTTAATCCATACACGACTTTCTTCCCTCGATCTCGATTCCTGCTCAATGATAATTCCATTTTGGGCCAACGGGCATCCGGTTTCAGTTCTGGATTGGCTTGACGTCGTGGCGTGCGTTCGGGGCCTATGCCTATGCGGCGACTGGAGGCTGGAAGGCGGACGCCCAGATTTGCTTAGTCTCGGCTTGGACATATCAAATCAATTTCCCAAAGTACGAGATATCCGGATGCGGCGGCGAGGTTCTAAGGTGTCGCTCTCGATCATTTCCCCAGTCTACAATCTCGCCCGCCAGCTTCCCGCATTTCTGGGTTCAATCGCAGCATCTAAGATCCATCAGCCAATTGAGATTGTCTTAATTGACGACGGCAGTACAGATGACTCGTGGAACGTTTTATTAGAGACCTGCTACGCGTTGCGCAGTGAGATCGATTTCGTCTTGCTTCGCTTGCACAGGAGGACGCCGTACGTTCCAAATAGTATTAGTTTCCGCACAGGGGTTGCTCGACAAATAGGTTTAGATTATATAAGGGCGAGTCGAGTTCTTTTCTTAGATGCAGATCAAACCGTAGAGGAAAACTGCTTAGCTGAACACATCTATTGGGGCGAAGTGGGGTTTGATGTAGTGCTAGGAGTGCGCGACTCTCCCGCTGGGAGCATCGCTCATCGGACGAGAATGAGGCTGCGCCACGTGGCACCGATCCAAGCATACGAGCACTGGTGGGGATGGTTCTTTACGGGAAATGTTTCGGTTAGCCGAAAAGCTCTCGATGCCGCAGGGGGATTCGATATCGGACTACATTTTTGGGGCCTGGACGATATGGATCTCGGCTACAGATTAGAGAAGACGGGCGCCAGATTCTTCCACACGCCACACGCTCGGGTCACTCACTTACCGGGAGTCACGTCTGGAGGTGGCGGGACCCGTGAAGATCGGGCGAAAAGCTGCCGATTTCAAATGGAGGTACTGTATCGAAAATATCTGGACGATGACATTTTGTCCACTTATCGGCGGTTTTGGTGACTGACTCAACTCGACCTCGGCTCCGAGGTGGCTCCGAGGTGCCTCGGTTGACATCGGCCGTTCAATGCCAGCAATGGTGGGGTGTGGCGGTGAGTGGTGTTGACCTTTGGCAAGCGCTACCTTGGCGTACGTCTTTCAGAGAAAGGAGAACGGGAGGTTTACGTCTGAGGAAGATTTAGGCCCAGCCGCGGGTTCCCGCTATCGCTCAGACCTTAAGCGGTATTTTTGACATCCGCAAGATTGGTGTGCTTGGGTTTTCGTTGTAACCAAGAATTGGAGACCTGACTATGGCAAGAGCGATTTCCTGCCACATTTTCTGGTTTACATGTTTTGAGCCCCAAAAAGATATTAAAATAAAATTTATGCTGATCCCACAAAGAGCGGCAAGAGAGGCGATGGCAAAGACTTCCTTTAGTTTCCCGTCACCATTCATGGAAGGTCCTTTCTTGCGGGCCATAGTACGTGTGTCCAGCGCAGGATGACAGAGAACTGAAAGAGGGTCGCGATCTCTTGCAGAGGCTTGTGGGCCCCCTTAAAGCGCATGGGAGCAATTCCTCGCCAACCTCGACCCTAAACAGGCCCTCTCCCTCGAGGAGTTAAACGATCGCCTGTGGATCTGAAAACTCCAGATCACTATTAGTCTCGCATACTGGCTACGACCCAATCGGTGATTGGATATGGCCCCGGCGCAACATGCGTGGCCTGCAGGTGCGTGACCGCTTAAATTAGATTAGATTCTGAAGGTTCGCCACAGCTTTGCCCACGGTTTCCCGATACCCGCCCACCCATGGACCCAAATGCCCTCCGGACAAGTCACGCTGACTAAGGAAGCGGGAAGAATGACCGCAGCCTTCTTCAGCAACTTAGTTTGGTGCACAGATCGCGGGCTCGCACATCACCTGAAAGCCGTCTATTCTCGATCCCCTGGTAGATCCGCAATCGGTTCGCCACATTCCGCGAACGAACCTCCGTTCCGCCTGCACGAGGGCGGCGCACGCCTCCTCCATTTCCTCGACGCTGGGGCTGACGAGGTTCACCTCGACCCCGCCGTCCGCCGTGAGGACTTATCGATGGACTCATCTCCTCTTCCTTAGTCAATTCCTTAACGCTTTCGACGACGTAGTCTACATACAACGGATGTTGGAGTTTCTGGAAGGAAATACGAATTGGATAATCGGGAACTTCGTCTTTGCCCGTTCCTTGTCTAACGGCACGTGAGTTCACGTCTATCCACGCTCTTTCTTCATTCTCCTCTAGAATGGGTGTGGAGAGACGGAGAGACGAAGGGGGCTGGGCCATGATATCCTCCCGAATCATGTCTCGACTATCCCTACGCACCTGTGCAGTCGTTGTGTTGCTCGTCTCAGTGCTTCCGCTAAGCTCCTGTTCGCTCGATGCCGTTGCAAAGTTTGCCAGTCAATCCGGTCAAGCCCTCGCGAAGGGTCCCGGCATTCTAAAGGACATCGAAGCCTCCTGCATTCGAGGAGAGGTGAGTAAGGCGAACTCCCCCTATTATGGTTTGGCCCAAGCTGACCAGGCAGCCCAGGTCCAAGCGGATGCAGCCAAGGCGTGTGAGGTCTATACGGACGAGACACCGAGTATGCTGGTCGCCTCGAAGACTCTGACCGATTACTTCACCGCGATATCTCAGCTAGCGACCACCGGAAAGACGAGTACCGGGAAGAATACAGAGTCAGATAAGGCTGCGCAGAGTGCGGCCAAGACTCCCAAATCAATCACGCTAATGCAATCCGTCGGTAAGATCATAGATCTGATCGGGAAGATGGCGGCGGAAGGGTACAGGACTGAGCACCTCCAGAAGGACCTGAACTCTGTTTCTCCAGATGTTGAGAACGTTCTGACTGCATTGGAAGAGTTCGGGAGCGTTGACTACAATACTGTCTTGACGGTTGAGCAGCAGGAGTACGAAAGACAGCTTCACGATTTGGAATTGCTGCCCACTAACGATTCTTCCACGAAAATCATCCGGGTTTTGGCCAAAGACGACGAAAGTAACACGGCAAGATTGATTGCCGCGAAACACGCCACGGCAACGGCCTACGGTGATGCCATCAAACAGATCATCGCCGGCCACGCAGCTCTTCTCAAACACCCGGGGAAACTTAATGCGAAGGATGTACCGACCTTGATTCAGCCGTACACCGATTCCTTGAGTCAAATCGTTCAGAAGTTAATCCCACTCTTTTGAGGTGCATGATTCATGTCGCCTGATGACACCGCAGCTCAAGCGCGTCAGCTTGCCAGCCAGTTTCTGCAGCTCTCGATGGCTGTCGACCGAGTGCGTGCTGATAAACTGACCACGTTGTCACAGGACGACCTGCATCGCCTTTCCGACTGCGCCCAGCACCTCGACGATTTCGCCATGCAGTTCACCGCTCAGGCAATCTCCGCGACACTGGCCAGTATCCAGGGAAGTCTCGCGAACATAATGGGGTCGACGGCGGACGCAAAGAAGGCAATCAAGACAGCTAAAACAATCCAGAACGTGGCGTCCATCGCCGCAGCGGCTGTTGTCCTCGGCGCTGCAATCGCCTCCGGGAATCCCGCGACGATTGCTTCGGCTGCCAGCGGGCTGGTGAGTTCTATTGGCGGCCCCGACGGAAACTGATCGTCGCGTCGCCATGTTATCCGCGAAGCCGGCCCCCATGACCGTACCAATTTGAAGCCATGTCCGTCTTGATTTAGATCAATTTATTGCCTACCATCTGCGGCATGCCGAAATTTACTTTGCCCCTGGTCGAAGGAAATACCAGGTTGAAGGACGCTTTTGAACCGATGATTCGCACAGGCGTCTCCGGCCTCGTCGTGAGATCCAGTACCGGCTTCCGTTTGCTCCATTTCGACCAAGTGAACAAGGCTTTCGAGGCGAGTTCCGAAGTTGGGTTGCTGAACGAAGTCCAGGAATATGTGCATCTCGGAGATGACGTTCGTGAAAGGTCTAACGCTAAATCAACGGGTAGTGTCGTAGCACTGGAAACAGGACATTCAATCGTGTCTGCTGTAATTGAGGCGCGATCGGAAACGTTTGCCCAATACATGACTCAAAGTGCAGGCTATTGTTGTACGGGCCCGGATGAGCACTGTTATCCACCAAACAAGCGCGGCTCGACTGACGACTGCGTTGTACCGCTTTGTCCCGGAAAATTACCATAGATTATGTTAAGTACTTTGTTATCCAGTTTGACCACCCTCAGAGATTTCTTTTCTCGCGCCTTTTTTGTGGC
>Ga0210394_10007372_pt1 | contig 11613 bp, 6 predicted proteins | sample IncBWC12MmetaG_FD_160121 | JGI IMG/M metagenome (GOLD analysis project Ga0210394, IMG submission 160121) | Forest soil microbial communities from Barre Woods Harvard Forest LTER site, Petersham, Massachusetts, United States - Inc-BW-C-12-M | ecosystem: Environmental > Terrestrial > Soil >... | reverse complement strand
GCATGAGCGAATGGCATACGTTGTTACCGTCGCCCACGTAAGTGAAGTTGAGCCCGGTCGCCGAGCCGAAGTGCTCCTCCAGAGTCATAAAATCGGCGAGCGCCTGGCAAGGATGCTCAAAGTCAGACAGCGCATTGATGACCGGAACGCGCGAATTCGCCGCCATTTCGGTGATAGTGTCGTGCGCGTAGGTCCGCAGCACGATCAGGTCAACCCAGCGCTCCACATTGCGTGCCACGTCGGCGATGGACTCGCGCTCGCCCAGTGGCGAACTGGTCTGATCGACGAAGATTGCGTTGCCGCCCATGGTGCTGAATCCCGTCTCGAAGCTAAGCCGCGTCCGCAGGCTGGCCTTCTCAAACATCAACACCATCTGTTTCGCATCGAGTGCGTGACGATACTCGCGCGGGTTCTGCTTCACATGGTGGCCGAGCTTGAGGATGGCGCGAACTTCGCCACTCGACAGGTCCGCAATGGAGCACATGTCTTCACCGGCAAGGCGTGCCGCTGCGTTGAGAATGTCAGGGTCGTTTTGAACGGGCACGGCGGATTCCCGGCGTTCGATGGTTGCTCTGCTAGCCACGATGTTGACCTCCTGCGGCATGAGTGGTCTGGGCACCGCTCAATGCGGCGGCGTGTTGAGTGAAGATTTCGTCGAGCGCCGAGGTGGCTGTGTCCGCATGGGCGCGTTCGATGATGTAGGGTGGCAGAAACCGGAGAACCGTGTCGCTGGTGCAGTTGATGATGATGCGCCGCTTCAGCATCTCGGCCACCGTGAGCTTGGCAAGATCGGCGGAGTCGAGTTCCATCCCGATCATCAGTCCCTTGCCGCGTACGTCTACGATTGCTTCATGCTTGGCGGCGAGGGAACGAAGCTGCGTCATGAAGTACTCGCCTACCTCCGCTGCGTGCTTGAGCAGTCCTTCCGTTTCGATGGTGTCTATGACGGCGATAGCCACGGCGCACGCAAGCGGGCCGCCGCCGAAGGTCGTTCCATGCATTCCTGCGTGGATCGCCCGTGCCGCTTCTTCCGTGCACAGAATTGCGCCGAGCGGAATGCCGCCGGCAAGCGGCTTCGCTAGCGTGGTCACGTCGGGCTGAATCCCATAATGCTGGTAAGCGCACCACTTGCCGGTGCGACCCGTTCCGGCCTGGATCTCATCGATGACGAGTAGCGCTCCTGTGGACGTGGCAAGCGCGCGTGCCTCGGCCAGGAACTGCTGAGTCAGCGGCCTCACGCCGCCCTCGCCCTGAATCGCCTCAACAAGGATGGCGCAAACTTCGCTGGAAAACTTGTCGCGCAAGTCGGCGATGTCATTGAAACGCACGAACTCCACTCCCGGCACAACCGGCCCAAACGGCTCGCGGTACTTTGCCTTGTGCGTAGTCGAAACCGATCCGAAGGTCCGCCCGTGGAAGCTCTGCTCCAGCGCGAGAAACTTCGTGCCAATTTGCTTGCCTTCGCTGCGCAACAACCCGGCATGCGCGCGCGCCAGCTTCAATGCGCCCTCCCACGCCTCAGTGCCCGTGTTGGCAAAGAACACGCGATCGCATCCGGTGCGCTCCGTGAGCCGCAGCGCAAGCTCCGCCTGGCCCTCGTGGAAGAAAAGGTTCGACGTATGAATGAGGGCGCGGCTTTGATTGATGATGGTTCGCTCGATCGCCGGATGCCCGTAACCAAGCGCATTTACTCCGATACCGCTGAGCAGATCCAGATAGCGCTGGCCATCTTCATCGATCAGGTGAACGCCCTCGCCGCGCACAAACAGAATCGGATTCCGCTCATACGTTGAAAGCAGCAGCCGTGCTTCGGCAGCGCGAATTTGATCCAGTTTCGACACTTCTTCTCTCCTTAGGCCACCATCACTTCGGTGCCGTGCGCTACGCGTGAACTGCACAAGTCGGGAAGCGAGCCGGCAGCCTCCGCGGGCAATATTCGTACGCGCTTCACGCCGTTCAGCAGTGCTTCCCGGCACGCACTCAATTTGGGCAGCATGCCGCCCGAGATGATTGCCATCTTCGCCATCTCGGCAATCTGATCGATCGACAGCCATCGCAACACTTCGCCGTTGCCTCCGCGCACGCCCGGCACGTCCGTAAGAAAAACCAGCGCATCCGCGTGGCACGCGATAGCGCAAGCCGCGGCCATCTCATCCGCGTTCACGTTGTAATACTCGCCGTCGAACCCCAGCGCCATCGACGAGATCACAGGCACGCCGTTGAGCTGCCAAATTGCCTCGAGCCAGCGCGGATCGCTCGCCGCAATCTCTCCGACATAGCCCAGATCCGGCGACGTGCGCTTCTTGCGCGCGCGAAACAAAAGTCCATCACCGCCCGAGAGCCCAATGGCTGGCTGGCCAAGCGCACCCAGCGCAGCCACCAGCCCCTTGTTCACTTTCCCCGCCAGCACCATCAAGGCCGTATCGCGAGTCTCCGCATCGGTGACGCGCAAACCGCCCACAAACTCGCTCTGCTTCCCCAGCGCCTTCAGCACGCGCGTGAGCTGCACCCCGCCCCCATGCACCACGGCCACTTGATTGCCGTCACGCACCAGCTCAGCGATGGCGCGCATCGATCCTTCAAGTAGCGCCGGAATCTCCAGGCCCGCGCCGCCTAGCTTGACAACGTACTTCATTCGAGCCCCTCCGACTCTTCCCAGCCGAGCATCACGTTTAGATTCTGCACAGCTTGAGACGATGCACCCTTCAACAGATTGTCGAGGCAGCTCACGACCACCGCGCGCGTTCCGTCCGGCGACAATTGAAACCCGATGTCCGCATAGCACGTCCTCGCCACGTGCTGAATCTGCGGCAATCCGTGTTCGTGCAGCCGCACCATGGGGCTGTTCGCAAAAAACGACTTGAACGCATAGAGTACAGCCGGCCGTTTCTGGGGCTGGCGAAACTTCACATAAATCGTGGAAAGAATTCCGCGCGGAATCGGCAACAGGTGCGGGGTAAAGATCATCGACTCCGCTCCGATCCCTATCTGCTCAAGTAGTTCCCCGGTGTGCCTATGGGTAAACACCCCGTATGCTGAAAGGTTGTCCGCCGCATACATAAAGTGAGTTTTCGGCGACGGCGCCTTTCCCGCTCCGCTCACGCCGCTCTTCGCATCGGCAACAATCCCCTGCGCAAGGTCGACAAGCCCCGCAGCCACCAGCGGCTTTACGGCAAGAATGATTGAAGTGGCATAGCAGCCTGGGTTCGCCACCAATCGAGCATCGACAATCTTAGAGCGATGCAGCTCCGGCATGCCGTAGACGGCCGCGTCCTGAGCCTCTGCAGCCTGCGCCGAACCTTCGTCCTCAAACGCGTACACGGCGCGGTTCGCCGCATCATTCAATCGCCATGCGCCGCTCAAATCCACAACGCGAATCCCGCGCGCAAGAGCTTCGGGCGCCCAGGCCCTGGACTGTTCATGCGGCGTCGCAAGAAACAAAATCTGCACGTCGAGATCGGACATCAGCTCCCACGAAAAAGGCTGCATGCGCAGGTTTCCGCTTCCCCTGCTGTCAACGAGCTCTGGGTGAATTTCAGAAAGCGGTATGCCACCGCGCGCCGCGTCTCTCTCCTCAACCCGGCCGGCAAACACGGGCGGTGCGCCCTTCAAGCGCGGATGGTGCAACAGGAGCCGCGCCAGTTCCGCGCCTGCGTACCCGGTTACTCCCATCAGTGCTGTTTGGATCGTCTCGCTCATGACTCCAAAATCGCCCTCAACCTGGATTCGACATCCGCAGCGTGGCGCGAATCCTGGCAGATAATCAAAACTGTATCGTCGCCGGCGATGGTGCCCACCACTTCCGGCCAGTCTTCATAATCGAGCGATGCCGCCACCGGCTGTGCCCCGCCCATCACGGTGCGCATCACCACCTGGTTCATCGCCCTCCTCACGCGCAGGCCAAACCCCTCAAGCACCTCGGCAACCGTGGGCGGTCCGTCATCTTCCGCCGCTGCTCCCGCGCCATTGCCGTTAACGTTTGGCAACGCATATCCGCCCGGTCCTTTGGAAATGTGCAATTCGTGAATATCTCGCGAAAGCGTAGCCTGGGTGACTTCGAAACCGCGGCGGCGCAGCTTGCGGCGAAGCTCGTCCTGGTTGCTCACCAGCGAGTTCGCCACCAGTTCCCGTATCGCATTGTGCCGCTGGTATTTGATCGAAATCTCCCTTTTTCAGGCAATCGAAAGCGCGGCCCTCGGTCATAGGGCCGCGCTCGCATAAATATACAACGAAATGTATAACTATGCAAAGCGTCTTTTTTCGTTTCCCCCACCGGGAAGCCAGTGAGCGGGAGCAGCTGACCGCCCATCCGAATAACGCCGCACCCGACAGCCCCACTCCTCGGAATTCGCAAGCAAAGGTCGTATAGTTACTCATGGGCTTCTATCGCCATATTTCCAGTAATGCCGCGCATGAGTGCTCGCCGGCCACGACTCCCGGTATCTACCCGCCGCGTCCGGATGCCTCTCTCAAAGACACGCTGATCGATCCGCGTTTTGATTTCGAATCGTGCGGCGTAGGGTTCGTGGCAGATCTCTCCGGCCAGCCGTCGCGCCAGATCCTGGACTACGCGCTCACCGCTCTTTCCCGGCTGGAGCATCGTGGCGCTGTAGCAGCCGACGGCAAATCAAGTGATGGCGTTGGGCTCACCACCGCAGTCCCACGCAACTGGCTGCTGGCGGAGACGGGCGTGAAACTGTCATCCACGGCTCCGCTGGGAGTGGCGGTCGTGTTTTTCCCTGAGGATGACATTGCTCAGCGGGAGGAGATGGCCTCCGCCCTGAACGCAAAAGGCTGCCGCATTCTCGCATGGCGACCCGTTCCCGTGCGGCCGGACGTGTTGGGAGAGATCGCAGATTCTTCGCGGCCTGCAATCGGGCACGTCCTCATCACATCGGATACGGCCAAAGATTTCGATCGCCGTCTCTTCCTCGCCCGCAAGCAGTTCGAGGGCTCGCAACTACCGGGATACGTAGCCAGCATTTCGTCGAAGACCGTGGTGTACAAGGCAATGTGTGCCGGCCGGCTGTTAGCGGAGTTCTACCCGGACCTTGTTCGGCCCGAATTCAAAACGCCCTTCGCGCTCTTCCATCAGCGCTACGCCACCAACGTGCTGCCATCGTGGCACCGCGCCCAGCCGCTTCGCGCCTTGGCGCACAATGGCGAAATCAACACCATCTGGGGCAATCGCGCCCGGATGGAAGCGCGTGCGGCCACACTGCCCCTCGACTTGCATCCCGTGCTAAGCGAGGGCGGGTCCGACTCCACGTCGCTGGACGAAATTGTGGAGATGCTTTCACACAACGGCCGCACCGTGGCTGAAGCGGTCCGCATGCTCCTGCCCCCGGCGAATCCTGGCAACACCTCCTCGTTCCTGCAATACAGCGGCGATTCAATGGAGCCATGGGATGGACCGGCAGCGCTCGCCTTTACTGACGGAATCCAGGTGGGCGCCATTCTCGATCGCAACGGCCTCCGCCCCTGTCGGTTCGCTGTCGATGACCAGGGCCTCGTGGTTGCGGGATCGGAAGCGGGCCTGGTCGACATGGATCCGGAGCGGATCGTCCACAGCGGCCGCCTGGGTCCCGGACAAATGATCGTTGCCGATCTCGAACTCCACCAGTTCCTCGAGAATGAAGAGATCCTCCGCATCTTCGATCGCAAGCGCAATTACGAGGAACTGATTCGCGCCGACACGCCCCTTGAGGACTCCGACTTCATGCCCGGTAGTGTTGAAGAGCCGGTGTTGAATCGTTTCCAACATCGCTTCGGATTCACGCGCGAAGATGTTCGCATGATTCTGGCGCCTATGGCGGCAGAGGGCAAAGACGCCGTGTGGTCGATGGGCGACGACACCGCCATCGCTCCGCTGGCGCGTGCGCCGCGACCGCTCTATGCATTCTTCCGGCAGCGTTTCGCCCAGGTCACCAACCCGCCCATCGATCCGCTGCGCGAGGCCGTTGTGCTCAAGATGCATACGCGCCTGGGCCCGTGGCCGCACATCCTGGAGCTGCGCGAGCCGCTGCCCGGCCTTTCCATGCGCACGCCGCTCATCACCCTCGCGCAAATGCATGCGCTCAAAGTGGGCGATCATGCACAGTCGGGGAATATGCCGCACGCAATTCTTCATTGTGTCTTTTCGCCTGACAAGACGCTCGAGGTTGCTATTGACATTCTGGCGGCGCGCGCGGTTGAGCTGGTGGGCGATGGTGCGGCGCTCCTTGTTTTGACCGACCGCGATGCCTCGCCCGATGCGCTGCCCATCCCCATGGCCATGGCGACAGGAGCCGTGCATCACGCGCTCACCAGAGCCGGTGTGCGCGCCGAAGTTGGACTCGCCGTTGACGCCGGTGATTGCCGCGAGATCCATCATGTGGCGGTGCTGCTCGGCATGGGCGCCGGCGCGGTGTGCCCGTGGCTGGCGCTTGAAACGGCGCGCCATCTGCAAGTGGAGCAAGGCGAGGAGAACCTGCTGCACGCACTCGAGCTCGGCCTCGCCAAGGTTATGTCTAAGATGGGCATCAGCGTGGTCGACAGCTACCGCGGCGCGCATCTCTTCGATGCCATCGGCCTTGCGCAGCACGTCGTCGACAAATGTTTTCCCGGAGTGCCGGCGCCCATCGGCGGCATCGGTTTCGAAGAGATCGCGGCGTACGTGCGCGAGCTCTGGTCCGGAGCAGATGCGGAGGAGGCGCTTTTGCGCGCCGGCGATGCTGCGGCCATCGAACAGGTTCGCGATCTGCCGGACTATGGCTTTGTGCGATTCCGCAAAGCGGACGAAGCCGAGTCGCACGCATGGCAGCCGCTTACGGTTCGGGCTTTGCAAACAGTCGTCGGATCCACCAAGCAGGGAGCGGCCCTGGCGCTTGCGCCATTCACCGCCTTCGCCGCGCAGGCAGTTGACCCCGAGCCCTCACATTTGCGCCACCTGCTTGAGATCCGTCCCGCCGGGCCGGAGCTCGCGCTTGATGGAGTTGAAGCCATTCCTGCTATTACGCGGACGTTCATCGCCAGTGCCATGTCGTTCGGATCGCTCTCCCCGGAGGCGCACCAAACCATTACGCACGCCATGAACATGATGGGTGCGCGGTCGAATACCGGCGAGGGCGGCGAGGATCCTGATGTCTACGCGCCGGTCAGCGGCGCGCCGTCGCTGCTCAACAACAAAATCAAGCAGGTGGCCAGCGCGCGTTTCGGTGTTACCGCCGAATACCTGGCGCACGCTGAAGAACTCGAGATCAAGATTGCCCAGGGCGCCAAGCCCGGCGAGGGCGGACAACTGCCCGGGTACAAAGTCACCGAGCTGATTGCGCGCCTTCGCCACGCGCAGCCCGGCATGCAGCTCATCTCCCCGCCGCCGCACCACGACATCTACTCCATCGAAGATCTTGCGCAGCTCATCTGGGATTTGAAGCGCGTCAATCCGCGCGCGGCCGTTGGCGTCAAACTGGTTTCGGGATGCGGCGTGGGTACCATCGCCGCCGGCGTCGCCAAAGCATACGCCGACTACATCGTCATCGCCGGAAACTCCGGCGGCACGGGCGCGTCGCCGCTGTCAAGCATCAAGTACGCCGGAAATCCATGGGAACTCGGCCTTGCCGAAGCGCAGCAGGTGCTGGTTCACAACGGGCTGCGCGGGCGAGTGCGGCTTCGCACCGATGGAGGCCTGCGCACGGCGCGCGACATTGTGATCGCATCGCTGCTCGGTGCCGACGAGTTCGCATTTGGGACCGCGATTCTTGTCGCTCTCGGATGCGACATGGCGCGGCAATGCCACCTGAACACATGTCCCACCGGGATCGCAACCCAGCGTCCCGACCTGCGCGCCAAGTTCCGCGGCAAGCCCGAACACGTCGTTCGCTTCCTTGAAGAGCTGGCTGGAGATATCCGTTTGCTGCTGGCAAAGCTTGGGTTGCCGTCGCTCTCAGCCGCAACCGGGCGCGCCGACCTTCTGGAGCAGGTGCGCTGGGACGCCGGCCTCGACCTGAAGCCGATGCTTTCTTCCGGCCCCCTCGCCACCTCAGCGGGCGCTCGAATTCGCTGGCAGGGCGGCCGGAACGATCGCCCTGAGTCTCACGCCCCCATCGACGACGCATGGGTCGTACCCGGAATGGAGGCATTCAAAGCTGGCCGGCCCTTCCGGGTGGAGCGACGCATCACCAACGAGGACAGGACATTGGGAGCTCGGCTCGCGGGAGAATTAGCGCTTTTAGGGGCGCAGGGTTCCATGCCCGCAGGGGGAAGCTTCACCGCCAAACTTGAAGGGGTAGCAGGGCAGTCTTTCGGAGCCTTCGCTGTGGCCGGAATGACGCTCGAACTGGAGGGGGTAGCCAATGACTTCGTCGGCAAGGGCCTGAGCGGCGGCGAACTAACCTTGAGAGCCCGAGGACGTGCCGCCGAGGACAGCGCTCGGCACACCTTGCTGGGCAATGTGGCTCTCTACGGCGCCACCGGTGGCTCCCTGTTTGCCGCGGGGCGAGCCGGTGAGCGGTTTGCCGTGCGCAACTCCGGAGCTCTGGCCATAGTGGAAGGCGTCGGCGATCACGGCTGCGAATACATGACCGGCGGCCTTGCCGTCGTTCTGGGCGCCACCGGCCTCAATTTTGGAGCCGGGATGACGGGTGGCCTGGCGTGGGTTTACGACGAACAAGGCAAATTTCTCGCCAACGGGTTGTACCATCGGGGATTCCTGCAACCCCAAACCTGGGATGAACTTACGCTCGAGGCGCGTCAATCAATCCGCGACCACGTTGAGAAGCATTGGGAGAAGACCTCTAGCCGCCGCGCACAAGTCCTGCTGAGGCATTGGGACAGCGAAGCTCTGAAGTTTGTGCTACTTACGCCAAAATCCCAAGCCTGAGGGAAGTCTCAGCAGGCCCCAGGGCTGGCTCAGCAAACCTGCAGTCTCTTACTCCGTTTCTTGTCGTACATTGCGAGGTCGGCTTGGTCCAGAAGGTCTTGGAGGGACTCGTGGCGGTGTTCGTTGTTGGTTGAGAATCCGATGCTCAGACTGAGGGGCTGGCCGCCGCAGGCCTCTATCGCGGTGGCTGAAGCCTGTTCTTCGAGCCTTTGCGCGGCAATCGAAATTCCGGCCCGGGTGAATTGCCCGGCGACCGCAAACTCGTCTCCTCCGATCCGCGCGATGACATCGGTTTCCCGGAAGGTCTCGGTGAGCAGTGCTGCCGTCTCCACCAGGAGGGCGGAGCCCACCCCGTGTCCGAGCGTGTCGTTGGTCTGTTTCAGACCATCGAGATCGATGAACAGAATGGAAAAAGGTGCGTGCGATCGATTGGCGAGGCGGAGAGCCTGTTCAGCCAGCAGCCGAAATCCACGCAAGTTGTAGAGCCCGGTCAACTCGTCGCGAAAACTCAGTTGCTGAATTTCTTCTTCCATGCGCCGGATGTGACGGGAGATCAAGATCAGGAATCCGAGCGAGAGCATGGCGGCAGCAGCCCCAAGGATGGCAGCCTCAGAGTGTTCCGGAATGAGGTGCAGCCGGATGATGCGGATGCGGCCGGCTTCGCGCAGAAAGGGCAGCGCGAGTAGCACGGGAGCCAGGGCCCGAGCTATTCGGCTGCCGATGCCCGTGCCGACCAGGATGTCGAATGCGCCGTATTGGGCCCGCACCGAGAATGCAACAAAGATCAGTGGGGCCAATATGCATAGTGCTGCTGGCGGCGTCCGATCGACGTCGGACAATCCAGAGATGCGCGCCAAGGTGAAGAGCCAGCCGGAGACCATGGCAAGAATCAGGAGCCCCAGGACGAACGCGCAGAAATCGGCAATATAGGACGCTATGTTCCTCGACGACCTGATCACGAGGAGAAGCGCCGCGAGCAGCACGAAAGTGAACGCAACGACGGGCGGCATGGCCGCAGGCTGCGTCGCAGCCTGATCGGGCGAAATGAGCGTCGCGACACTCGAGGCGGTGCCTTGCAACCGGTTCAAGAGATCGAAAAATGCGGGAATGGCGGCCACACAAGCAAGGATTCGGCTTGCTGCAAGGTGGGTTTTCGAAGGACGGGCAATGGAAAATGCCAGGCTGGCGCAGCAACCCAGGGACGCGATCACTGGGTCCAGGGTCTTGCCGATCCATTCGGAGGTCACTCCGTGGGCCGATAACTGGAATAGCGATGCGACAAGCGCGCCAACGGCGATCAACCCGGCTGCGGACAAGCAAATGACCTGTACCACAACAACTCGAAACGTTGCAGGGGCGCTGAACGGGTGCAACTCGGCGACAGGATTTTCTTCGCGCATCACTTTCTAGTGAGTCCAATATATTTCAGGGAACAAGTTTTGCCTTTATGCCCTAGTGTACCGCGACTTTTCCTGGATGGAAGCGAAATCTTCATTCTTTGCAGGTACTTCGGAGACGGGAGTCGGCGGGAAACTGATACACTCTCGATTGATTCAGGCGTCCGCTCTCTTCCTTGAGCCTGATTGGATCTCATGACAGCTACAGACCCCGTCGCTACCATCAATGATCTGTTCTTCCGAATAGCCGCTGCATCCAACCCGTCCGCGGTGCTGTGGCAGGATGCACTCGGGCGGTGGCAGCCGATTTCGTCTGACCAGATCTATCAGCGGGTGCGCGCCGTTGCCCATGTCTTTAACAGTTGGGGCGCGCAAGCGGGTGATCGGATTGCACTTATCAGCGAGAACCGCTGGGAGTGGGCAGTTACCGATTTCGCGGCACTCGCCCTCGGCGTCGCCGATGTGCCCATCTATCCAACACTGACCGGTGAGCAGATCGCAGTGCTGATGCAGGACGCCGGGTGTCGCATCGCTGTTGTATCGACGCGCCAGCAGTTCGATAAGCTGGCCGCGGTACGCGATCGCACTCCGCTCGAACGCATCGTGATCATGGACAGCGCCGCAGCCCCCGCAGGCGCAATCCCGTTCAGCGAACTGATTGGGAAGGCCGACAACCTGGGGAGCCAGCGCGACACAGAATTCGACGCCCTCGCGCGCTCCGTCCGGCCGCAAGACCTCGCAACCCTTATTTACACCTCCGGAACGACTGGCGAGCCCAAGGGGGTGATGCTCACCCACGGCAACATCGCCAGCAACCAGAACGTGGCCGCGCGCGAGTTCTCGTTTGCGCCCTCGGACGCCTGCATTTCCTTCCTGCCGCTCTCCCACATCACCGCCCGGGCCCTCGACTACGTAATGTACGGCGCAGGGGCGCAGGTTGCGTACTGCAGCCAGTTCGACAAGCTTCCTCTGGCGATGAAGGAGATAAAGCCCACGATTATCGTAGCTGTGCCGCGAGTCTACGAAAAGATCCGCCAGGAGGTTGAGCGGCGCGCCTCCCTCAGCCCCGTGAAGAAGCGCTTGCTGGCGATGGCCGTAAAGGTGGGTGCGCGCCACTCGGAAGTGGTGTACGGCGGCGGGCAGCCAACATCAGGGGCCTGGAAGCTTTTTAAGAAGCTGGTGTATGCCAAGGTCCACGATGCCTTTGGCGGCCGCGCCAATATCTTTGTCTCGGGCGGCGCCCCGTTGGGAATCGACACCGCGAAGTGGTTTGCATCCGTGGGTATCCCGGTTTGGGAGGGCTACGGTCTTACCGAAACCTCCCCGGTGATCGCGCTGAACTCGCTCTTAAGCCAT
>Ga0210394_10007370_pt1 | contig 11615 bp, 9 predicted proteins | sample IncBWC12MmetaG_FD_160121 | JGI IMG/M metagenome (GOLD analysis project Ga0210394, IMG submission 160121) | Forest soil microbial communities from Barre Woods Harvard Forest LTER site, Petersham, Massachusetts, United States - Inc-BW-C-12-M | ecosystem: Environmental > Terrestrial > Soil >... | reverse complement strand
TCGGCTCCTGCATCAGCCGGATCGTTAGCCACTTCCCATCCTGCTCGCCGATGACAGGCCCGTGTTCGGTGCGATAGACGGTAAATTTCTTCTCGGCCATACCGTGATCGGTCATGTACGACACAGTGATTTCCTGCGCCATGACCGGAAGCTCATTGTTCTCGTACTTGTAGAAGAAGCGGTCACCCTTTTTCTCCACCGTCTCGAGGTATTCGCTGATGGCGTTGACCCCGCTCGATGTGTGCATCCAACCGACGTGCTGGTTAAATCCTTGATACACAAAGAATTGGCCCCAGGTCACGGCGCCGTAGGCATCCAGGCCGTTGGCGCTCACCATCTGCAGCTCAGACCGGAAATAAAATGATGTGTGCGGATTGATCAGCAGCAAGGCATGGTGTCCGATTGTGTTCGAAGGCGCAATGGCCATACCGTTCGATCCGCTCGGCTCCTTTGTCGCGTCGGCATCCGCGGTAAGCGCCTTACTTACGGAAACTTTGCCGTAGAACGCCTCAAGTTGACTCAGGTTCACCCGCTCGATATCTCCTCCGATGCTCCCCTCCGTGAAGCTCAGTGCCATCCACGGTTCGAATCGCTTGATGACCCTGGGTTTGATTTCGGGATGCTTCGAGAGGTAGTAGTTCAAGCCATCGGCGAATGCGTTCATCAGCTTCTTCAGCCATTTTGGGCTCGCCGCGTATTGCTTCTTCAACGCCTCGGGGTCGATGAAAAGCTTCGTTCGCAGGTCCTGGTAAATCTTGGACTCCCCCTCCACCTCTGCGAGGTGGCCGATCGCGTTGATGTAATTTGTTTCCACGCGGTTGAAGTCGTCTTCCGCCTGCGCGTAGATCATGCCAAAGACGGCGTCGGCGTCCGTTTTACCGTACACGTGCGCGATGCCCCAGTCGTCCCGGGTGATGGAGACGTTCCGGGCCTCCTGCTTCCACCTGTCGGTTTCCAGGTCTCTGGCTGCCTGGGAAGCAGCTGCCTGTGAAGCAAATGAGCATGGTGCTGTCGCAAGAAAGAAAATCAAAACGAACTTTTTCATAAGTGTCCTTGAAGGAATGAAAAACTGCGTGATGCAAAAACGTTCGATCGTCCAAAGCGAGCCGCGCAACCGCGCCAGCCTAGCATACCCCGCTCGATCGAGCACGGCGGGCTTCAGCTCCACGCACCCCGCCAGTTCCACGTGGTCAAACTGCCAATGACGCCTATCCATGCGGCCGGAACTTCCCGGATGAACAGATTGGGTTTCAACTTCCTGCGAATCTTAAGAAGGAGTTACATAATCTTGCCAAGCGCGAAGGGAGGACCCTGTCTCAAATTTGTGAAATGTTCGTTTCTGGAGGTCTAAAGTCATATAGAAGGGAAGGACCTAAGTATCTTCGGCGATTACTTTCTCGCCAGAAGAAAGAAGGATTTTCTGAGTAGAGTACATACCGACCATCGTCACATTGCTGCGCCGGGGGCAAAAGTGTAATGCAGGTGTGCGAGGCCTTTTGAGGACAGGGTCTGAGACTTACAAGGAAAAGGGCTCAGGCTTTCTCCAACGATTTCTTGCCCAACCGCAATCTGGATCCAACGATTCTTAGAGGCGAGGAGATGGAAAAGAAATTGGGAAGGCCTCGAAAGACTGAGGGAGTGATTTCGCACAAGGACTTTGCGCGCCCGGACCGTAATGGCGTCGGGTACGGCGACCACCACTTATGTTTCCTACTGGAAGAGATAGACGAGGCTTCGCGCAATGCTGAGGCCTTGCAACAGCGCCTGCGTCTCGCAACGAAGCGAGCGCTGACAGAAGCACATTTTCTTTTAATTGTTGGTGTCGAATTCAGTACGCTGGAGTTGTGGCAAGAACCGCTAGGACGGAATAGCGAACTCAGAAGTCAGCACCAAACGTGGAAACCTGACGACGGTGAACGCGAACGAAACCGAGTAAATCAACTGCGGATCTGACACTGCGTGTTTGCAAACTGGAGGGGAGCCGGCAGCCGCGTTTGTACTGCCTGTTTATTTTCCAAGCGTGCCATCCATCATTTTGTCTATGGTGGGCCACCCCTCTTGCCGACAAAAGTCAGCGGCCCTGGGGCTGCCTGCAATTGCAGCCCGAACCTGCCCTCGGATGATGAGCTCCCAATTTTGGCGAATAAGCAGATTGCCTGCGAACCGATTTTCCGACAGCAGCCATGCGACCCGCTCCAACAGCACAGGATTTTTGCGCCTGTAGCAAGTCATGCGAGAAACGTTAAAGTGTTGGGCGAGGTCGGAGAACGATCGGAATTCTCGAACCGAACGAGGAACAGCGAGATGCAGAGCGAGTGCCTCGTCGAGCGGTGAGGCGAACTCTTTCGATTTGTCATGCTTGGCGTTCAGCGGCGGAAGGTTTTGCATCTTGGGTTCCGGCTGTGGCGAGAGCCCGTCATGCTGCTTGCTCTGTTCAGAATTCCCTACCTTGAAATCATCGTTTTGCGGCATTTATTTCCCCTTTCACATAAGAACATTCTTATATCGGATCTTCTAGCGAAGTCCACGGAATCGAAGTCCCCAAGCAATCCCGGATCTTAAGAGACATTAATCAATGCCTTCCAAGCCGAGGTGTCGCGCCTCTATCAACTCGTCGATACCTGTGTCCAATTTTGTGCCCACCCTTCAACTTGCGAACGCGAGCAAGACGAGTGGACTAACGCAAGAAGTTCTCATATATACTGTCTTTTCGCCAAGTGCGCTAATTTCGGCCACAATGCGCTAAGTTATTGATCGTTGGTGTGAGCGATCTTCGGGACCGGGAGGTCGGTGGTTCAAATCCACTCGCCCCGACCGTTTGTCTGCAGCCGCCGCGCAACAAATCCGTCAGCGGACTTCGGTCATCATTCACACCGGCGATGACCAGGAAAGGCACCACATGACTGAAAACACCTATCAAACCGGTCGCCTCAACTTACCCTTTGTCGGACATTGCACTTTTGCCAAGGCGCCCGTCTGTCTGGACTGGGAGAAGATCGATGCTGACGTCGCGGTGATCGGCGTTCCCAATGACATGGGGACTCAGTGGCGTTCCGGCGCGCGTTTCGGGCCGCGCGCCATTCGCGAGGCGTCGACGCTTTTTTCCTTTGGCCACGCGGGCGCCTACGATCACGAAGACGACAAGCTTTATTTGACGCCGGAGCAGGTCCGCATCATGGATGTCGGCGACGCCGACATCGTCCATACGGACGTGATGAAAAGCCACGCCAACACCGAGCTTGCGATTCGCAAGATTCTGGCGGCGGGAGCGATGCCCGTGGCGCTTGGCGGGGATCATTCGGTCCACGCGCCGATTATCAAGGCGTTCGATGGCGCCGGCCCCATTCACATCATTCAATTCGACGCCCATCTTGATTTCGTGAACGAACGTCATGGAGTGCGTTACGGCCACGGCAACCCGCTGCGGCGGGCATCGGAGATGGCGCATATTTTGGGCATGACCCAGCTGGGTATTCGCAACGTTTCGTCCTCGAATTTTCAGGACTACGAGGACGCCCGGTCCGCAGGATCGAAAATTCTGTCAGTGCGGCAGATTCGCAAACTGGGAGTGCCCCGAGTTTTGGATCTGATCCCTGCGGGGAAAAATTACTACCTGACGATCGATATAGATGGCTTCGACCCTTCGATCGCGCCCGGCACCGGCACTCCCAGCCATGGAGGCTTCCTGTATTACGAAGTGCTCGAAATTATCCAGGCTCTGGTGCGGCGGGGCGGCACTATCGTAGGGATCGATCTGGTGGAAGTGGCGCCGGCTTATGATTTGAGCGGCATCACCTCTATACTGGCTGCTCAGCTCCTGATGAACAGCATCGGTTTCATTTTTTATGCGCGTCGGGAGAAATTGCGCTCGCAGAAGAAGAGCGAAGGGGCTGCGTGACCGGGCGCAAAGCAATCGGGCTTGAGATCGCCTCCCGCGCGCCGACTATTTTTCCTTGCGCCCTCGCAGCATTTTTACGATCCCGTTCACCTCGGTTTCGAAAAGAATACGCCCCTTCTCGGCCGTCGCTTGAGCGGGAGACACAAGGCAGCCCGACGGCGGAGTGAGTCCCGGATCGGGCGGCAAGACGTCGTAAGGCGGAAAGGCCGCCGGCTCGTGCGTGGGCGCCAAAGACATATTCACCAGGTGAGGATGCAGATATAACATCAGCGAGGTTTCCATTATTCCCGCGTGCTCCAACGCCCAGCCCGGGAATCCCTCCGGAAAGACCTCGGACAGCGCGTCGCTTCCAACGAAATCCCAATGCGAAAGCGTGATCACTTCAAAATCGTGAATGTTCGCAGCCGCAAGATCGCGAATCGCGAGATCGGCGCCCTCGAGCAGGAAATTAGAATTCTCGAAATGCCCGTTTAGAAACACGGCGCGCCTGATTCCGTGACGCGCGAGCTCTCGCAAAATATCCCTCGCCACGCAAGAGAAAGTGTTTCCATCCAGACTCGTGTTCCCACAAAAGTGGTTTCCGCCGCCGCTCCTCTGAATGGACTTGTATCCGTAGTGGAAGGCCGGAGCGACAATGGCGTCTGCTCTCCGCGCCACCTCCAAAGCAATCGCCGTCGGAATCAACACGTCCGTGCTGAGTGGCAAGTGCGGGCCATGTTGCTCAGTGGAGCCGGTAGGAACGAGGCAGGCCTTACCCGCCTCCTTCACACGCCGCGAATACTCCATCCAGGACATCTCGCCCATGGCCACCGTGAGTGTCATTGTTACTCCCTCTCCTCTTGCGCTCGACTCGATGGACGTGCGAGTTTATTGCGCTCCGCAATACCGATGCAATTGGTGCGGGCGGGAAGCCAGCCCGGGACAGTACGAGGCGATGATTGGTTCAACCTGGTCGAAGAGGGTGCGTGCGCCAGCGGTGTCGACATTCAAACGTGACCGGGCCTCTTGGGTGCGGTGAAACAGATCCTGCAAATCGATCGTAAGCAGCTTCCGGTCGATCACAATGAAGCGACCACCCACCATCACATGACGGACGCCGGCGCTATCCTCCGTATAGAGCAGTTGGTTCAGCGGATTGTTCAACGGCTGCCAGTTTATCGACTGTAGGTCAAGAAACACCAGGTCGGCTTTTGCTCCGGGCGCCAAACGACCGAGGCGATCGCCAAATCCGAGCGCGCGGGAGCCTCCGCAGGTGGCCGCTCTGAAAGCCTCCTGGGATGTGAGCCAAGTCGAAGGATCCGGGCCGTTCACGCGCGACACGTAGGATGCGAGGCGAGCCGCCTCGTACATGTTCTGGTTATCGGAGGAGGCGGAGCCGTCGCTGCCCACAGCGACATTGACTCCATGTTTGAGCATGCGCCGAATGTCGGGGAGTCCATTGCCCAGGCGCATGTTGCTGCCCGGATTGGTCGCGACTGAAGCTCCGACCACAGCTAGCCTTTCCATGTCGTTGTCGCTTAGCCAGACGCCGTGAGCTGCTGTAAAACCAGCTCGAATCAATCCATGGGAATCGAGATGAGCGACGATAGAGGAGTGATAGCGGATTTCACCCGCTATCAACTGGACCTTGGATTCAGCAACGTGGCTGTGGATCCCCCAGCCCGTCCTGTCCGCTAGTTCGCGACAAGCGCGGAGGAAGTCCTCCGAGCAGTGCATGGCAATCGTGGGCGAGATCGCGAGGCGCGCTCGATCAGAGTCAAGATGGACGGCTTTTTCAAGCGATTCCATGACTTGAATCGATCGTTTCCAATGAGGCAGACGGACGCGGCTGACGGAAGTCTTTAACTCCGGTGGCAGGGCATCAAGCAAGCCCGGCACCGCTTCATACAGACTCATATCCGACAGCATCGGGGCAATGACGACTCGGATGCCAACATCTTGATACGCCTGTATCGCTTGCTGGATTCCCTCAACGGTCGGTTCTGGAAATTCGAAGAATAAGTCATAGGCAGCGGTGCAGCCCTTCAATGCCATTTCGGCAGCGTTCAGCGCAGCCGATAAATAGCGGTCTTCGGTTGTGCGGCCGCCCGAAATCCAGGGTCCGGCCCCGAGAAGCAATTCCAGCGTCCAGCGGTCGCCATTGCCCTTTTCGAGAGCGTTATGGCCATGAGTGTGTGCGTTCACAAAACCCGGATGAATAAGCAGGCCTGTCCCTTCCAGTGAAAGAGCGCTCGCTGGCGCCTCAATGGCTGGGCCGACGGCTGCGATACTATCGCCAGTGATGAGAATATCTGCAACTTCACCACGCCAGCGATCCGCATCGACGAGTTTTGCATTGCGGATAACGTAGGGACGATTGTTGTCACGGCGGGTTTCTGAAATAAGAGCGTTCATAGTTCCAGGACTAAACCTTTCCGACGGCCAGAAGAGTAAATCGTCCGTCCAGCAAGTAGTGGGTCAGTTTCCGTTTTTCCGGGTCCGTTTTGACGGTCAGCATGTGCGAATGTTAGCGTTTCTTCCCAAGTAAAATAGGCACGAACCCGCCAGAATAAACCCCTTCATCACGTCTCGCTTCAGGCCCCATGCCCGGAGGCGCTCTGGGATTGGCCGTATATCTTGCCGGAAGAGCTCGAAAATAGGAAGAGGAACGCGGGGGCGCCTGACTTCAGGGAGCAGACGCTGAATCCCAACTAGCACTCCGAATTGTCCTGCGCCGTAGGCTTCGGCCGAGAGCGAACCACGAACCACATCAGAACGACAAACAAGTACACCAGGTATATATAGGGGAGTTTGCCGTATGGGCCTTGCGGGACTGGGTACAAGTTTCCGGCAAGCGCAAGCAGCATGGCTACAACCCCCATCCACGGGATTGCTTTTGTTGCGGCGTTTACCACGCCGTGGTGATCCCTCAGGTAGCGTGGAAGCGCGATGCACACTAATCCATATGTCACGATGAATCCGTAGGTCGCGAGAGACCCCATCCAGCCGTAAACATCGAGGCCATTAGCTCCTCGTGCAGCGAGCACGGCAACCGGAATTAACGCCGCGAGGCCCGTTGCAACAGTAGCCTTGGTGGGCGTTTCATTGCGCGCATGTGTCGAGCGCATGGACTCGTGTGCGAGTCCATTGTGGGCCATCAGGAGCAACACGCGAGCCGCCGCGGTGATGCACGCCAGCACGCCGGAGAACAGCGCCACCAGCGCACCGATCTCGATCAGCGTTCCCAACATGGGCACTCGGATTACGCTTGCAAGCACGTGCATGGGCATGTCGCTGGTCGCTAGATCTTTTCCATCCATGCGCAATCCCACCACCTCTGTGTAAGCGCAAACCGTGAAAAAGAAGCCTCCCAGGATCGCGGTTCGAATCACAGCCCGGGGAATCGTCTTGAGCGGCTCGCGCGCCTCTGCGCCCAAGGTCGTCGCACTTTCGAATCCGGCAAAGCTGAATATCGCAAGCACCAGTCCGAGCCGAAGGCCGCTGCCCGTCACACCATGCAGATGAAGTTGCTCCGGGTCACCATGAAAGCCGTGTCGCACCAGGACGAGCACCACAATCACGATGATCAAAGTAACTGAAAGAGCCTCCATCGACAGCATCAGCCGAGCCGAAATCTTCACGTCGCGCCACGCGAACCACATCGTGACAGCCGCCATTGCCGACGACAAAAGCACCGTGGAAGCCATATGCCCGCTGGCGTCGCGCAGCAGCACATTGGCGTACTCGTAAAAACCTCCGATATTGCTCGCGCCCGTCGCAACATAGGCGAGAAACAAGCTCCACCCAGCCGTAGCTCCAAGCCACGGCGGCAGGATCATCGTCACGTAGGAATATAACGACCCGGGCGATGAGGTGTAGCGCGCAAACCGCCCGATACACCAGGCGACGAAAAGGATCGCGATCGTCGCCAGCACGTAGGCAAGCCACGTGCCGTTCCCCGCTAGTGCGCCCACGAGAGGAATCGTCGCAACCGGGGTCAATGATGGCCCAACAGTGGCAATGGACTGCCCAAGGGTTTCCATCGGCGACAGTGCTTCGCGCCGTAAGCCGTAGCCTGCGGCGCGTGCATCGCCGTCTAATGGTTCTGAGAGTCGTCCTGATGCAAAGGAATTCGTGCCTTCCTCAAATTGCACGGGTGAGCCCATCCAGTCACTCGATGGTTTGATGCGAGCGTGTGGGAATTCCGAGCATCAGAGATAGGTAGTGAAGAGACCCGAAAGAGAAACACTTCCAGTCCTTCTTCGTACCTCCCCTGCGAGCCCTGGCAGAGCCGAGCACTATTGCATCGGACCGAGCTACGATTGATTGAATAAAACTAGGCCAGCTGGCAACGAAAGAGAAGCGCATTATTTCGATTGTCAAAATCACTTATTTTGATTGGGTCGTGAGGCTTGTTCGACTAGGAAGCGTTCGACAGATCTGCAATGTTCCGCGTTGCCGGCAAGATGAACAGATATCCGGCGGCAAAGATTGCCAGGCCGGCCAATAGAGCCGTCTTCACGCCGAGCGCCCGCCGTATCCCAGTTGGACGGCCGCGACGGCCATTCCAACGGCTGCCTGAGTAGGATCGATCACCGGTATTTCGAGAACGCGCTCAAGCTCGATTCGGTATCGCGCCATTCCCGCGCACCCCAAAACAAGCACATCTGCGCCGTCTTCGTCGCGAAGCTGGCGGCCTGTTTCAGTCATGCGTTTCAGCGTGCGCTCTTTATCGACGAGATCACGCACATCCAGGTCCGCCGGCCGGTCTCCAGCTATGCGGCTGTCCAAACCCAGGGACCGAAAATATCGATTGTGCCGGCGCACCGCGGTTGGCAGGATCGAAATAATTCCCACGTTGTTGCCTAGGTTCAAGGCGGTCGTCACGCCCGCTTCGGCGATACCGAAAACGGGCCGTCGTGTCGATTCTCTTGCCAGGTGTATGCCCGGATCGGAGAAGCAAGCGATCACAAACGCTGCCGCGCTCCGTTCGTCGGCGATAAGCCGGCACAACGGCAGGATCACTTGCTCAATGTCGCGCTGTGTTTGGATTCCAGGCGGGCCTTCTTCCAGCATTCTGCACTCGATTGTTGGGCCGCCAGGCAGGCGGACAGGCTCGAGCGCATCGTCGATTCCCCGCGTCACAAACCGACTGCTGTTGGGATTGATAACAACAACGCTCTGGCAGCTCAACAGCGTCTCCCTATCTATTCAGGCGGCGGCACAGCTCCTATGCGTTCCACGATGATCTTGTAATGTTCCGGGCGACGATGCTTAGCGAAATTGAAAATCGTCTCTTTGATCGGCTTGCACATGTCCAGATCGATTTCGTAGGCGAGAAGTTCATCGTCGAGACTGTGAGCGACAGCCACCAATTCGCCCGACGGGGCCACCACACAGGTACCGCCGATAAGCATGCAGCCATCCTCGAGTCCGGCCTTGGCCACCGCGACAACCCAGGTGCCGTTTTGATAGGCGCCGGATTGAACGCTTAAGTAGTGGTGCATCATCCGATGGTGGGCCGGCTCCCGGATGGCCGTATTCAATTCGGGAGTGTTGAAACCGAGCATGATGAGTTCCACGCCCTGCAGTCCCATCACGCGATAGGTTTCGGGCCAGCGCCGGTCATTGCAAATACACATTCCCACGATGCCGCCAAAAGCGCGCCACACCGGCCAGCCAAGGTTTCCTACGTTGTAATAGCGCTTCTCGAGATGCTGAAATGGCCGCTGGGAGTCGTACTCGGAATGGCCGGGAAGGTGGATCTTGCGATATTTGCCGATAATCTTGCCCGCGCCGTCGGTCAGAATAGCCGTATTGTAGTGGTGCCTTTCGCCATTCTCTTCCGCGAGCTCAGCGTAGCCCAGGCAGAAGCCAATGCCCAGGCGGCGCGCCTCTTCAAAAAGAGGACGAGTCGGCGCATTGGGCATCTCGCATTCGAAGAATGCGTCCACTTCCGATTGGTCGGTCATGTACCAGCGGGGGAAAAAGCTGGTCAGCGCCATCTCGGGAAAAATCACGAGCTGACATCCACGCTCGTGAGCTTGATTAAGAAGGTGAATCAGCCGCTTGACCACCGATTCGCGAGAGTCGCTGCGCTGAATTGGGCCGAGCTGAGCTGCGCCTATTGTGAGTGTCCGTGCCATCAGCACTCCTAGTCCGCGGCGCGAGCTAGCCGAGCGCTGACCGGCTCAAAGGATGTCACTGAACGCCCGAGTGGCTTTGCCGCCGCAGAGAGATCACAAGGGAGAAAGCGGCCTTTGCCACGCTCCCCAACAAACTCACCGTTCTCAAAGACCGGCTCTCCGCGTAACAAGGTAACCGCTGGCCATCCCTTGACGACTTTTCCTTCGTACGGCGTGTAATCCATCGCATCGTGCATCATCTTTTGGGTGATTGTGACCTCTTTATTCGGGTCCCAGATGGCCAGATCAGCGTCCGACCCTACCGCGATGGTGCCCTTTCGTGGGTAAAGTCCGTAGAGTTGAGCTGCGTTGGTCGCGCTGAGTGAGACAAACTTTCCCAGGTTGATTCGGCCTTTGTTCACGCCTTCCGAAAATAGCAAGGGCAGGCGCACTTCCAGGCCGGGAACGCCGTTTGGCACCTTCTTGAAGGGTGCGTTCACACCATATTTCATCTTTCCTTCTGGCCCATCGTAGCAATAGCCCGCGTGATCCGAAGAGAAGACCTGGAACGCGCCGGATTCGAGCCCGCGCCAAACAGCCTCTTGACCTGCTTTGTCGCGCGGAGGAGGGCTGCACATGTACTTGGCCCCCTCGAAGCCCGGTCGGTCGAGATCGCCTGCGGTCAGAAAAAGATATTGTGGGCAAGTCTCGCCATACACTTTGAGTCCTCGGGCCTGTGCCCAGCGGATTTGCTCAATCGCATCCCCATCCGAGACATGTACGACCAGTAGGGGAACATCGACTAGCTCGGCCATCGACACCACGCGATGAATTGCCTCGCGCTCAGCCGTTCTCACATGCGCAATGGCATGAAACTTCGGCGCGCTATGGCCAGCAGCAAGCAGTTTCTCTGTCAGCCAACCGATCATGTCGTGATTTTCGGCGTGCACCATGACCAACGCGCCCTCGCGCCGCGCCACCGAAAGCACTTCAAGAATCTGGCGGTCGTCGAGCCTTAGGTCTTCGTAAGTCATGTAGATCTTGAACGAGGTACAGCCCTCGCGGATCAACTCGGGTAGTTCCTCGCGCAACACCTGCTCGGTTGGATCAGAGATAATCAGGTGGAAGGCATAGTCAACCGTTGCCTTCGGTCCAGCGCAAGCGTGATACTCCTTCACGACCTGCCGGATGGACATGCCGCGATGTTGCGCGGCAAACGGGATTACGGTGGTCGTGCCCCCACAAGCTGCCGATCGCGTGGCCGTGAAGAAGTCGTCTGCGCTCATAACCCCGAGAGGGGATTTCTGCTCGATGTGACAATGGCTGTCTATGCCGCCGGGCAGAACGAGCTGCCCTTCCGCCCGAATCTCACGGTGTCCCTTCCCTAAATACGCGCCGATGGCTGCGATCTGTCCATCTTTCACACCCAGGTCAGCACGATAAGTGTCGGTCGCTGTCGCAATCGTGCCTTCTCTTACAACCAAATCAAAATCTGGCATGTCAACTCCGGCGGAGCGAGTGCGTCAAAGAACAAGGAATGATAACCCACCGCTTTGTAGATTTTATAGGCGTTTCGACAAGGAGCTCGCAGCGCCGCACGGGATTCCCACTGA
>Ga0210394_10007369_pt1 | contig 11615 bp, 19 predicted proteins | sample IncBWC12MmetaG_FD_160121 | JGI IMG/M metagenome (GOLD analysis project Ga0210394, IMG submission 160121) | Forest soil microbial communities from Barre Woods Harvard Forest LTER site, Petersham, Massachusetts, United States - Inc-BW-C-12-M | ecosystem: Environmental > Terrestrial > Soil >... | reverse complement strand
ATGTAAATTATCGCTATGTAAATGAAACTGAACTATATAAAGCAACTCGTGGAACGCCTGAATCCATTATCCTCGTTCCTTTTTGTCATGAAAGCATAAAGGCTGTCATATCCCAGTATACTGCTGAACAATTAATTCATAACAGGCATGAAGCTAAAGATAAGATATATGTGGATCTTAAAGAAAGATTAAAACCCCATTATATAGAATTTATTGAGGTTAACTTTTCACATGCAGACTTCTCGCATGCTTTCATAAAAGCAGTAGAAGATAAACAGATTGCCACTCAAGAATCTATGATGGCTAAAAATCTAACTGAAAAGATCAAAGAAAAAGCCCTACAAACAAAACTTATTGCTGATGCTGAGGCATATGCTCAACAAGTTAAAAAACAATCAGCTACAAAAGAATTAGCTCAATTAAAGGCTATAGAAAAATGGGACGGAGTATTACCTAAGTATGTTACAGGATCAATTCCCTTTATAAGTCTACAGGATTAATATGTGTAGCGATAATTTGTTTCCTTTTCAACGCACTATTTTATACATATTAGTTGTGATGTGTATGGTAGATTCTTTGTTTTTTCAGAATTTTACACCTTTTCAAAGATGGACATTGATATTCCTTTGTTGGAATGCAGTGAAATAATTAAGGAATAATATGGAATTAAAAGACTTTATAATATTTGCACTAATAGCTATTGGGTTTCATTGGTTAATGAGATGGTTATTTTTGGATGCCTCTTTTATTGTCTCTTTGTTAGGTGCATGCGGTACGATAGTTGCTGCTTCAATGTTTGTAGGTTACAGTAACTATAAATTATTAGAAGAATTAAGGGAACATAGAGACGAAGCCAGAAAGATATTAGTAAACACAGAGAGATTAGTTAAGGAACAAAAGGAATTAATTAATGGAAAATCAGACAAATAAATATAATGAATTATTTGCTGCTTTGGCAAAAGCACAGGCTGAGTTTGATATTGTGGGAAAGAATAGATCATCTCATTATGGTGGTTATGCAGATTTAGAAGAATTAATTGCTGCTACAAGGCCTGCTTTAACAAAATATGGCCTTAGTGTAAGTAGGCGAATTGATATCATAGATGGTAAACAAATTTACATTGGAACGTTGGGTCATTCATCAGGACAGTTTATAGAATCTAAGATGTTATTGGTCCCCGAAAAAGCAACCATGCAAGGCCTCGGAGCTTGCCTCAGCTATTTAGCTCGTTATACCTATAGGGAGCTTTGTGGTGTATCAATAGCTCAAGATCCAGAAGACAATGACGCTGGGAATGCAACCTATTCTCCTCCACTTCCTCCTAAGCCTGTAAATAAACCACAAGAATTAATTACCCCCGAACAACATGAACTACTGCAAAACGAACTTAAGGATAATCCTGAGATAGCAAAGATGATATTAAATACTCTAAAGGTTAGCACCTTGAAAGAAATGCCTAAAGATGTATTTTTGAGTACTATAAAAAGAATTAGAGAAATAAAGTAATTGAAAGGAACCTTAGTAATGGAAAAGCCTTTTGTAATAACTCGACATTCCTCGCCAACAATATTAGATACCGCTCAAAAAGGAACCTTATGTAAAGTGTTCGAAGGGTTTGATATTCCTTTTTCCTTTTATCTACAAATTAGCTCTAATGAAGAATTACCTAACTGGGTTAAATTAGAAGCAAAGACTGAAGAAGAAGCTCTGAAAGAATTCATTTAACTCTTTTGATAGATAGGCGGGAAGTGAAGCCCGCCTACTGTTAAAGAAGGAATAAATGAGTGAAGTTAAATTTGTGTTATTTCTTCTTTGATAACTTCTTCTGCTGCTTTTTCCACTAATTGTTTATCTGTATTGCTTGGAATAAATCTAGAAGCTATTGCTACCGCTATTGCAGCAGAAATTATAATTGCCTTTATAGCTAAGTCTGACATATTATCTCCTATGCTACTTGATATCCACTAAATACAGTTCTAATTTGAGTTCCTAATGTACCAGTTGTACCACTTACAGTTGGTAAAGGTATAGCTCCAGGACCACTTAGATATTGAGCGGCTGCTGTATCTCCAGCGGTCATTGGAACAATAATAGTCATTGGAATTGCTAATGATTGTTGCACTCCAATTTCACGAACAGCATAAGGGTTAATATTATTAAATACATAATTTCCTGCACTACCTCCTGTTATTAATAGTTGGTAAGTTCCTTCAGTATTTGCAGCATTAATATTAAAAATGGATATGTTTATTGTAAAAGTATATATACCTGTATTTGGTGCAGTATATAGATAAGTACCATTATTATAGTTACCACCATTATTAAATAAGACAGTATCAAAAGGAACTGTAGTAAAAACACCACCTACACCAAATGCAGCTCTATCAATTGAATTATAAGCAAAGAAAGAATTTGTTCCTGCTGGCGTAGGTGCAATTGCCGTTGTTCCTAATTGTCCAGCTGCACTTTGTATAACGAATTGATTTCCTCCTCCTACGGGAGCTACTCCATAAATACCTTGGCAAAACGCTCTAGTTAAACCAGCTGCTGTTCCAATTCTTAATGTATTTGCTTCTCCAAGTACACCTGTGTTGCCTGATCCCAAAAGCACGTTCCCAGACTCATTTCCAGTGTATGCACTTCCAGAATTATAGCCAAAACAGCTATTATTTGAACCTGTCGTTACTCCGAGGCTTAGGTCTCCAAACGAACAATTCTGGGTTCCGGTGGTCAAGCCATTCGAACTAGTGCTTCCTACGCTGGTATTTTTTCCGCCTCCTCCATTACATGCCGTCCCACAAGCGTATCCCACGAAAGTGTTATTTAACGAAGTTTGATTTGCAGAGCCGGCTAAACTGCCCACGAAAGTGCATTGATTCGCTGTCGTCAAGGAATTGCCTGTTCCATATCCCAAACAAGTGTTGTTTTGAGCATTAGCAATAGTTATTGCAAGGTTACCGCTTAAATTTCCAAGAAAAGTATTATGTGTACCATAATTATATAAGAAGCGATCAAGAACAAAGTTATTGGCTCCTCCTAAAGCATACATACCTTGGGTGGCAGCTGTATTAGTATTTGGCTGGCCTATAGAACTATTTAAAACTGTACCAACGGTATTAACGTTAATACCTCTTAATGTAGAAAGGTTGCTATAAACGTTTCCTACAGAAAGAACTCCAGTTCCAGTAACTGTTAATTGACCAGCAGCATTTGGTACTTCTACTTGAGCATCATCAGTTAAGTATGATTGCGTTGCTACCCCACCACCAACAAGAGACCATGTTAATGTGTTAGTTGCGGGATTTCCTGTAACAGTAATACCAACACCATCACCAAGAGTATTAATATTTTGATGAATATCACCTGGAACTGCTCCACCTACGTTACCTGTTAAGGTAAGTAATGCATTTCCACCGCTGAAGTTAATCCAAGTAGCATTAGCAATTTGTTTATTTTTACTAACTAACATCCAAATGTCTTCTGCTTTTGGAGCAGTAGGAGGGCTGGCAGATAAACTTGATGTATTAATCCATAAATCACCAGTATTAAATGTAGCAAAATCATTTACTGTCGGTGCTCTTCCTATAGCAACAATATTTGGTGGTTGTGGAGCTTGAACACCTAAACTAGCAAATGACGGGGTACCCGTTAATCTTGTAGGCATATTATCTCCTTAACCTATTCTGCATGCACTGAAGAATGTAACTGCATCACCAGCTGCACCTTGTATACCGACAGTCTTTGTACCACCCGCAACCGCAACTATATAAGATACTGTCGCAGAAGCTGGTAAATATATTATTGCTGCTGAGGTAATATTAAGAACGCCTGCGTTTGATATAGGAAAAGGATTTTGATCTATGTTACCCCAAAAAGTTGATGCTAATGATGTGTTGAATGCTCCTACCATACTTGTATGAGCAGCTCCAATACCTGAGAATGAAATGCTTGCAGTAAATGAATAAAATCCAGCTATTGGTGCCGTAAATGTTCCAGTACCATTATTATATCCCGATCCAGATTGTTGAATCACTGTATCAAAAATTGGAGTGTACGCTGATCCATCACCTGTTACATTGGCAATATTCGAACTTTGCAAAGCTGCAAAAGCAGGAATAACGGAAGTACCAAGTTGACCTGTTGAACTTATAACAACTGGAATAGCATCTGCTGCATCTGTGGTAACACCACGAATACCTGATATAAATGCTTTATTAAGCTGCCCAGATCCTCCACCTGTTCCAGTACCAATACGCATTATATTGGATTCACCAGTTGTTCCCTGTACATTATATCCAATTAGAATATTATCTGACTCTGAACCAGTGTAATTAAATCCAGATTGCCAACCAATTGCCACGTTATCATTTCCGGTTTTCAGCTGATCTAAGCTCTCAGAGCCACAACCCACGTTAAAACTACCTGACGTTACTTCCTGTAACGAAACTGTACCCCCGCCAAAATTATTTTGACCAGTTGTCAAGTTTTTCAAAACACCCCATCCAAATCCAGCGTTATTTACAGCACTTGCTGTAGTCATTGATAAACTGCCGGCTAAATTACCTACAAAAGCATTTGCTGTACCAAGAGAATGTGCAAATATTGCTCCACCAATGGTCACTTGACCTACTGTTGTTGTAGTAGTTGGTAAATTAACATTATTGAATGACATAGTAAGAGTATTAGCAGCACCAGCAAAAACTGCACCTGAAGTTCCACCTGTTAAGGTGATTGCTGGACCTGCTTGTGCACCTCCACTATCGCCTGTTATTGAAGTAATACCTGAACCTGAAGAAGATATTGTTAATGTACTGGTACCTGGATTGCCTGTCACTGTAATAGATCCAGAACCAACTACATTAATGTTTCCCGCTGTAGGCGGAACTGCTCCTCCTGAGTTACCTGTTAAAGTTGTTATTGGACCAGCACCCCCAGAACCAAGAATAACTGCTGTAATTTGACTCATCGTATCTCCTTATCCGTTTATGCCATAAAATGTTGATACATAAACTGATCCGCTACCTGGAGCTGATACTTGTTTAACATAAACAATCGTGCCTGCTGGAATATACGCAGCTCCCCCTGTAACTGTTTTATTTGATGTAAAATCGAGAACTATTTGGCCACCTGATGGTAATGTTAAATGATCATTAGTTCCATCAAAAGAAAATATCATCTGTTTATCTGTAAAATTTTGCAAGATCATTATTCTTGATGGATTTAATAATGCAGTTCCAATTGCCGCATAAGCACCGCTAATTGATGCGAAACCTAAGGATCTTAATGGTTCTGCCGCTAAGCATATCGCCATATTTGACATACTACTCTCCTAATTCTTTAATTTGCTTGATTAACTACTTCAGCCTCTATTGGTTGTGAAGCTACTGCAACTTCATCTGCTGGTTTTGGTAGCATTTTCTTTGTAGCTTCTTGAATCATACCACTCAAAGCATATAAAATTTCTGCACACGAATCATAAGCCACACCTAATGGTGTTCCATCAGGCACAGAAAAAATATATTTCTTACCATTTTTATCTAGTTGAATATTATATCTTTTCTCTTCTGATTGTGTTTCTTGATGATTAATTATTTGGTCTTCCACGTCATTCCTTCTTCTTTAAGTTAAGGGCTTCCCAGGACCATCCTAGGAAGCCTGAATGTTAAATAGGGATCATTTCTATGCAGCACAAGTTACATTAGTCCATGTGCCTGCTGCCGTAGCTATATACATACGAGTTACAGCTGATGCAGCAGTTGTATTGATATATAAATCTCCGACATGTAAAGCTAAACCATTTCCTGGGGCTCCTGCGCCTGTATATATATAAACAGGACCAGGAAGAGCAACAAAAGGAGCTGTTAAAGTTATCCCTGAAGTTCCACCTCTTACTGTGGTTGCTGACGCACCAGTAACTGATCCAACAGAAACTGGATGATCTACCGCATTTGTGCCTACTGTAACTCCGCCAGTGCCACCATTAATAGTTATTAATGAAACACCCGTGCTACTTCCTATACTAACTGGCACATCATTTGCTGTTGTACCTATAGTTATAGCACCTGCTCCTGCTGTTCCAGCATTGACAGCTACAGTTGTTCCGCCTGTATTATTACCTATATTAATTACGTTTGCTGCGGCATCTGATCCAATTCCTATGGTGTGACCATTACCATTAAGTGCAAAATTACCTGTACCTACACTGATGGTTACCGCACCTGTATTAGTTGCATTACCTATTGTAACTGCACCGTTTCCTACGGTTGATAAATTTGTTGGGCCTGGATTCACTGTTAATGAACTAAATACTCCAGCACCACCTCCAGCTATACTTAGCCAAGTTGCTGCGCCAGCTGCTACATTCACAAGTAGATAAGCAGCACTACCGCCTTTTACTACCCATACTTGTCCTATTGGATAGCCGATATCATTTGCACCAGGTGCACGTATACTTGATATTGGTGGTGGAAATATAGGTGATAAAGGACCTTGACCAAGACTAAATGCTGTATTCAGCACTTGATTGTTTGACATTAAAATCTCCTTAATTTGAAAAAATTACTACTTAAGGAATTATCACCAAATATTTTGTACCGTTTCAATAGTTTGTAAGAATTATGTTTACAAAGTATATGTAATATTGTAAGTTTGTTAAAAGTGTAACTTATGTAACGTAAGGAAGATGTGGTTGATAAAAAAAGACTTACATGCGAGATACCTGAAGAATTTCATACCAGATTGAAATATATAGCATTAAAATATAACATTAGCGTTACCAAATTAATGTTGAGATGGATATATGAAAACATTCAAAAAGAGGATGTAATAGATTATGGAAGAAAAGAAGATAGAGAAACTAACAGCAAGATGTAAAACTTGTGTGGCGCATTTTGAATATTTGAGATCTCAAAGAAAGAATGCGCAATACTGCTCACGGGCTTGCTACAATGAGTTTCTTCGGAGACCTTCTAGCAAGCCTGTAATTGAAGAAAGTATAACAATAAATAAGAAAGATCCAAACTGGTTAAAGCAATTCTTTAGTTTCTTGACAGGAAAATAATATGGAATGGATTAAGATTTCTAAAAAATTTCCTAAGAATAAGACTATAGTGTTAACCAAGGATAGATTAAATAAAATTAGAGAAGGTTGGTTAGTTGTTAAAGACTGTCCAATACTAGGAGGTTCGTGGTTTGCTTATCCTGGAGAATCTATGGATACAGCAGGTGGTTGGAGTCCTGAATATTGGAAATATTTACCTAAAAAGTCAAAGTAGACCAATGAGGATAAGTAGTATTGCATTATTATTTATAATGTTGAGCTTTATATCGCCAGACATAGAAGATGAAGTAATGGACCATTGTTGTTTGTGTTGTTATATGTGTGAGTATTTTAGTAGAACTGACATTGAATTTTATAGTTTAGATACCGAATAATTAAAACCGATAGGGGTATATATGATAATGTTATTGTTAGATATTTTTGCATGGTTGTTTGTAATATATATAGGAATTGTTTTTCTTGTAGCTTTATTTGAAACAGTATGTGAAATAGGTAATGAACTATTCGAATTGGGTTTTAATATTTCAAATGCTTTAAACAATCTAATTAAAGTAATATTTAAACCAGAATCATACGAGTTTCTTACCTTGAAGAATCTTGATTCCTTTGTTCGATGCTTGTGTAGTTGCAGTTGGCTTTTCTTCAGGCAAATCTTCAATAATTTCACTTGGAAGAGACTTTCTTAAATCCGCCATTGCTTTTAGGAACAACCCAGGGTCTTGTCCAAGAATAGCTTTACCTGCTTTGAAATAATGTTCTCTTGCAACAGGTTTGGTTGCTATTGATCTTATAACCTTTTCAGTCTTTCCAAGCGTTTTACCCAAAGTGTATTTAATTAAGTTATTTATTACTGGTCCACTTACACCTGGAATCTTTCCAAATAAATTTCCTGCTTTATCAAATATACTTGTCATATTCTTTAATTGAGTAAATTGATCCGCTTTAGAAAGATGTTTAAAAAATATTGGATTTTCTATTGCATAATTTGTGAAGAATTCATTTACACCTTTAGTGAGCGGTTCGATATAACTTTTAGCATCTGCATCCGAGAAAGAATTTCCTAATTTATATAGATTACGTCTCAAATCCATAGCAGTTGTAGGATTAATTTTATCTTTGCTTAAATTCTGATCAATTATCTTCAAAGCATGCCTAACTTTATTACCTACAGTTTCATTAACCTCAGTACCAAGTTGTTGTTCAACATTCTTCATAGCATTAATTACCGGTTCAGCTACTGCCTTAGTTTCTGGTTTAACAGCGGCTCTGGCTAATTCATATTGTTGTTTTTGAGATTTAGATATTGTTGGAATTTTGCCTTTTAATAAACCTGAACTTATCCCAGCTCCAAATTGAGCAATATCCTGAGCAATTTCTGGTAAACCAGCTTGTCCCGCTAATGCTCCTGCTCCACTTCCTATTGCAGATTGCGCTATACCTCCTAAACCACCTAAAGCAGCTAAAGGCAATTGGGATCCAAATCGTTGAACAAAGCGTTCAACTAAATTTTGAGGATCTTGTTGTCCAGGAGTTATACCATATTCCTGTTCTATTTGCTCAGAAAGTGGACTTAATTTAGGGAAGCCTGCGATAGCCTGAATAGGTAAAGTAGCTAAATTAGCCAAACCTTCTAGGTTTCTTAAAGCGCCTAAACCTGTGGCTGTTCCAACTCGACCTAAAGTATCCAATATAGATTCAGGTCTAGTTTGATGAATAAATTGCTTTGGTTCTTCTTCAAAAGATTGAGAAGTTTTAGGCATTTCAGGAGCGATTCTTTTTCCTTGGAGTACTTTTATAGCCATTATTGGCCTCCTCTAACTTCTTCCCACGTATCACCATTTCTTTTGAATGTTTTACCATTAACTTCTATAATTGTATCTTCAGAATAGTCATATGGATTAGGCAATCCTTCTCGTTGTTGTATTTCAAAATTAGATAATCTTTGGTCTATATCTAATGGATATCTTCCTGATTCTTTATCTTTTGATGAACTAATAAATCTAGTTTCTTGATCAGATAAATCCGCATCTTCAATTACACCATCCAGAATTCCTAATTGGGTTTCAATAGGTTGGCTAATATCTGCTTTAGCAAATCTTTCTAATTGGGTTTTGTAATTTGTAGGCTGTCCTTTTCTTACATTAGCACTAAGAATTACTAGTTTATCTGCATCTGCTATATATTTTCTAACATTTGGATCACGAATTAATAATCTTCTTCCTGATTCTGGGAGATTTCCCACTAAGGCTCCTGGAAACTTAGATTTATTTTCTAATAAATTCTTTTTCATTCTTTGAGCAATTTTTCTCATTTGTCCAAATTGATGGTTTTCAGCAGCTTTTTGTCTTAAGAATGGCTTAACAGAATTGTTATATTTTAAATCTTGTTCTTCTTTTTTTAATGCAGATTTTTCTTCTTGTTCAGATTTACGTTGAGCCAATCTTTCATCAAACTCTCTTTGTTTTTCTTCTTGTTGTGATCTTCTATTTTCAGCATTTAACTGAGTGTTAATTAATTGAAGTGCTTCATTTGGATTTAATTGAGATAAATCTATAGGTTCTTGTTGTTGATTTTCTAATTCTGATCCAGGAGCTTGGAACAATCTATTTGCTAAACCAGAAACAGCATTTCCAAAAGCTGCTCTTCTTGGTTGACTAATCAATTCCTTTAGAACTGGACCTAAAGTTTGTGGGTCTAAATTAGCTAATTGTTCAGCTTGTTCTGGTGATATCCCTGGAACTCCAGAAAGACCAGCTTGTTGTTTTAATCTATTAGCACGCTGATTAGCGAGTTGTGACAATGTGCCTCCAAGGCCTGTTCCAAAAGCAGAACCTAAAGAGCCACCTAAAGACTGTCCTTGATATATTTGAGGCATACTATCTCCTAAAATCTCATATTACCAAATTGTTGAGCAAAATTAGGTGATTGGAATCCTCCAATAGAACCTATTGAAGCTCCTGGATTATAACTTCCACCAACTCCACCACTAAGAGCATATAAACTATTACCTTCTTGTTGCTGTCTACCACCCATTGGAGGTAACGGCACACCAAATAACGCCCCAATAATGGATGGTAGATAATCTACTAATTTATTTGCACTATTTTCTAAAAAACCTGCTTCACGAGGTCTAAATAAATTTTCAAATGATTGTTGTTGTCCTACACCGAAAAGCATATTTAATAAATTTTGTTGTTGTTGATTTTGTTGCAATCCAAATCTTGATGCATCAGCAGCTAAACCTCTTTCTAAACCTGCACCGGCTGAGCCTAATGCTCCTTGAAATGCAGAAGAACGTTGTCCGCCTTGGCCTCCTTGAAATGCTGTAAATCTTTCTGCTAATCCTGGAATAGTCTGTGTTTGAAACTGATTTCTAGCTTCTTGAGCTATAGGAGCAAAGTCAATATTGCCTGTATTGCTAAGTAATCTTTGAAGCAAATTGCCTGCTCCTCCAATTGCTTGATTTTGCAAACCTTGTTGTTGGGGTGTTTTTAATTGAAATTGTTGAGTTCTTTCTGGTGTTCCAAAAAGAAAATTATTTGCCATCACTCTTCCTTTAAGTTTTTAATTTTTTCAAGAACTTTATCTATCGCTTCTTTGTTCTTTTCTGTTCTTAATGCTAATATTTCTTGCCTCATTAGTTCAAGATTTACTAACTTTTGATCATTTAGATCTTCAATAAATGCCACAACAATATCAATCATCATATTCATATAATATTGCTTACATTTATCTGGATAACAATGAACCATGCATGCGCCATTTAATCTTGCAATATTTTCATTAGGAGTAAAGTGTGGTTCTGCTTGTACTGTTCCACAAACACCATCTTCTAACTCTGTTTTAGCTGCCGGTTTTTCAACAACTGGTTGTAAACTAAATTTTGCCCATTGTTCTAGTAAAGATTCGGGCTTATTCGGATCTTCTTTAGCCCATTTTTCCCATGCTTCATCATATTCTTTTGAAGCACCCTTGCAACCAAAAACAATCATAGTTAAACACAATAACTTTTTTAACATAATTCACCTTTTTATAAGAAATATTTCAACTATAACCATCTTAGTGAATGTTTCACATGTTGTTAAGAATTATTGTAAGAACCGCAGTTGCAGTTGAGGACATAGCTGTCAATAATGCAATTTTAAGTTTTGTACTTGATGTGCAACATTTCTTTTTATTCTCTAATTCTTTTTGTAGTTCTTTATTTTTGAATGCATCATGTATTGATGTAGATACAATTCTTTTTATGATTTCTTGAACAAGTGGATCATTAATATCAAGAATAACATTTCTTTCATCTTCAGAAATAGTTGGTCCAGAAATCTCACCAGCTGTACTATTACCTTCCTTATTGATAGGAGTGAAAACCTCTTCTATAATCCTTGCTTCTTTATATTCTGGCTTTTCTGGTAAATAGGTCATTCCATAACAAATAGGATTTATAGTAAACATAAGAAAACACAATGCCTTATTCATAGGTCTCCTTAAAATTTCAAGATCTCTATCACTACATAACACAAATTATAATTAGATCTATCGATTGCTCCTGTTGTA
>Ga0210394_10007368_pt1 | contig 11615 bp, 7 predicted proteins | sample IncBWC12MmetaG_FD_160121 | JGI IMG/M metagenome (GOLD analysis project Ga0210394, IMG submission 160121) | Forest soil microbial communities from Barre Woods Harvard Forest LTER site, Petersham, Massachusetts, United States - Inc-BW-C-12-M | ecosystem: Environmental > Terrestrial > Soil >... | reverse complement strand
TAAGCCGGCTTCCGAATCTGCGGAACCAGTCCAAAGTTTGCGCGATCTTGCGTTCGCCATTCGCAACAACAATACGAATCAGACGGAAGGAGTGCTGGTGTCCGGGCTGGGGCCGACAACTATGGTCGAGCACTTCAAAGATCTGCTGCCGGAATCTGATGTGTTTGTTTTCGCAAGCCCAGGCGCGGGTGAGATGTGGAACGCGCACCTTTCGTTGGTCACCATCGATGCCAACGGGAAAGTTGATGTACAGGCAATCCCCAAGTGGGGTATTGCTGGCGAACAAACCGACGAGTACAAGACAGACGAGCACAAAGATATCGTTCCCATAAAAGCCGGAAATTCGTGTTGTAGCGATCACTTTGTCCCCATCGGCGCCGATGACGCCTATAGCACTCACGTCCTGGAGCAGCGGCCTGGCTTTCGCGCTTTCGACGCGGTCTTGGCGGTTGGATCGGAGAAGCCGAACCCGGTGCATGTTGTTTACTGGATCGGACTCGAAGCCGTCGATGGAACAATTGTGGCCAACGCGGTGCGCGTCGCGGGCGAGAGTTGGATGTATACAGGATGCGGCCAGGAGTATAGGGAAGGCACTGCCAGGTCTATTCGAAGGAAAGCCGGAGTGGCCGAGGCTACGGTTGGGGTACAAGGGCCGTACAATCCTGAAAGCTCAACGGCTTTTCCTCCGGACTATCCTACCGAGGGACCGAACTGCGTGTGGACGGACTTCTTACATTGGAAAGCGGGCGCTGGGTTTCGCGTGCGCAAGGTGGGCGAGGATTGCAAGGCGCCGCATGAGGATATCAAGATCAGCGACGAAGGAAACTTAACCGTGCCAGCAAAGAAGTAACTGCGCAGCGTTTAATTTTCTTCATCAAACACTTCTGTTGCGCAGACTCCAGTCGCGGTTTTCAGCAATAAACGATAACTCAGCTGATGTTTGCGCCAAAATTCTCGTGGCAGCCAGGCGCGCAGTTTAGTTTCTGAAATAAACGCGGTCTTGAGCGGGCTATGGGCGCCCGGGCTATCGGGATCACGCACTGCCTCTACGCGATCGTCGGGTCTGAAGTTTTCGCCTTCAATCTCCACTATCTGGTACTTAGGGCTGTGCGCGTCCATGAGCGGAATTAGAAATGGGGTGACGGAATTGATGGCTGCCGCTTTGGGAGCGACTTTTTGTGATGGAGCGGGTAAAACTTGAATTTCTGCGGGCTCGGAAACTTTCAGAGTGTTGTCATCCGTCACCCACACACTGATCGGCTCGTTGCTTGCGAAGGGGCCAACGGTCAACAAATAATACGGGATTTTCGCCTGTAATTCCTGCGACGAAACGAAATCGGCGTCGCCAGCGCCTAGGCCCATTTCCACTGTGGACGCAGTGCCAAACACCGCGCGTGATTCCTTGGTGAACCCATTCCCTCTCAATGTGACCGGTATGTCATCCCTTTTCGCGGCGTCCGATCGGACTGAGGATGGCTCAACCGAACTGATAACCGGACTGTCTTTGCTCGCAACATAGAGTTCCTGCTCTGGCGTTAACTTGGATAAAGTGTTAGCGTCCATCTCGAAAGACGCGTCTTGCCCCACTAGACCGTAAAGGCCAGGCTTCAGCAAATATGCAGACGGAACCATGACTTTAATATGCCGCAGGTCGATAGCCTCAGTGCTCAGATATTCACGAAAAATCCAGCGGTAGTCTTCGGTGGTCTCGTCTTTTTCGATTAATATCACCTTCATGTCAGGTGGCAGGTCCCGACCGGTCGCAATCACATCGCTCACATCGCCACCTTCCGGTAATCGGATCGGCGGCCCTTCCAGCTTGGCCGTGCCTGATGATTCGCTGGTAGTGTTGCCTGCCACCACCGGAGAAACATGGCTTCCAAAAGACGGGCCGAAACACGGGTTGTCGATACAAAACTCGGGCAGTTCGGCGTCGTAGATTGCGAGACTGAGCATCTCTGGTGTAGTCGGATAAGGATCGTCGGGGGCCCAGAGGATCTGCCCGTCAGTCTTTACTGGAATTGCGGTCCGGAAAAGCCGCTTGGGACGGTCCCAGACTTCCAGCCACGCCGCACTGATACCAGCGGTGTCGGGAATATGGTAGATGACGTTCATACCATCCACCGCATCTTGGAAGTCGACTTTCGGATTAATTGTCGCGCAACCGGTTCCCGCGGACTGACTGAGGAGCGGACAGGCGACCGCAAGAATCGATACCAAGCAAGTAGAACGGCGGCAGAGCATACCGAAATTGTAGGAGTCAGTGAATGAGGCAGTCGAGAACGGTTCCTTGCGATTGCACACCGAAGTAATAGGTTTTTTCTGAGCGTGTCTCTGAGCGTGTCTAGGTATTTTTGCGGGCTAGCGCCAGCGCACCGCTTGCGGGGTCAATCAATTCGTTTTTCAGCGAAGCCTGCGGGTAAGCATCGCAGATACGATTGTCGAAGATTTCTCGCACCAGAGTGGCGTTGTAGAAGACCCCGCCGGAGACGGCTACCGGAATAGATTCATCTTTCTTAAATAATCGATCGATCACGAGCGCGGCCAGAGCGGCCAATTCTGATCCGGCTTGCGTGAGGACATTGCGTGCGACTTCGTCGCCGGCAGCAGTGGCAGATAATACGGTCAGCAACAAGGCAGAAAAATCGGGAGCCGAGTTGGCCATCACTACTAACTGTTCAACCAGCGTTACGCCCCAGAACGTCATGATGCCTTCGAGCAGTGGGCTTGTGATGTCGTGTCCTGCTTGATCATAGGCACGCAAGGACGCCTTTACGGCGGCACGGCCGATCCAATGTCCGGAGCCTTCATCGGAAATAGCGAAACCCCAGCCGCCGGCGCGCACCAGTTTTCCGCTCGTGTTGCGCCCGTAAGCAATCGAGCCCGTGCCCGCAATGACGATGACGCCGGGGCCATCGCCGAATGCCGCTGCCATGGCGATTACCTGGTCACCGACAATTTCTATCTCGCCACCAACCAGCTCTAATAACAGCCGCCGAACGACGTTGGCGATCTCAGGGCGTGCTCCACCGGCAATGCCGACGCAAGTCCTCTTTATTTGCGTAGGAATAATTTTTGCCTCAGCGCAGGCTGCTCGTATGGCTGTGCCGAGACTTTCACGCGCTTGAGTTTCTCCAACTCTTACGACGTTGCTGCCGCCGGATGTTCCTGTACCCAGCACAGAATTCTCATCGCCAATGACGCACGAGGTCTTGCTGCCACCGCCGTCAACACCAAGAAAGATGCTCACGAACGTAGTTCTATCACAGAAGCCAGTGTAGGCGCGGGCGTCCTCCACGAGGAGAGGTAAACACTGTCATCCTGAGCAAAGCGAAGGATCAATTGCACTCTGTTCGTACCGACAAGTATAAGATCCTGCGCTTCGCTCAGGATGACAGAGCGAATGCTTGTCTTTAATTCAGCGGCAGCTTCTTACGAGCTTGATTCCCTGCTCGCAATTTGAGCGTGTTCACACATAAAGCCCGGTACTCTTGAAATGGTCACCGGTGGCGGGCGAGGGCGCCCGCGCCACACAGGCGACAAGTACATGGGACTGGACAGGCTTGATCTCGCGATTATTGCGCTCTATCTGCTTGGCATCACTTTGTTCGGGCTGCGCTTCAGCAAACATCAGCGAACGCTGCGCGATTATTTCCTCGCCGACCGCAATATTCCCTGGTGGGCAATTGCGCTTTCGATTGTGGCCGCGGAGACCAGCACGCTCACGATCATCAGCATTCCGGGGCTGGCTTACGATACCAACCTCACTTTTCTGCAGGTCGTGCTCGGCTATCTCGTCGGACGCGTCATCATCAGTTTGATTCTGCTGCCAGCATATTTTCGCGGCGAACTGTATACGGCCTATGCGCTGATTGAGCGCCGCTTTGGCCGCCGGCTGCGATCTTTGACTGCGGGGGTGTTCCTGCTGACGCGAGGCGCAGCGGAAGGTGTTCGCGTCTACGCGGTTTCGATCGTAGTAGCAATAGCGCTGGGCACCGGCGAGATCGCGTCAATCGCGATTATTACCATCTTGACGTTGATCTATACCTTCGAAGGCGGCCTGGCAGCGGTGATCTGGACGGATGTGGTGCAGACCTTCATCTATGTGGGCGGAACGCTCGTCGGTTTGTTCACGATCCTTCACCTCGTTCCCGGAGGATGGCCAGCCATTCACGGCGTCGCGGAAAGTACCGACAGATTGCGGATCTTCGACTTCTCTCCGGACTTCTGGAAACCTTACACATTCTGGGCCGGCGTGGTAGGTGGCACCTTCCTGACTACCGCCAGCCATGGCACCGACCAACTCATCGTGCAGAGATTGCTGGCGGCGCGGAGCCAGCGGCAATCGGTGGCTGCGTTGCTCACCAGCGGAGTCGCGGTTCTGTTTCAATTTGCCTTATTTCTGTTAGTAGGCGTGGCGCTGTTTGCTTATTATCATGTTCCTTCTACTAAGTTTGGTACGGCTGACAGAATTTATCCCAAGTTTATCGTCAGTCAGATGCCGCATGGGATATCGGGTTTGCTGATTGCCGCAATTCTGGCCGCCGCAATGTCGAATTTGAGCGCGGCTCTGAATGCGCTCTCTTCGACGTCGATCATTGACTTTTATCTTCAGCGCAAGCCGCAGACGGACGAGCGCCGCCGTGTGCAACTTTCTCGCGTAGCAACTTTCGTCTGGGCTTTGGTGCTGTTTTCCTTGGCCATACTGTCACTGCACAAAGTTGGACGCGTCATCGAAGTGGGATTGCAGGTCGCATCGGTGGCGTATGGCGGATTGCTGGGTGTATTCCTGCTCGGAGTGCTCACCCGCAGGGCCAATGAGAAGGGCGCAATCGTTGGGATGATCTGCGGATTAGGGTGCGAACTCTATATCTGGACCACGCGCGTGCCTTGGACCTGGTACGTGGCCATTGGAACTGGTGTGACATTCGCGGTCGGATACGCGGCTAGCCTTTTGTTTCAGCGAGAAGAGGCAAAACCTTAAATCGCTGAGAAAACGGAGAACTGCCGCAGAGGACGACTTTCTGAGCGCTCTCTGCGCGACCTTGCCGAACTCTGCGTGGTGAGGTTTTCGCTTATACTTTTCCGCGTCGGATGCCGACCTCTATTCAGTCCGTGAAATCTCGCCCTGAACTCTCCCGCGATCTTGGAGTGAGTCATGCGGGAGCAATTGTTGTTGGCACCATTATTGGCAGCGGGATCTTCCTGGTTCCCGCTGAAATGATGCAGGCCGTCGGCTCGGCCGAACTGGTTTATCTGGCGTGGCTGGTTGGAGGCTTGCTCTCTTTTTTCGGCGCTCTCACCTACGCCGAACTGGGAGCGATGAAGCCGCAAGCCGGCGGCGAGTATGTGTATGTGCGCGACGGCTACGGTCCGCTGGCGGCATTTCTTTATGCCTGGACGTGGTTTCTCATCGCCAAACCGGCATCAATCGCGACAGTTACGACTGGCTTGGTTCGCATCCTCGAGACGTTTCCGGCTTTTGCATTTTTCTCCGATCCGATTTTTCGGCATCCCTTTTTTGTGAGCTATGGACAGCTCGTTGCCATCGCCGCAACCGTGCTGATTTCCGTGCTCAATTACCTCGGCGTCAAGAGGGCGGGTGAGTTTCAACTGGTCTTCACGCTGTTGAAAGTGGCGACCATTCTCGGCATCGTCGTGATCGGGTTCAGCTATCGCGGCGGAAGCTGGAGTCACTTTGCCGGCAGTTACGCCGCGGCCAAGGGCGGACTTGCCGGTTTCATGGCCGCGCTTGTGGCCGCGCTCTGGGCCTATGACGGATGGAACGACCTCAACATGGTTGCCGGCGAAATTCGCCAGCCAGAGCGAAATATTCCCATCGCGCTGATCGTCGGCGTGGCCACGGTGGGCGCACTCTACATGCTGGTGAATGCGGCAGTGCAGTTCGTCCTGCCAGCGGACGCGATTGCGACGTCTCTTCGACCCGCCTCCGACGCCATCGCCTTAGTCTGGGGCACTCTCGGCGCCAGTATTGTTTCCGCGGCTATGGCGATTTCAATGCTGGTGACTTTGAATGGGACCATCATGAGCGGCGCCCGCATCCCATTTGCCGTTGCGCGCGACGGATATTTCTTTTCCGCCTTGGCACGGGTTAACCCGCGATTCCACACGCCCTCGGTCGCCATCGGCGTGCAGGCGGCTATTTCGATTGTCCTGCTGCTTTTCGGAGGAAGCTTCCGGCAATTCTTCTCGCTGGCAATTTTCGCGGAGTGGCTCTTTTACATGATCGCCGCCAGCACTGTATTCGTATTTCGGCGGCGCGATCCTCAAGCCCCTCGGCCCTACCGGGTCCGGGGTTATCCCGTCGTTCCCGCCTTATTTGTGTTGTCTGCCGCTTTGTTGCTTTACTACACCTTCACCGATAACCTGCGAAATTCAGTTACCGGCTGCCTGGTAATTCTGACGGGAATCCCCGTTTTCTACGCTTTTGCCCGTCGACGAACCGAAGGCCAATAATCAACCGGCTGGGATCGATTCCCGCTTTATCGCACAAAACCGTGTTTTTTAACAACTTTTAACATTGGTTGATCTAGAATCTTTCGCCTGAGGAGGTTTCATGAACAGCCAGGTAAAACCCATTCCTGATGGATATCACACCATTACACCCCATCTGACAGTCCGCGATGCGAAAGGTGCAATCGAGTTTTACAAAAACGCCTTCGGAGCGCAGGTTCTGAATGTCTCCCCCGGCCCAGGAGGCAAAGTGATGCACGCTTTGCTCAAGATCGGAGATTCTTTTCTGATGTTGAACGATGAGTTTCCCGAGTTTGGCGGGACATCCGCGCCTGCCACAGAGTCAAGCGACACGCTTCATATTTACATCGACAACGTAGACTCCGCGTTCGAGAAGGCCGTGAAAGCCGGGGCCAAGATCAAGATGCCGGTGATGGATATGTTCTGGGGGGATCGGTACGGGCAAGTCATCGATCCTTATGGACACAGATGGTCGCTCGCAACCCACACCCGCGATATGTCTCCGGAGGAGATCGAGCGAGAACAAGAGGAAGCATTCGCCAAGATGCCAAAGTCGGCGTAGGGTTGGGCAAACCCAGTCGTTGGTCGTTGGTCGTTCGCTGAACCTTGCGGGGTTTTGCCAACGGCCGACGATCTCCCGACGACCTAACTTCCCCCACTCACTTCCCGCGCCCATTGCATCGCTTGCCAATAACACGCCGCAACGTCTTTTTCAACGAGCTGAAGTTGGCCGGCGAGTTCTCCAGCCATCTGCCACTCACCTGATTCCTGGGCCAACATGAGTTGATAGAACGGCCGCAGACGGCTGGCCCCACCGAGCAGTACCGATTTGGTTTCCTGATCGATGGGAACGTTGTCCAGAACCTGCGACATGGGAATTTCTAGAATGACGTCCATCAAGGAAAGTAATCCCATGAGGAATAAGTCGGAATCGCCATGAGCAATCTTGGGCGACAGCAATTCACAGAAGCGGGCGCGGACCATGGCCGATAGAACCAGTTCACTGGTTTTGCCCTGCCCGGCGCCCAAGGTAGCGACCAAGCGAATCCAGCGGCGGACTTCGCGTTCTCCTAAAATTGCTAACGCGTGCCTTACTGAATGAATTTCGTTAGCGAACCCGAAGGCGGCCGAATTCAAGTAGCGCAGCAGCCGGTAACATAGCGAGGCCTCGCCCTTAACCAGGTTTTCGATCTCGCGTACGTCTAAATTAGGCTGCGAAACTGCCTTCAACATGCGCAGATAATTAACTCGATTGGCGGGAATTTCATGCGCGGTCAGAATCTCCGGGCGGCGGAAGAAGTATCCCTGAAAATAAATGAACCCAGCTTTCTTGGCTTCCAGGAATTCTTCGCGCGTTTCTACTTTTTCAGCCAGCATCCGGCAACGCCAAGGTCCATAGCGTTTTACCATAGCAGCGGCATCCGCTGGCGAGGTAGCTCTTAAATCCACTTTTATGATGTCGGCGAGGTCGGTCAGAGCTTCGCGTGGGTCGTGTATCGCAAAGTCATCCAACGCAATCATGTATGCCGATTCCTTCAACCGACGGCAGGCGGCCACCACCAGGTCGTCAGCAGGAACTGTTTCCAGGATCTCAACCACCGTCTGACCGGAAGGCAGCAAGGTGATGTAATCCTTTACCAGGATCTCGCGGGTGCAGTTGATGAAGGCCCGCCGCCCATCGCATAAAACATCCAGGCCAAGAAGCATTGAGGTGTTTAAAGTACTGCGCGAAGCCTCGTCTGCATCTGCGCAACTGAAAAAGTCTTCGACACCGTTGCGAAATAAGAGTTCATAACCAAAAACCTTTTCGTCGGTACCCAGAATCGGCTGGCGGGCGACAAACTGGGTTCCAGGTTTGGGCGCTGGTTTAGCTTCACCGGGGCAAGGGGCAGAGGATGAGGCAGTCACAATTTATCTATCGGCAGCCGCACTCGAAAGATTACAAATGACAGATGGAACAAATAATCGCAGACTAACTCACAACTAATCAAAATGTTGCGACGATTATTATCTAAATTACTTGAAGTAGTTTTCAGGCGTCTCTTCTTCAACCCACTCGACGCCGCAGGTGTAGCATTTCCAATTGTCCTTACGCACCCGAATGGGGAACGATAAGAGCAACCATAGGCCGTAGGTCCAAAATCGATTGATCTTTTCGAATCCGATATCCAGGGAGTAACACCGAGGACAGCGGGGCTGCGAAAACGACTCACCAACTTCTTCTTCGCTGAACTCCAAGGGAATTGGTTCATCCAGAATCGCTCGCGCAGATTCGACGTCCTGCTGATGCACCTGCAAGCGAATGCCGCCGATCGCATTCGACAGCAACCAGTCCATGCGGACCAGGTTGCCATCGGCTAATGCACACGCGATTCCAGCAGATTCCAGTTTGCCTTTGGCCAGAAGCGCCTCGGGGACATCACGGAAATGTTGCAGAGTGACGAGTTGAGTCGGCATGTAGATTGGCAGCGCTTCCAAATGATGGGCCAGAAGGCCGCGCAGCAAGTGACAGAATACTCCGAAGGGCGAAAGCCCTGCTACCAATGCGAGAGCGACATTAACGCGTGATGCTTATGCGAAAACGTAGCTCGTACTCCCGAAGCGCATGGATTTACGTTTACTTTCTTCATTGCACGGATAAGGTAATTAGCGTCGGCGGAGCCGTCAGAGAGCCCGCAGTCGCTGTTATGGTTACGCTACTGCTCCCGACTGGCGTTCCCGGATTGCTCTGTGCAGTACTGCCTCCTCCGCCGCAAGCCGGCATCCACAAAGTCGCGAGCGACAAGAGAGCGACGAAGCTTAGGATCCTCATGACGCGGCGAGATTTTCGATTTCCCACCGATAGCGCCAGTCCCAGAAGTCCGGGAAGCATCAACGCGTAAAAGAGGCCGCGGCTGCGTCCCAAACGCATTTCGTTCAAGCTCGCCGAAGGTCCGCTCGTCGCAATGGTAAGCATCTCGCTGGTTGCTGAAGCAGCGGCGAAGGTGCAGGTCGCTCCTGCAGGCAATCCGGTGCAGCTATAGCTGACTGGTTGATTGAAGCCCCCAAGCGGTGTAACCGTTAGCGTCGTGCTTCCACTTTGTCCGGGCGCGGACACACTGACCGTCGCGGGATTGGCGGAGACCTTGAATCCCTGCACGTTTAAGGTCTGTGAAGTGGAGGTCGAGTTGCCGAAGTTACTGTTCCAAGGGTAGCTTGCCGTGATCGAGTACGTGCCTGCTGCCAGAGCGCTGGGATTGTAGTTGAAAGTTGCTGTGCCATTGCTGAGCGGCCCGGTTCCTATCAGTTTGCTCCCGTTGAAAAAGTTTACGTTCCCAGTCGGTGTGCCACCGCTTGACGTTACCGTGGCCGTGATGACCACCGGACCACTTGAGCCCGCTTTCACCGATATTGGCGCAAGACTTACTAATTGAGTAGTGGTTGCGATCGTGGTGGAGGTCCAGTTCGTGAGCAGGTTTGCGATGTTGATGGAGCCGAGGCCGGTTGCCTCATCGAAGCCGGCAGTAACCAGGTAGCCAGCAAGACCGCCGGTGAGCCCGGTAGGGCCCGCGGTGCTGTTGTTGCACATGCTTGGCGTCGTTACGACGCAGTTGGAAACGGCGCTTGTGGCTACGGTTACATCGTTAAACACATCATTCGTGGGCGTTGCGGCCAGATTGTAGAGATTGGGATTCAGCGTTCCTTGGGCAGTTCCTTCCTTCTGATTCAAGAGAGCCGCAATCCCGGCCATATCTGGCGCGGCTGCCGACGTTCCGGAAAATTCTACAAAGTTAAACATTTCTTTATTCACGACGCAGCTTCCGGATTCGGCAGCCTCACAGCCGAAATAACCATCGTGGGCCGAGGCGCTGAAAGCAACGTCCGGCGTGTAGCGACCGGACCGCGCGCTGGGAACACCAGTCCCAACCTGCCAGGCCGGCGTCGCAATGAAGGCGCTGACACCACCACCCGTGCCTGCCACCTGCGGTTTTTTTGAGTCATTCAGGGGCTCGTTCCATGCGCCTTCGGGGATATAGCTGAGAGCTGACTCATAGTTGGCGCCATTCTGTCCGCTCCAATAGTTGGTTGGGTTTGCAGTATCCGCGAACTCGGTGCCGCCGACACACGTCGCGTAACTCGATGAGCAGACAGAATTCGGGCTGAGAATCTGATTAGCCGGAGGGGTTGTGAAAGCGGTATCACAGCCTGCCGCAGCGGAATCGCCGGATGACACGAAAACGGATATACCTTCAGCCGCGGCCTGCTTGAAGAGGCTATCCCAGAATTGGACCCCGGACGAGCCAGCCTGACTCTCGCACCCCCCAAAGCTAATATTCATAACCTGGGCGGGCACGGGATTTGTATCCACAACATACTCGGTGCCGATTTGGATACCGTCTTGAGTCGCGGTATCCGCGCTGACGACTAGAGCAATATTTGCGCCCTGTGCGATGCTTCCCGAGCGAGTGACATCGAGGGTCGCTTCTCCCTGATCGGGATTGGGGTTCGTAACAGGGGTACATACTGCAGCACCCGGATCAATACCACCTGTCGGGACGATGCCGTTCGGTGGAACCAAGTTGACGGTTACGCCTGCGAGGTTGTCAAAATTTGTGATGTCCTGAGCGCAGACGCGCGACCGGCCGACCACGGCGATCGTTTGGCCCGCTCCGTTAATTCCGCCAGGAATCGAATTAAGATCATAGATAACCGCGAAGTCAGCCGGAAATATAACGTAATCCCCGGTGGAGATTGTAGCCTCGGAAACGACCGGATCCGACGCCATATTGAGCGGCGGCGCAAGCACAGTCCGCGATCGGTGCTGCGGATAGAGTTTGACTGTATACAGGCCGCTGATGGACTTAACAACTTTAGCGAGAGCGGCGGGAATCTGTGGGTCTGCAGAAACCGAGATACGCTTTTCCCCATTGACCATGAAGTAGTGCAACTCCGCCGCAAAGGCGTGGTTTAATGCCGAAGCCGGGCCACTGAAACGAATTCTCTCTCGACTGTTCGAGATCGAGTCGACGTATATCCCTCGTGATTGAAGCCAAGCGGTAACCGCGTCGATGTCGTGCGAGGTGACTCCGAAGCGCTTGCCTACCTCCACCGGTGTGAGCCAATGGTGGTAGTTGGGGGAC
>Ga0210394_10007367_pt1 | contig 11615 bp, 6 predicted proteins | sample IncBWC12MmetaG_FD_160121 | JGI IMG/M metagenome (GOLD analysis project Ga0210394, IMG submission 160121) | Forest soil microbial communities from Barre Woods Harvard Forest LTER site, Petersham, Massachusetts, United States - Inc-BW-C-12-M | ecosystem: Environmental > Terrestrial > Soil >... | reverse complement strand
GGAATTCAATTTCATAACCAAAATTGAAGTTGTACGTGGTCGGCGTACGCTGGGAATGAAGCATGGTGCTCAGTGCAATACCGAGATTGTTGCCCAACCCGGTGGGAGATTTGATGGGCTCGGCCACGCCATTGGGAAACGGATTGCTGACGGAGTTCGCCATTACTGTGTTGCCCTGCCCGCCACAAGCACCTGCATTGGCGCAGTCATATGCAATGGTGTTCGGGTCTTGGTTCCAAGCGGTGGCATTCCAAGTTGTGTATGCGGCAAAGCCATCACTGTTAAGCGATGCGCTACCCACCATCTGTGGGCTTCGGCCGTAATAGAAGCCACCTCCGCCGCTGAACACGACATGCGGGGAAGGCTGCCATGAGAAGCCCAGGCGCGGACCGAAGTTGGTGAGATTGGTTGCGAAGGGAGAGCGATTGCTCTTGTTCACGTAAACCTCGGCGCCCGTGTAGGCAACGCCGTTCACAGTCGCACTGGCCTGCGGATTGAAATACTCCAGCCGGTTGTGACGCTCAGTGCGGCCGCCAAAAATGTCCCAGCGCAGACCCGCGGTGATGGTAAGAGCCTTGTTGGGACGCCACGTGTCTTCGAAAAACGTTGCGTAGTATGGGCTTGCCTCCGCCGCGAACAGATCCTTCGAAAAATTGGGATAGTTGTTCGATTCCGTGCCGGGGGCGGTTCCCATCCCCACCAGGAACGAGGCAAAATCGCTCCCGCCCGACGCGGAGTTGGTGGTCTGATCGGTTGCCGAAATATCGAATGGATAGGAGCCCGCGGGCGCAATCGGCTGGCCCGCGTTGAGGAAGCGCTTCATATATTCGAATCCCGTCGAGAACTCATGCTTCCCCCAAGCCTTGGTTATGCTCCCGTTAGCGCCGCTGTTTTCGCTCGCGTAGAGGAAGGTGTTGTAGTCCGCTGTGCCACCCACGCCGCTGCCCGCGTCGTTAAAGAGCATGAAGGGCAAAAGCTTGTAGGTCTCCACTGAAGCAAGCGATGAGGGAAAACCCAACTTCGTAATGTCATAGCCCACCTGGCCGGGGCTTCCACCCTGGTTCTCGTAGTGCCGCGTGAACGAATAGCGCAGTTGCAGCACCGTGGTCGGGTTCAACGTGTAGTCGTCGGCAAGCAAGAAATTGCGACCGTTGGTCACATTCTGCGCATAGTTCAGATCCCACATGTTTCCAAACGAGTTGAACGTAGAGGTAAAAAGGCGATCGAATGAAAAGCGCCCAAAGATGCGCATGGCTTCGCTCTTGGCCCAATCGATCCGAACGTCGAACTTCTGAGCTGTGGTGGGGTCGAGGCCCGGCAAAAAGAAATTCGGCGTAATGTCATCGGATTGCTGATCGCAGGGAACTCCCGGCACGTTGCTCAAATTGCACTTGGGCATTTCGGAAAGAAACTTGAGCGCCACGGGATTGGGACTGGAGATCATGTTGCTCCCAAACGCCGGCCGTGTGCCGGCAAGAGGGCCGTTGGCAACATCCGGCTGTGTCGGATCGTAGATGGTGAATGGATCAGCCGAGAAATCACCGGTGCGCTCCGCCGTCGTGGGCACCACAAATCGATTGGAGCCATCGTATTGCTGCTGTTGCGTAGCCTCGTAATCGCCAAAGAAGAAGAGCTTCTTGTGCAAGATCGGCCCACCAATCGCCGCGCCTTCCTGGTAGCGGTGGAACGATGGAGACGCGTTGGCCACGGCGTTCTGTGCGTCGTATTGCTTGTTGAAGTACTCGTTTGCGGCCAGCAGATCAGGACGAAACACCCCAAAGGCATCGCCGTGAAATTTGTCGCCGCCAGACTTGGTGGCCACGCTGATTACGCCCGCGCCGCCGCTCTGATACGAAGCGGGCGTATTCTGCGTCTCCACGCGCACCTCGTCCACGTCATCCTCCGGCAGATCCATGGCTGGAATGATCGCGGCGGCGTTATTCTCTGCGATGCCCAGTGGACTGCCGTCGATCATGTAGTACACCGATCCCTCGACCGCGCCATTCACGGTGTACGACGACACGTCGACCCCCGGCCGGCCGGTGGAAATGTTCTCGATCGCATACGAACTCGAAGAATTGGGCGACCCGTTTGCTGGCGTCACACCGGCGCTCAGCTGCACCAGGTCGTACACATTGCGGGTCAGCAGCGGGACGCGGTCGATGGTCTCCGCGGTGATGAGTTGACCCAGAGTCGAGTTGCTGGTGTCCATCAACTCCGTGGTCTCGGTTACCGTCACTACCTGGTTCACCGACCCCACCTTCAGCACCAGGTTCACGGTAGTCACCTGGTCGACGGTCACGATCACATTCTGCTGGACGACCGTATCAAATCCCTGCCCCGTCGCAGTCACCTCATACGTTCCAGGCGAGAGCGAGATGAACGAATACAACCCGGCCGCTGTGGTCACGGTAGAGAGCGTCGCTGCGGTAGCCGTATTCTTCGCGGTCACGTTCGCACCTCGCAGAAGCGCTTCGCCGGTGTCCGCAACCAATCCGCTGATTCCGCCCCGGCCTGCCTGTGAAGGCAGCATTTCCGCGCCTGAGAAGAAAAGCGCGATGCAGGTCAGGATGTGCAGGGAGAATGTGGCCCCCATTTTTTGTGTTTTCATCTGCGGCCTCCTGGATTATATTGATTCAAACGTTTGAACCGGTGTTGATCGAATATATGGCTCGTCTTTTGAGCTGTCAAGCGGAAAACCGCAACTCGTGGCAAACTGGAATCGGTCGGGAGGCTGCCAGGTGAGTCAACGAAAGTCCGGCCACGTCACGCTGCTCGATATCGCCCGCGCCAGTGGCTTCTCCGTCTCTACAGTGTCCATCGTCCTCAGCGGGGCGCCACTCTCACAGAACGTCGCCGCCACGACCCGCACCCACATCCGTACTATCGCCCAGCAACTCGGCTATCACCCTGATGCCTACGCCCGCAGCCTCCGCCGCCGCAGCACGCAGACTATCGGCATTCTCGCCTTCGATCTCTCCGACCCCTTCTGCATCCCCATAGTGCGTGGGATCCAGGAGGGGGTGCACGTCGCCGGCTACCTGCCGCTTCTCATGGATGCGCAGACGCAGCGCAAGCTCTTCGACAGCTACCTGCACATGATCCTCGAGCGCCGCGCCGAGGGTGTCATTGTCATTGCCAGCTGGGTCTTCGAAGAGACAAACCTCCTGGGTGACATCCGCAAGAACAATGTGCCAATCCTCATCGTCGGCCGTGACCTCGTGGACCGGGGTATAAGCTCCATTCTCGTCGACAACGAAGCGGGCGGTGCCCTTGCGACGCGCCATCTCGCTGAACTTGGCCATCGCCGCATCGCCGTCATTCGCGGCCCGCAGGAGATGTGCGACAGCGAACCGCGCTGGAACGGCATCCGCAAAGTTGCTGCGCAAAGCGGCATTCACCTTGACGAGCGCCTCGTGCTGGAACTCCCAGGCCTGGCCGATCCCGCTTCGGGCTTCGAAGGCGGAGCGCGCTTTGCAAAGCAGATGCTTGCGTCCGGCTGTCCTTTCACGGCTGTCCTCGCTTTCGACGATCTCACCGCTCTCGGCGTGGTTCGTGGTCTTGCAGAATCCGGACTTCGCGTTCCGGACGATTGTTCGGTGATGGGCTTTGACGACGTGCTTCCGGCAGAGGTCGCCACTCCCGCCATGTCCACCATCCGGCAGCCGCTGCGCGAAATGGGCCTTGAAGCCGCGGAGCGCGTATTGCACGCCATTCGAAGTGCCCCCGGAAAGGTGGAGAAAGCACGCCTGCACCTGACCACCCCAGAACTCGTCGTCCGCATGTCCACCGCAATTCCACCGGGCAACACCCGCAAGACAAAATCCAATCGACGCTCCCGCACTTGACACTTGTTTAGTCAAAATTGGAAGATGTGCCTAATTCAAACGTTTGAAATGGTAGGCTTCAGACCATGCAAACGCGGACGATCTCGAAGGAATTGCCTTATGCATCGGAAAACAATAGCCTGCTTGCTGGCTCTGCTCGCGTCACCCCTCGCCGCGGCCGCGGCCACAGTCATTCCGTTGCACGAAGGCTGGCGTCTGCGATCCGCCTGCGGTGTGAAGGCCGACGGCGCGGTCATATCCGCACCATTGTTCGCAGTCGATGATTGGCTCAAGACGTCGGTGCCTAGCACTGTCCTCGCCGCGCAGGCCGCGGACAGAGTCGTTGCGGATCCCTATTTCGGCATGAACCTCCGCGACATTCCCGGCACCAGTTATCCCATCGGGCACAACTTCTCAAATCTGCCCATGCCGCAAGACAGCCCCTACCGCTGCGGCTGGTGGTATCGCATTGAGTTCGTAACTCCCGCCCCCACAGCCCGCGATCTGCGCACCGGTATCCACTTCGGCGGCATCAACTACCGCGGCGAGGTTTGGGTTAACGGCCGTCGCGTCGCCGACTCCACCACTGTCGCCGGCGCATATCGCACCTATGACTTCGACGTAACGGACTTCCTCAAGCCCGGCACAGAAAATGTACTCGCGGTCGAAGCCTTCGCCCCGACCGAGAAGGATCTCGGCATCAACTGGGTCGATTGGAATCCATGCCCGCCGGACAAGGACATGGGCCTCTGGGGCGAAGTCAATCTCGTCATCAGTGGCGCCGTCACCGTCCGTTCGCCCATGGCGGTCACGCATTTTTCCGACACTTCGCTTGCCACCGCCGACCTCGCCATCTACGCAGAACTCCACAACGCCGCGGCCCATCCCGTCAAGGGCACCGTCGAAGGAACCGCCGCCGGCATCCGCTTCGAGCAGCCAATCGAACTCGGGCCCAATGAAGACAGAGTCGTTGTCTTCACTCCCGCGGAGTTTCCTGCGCTTCACCTCCACAATCCCAAGCCATGGTGGCCTTATCAGATGGGCGAGCCGCACCTCGAGCGCCTCACCATCAGCTTCGCCGAGCAGGGCACGAAGACTGACGAGCAAAGCGTTGACTTCGGCATCCGCGAAATCACCTCGGAACTCACCGCCAGCGGCAGCCGCCTTTTCCGCGTCAATGGCAAGCCCATCCTCGTTCGCGGCGCCGGCTGGTCGCAGGACATGCTTCTTCGCACCGACGACCATCGTCTGCGCGATCAGTTCCATCTCGTACGCGATATGCACCTCAACACCATCCGCCTTGAAGGCAAGCTCGAAACGGATGACTTCTTCCGTCTGGCTGATGAGCAGGGCATTCTTGTGATGCTCGGCTGGTGCTGCTGCGATCACTGGGAAGACTGGAAGACGTGGACGCCCACCGACCTCACCATTGCAATAGGGTCTCTGCGTGCGCAGTTGCTACGCCTCCGTTCGCACGCCAGTCTGCTGGTCTGGCTCAACGGCAGCGACAACGCCCCACCCACGAATGTCGAAGCCGCCTACCTGAAGGTTGAAGCCGAGACGCACTGGCCCAACCCCACGCTCGCCTCCGCATCCGCAACCAACACCGTGGGCGCGGGCCCCAGCGGCGTGAAGATGACCGGCCCTTACGACTACGTCGCGCCCAGCTATTGGTACATTGATCAGCACAATGGCGGTGGCTTTGGATTCAACACCGAGACCAGCCCCGGTCCCGCGATCCCCTCGCTCGCAAGCCGCGAGAAGTTCCTCACCGATCCCAATGCGTGGCCGCCTACCGCCGACTGGAGTTTCCACAACGGCGGCGGTGAGTTCGCCAACCTCAAGGTGTTTGACGAAGCCATGTCCGCCGTCTATGCGCCGCCGCACTCGGCCGCCGATTATGAGCGCATGGCGCAGACCATCGAGTATGACTCCGAGCGCGCCATGTTCGAGTCCTATAGCAAGAACAAGTACGTCTCTACCGGCGTCATTCAATGGATGCTCAACAACGCCTGGCCCTCCATGATATGGCATCTCTACGACTACTACCTCGATACCGGCGCCGGTTACTACGCCACGAAGAAGGCCTGCGAGCCCCTTCACATCCAATACTCTTACGACGACCGCTCCATCGTGCTCGTCAACAGCACCTATCAAGCAGTCTCCGGCCTTCACGCAAGCGTTCGCGTCCACGGGCTCGGATGGAAGGATCTCTACCACGCGGACGCCACCGTCGACACCGCATCCGACAGCGCCCAGCGCGTATTCACGCTTCCGGACACGTTGCTCTCAGGCGCGGAGCGTCTCTTCTTCATCGACCTCGCGCTGACTGACTCGACCGGCCGCATCGTCAGCCGCAACTTCTATTGGGTCCCCTATGCGCTCACCAGCTTTGACTGGAACCGCACCGAATACACCCACACGCCGGCCGATCGGCACGAAGACCTCACAGGACTCGCGAGCCTGCCTCCCGCCCATGTCGATGTCACAGCCGAGATTGAACGCGCACCGCAAGGCCGCGCAATTCACCTGCATCTTCACAACTCCGATCAGGCACTCGCATTCCAGGTTCGCGCCGCGGCCCGTACCCGGTCCGGAGGCCTCATCGCGCCGGTGTTCTGGTCGGATAACTGGATCGAACTCACGCCCGGTGAGTCCGTCACACTAATCGCGCAACTGCCTGAGGATGCCCCCGCCGATCCCGCCGTCCGCGTTGAGGGCTGGAACGTCGCGCCGGTTACAGTCACGCCGCAGGCCGCGCCCGCCGTGGCGCGTGGAAACTGATGGCAGACGTTCAGCCATCCGTCGAAGCCACCGGCCTCAAGCGCAGCCTGCGCTTCCGCGACCTCGTCCTCTACGGCATCATCCTCATCCAGCCCACCGCGCCCATGCCCAGCTTCGGCGTCATTTACAACGAAGCACGCGGCCACGTCGTCACCGCCATTCTGCTTGCCATGGTGGCCATGCTGTTCACATCCATTAGCTACGGCCGCATGGCGCGCGTCTACCCACACGGCGGCTCCGCGTTTCTCTATGTCGGCAGGGAGATCCATCCCAGCCTCGGCTACATCACTGGCTGGTGCCTGGTGATGGATTACGTGCTGAACCCGCTGATCTGCACCATCTGGTGCAGCCGCGCGGTCATGAACTTCCTTCCCGGCGTGCCCTACCTCGCGCTTGCCATCTTCTTTGCGGTTTTCTTTACGTTGCTCAACTGCAACGGCGTCGAAACCTCAGCCCGTATCAATGCCGGAATGGCCGCCGCACTCGGTCTCGTCATCATCCTCGTGCTCGTCGCCGCGGTCCGATGGCTCCTCCATCTTCAGCACCCCGGCACCGGCTTCTTTTTCGCGCCGTTCTACGATCCCGCCACTTACAACACCACAGGCCTGTTGCGCGGCACATCGATCGCCGTCCTAACCTACATCGGCTTCGACGGCATCTCCACCCTCACCGACGAAGCGAAGGATCCAGCGAACAGCGTTCCCCGCGCCATCGTTCTCACCTGCTTCATCACCGGCGTTCTCGCCAGCATTGAAGTCTATGTCGCGCAGCTTGTCTGGCCGCGCGGACTCGCCTTCCCAGATCTCGATACCGCCTATGTCCACGTCTCCGGACGCATGGGCGGCCCCATCCTCTTCCTCATCGTCAATAGCTCCTTGCTGCTGGCTAACATCGGTTCCGGCATGGCCTCGCAACTCGGCGCCGCGCGCCTCCTCTACGCCATGGGGCAAGACGGCGCACTGCCGCGTCGCTTCTTCGCCGCACTCAGCCCGAAGAGCCGCATCCCCCGCAACAATGTGATTCTCATCGGCGCCATCTGCATGGTCGGCGCGCTCGTCTTCAGTTACCAGCTCGGAACGGAATTGCTCAACTATGGAGCGCTGCTCGCCTTCATGGGCGTCAACCTCGCGTCCATGCTGCGCGGTTGGCGCCACGGCCGGTTCGCGCAATGGTTCCCCATGCTGCTCTCACTCGGCGGCTTCATCACCTGCGCTCTACTTTGGTACAGCCTGGGTCCCTTGGCAAAGGTCTCTGGCGCGGGCTGGGCCCTCGCCGGAATCCTTCTGTATATCCTCCGCCGCCGCTATACCGTTCTCCCCGCCGCCGAAGCCTGATCGCTTCCAAGCCGCCCTGCAAGGGAAATGAACCTCAGCCGAGCGACAGATTCTCCGCCGGCGGCAATGCTGCTACCAGCGACGCCATCACGCTATCGTCGATCTCCGTGCTCAGCGTCTGCTGCTGTGCGGCCTGGAAATTATGGAGCGCGGTCAAGGTGTGTGCGCCCAAGCTCCCGTCAACGCCTTGCGGATCGTAACCCAACAGCAACAAAAGCATTTGCGCAGTACGCACCGTCAGGTCCGGCCGCTTCGACGGATCCTTGTAGAGGTTATAGGCCAAGCTCAGATTGGTGTCGTACTTGTACTTGGCAAAATCCGGCCCGTTGTAGACCCTCGCGTAGTCAGCCCACCTCTGCTGCTGCAGCGCACTCTCGACATTCTGCGACTTGATGAACGCCACCATCGCTCGCAGTTGATTGTCTTCCGAGGCTGCCATCGCCGCCACCATGTCGTCCACCGATGCATAGCCGGCCAGCGCTACATTTTGGCCTAGCACTTGTCCCAGGCCCCAGGAGGCCGACTTCAGCGCTGCCTCGGTATCAAGAGCATAAGCTTCCGCCAGGCGCGTGTATTGGTTATCCCCGCCCGCACCGTACCCGCCCGCAGCCGGGTTGCTTATGTCTGGAGCTGTCGAGTCGTATTGGCCCCCCGTACTCCTCGAAAACAAGTGCCGTTCGAACAGAATCTGCGGCCGCCGGCTGGCGAGAAACCCACATCCGTGCGTCTCTACGCACACCATCGCCCACATCGTGGCATCATCAATATTCAGTGCGTCCATCGCCGCCTGGAGGCCGTCCGTACTGAGCGGCGTCGCGGAACAAAGACAAGGAAGCGTGGCCATGAGAATTCCTTTCCGGTTCGAGCCGCTAACCTTTGCATCGAATCGATGCACTTAGCCACCGGCAGTCAATTTGTTCGGGGAACAGGGAGAGTCCGTTGCGCATTGTCTCCAGCGACGCGGCCGGAGATTCATTGATGCTGCGGGTCCCAGCTTAAGGGCCAATCGAGCCGAGCGCAAGACCATTCTATTGCAGAGCAATTCAGGCCGCAGCTCAGGCCGGGCTAGTATAAGCAACGCGCCCTTCGCAAATCGTCCAACGCACCTTGCCCTGCATCATCCATCCGTCGAACGGCGTATTCTTCGCTTTCGACTTGCCCTCAGTCGAGCGATAAACCCAGTCCGCCTTCGCATCGAAGATCACCGCATCGGCGTGGCTTCCCACCGCCAGCGTGCCGCGGCCCTTCAGCCCCAACACAGCTGCAGGCTGAGCGCTCAGCAGGCTCAGCACGCGCCCCAGCGGCATCTTCAAATCGCCATGCAGGTACCGCAAGCACAGTCCCAGCGCCGTCTCCAGCCCTGTAATGCCGTTCGGCGCGCGCTCAAACTCCACTTCCTTCTCGTGCATGGCGTGCGGCGCGTGATCGGTAGCAATCGCATCCACCACGCCATCCAGAATCGCCTCAATCATCGCGTCGCGGTCCGCCGCCGACCGCAGCGGAGGATTCATCTTGAAGTGCGTGTTGTACCACCCGATGTGCTCGTCCGTCAGCAGAAAATGATGCGGCGCCACCTCGCACGTCACGCGCAGCCCATTCCTTCGCGCCTGACGCACCGCAGCAATCGCCGCCGCCGTCGACGTATGCGCCACGTGCAGATGCGCTCTCGCATCGCGTAACTCCGTCACCAAGCGAATGTCGCGCTCCACAATAGCCGACTCCGCCTCCACCGGCATTCCGCGCAGCCCCAGCTTGAACGCCACCGGCCCCGCATTCACGCACGCGCCCTGCGTCATCCGCGTGTCCTCGGCATGCTGGATCACGCTCAGCCCCACGCGCGAGGCGGCGACCAGCGTCTCGCGCATCGTCGAGTCCTTCAGGATCGGGTGGCCGTCATCCGTCACAGCCACCGCGCCCGCCGACTTCAGCGCCGCGTAGTCATTCAACACCTCGCCCTTTGACCCCCGCGTCGCCGCCGCAATCGGAAACACCCGCACCTGCGCGCCACGCTCAGCCGACTGCATCCAGCGCGTAATCTCCGCCGAGTCGTTCACCGGCGTCGTATTCGGCATCGCTGCCACCGCTGTGAATCCGCCCGCAGCCGCGGCGGCTGTCCCTGTCGCAATCGTCTCTTTGTAGCCCTGTCCCGGCTCGCGCAAATGCACGTGAATATCAATCAGCCCCGGCGCCACAATCAGTCCCGTCGCATCAATCTGCTGCACATCCGTCGCGCCGTTCAGCTGCTTCAGCTTGCCCGGCGCGGCGACCTCCAATACCCGGGCGTCCTTGAACAGGATGTCTTTAACCCCGTCGACCCCGGCGGCTGGATCCACAACGTGGCCGTTGCGAATGACTACCGTACTCAAGCCCGACCTCCGTTCTCTCCGGCCGTCAGAGCCCTCTCCACCACCGCCATCCGAATCGCCACCCCGTTCGCCACCTGCTCCAGGATCGTCGACTGCCGCCCATCCGCCACGCCCGCCGTCAATTCCAGCCCGCGGATGATCGGCCCCGGATGCATCACAATGGCCAGCGGCGCCAGCGTCCTCAGCCGGTCGCCGGTAAGCTGGTAATTGGCCTTGTACTCCTCCAAGTCGAGTTGCAGGCCAGCCAGCCGCTCACCCTGGATGCGCAGCATCATCACCACCTGCGACTGCCTCAGTGCCGCCTCAAAATCGCGCTCAATCCGCACCCCCGGCCCCGCGCCGGTCGCTAGCTCCGGCAGCAACTCCTTCGGCCCGCACAGCACCACCAGCGCGCCCAGCCGAGGCAACAGCAGCATGTTCGAGCGCGCCACCCGGCTGTGCAGAATGTCCCCGGTAATGGTCACTGTCACCCCGGCCAGCGTGTCCGACCCCACCTCCCCGATCCCCGGCTTCATCCGCCCCAGAATCGTGCGCAGATCCAGCAATGCCTGCGTAGGATGCTCGTGCATCCCGTCGCCCGCGTTCAACACCGGCAACCGAGTGCAGTCTTCCAGCAGCCACGGAGCACCCGACGAGTTGTGCCGCAGAATGATCGCCTCCGCGCCCAGCGCACGTATCGTCAGCCCGGTGTCCTTCAGCGACTCGCCCTTCTCAATGCTCGAGCTAAGGCTCGACACCAGCGTCGTATCGCAGCCCAGCGCCTTGGCCGCCAGCTCAAAACTGGTGCGCGTGCGCGTTGACGACTCGTAGAAGAGCAGCGCCACGCGCCTCTTCGCCAGAATTCGGTCGCGGGTCAGGGGGTCCTGCTTCGTCAGCTCCGTCGCGCGCGTCAAAATGTGATTCAGCGATTCCAGCGTCAGGTCCTGCACGGACAGCAACGAACCCGGGTGGTATGGGAACGGCGATGGGATCGACTGCGGAGGATGGTACGGTCGGCGTACAACGCTTGCGCTCGGGCTCATTGGGTTCCGAATAACTTTCAGGTTTTAGCTTGTAACTTGCAGCCTCTAGCTCCCGGCCTGCAGCTTCAAGCTGCCGGCTTCAAGCTGCTGACGGTCTTACTCCCGTTCCACCAGCAGCACCTGCTCGTCCTTGTCCACTTCCTGGAACTTCACTTCGATGATCTCGCGGCTGCTGGTGGGCACGTGCTTGCCCACATAGGTTGCCTCAATGGGCAGTTCGCGATGCCCGCGATCGACCAGCACCGCGAGCTGCACGCGGCGCGGCCGGCCGTGATCGAACAG
>Ga0210394_10007364_pt1 | contig 11620 bp, 7 predicted proteins | sample IncBWC12MmetaG_FD_160121 | JGI IMG/M metagenome (GOLD analysis project Ga0210394, IMG submission 160121) | Forest soil microbial communities from Barre Woods Harvard Forest LTER site, Petersham, Massachusetts, United States - Inc-BW-C-12-M | ecosystem: Environmental > Terrestrial > Soil >... | reverse complement strand
TCCCCATCCAACAGCAGGCCGCGCACGTAAACCGATCCCCAGTGTCGCCGCTCACTGCGTCCAATCGGTTCCAAGAGATCGGCCAAAAACTGCTCTAGGCGCTTTCGACATCGATCCATCTGGGTATCGGTCATACCCAAACATAAGACCTCTTTTATGTTTTGTCAACACTTAACGAAGTAATATTAGCCGTCGCGGAATCTTCCTGTGGGGAGCATACTGCTGCGACCGCCGCCTTGGACCGAGCCGAATACCTGGGCCCCGAGGTGCCGATGACTCTCGCACTGCGCTGCTTTGTGGAAGGGGCGCGCGGAAACCTCGAAGCGGCGCGCCAAAGCCTCGCCCACCTCGACTCACTCAAGGAACCGTCGGCCGCACGCGCGATCTTCCGGGCTTGGGCTTATTGCGCCACAGGCGATTTGGAACTTGGAATGCGGAACCTTGAGCACGCCGTTAGCGCGGCCGATCCGCATGCGTTGTATGTCGAAGTCTTTCCGCCCAACGCGCCCTTGCGAGCCCACCAGCGGTATCCCGAGATTCTGCGCCGGCAACGGCTGCCCCGTCTGGACACCCAACCAACGCGGTGTGGCCCGCGAGAAGGAGAACCCACACTATGTCCTTGACTCAGGATCCCGCAGCAACGGCTGCCCGTTTGCGGGTTGTCGACGATCACATCCGTTTTGAATGCGCGCATGAGCTCGATCGCCTTATGGGCACATTCGGCTCAGAGCCAGAATGGCACTACCAAGCCGGAGAACAAGTATTGCATGGCCATGAAGCCATTCGCGACTTTTATGCGGACTTGTTTCGGGGATTTCCGGATTTCTGGCTCCATGCGCGGCAACGGCATGTAGCCCAAGAGTCCGTCGTGGTTGAGGGGATACTGGGTGGTACCCACAACGGCGAGTGGATGGGAATTAAGCAGACGGGGAAGACCGTCGCGGTGCCATTCTGTGCGATTTTTAGCTTTACGGCTGAGGACCGCCTGAAATCGGAGATTGTTTACTACGATCGGCTCTCACTTCTGTCACAGCTCGGCATAATCAATTTGCCTTCTTGATTTTCCTCCGCTCTGGGCTCAGGTATCGGACACAAGCGCTTTACGCTAAACGGCTAAAGGAAGCCGGTGTCCCCTGGGGATGGGTGTGCAATTCGGCGTATTTTGCCCGATGTGTAGAAGTGGCGTGTCGGCGGTTCCGCTTGGATCGTCCCCCGCTCGTACAGAACTCCAGCGGCAGCCCAGAACATTACTCCCGTGAAGTCCCGTTCACGACAACTTGACGGGAAACGCCCAAACCTGAGAATTGCCTGATTTCGGACATTATCGTCCGTTGTAAGTACGCCGTCTCTTCGCGCTGGCTCTGCGTTGAAGTACTGGCAACCAAAGCATGCCTGCGAGTAAAGCTGACGGGGGTGATTCGAATGCATGTTGTGAAGGAGCACACTTGGAACGGACATCTCGCGGCGGCGATTTTTCATTTTTCTATTTATTGACGAAGTTTTTGGATCGGGAAGTGGAAATGCTTCCCTTTTTCCCCGAAATCCTGCTACGATTTACGTTCTGATATATTTCCCGGGTGTGTGTCACTTGCAGCTATCCAGACTGACCTTTCATCGCAACTTGCGCGTCGTCTTGTCATCCGTCGCGATTGCAGCATTGGTCTTCGGTTCCCAAACGCTCTTTTACAATCGCACGGACTTGACCGTGGGCACCTCGCCCTGGAAAGTCGCTATTGCCGACTTTAACCACGATGGGAAGCCGGACATAGCTTATCTGCTCTCCGGCGGCGGCGCGCCATCCGTGTCGATTTTGCTGGGACAAGGAAACGGAATATTTTTCGGCCCCATCACGACGACGTTAGGCGCGGCGGCAGCCGCCAAGGTCATGGCCGTGGGCGATCTGAATAACGACGGCTTTCCCGATGTTATCACTTGTGATTTCGACAACAGCAAAATCTACGTCCTGCTGGGCAACGGCGACGGAACGTTCCAGACGCCGAAAACTATGAACGGCGGAGCGGACGGCCTCGCAATTGGCGATTTCAACGGAGACGGCAAGGCCGACTTCGCCGCGACATTGTTTCCGGGCTCCATGGTGATCTACCTCGGAAACGGCGATGGGACTTTCAACGCGGGCACACCGATTTCGACTGGAGGCAGCGGGTCTAACGCGGTGGTCGCCGGGGATTTCAATCACGACGGGAACCTCGACCTTGCGATAGCGAACCAGAATTCGAATAACGTTTCGATCATGTTCGGTCAAGGGAACGGCAAGTTCGCGGCGCCGGTCCTCTATCCTCTGGATCCCGCTAGCGTTCCGCAGGCGCTGGCGCTGGGCGATGTGAACGGCGATGGCTTTCCCGACATCGTGGCCGCAGAAACCTCGAATTTCAGCGTGGCCGTTCTGCTTGGAAGCAGTAGTAATTCCTTCACCAATATCGGAACGTTTCCCCTGAATCGCTACATTTACGACCTGGCGCTGGCGGATATGAATGGAGACGGCAAGCTGGACATCGTGGCAGCAACAAACTACGGGACCACGGTCTCCTCGTTTGCGACTGTGCTTCTGGGAAATGGGAACGGCACTTTCGGCACGTCGATGGACTTCGCTGTCACCCCCGGGGCGATATCCGTTGCCGTCGGCGATCTGAATGGCGACGGCATTCCGGACATCGCGGTGGCGGGTTGGGCCGGGACCGCCGTCAGCGTCCTGACTTCTGGAATCCCAGTCAGCGTGTCGTCCTTTTTCACCTTGAGCAAGTCCCACACCGGCAATTTTACGCAGGGACAGATGGGTGCAACGTTCGCTATTTCGGTAGGAAATGGCTTGACCACGATCGCAACCACCGGAACAGTACCGTGACGGAGCAATTGCCGGCCGGGTTGACGCTGGTGTCCATGTCGGGACTGGGCTGGACTTGCACGAGCAATACATGTTCGCGGAGCGACTCGCTGGGGTCTGGTTCCAGTTATCCGATGATCACCGTTAAGGTTAACGTCCAGACAAACGCGAGCTCGCCGCTGACCAACGTGGCGGCCCTTGCTGCAAGCGGCGGATACACGACGATGGCGAACGACACCGTTGTCGTCAACTCAGTTGCGCCACCCGCTCCGGTGCTGAACGCTCCGGCCAACGGCGCGACTGGCGTTCCGTTAACCTCGACACTGAGTTGGAGCGCTTCCAGTGGAGCGACTTCCTACGACGTTTATTTCGGGACGTCGCCGACGCCGCCGTTCGCGGTGAATACAGCTTCTACCAGCTACAGTCCGGGAACGCTTGTCTCCGATACGACCTATCACTGGCAGATCGTCGCCAGGAACTCGGGCGGAACAGGAGCGTCGGTAGTATGGTCGTTTGCGACTCAACTTGGTCCGACTGGGCCGGTGATTCCCGTTCTCAACTTCAACGGAAGCGCCGATCAGGACGTCTTCCTGTACGATCCCGTCGCCGGGGTCGGCTACGCGGCGTTGAGCAACGGCTCGGGTGGGTTCACCTATGTCTACAGCGGATTTACACCCGGCTTCGACGCCATTCGTTACGGCAATTTCACTAACAGCGGCTTAAGCGATCTGGTCGCTTACAACAGCACAACGGCGACAGGCTACGTTCTGCTCGGCAGTGGCACCGGCACGTTCAGTTCGGCGGTGTCGTTGTTCTGGGGACCCGGCTTCACCAAGGTGGCCGCGGGGGATCTGAATGGCGACGGGTTGACCGACTTCCTAATCTATCGCCCCTCCGACGGCACCAGTTACACGGCGATCAGCAACGGGGACGGCACCTTTCACTATCAGTACACGCTGGTGAGCGGCGGCTACACGCACGTGGTGGTAGCCGACTTTGACGGCGACGGGAAGGCCGACGTGTTCTTTTATCGCTCCACGGACGGACTCGCGTATTTGGGAATCAGTAATGGGACGGGCGGATTCACGTTCTCTCCGGTCTCGCTGTCGGCAGGGTACACGTTCGTCGAATCGGGCGACATCAACGGGGACGGTAAGGCCGATCTTCTGTTTTATAACGGCACCTCGGGCGTGGCGGCGGTGGGATTGAGCACGGGGTCGGGCTTCAACTACACGCCTTATCAGTACTCGCCTGGATTCACCACCGTCAAGCTGTTCAACTTCACCGGCAACGGCATGGCCGATGTGGCGTTGTACAACATGAACACCGCAATCGGCTATCTGGGCATCAGCAACGGGACGGGGAACTTCGCGTTCAGCTCGTTGTTCTGGGGTCCCGGATTTACTACCGTGGACGCGCTGGACTTGAATGGCGATGGCAAAATCGACGTCGTGATTTACAACACTACGAATGCGGCGGCGTATACAGGCATCAGCACGGGGAACGCGGCCAATCCGTTCACGTATCAATATTCGTTTTGGGGCACCGGAAAGGTGCTTGCGACCGCGGCCGCGCAGCCGTGACGGAATGAAAATCGGACCTGAACAAAATTGGCAGGCTAAACACGTCATGGTAGGCAGGGCAACTGCGATAACCCACGTGAATCCTCTTGGCGTAGCATCAACAATGAACTTCGTATTACGTTTTTGATTCAATACCCAATAAGCAATTGCCCCGCCAAAGGACTTGCTCAGTTCAATGCATTCTATCGGCGATGTTCGCCGAGCTGCCGAGCCGGCCGCTAGGAAATCTCGCTCGCGAGCACTACCGAAGAATCCTTCTCATTGCACTACCGAAGAATCCTTCTCATTTCGATTAGGCCGTGCCGATTCGGATCTCGCGATTAGGCTAAAATTAGGCTCCGGAAAAATACCCACTGGCCCGTTGATATGAGGTCTTATTTTGCGGCTTAAATTCTTGGCTTGTACGGCGATCCTCGCTTCTCTAGCGGAGGCGCAAACGGCGAGTTCGGTGACGTTTGCCTCTTCCGCGAATCCGTCGACTCTCGGCCAGCAGGTCATTTTGAGCGCCGCCGTCACTTCCGGAGCCACCGGCAAGGTTACGTTTTACGACGGAACGACGGTGCTCGGCACCAGCACGCTGTCGGGGAATCACGCGGCGCTGACGACGGTATTATTACCGGCGGGCGCAAGGTCCCTGCATGCGCATTATTTGGGCGATTCCAATTATTTGCCGAGCAACTCGATTGTGGTGATGCAGACGGTGACGGCGGGGGTGTCGCTGGGGCTGAAGCCGCCGGCGGCTTTCTCTCCGATTTCGTACCCGCAGGCGCTGGCGATCGCGGATTTCAACGGGGATGGGAAACCCGATCTGGTAACTGCGAATACCTCGAGCTTCAGCGTATCGCTTGGGAATGGAGATGGCACGTTTCAGCCAGCCCTGACGTCGACCGCGGCTGGAGGGAGCATGCCGCAGTCGATGGCCGTAGCGGATTTTAATGGCGATGGAAAAGCCGACATTGCGTTGCTCAATTATTACACCAGCAAGCTAAACATACTGCTGGGGAATGGCGACGGGACGTTTCAGGCCCCCACGACGTACACCGTGCCCTCTTCTTCATCATCGATCGCGACCGCGGATTTCAACGGCGACGGGAAACCCGACCTGGTGATTGCCAGCAGTTACTCCGGTACGATTGGCGTGTACCTCGGTAACGGAGACGGCACGTTCGGTGCGGCTCGGACATTGAACTTTACGGATCCGATGTCGGTCTCCGTGGGCGATCTTAACGGCGACGGCAAAGCCGACCTTGTTCTGCTCAGCTACGGGAGCCCGGCACTCTATATTCTTCTCGGGAACGGAGACGGAACTTTCCAGAGCGCAACCGGCCCCTCGCTCCCGCTCACAACGCGTTACCAGACGGTGATTGCGGACTTCAACGGCGACGGAAAGGCCGATCTGGCAATCAGCGATTATTTCGGAGTGGCAGTTCTAATCGGAAACGGCGACGGAACGTTTCTGCCGGCGGTCAATTATGGTAACTCGTACGACAACGAAAGTTCCGTCGCGGTGGGCGATTTTAATGGGGACGGCAAGCTAGACCTTGTTGTTGGCGCGTATGCAAGCGGCACGGGACTCGTCGTTCTTTACGGGAATGGCGACGGTACGTTTCAGGCAGGCGTGACCTTCGCGTCAAGCTACACTCCAGTCTCCGTCGCCGTCGGCGATTTCAACGGGGACGGCAAGACCGATGTGGCCGCGACTTATGGCTATAACGGGGGCGGAATCGCAGTCCTGTTAGGCGGAGCGGTGCCGGACCTTACGATCAGCATTTCGCCCGGGGCCGGATTCACGCAGGGGCAGATCGGAGCTGTTTACTTACTTTTGGTTAGCAACGTCGGCCAGTACCCTACGACCGCCGCAGTCGGTGTCGTGGACACCTTGCCATCCGGTTTCGCGGCGACAGCAATTTCCGGATCCGGATGGACCTGCGTGTTGTCGACCTTGGCGTGCACGCGCTCGGACTCTCTTGCCGCCGGCGCAAGTTATCCCGCGATCAGGATTGTAGTGAACGTCTCGGGCAGTTTGGTGGGCAACGTAACCGACAATGCCACGGTCAGCGGGGGCGGCGATCAGAATACATCGAACAATTCGGCGAGCTTGACGTCGTTTGTGAGGAACACGTCTTCGGTGATACTCACTTCGTCGCCGAATCCGTCCACATTGGGCGGGACAGTTACTCTGACGGCGACAATCAACTCCGGTGCCACCGGCCTGGTGGCATTTTATGACGGAACGTCGATTTTGGGCGATGCTCCGATCCGCAATAACCAGGCGACGTTAATCACGGACCTCCTTTCGCCGGGAACCAGGAGACTGACGGCGAGTTGGGGCGGCAATACGAGCTACGGACCTTCCGTTTCCGCCGTATACACGCAGACTGTGACTGAGACGGAGAGCAACGGGCTCCAGCCGCTCCGGAGTTACCCGACCGACGGGACTCCAAATTGGGTCGCGGTGGGGGATCTGAATGGGGATGGCAAGCCTGATCTGGTCACGGCGAATGGCATAGGCGACGTCAGTGTTCTGCTGGGGAATGGCGACGGGACGTTTCAGACTGCTGTGAACTATCCGGTAGCGTCCTACCTGAGCGCTGTCGCGATCGGCGATTTCAATGGAGACGGAAAACCCGACTTGGCGATCGGGAGCACAACGGGAATCTATATCCTGATCGGTAATGGCGACGGAAGTTTTCAAGCCTCGGTGATCTACGCGGCAAACACCAATGTCAACGCGCTGGTCGTGGCTGATTTCAATGGAGACGGAATCGCGGACCTGGCCGCTGCCGCCGGAAGTGCCCTCTTCATCGCCCTCGGCAACGGCAATGGAACGTTTGCCGCCCCTCTGTACACAGGCTTCACCGCGAGTGAGGTGCTTCAGGTCGCTGATTTTAACCTCGACGGAAAGCCGGATTTGTTTTTCGGCAACTCGGGCTCTCAGACAGCTTCGATCGCCCTTGGGAACGGGGATGGCACGTTTCAATCGCCGACCAGTATCACCGCCACCGGAAGTCCGAACGCCTTTGTGGTGGGCGATTTCAACAACGACGGCAAACCGGACGTGGCGATCACGTACTGGGTTGGCGTGGAGGTATTTCTTAACCTCGGCAACGGTTCATGGTCGTCGCCGATTCAGTCTTCACTCATTGCAACGCCTGGATATTTCATGGTCGCCGGAGATTTCAACGGGGACGGAAACCTCGATATCGCGATTCGAGGCTACTATTTGCCTTACTTCAACATCGCATTTGGAAACGGCGATGGAACCTTCTCCGGCGGAGTGACGTTTAACACAAACGGCTACGGCGAAGAATACGGCGGGAACATTGCCGTGGGAGATTTCAACCTGGATGGCAAGCCCGACTTCGCGGTCGCGAATCCGTCGACAACTAGCAACACCCCCCTCGGGGTAGATGTTTTCCTGGGAGGGCTGTTCTCCGGCCTCAGCATTACCTCTTCGCATGCGCGCACGTTCACTGCGGGCCAAAAGGGCGCTAGTTATCAGATCACGATAAGCAACCCTGGCTATATGGGCTCTAATTCCCTTGTAACCGTGACAGATGCGCTGCCTTCGGGAATCACGGTGACAGCAGTTAGCGGAACTGGGTGGACCTGCACGCTGAGTACGCTCACCTGTACGCGCTCCGATACGCTTTCTGGCGGCAACAGTTTCCCGGCGATCACCCTTACAGTCAATGTCTCCAGCTCTCTTTCGCCGTCGATCATAAACAACCGTGCCTCGGTGACGAGCAACACGATCACGAACACGTTCACGGATCCGACGGTCATCGTCGGGATGACCACGACCACGCTCGTTCTCGATTTCAACGGAGATGGCAAACAGGACGTGTTCCTCTACGATCCCGTCGCCGGGGTTGGGTACGCGGGGTTAAGCAACGGCTCGGGTGGGTTCACGTATGTCTACAGCCCGTTTACCCCCGGCTTCGACGCCATTCGTTACGGCAATTTCACCAACAGCGGCTTAAGCGATCTGGTCGCTTACAACAGCACAACGGCGACGGGCTACGTTCTGCTCGGCAGTGGCGCCGGCACGTTCAGTTCGGCGGTGTCGTTGTTCTGGGGGCCGGGGTTCACGAAGGTAGCCGCGGGGGATTTGAATGGCGACGGGCTGACCGACTTCCTGATCTATCGCCCCACCGACGGGACCAGTTACACGGCGATCAGCAACGGGGACGGCACCTTTCACTATCAATACACGCTGGTAAACGGCGGCTACACGCACGTGGTGGTAGCCGACTTCAACGGCGACGGGAAAGCCGACGTGTTCTACTACCGCTCGACCGACGGCCTGGCGTACTTGGGAATCAGTAACGGAGCGGGCGGATTTACGTTCTCGCCGGTCTCGCTTTCGGCGGGGTACACGTTCGTCGAACCGGGCGACATCAACGGGGATGGGAAAGCGGATCTGCTGTTCTATTCCGGCACCTCGGGCGCGGCCGCGGTGGGATTGAGCGCGGGCTCGGGATTCAATTTCACGCCTTATCAGTACTCGCCTGGATTCACCACGGTGAAGGTGTTCGACTTCGACGACGATGGCTTCGCTGACGTGGCTTTGTACAATATGAACAACGCAATCGGCTATCTGGGCATCAGCAACGGGACGAACGCGTTCACGTTCAGTTCGCTGTTCTGGGGTCCCGGATTCAGTACCGTGGACGCGCTGGACTTGAACGGAGACGGCAAGATCGACGTCGTGATCTACAACACTACGAATGCAGCCGCGTATGCGGGCATCAGCTCGGGGAATGCGGCCAGCCCATTCACGTATCAATATTCGTTTTGGGGCAACGGAAAGGTGCTGGCGACCGCTGCCGCGCAGCCGTGATGGAGGGGAATCGGCCGCGATAAGTGGTGTTATCGGCAGTCGCGACGGTCGCGAGGTCTTGCGGCTTTTCGAATCCAAATCCCGCCGTATATGAACGAAGGCTTTACCGGAGGCTCCACGAATGCGACTCGAAATCCGAATGCCCGACTCCGCCTAGGCCTTGATCTCCACGGATTGAGTGGGCTACTGTGGGGAGAAACTGGAGGACGTGAAAGATGCGGATTCTGATGATTGCCATCCTTTACGCCGGCATCGCGTGCGCCGCTGACGCTAAGATCACTTTCAACAGAGACGTCTTGCCGATTCTTCAGAAGAGTTGCCAGACCTGCCATCGTCCCGGACAGGCCGGTCCGATGTCGTTTCTCACCTATGAGAGCACTCGCCCGTGGGCCAAAGCGATCAAGGAGGCGGCGTTATCGGGCAAGATGCCGCCGTGGTTTGCCGAGCCCGGCGTGGGGCACTTCGTCAACGATCGATCCCTGAAGCAATCCGAAATTGCCGTCCTGGCCCGCTGGGCCGATAGTGGCGCGGCGCAGGGTGATCCGAAAGAGGCTCCGTCGGCAATCGCGTGGCCGGAGGGATGGCAGATTCAGCCCGATGTCGTCGTTGAGGGCCCAACTTACCAGGTCCCGGCGCACCCGAAGAACAACGTGATCGAGTGGAGCGCCGTCATCATTCCCACGGGCTTCACGAAAGACACATGGATCACATCCGTCGAAATCAAGCCGGAGCATCCCGAGGTCACGCATCATATGTGTGTCTCCTTCATCGCGCATCGGCCGGATGTTAAGTACTTCGACCCCGTCTGGCGTCCCAAAGCGCGTGGTGAGGATGGCAGCGCCCTTCCGGATGGGGGCGCCACCTTCAGCGGCGGCGCGAACCTCGCCCCGGTGGAAGATTGCTACCTTCCCGGCAATCCCGCGCTCGACTTCCGACCCCTTCGTGCGGCGAAACTCATCCCGGCCGGCTACGACATCGCGATGAGCCTGCACTACACGCCCAACGGTAAGGACGTGACAGATCACGTCCGGGTCGGCTTCACGCTTGCAAAGAACCCTCCGCAGCGTCGTTATATATCGCTCTCGGCGGGTTCGCCAACCGACCCCAAGCTGTTTGCCATCCCGCCCGGCGATCCGGACTGGCAAAGCCCACCCGCGATCGTCACGTTCCGCCAGGATGCCGAACTCGTTTTCATGCTGCCGCACATGCACGCACGGGGCAAAGATATGACCTACACGCTCGAGTATCCGGATGGGAGAAAGGAGGTCTTGCTCAATGTGCCTCGGTACGACTTCAATTGGCAGCTTGACTATCAGACGTCCGTACAGGTCCCCAAGGGCGCGATTCTGCGCGTCGATGCGCACTTCGATAACTCACCGAACAACACATCCAACCCCGATTGGAGCCGGACCGTCTACTATGGCGAGATGACCTGGGAGGAGATGATGCAGGGATTCTTCAGCGTCGTGGTGCCCCCCGACATCGATCCGAAGACCGTTATCGTTAAGAAGGCCGCCCAGGGCGGTTCATGAACCCAACCCCAGTCCTCCGCGCATACTCGGGCGGGCTGCGAGACGCGCTGGCGATACGATGTTCGTCATGGGCCAGCCATTCGATCCCAAGATGGTCTGTTCCTACGAGTTCGAGTACCGCGGCGGCGGGGATCGGGCTCGTGTGCATGTTACGCCTCGACAACGGGTCGGCTCTGTTCCTCCTCGATACTCAAATCACGACCGAAACGACCAATCCATCTCCAGTCTCGGGCCGCCAGCTGCGGATCAATCGGCGGAAAACAAACACCACTTGGGAACGCGAGAATCACGCCAGCAAATGGACTGACAACAAGGAATATCGGCGACTCCCCAGAGCCCGTTTCAGACCAAATTGGGAGCGAACAGGTGGCTACTCTAAATCCAGTAAACGCTGTGCGACTGCACAGGAGTCTGTGCGAATCTTAGGCCACTTCTGTAGTGCCGACCCGAAGACTGTACGCCGTTGAGAGATCTCTCGGAATTGGTGATATTCAAATCGACCGCAGTGCAACCATTGGATCGATCCGAGAGGCGCGCCTCGCCGGAATGTATCCGGCTGCTGCCGCAACCACGATCAGTAGCGCGCCAACGCCAAAATATGTAATCGGATCGCCAGAAGTCACGCCGAATAGCAGGCTCCCCAACGTATTCGACAGCGCCCGGGACGCCGCGATGCCTAAGGCGAGCCCTAACGCAGTCAATCCGAACGTCCCCAAAAGGATGCGCCGTTGCAAGTCTGCCGGCGACGCCCCCAGGGCCATCCGGATTCCGATTTCCTGCACCCGTTGATTTACCGAATACGAAATCACGGCATAGATGC
>Ga0210394_10007363_pt1 | contig 11621 bp, 9 predicted proteins | sample IncBWC12MmetaG_FD_160121 | JGI IMG/M metagenome (GOLD analysis project Ga0210394, IMG submission 160121) | Forest soil microbial communities from Barre Woods Harvard Forest LTER site, Petersham, Massachusetts, United States - Inc-BW-C-12-M | ecosystem: Environmental > Terrestrial > Soil >... | reverse complement strand
AGGCGGCGGAGCATCTGCCCGGCCCGGCGCACGGATTCAGCGTCACGGTGACCGTGCCGCCGGGAACATCGCAGGTCTGTGTCTACGGCCTGACGGCGGACCTCGCCGCCAGCGGATTCAAAACACTGCTGCGCTGCCAGGCGATCACCTCCGCCGCCGCGCCGACGGGTGTGCTCGACTCTGTGACGCAGACCGGTGAGACGACCTGGACGCTGACCGGCTGGGCGTATGACCCGGGTTCGACGGCCACCTCCACCGATGTCCTGGCCTCGGTCGGGGCGGCCTCGGTGTCGGCGCAGGCGAGCCTGGCCAGGCCTGACGTCGCGGCCGCTTACAGGCTGCCCTCCGCGCTGCACGGGTACAGCATCCCGGTCACGGTGCCGGCCGGTAGCTCGGTGGTCTGCGCTACCGCGCTGTCGGTCGACCTGCTGATCAAGACGGTGCTGCGGTGCCACGACCTCGCGGTCTCCGCCGCCGGGCCGATCGGGATCGTGGACTCGGCCGTCAAGACCGGGCCGCACCAGTGGACGATCACCGGTTGGGCTTTCGACCGCTCCTGGCCGACTGCATCCGTGCGGGTCGACAGCTACCTGGGCCTGGTCAGGTTCTCCACCGAGGCGAACCTGAGCCGGCCCGACGTCCAGCGGGTCTACGGCCTGCCGGGACCGGCGCACGGATTTCGGGTCACGGTGACGGTGCCGGCCGGCAGTTGGCAGTTGGTGGTCAATGCCATCGCCGGCGACGGCACGGCGCCACACCCCGTCATCGGGGTGCAGATGCTGACCGACTGAGTGTGCGCCCGGCCCGCTGTTAGGCTGCACCGATTGCTATGGCTGCCACCGACCTGTCTGTCTGCGCGGTAGTCGTCACCTATCGCGCGCGCCCGGAACCGGTGCGCGAGCTGGTCCGGTCTGTCGCCGTCCAAGTGGCTCATGTGGTCGTCGTCGCCAACGAGAGCCTCACCGATCGCAACGCGGGTGCTCCCGCCGAACCAGGCGAGTCCAGCCTTGATCGGCTGGCGACCGTGCTGCGGCAGCCGGTCAACATCGGCCTGGCTGCCGCCCAGAATCTCGGCATCGAATGGGCTCGAGCGCAGGGTTGCAGCCACGTGCTGCTGCTCGATCAGGACAGCACCCCGGCACCGGACATGGTTGCCCGGCTGCTGGACGGGCTGCGCGAGCTGAGCGCGCGGCCGGGTGCGGTGGGTGCCGGGCCGGTCGGTGCGGTCGGGCCGCGGTTCCGCGACGAGCGCGAGGACCGGGACGCGCCGTTCGTCCGCGTCGGATTTCCGATGAGCAAGAAGATCTGGTGCACCGATGGCTGCCGGTCGGTCGACTGCGACTTCCTGATCGCATCCGGCGCGCTGATCCCGCTGGCGGTGCTGGCCTCCGTCGGCCCGATGCACGACGGGCTGTTCATCGACAACGTGGATCTGGAGTGGAGTTTCCGGGCCCGGTCGCGGGGTTACTCGCTACACGGCATCTGCGCGGCCACGATGGCCCACCAGCTGGGCGAGTCCCGTCAGCGTGCGCTGTTCGGACGGCTCGAGATCACCACGCATCCGCCGGTTCGGCTGTACTTCATCATGCGCAACCGGCTGGCTCTGTACCGGTTGCCGCACACGCCGCGGGTCTGGATCGCCCAGGACGTGCCCCGGGTACTCGCGAAGTTTCTGATCTTCGCGCTGCTGGTGGGGCCCCGTGGCACCAACGTGCGGTACATGCTGCGGGGGGTGCTCGACGGCATCCGCGGGCGGCTCGGTCCCAGCCCGTCCTGGATGACGCGATGAGCGTGGTTGTCGTCGTGGTGACCTACGACTCAGCCGACTCGCTGCCGGCGTTCCTGGACTCGCTCGAGGCGGCCAGCTGCGAGCAGGTGGACGTCGTGATCGCGGACAACGGTTCCAGTGACGGGTCGGCTGAGCTGGCCGCGACCCGACCCGGGGTCCGGTTGCTGCCTACCGGTGGCAACCTCGGCTACGGCCGGGCGGCCAATGCGGGTGTAGAGAGCTCCACTGGCGAGTGGGTCGTGATCGCCAACCCGGACATCGTCTGGCAGCCCGGCTCGATCGACGAGTTGCTCGCGGCCGGGCGGCGGTGGCCGCGGGCCGGCTCGCTCGGGCCGCTGATCAGGACCGGCGCGGGTGAGGTGTACCCGTCGGCGCGGGCCCTGCCGTCTCTTCGACACGGCATCGGCCACGCGCTGCTGGGCTGGTGGTGGCCGGGAAACCCGTGGACGGCGGCCTACCGGGCCGAGCGGGACGCGCCCCGTGAGCGGGAGGCAGGCTGGCTGTCCGGGTCCTGCCTGCTGCTGCGCCGGCGCGCGTTCGAGCAGGTGAGCGGGTTCGACCCGTCCTACTTCATGTATTTCGAGGACGTCGACCTCGGCCAGCGGCTGGGGCTGCGCGGCTGGCAGAACGTCTACGTGCCTTCGGCGCAGGTGATCCACACCGGTGGGCACGCCACTAGCCGTCACAAATCGAGGATGGCCGCAGAGCACCATCGCAGCGCCTGGCAATATCTGTCCAGGCAGTACGCGGGATGGCGCTGGTTGCCGGTCCGTGCGGTCATCAAGGTCGGTTTGGTTGCGCGGGAACTTCTCTCGCGTCGGGTCAGCGGAGTGTCGTCGGCGGCAGCCCTGCGCCGCCCGTCGGAAGGAAACGAGCAGTGACAACTTGGGCTGGCACCGCGGCAGGCGGACGTGGCGACCGGGTGGACGCGGTTGTGTTGGTCGGTGGGATGGGGACGAGGCTGCGACCACTCACCCTGTCCGCGCCGAAACCGATGCTGCCGACGGCGGGGGTGCCACTGCTGACGCACCTGCTGTCGCGGCTCAAGGAGGCCGGGATCACGCACGTGGTGCTCGGCACCAGCTACCGGGCCGAGGTCTTCGCCGAGTACTTCGGCGACGGCGCCGACCTCGGCCTCGAGCTCGAATACGTGGTGGAGACCGAGCCCCTCGGCACCGGTGGCGCCATCCGTAACGTGGCCGACCGGCTACGGGGCGATACGACGCTGGTCTTCAACGGTGATGTGATCGCCGGCGTCGACCTGAACGAGCTGCTCGACTGCCACGACAAGGCCGAGGCCGACGTGAGCCTCTACCTGACCCGGGTCGCTGATCCACGGGCGTTCGGCTGCGTGCCGACCGACGAGTCCGGCCAGGTGCTGGCCTTCCTGGAGAAGGATCCGTACCCGCGATCCGACCAGATAAACGCCGGAGCCTACGTATTCCGGCGAGAGGTGCTCGAGTCGATCCCGACCGGTCGGCCGGTGTCGGTCGAGCGGGAGACCTTCCCCGGGCTGCTTGCCGGCGGTGGCCGGTTGATCGGCTACATCTCCGACGCCTACTGGCGCGATCTGGGCACGCCGTCGGACTTCGTCGAGGGCTCGGCCGACCTGGTCCGCGGCCTGGCCCCTACCTGCGCGCTGCCAGGCCCGGCCGGTGAGGCGCTGCTGCTGGCTGGGGCCGAGATCGCCGCGGACGCGGTCGTTACCGGCGGTTCCACTGTCGGCGCCGGTTGTGTCGTCGAATCCGGAGCGGTGGTGGACGGCGCCGTGCTCTTCGACGGGGCCCGGATCGGGGCCGGCGCCCAGGTTCGGCGCAGTGTCGTCGGGTTCGACGCGAGGGTCGGGCCGGGTGCGGTGCTGGCTGACGCGATCGTCGGCGACCGGGCCGTGCTCGGCGCGCGGATCGAACTGCTGCACGGCGCGCGGGTCTGGCCCGACGCCGAACTGGCCGACGGCTCGGTGCGCTTCTCCGCGGATGCCTGACCGTGGCTTGACGTGGCGTCCGGGCCGGGCGGTCGATCTACGTGCGACGCTGGGCCCGCTCCGACGCGGTGCCGGCGACCCGAGCGTCCGCTTCGACACCGACGGGGCGGTGTATTGGGCAACCGGTACCCCTGACGGCGCGGGCACCTTGGCGTTGAGGGTGCTCGGCGCGGAGGTCGAAGCGCAGGCGTGGGGCGATGGCGCCGAGTGGCTGCTCGAACAGGTGCCCACCCTGGTCGGCGCCCGTGATGACTGGAGTGCGCTGGACCTGTCGGCGTATCCGGGCCTGGCCGAGGTGTGGCGGCGACACCCGGGGCTGCGGCTGCCGCGCACGGATCGGGTGCTGGAGGCGCTCGTCCCGGCGATCCTGGAGCAGCGGGTGACTACCCGGCAGGCGAGGCAATCCTGGCGGGAGCTGCTGCTGCGCTTCGGCACCCCGGCACCGGGTCCCGTCGCCGGGCTGCGGGTGCCGCCGGACGCGGGGGCGCTGCTGGCCGTGCCGAGCTGGGACTGGCACCGGATGGGCGTCGAACTCGCCCGCCAGCGTCCGATCCGGGCGGCCGCCACGGTGGCCCGCCGGATGGAGGAATGCACCAGGATGGACGCACCGGCTGCGATGGCCAGGCTGCGCGTGCTGCCCGGGGTCGGGGCTTGGACGGCGGCGGAAACGGTGCAGCGCGCACTGGGCGCTCCGGACGCGGTCAGCTTCGGCGACTTCCACCTGCACGATGTCGTCGTCCACGCGCTCACCGGCCGTCCCCGCGGCGACGATGCGGAGATGCTGGCGCTGCTCCGTCCGTGGGCCGGGCAGCGGCAGCGGGTGGTCCGCCTGGTCGAACTCTCCGGCGTCCGCAAGCCGAGGTTCGGCCCTCGCTACAGCCCGCCGGACCTGCGCGCGATGTAGGCCGACCCGTTACCCGTGCGGACCCGTGCCGGACTCGTGCTTACCCGCCGAGCTGGCGCGTTCGGCCGCCGAAATTTGCCCTACTGGGCGGGTAAGTGGTGATCAGATCGCGGCCAGGACGGCGTCCGACAGCGCTGGCCAGGCCTGCGCGGCCCACGCGCCGAAGGGTTCGTCGGCGAGTGCGACCAGGCCCACCCGGGCAACCGGATCGACCCAGAACATGGTGCCGCGCTGGCCGAAATGGCCATAGGTCGCAGCTGAGTTCAGCGCCCCCGTCCAGTGGGGGCGCTTGCTCGCCTTGATCTCGAACCCGAGGCCCCAGTCGTTCGGATCCTGGGCGCCGAAACCGGGCAGCACCCCGCGTAGCCCCGGGTAGGCGACGGTCGTGGCCTGCGCCAGAGTCGTCGGATGCAGCAGCCGTGGCCCGTTCAGCAGTTCGTCGAGCAGCCGAGCCAGATCGGACACGCAGGAGCGGCCGTCCTTGGCCGGTGAACCCTGGATCGACGTCGAGGTCAGCCCCAGCGGCTGTCCGATCGCCTGGTCGAAGTAGCGGGCCAGCGGCATCTCGACCGCAGCCTCGACCAGCTCACCGGCCAGCTCGATGCCGACATTGGAGTACACCCGGCGTACGGCCGGGGCGAACGAGCGCAACCGCCGTTCGGGCGCAAGCCCGGAGGCGTGCGCCAGCAGGTGGCTCAGGGTGGCACCGGGAATCAACGAGGGATCGGCCGGCTCGCTCAGCTCGAGCGCGCCCTCCTCGACCGCGATCAGGGTGGCCAGCGCGGCGAGCGGCTTGGTGACCGAGGCCAGCGCGAAGACGTGCTCGACCGGACCGTGCGTGGCGAGCACGCCGCCGCCGGTGACCACCGCCGCCGCGGCCGTGGTCACCGGCCAGGTGTCGAGTGCGCCGAGCGCGTCGAGGACGGTGCCGGTCACTGCGCGAGCCGGATGCGTGCTGTTTCGATCAGACGGGGGAGTTCGGGCGAGACACCGTTGGGCAGGCCGTCCCAGCTGAACCACTGCAGATCGAGCGATTCCTCGCTGCGGACCGGTGTCGATCCCTCCGGCGCGAGGGCAAGGAAGCGCACGTCGAAGTGACGGGTCGGCAGGCCGAGCGAGCAGGTGATCGGGTGGATGTCCAGGCCGAGCGGGATCGGATCGAAGGACAGCGAGCCGATGCCCGTCTCCTCACGTGCCTCACGGGCGGCGGCGTCCAGCAGCGAACGGTCGCCCGTCTCGCAGTGACCGCCGACCTGTACCCACATCCCGGCGCGCGGGTGCAGAGTCAGCAGCACCGAGCGCCGTGCCGGGTCCAGAACGAGGGCGCTGGCCGTCAGGTGCCCGGGCGCGCAGGCGCGCCACATCGCATCCGGCCGCGCGGCAAGGAAGCCGAGGAAGCCCTGCCGCAGCGCGGCGTCGGTGTCGTTCAGCGAGGTCAGCTCCGTGATTACCCGGACGGCGTCGTCGTGCAGCGGCGGAGCCTGCTCGGTCTGCAGGCCGGCATCCCGGCGCCCCTGCTCGATCGCCTCCGCGGTACCGAGCCGGAACAGATCCTCATCCGGGCTCCGGATGAGCCGGCTGGTGCCGAGCCCGTCATCGGTGAGCTTGCCTTCGACGGCCAGCCCGCGGACCACGGCTACCGGAATGCCGGCCAGCTTGCCCTTGACCAGGTCTCCCGCCGCTGCCAGTTCGTCTACCACGGCGACCTCGGTGGCCGACAGCTCGTTGCCGTGTCCGTCGACGGCGCCGCGCGCGTCGAAGATCGCGCTGAGGCCGGCGATCCCGATCGCCACGTCGGTGATGCCGGCCCGCCAGGGCCGTCCCATCGAGTCGCTGATCACCACCCCGACCGTGACGCCGTGCTGCTCGTACAGCGTGTCGCGCAGCGCCGCCGCCGACCCGTCCGGATCTATCGGCAGCAGGGCGAGTTCGTTGCGTGCGACGTTGGAGGCATCGACGCCGGCCGCGGCCATCACCAGGCCGTGCCTGGTCTGCACGATCCGCAGTGGTCCGCGCCGCGCGACCACCCGTACCGTCTCGGCGTCGATCGCGGCCTGACGGGCGGTCTCGCGGTCGTCCGGGTCGGCGCTGTCGAGCAGGAGCAGCCTGCCCTCGATCTTGGAGATCGCCTTGGAGGTCACCACCAGCACGTCGCCGTCGCGCAGCTCCACGCTGGCTGCGATCATCGCCGCCAGGTCGTCGCCGGGGTGCAGCTCGCCGATGCCGGGCACCGGCAGGATCTCGATCCGCTCGGCGGAGTGGTCCAGGTCAGACACCGGCTAGCTCCTGAGCGGCCCGGACCATGTCGGCCGTCGCCTGATCGTTGGTCATGTACAGCGGCACGGCACGCACCTGGGCGCCTGGTACCGCCGCCGAATCGGTCTCGTGGATCAGCCAGCCGTCGAGCACCCCGCCTGCCGCCCGACCGCCGTAGTGCCGGCCGACGCCCTCGGCGCTGACCTCGACGCCGAGCGCGGGCAGGCAAGAGTCGGCCATACCGCGGACCGGCGCGCCGCCGATGATCGGCGACAGGCCGACGACCGGGGCGGTGGTGGCTCGCAGCGCGTCCCTGATGCCGGGTACGCCGAGGATCGTGCCGAGCGGCACGACCGGGTTGCTGGGGGCGATCAGCACGAGGTCGGCGGTGCTGATCGCATCGAGGACGCCGGGTGCCGGCAGGGCATCGTCCACCCCGACCTGGACGAAGGACTCGGCCGGCATCGACGCCCGGTACCTGATCCACCATTCCTGGAAGTGGATGGCGCGGCGGGCGCCGTCGGCGCTGACCACGACGTGCGTCTCGCAGCGCTGATCGGTCATCGGCAGCAGCCGGACGCCGGGCTGCCAGCGGGCGCAGAGGGCCGCGGTGACGTCGGAGAGGGGGTATCCGGCGTCGAGCATCTGGGTGCGGACGAGGTGGGTGGCGATGTCCAGGTCGCCGAGTCCGAACCAGGTGGGCTCGGCGCCGTAGCCGGCCAGCTCGTCCTTGATCCGCCAGGATTCGTCGGCCCGGCCCCAGCCGCGGTCGGTGTCGATGCCGCCGCCGAGGGTGTACATCACGCTGTCGAGGTCTGGGCAGATGCGCAGCCCGTGCAGGGTGATGTCGTCGCCGGTGTTCACCACCGCGGTGATCGGGTCGTCCGGATGGGCGCGGAGGACGCCGCGGAGGAAGCGGGCGCCACCGATTCCGCCGGCGAGCACGGTGATCTGCACCGATCGAATCTACGTGACTGGCCGACCCACCCCGCCTTCGCTATATCTCTGACGCGAATTCGGGCCGAAAACGGTGCACAGATGTAGCGAAGGCGTGGCCTCAGATCCAGGAGGTGAACCACATGTGGGCCTGCCACTCGCTGAAGGTCATCAGCCCGCCGGTGTACAGCGGCCACATCCAGACGAAGTCTGCGATGACGACGCCGAGATAGACGCTGATCGCGGCGAGTCCCCAGAGGCGGCGCCGCTCAGCCGGGCTGCGCAAAGGCCGCGTCACCAGGGCGTGCTGCGGCAGATCCTCGTCCCGACCACGCACGTCCACACCGTGCACGTCCTCCCCGCGCTCATCCGCACCGACCTCGTCCGCACCGAGCTCGACGGCCCGCTGCGACGTCCGGGTGAGCCCCGGGCCGAGCATCGTGCCCAGCGCGAGGGTGAGCCCGAGAATGAGAAATGGCACCAGGGGCGTCATGTAGAAGAAGAACATCGTCCGCTTGGGATCCTGGAACCAGACCAGCCAACCAGCCGCCATGGCGACCCAGACGACGGCCGCCCGCCAGTCGCGGGTGGTGAACCAGTGCCAGGCCAGCCAGATCAGCGCGGGCAGGAAGGCCCACCACATCAGCGGTGTGCCGATATCGAGGATCTCCCGGGCGCAACTGCTCGCGCCGCAGCCCTGCGGGTTGGACGGATAGTAAAAAGTGATCGGACGGCCAAGGACGAGCCAGCTCCAAGGATTCGATCTGTAGGGGTGGAAGCTGTTGAGGCTCTCGTCGAACCGGTAGACGTTCAACGAGTAACTGCCCAGCGAACGGATGCCGCCGGGCAGGAAGTCCCAGTTGATCGGGATCTTCAGCGGACCGAGCCGGACGGTGGCGCTCCCGGAGTGCCCGTCGGCGTAGTGGCGGCTCCAGGAGTACTCCCCGGCGAACCAGCCGAGCCAGCAGAGCAGGTACGTCGCGGTCGGCACGATGACCAGGGACCCGATAGCGCCGGGCCACGAGCGCCGCGCCGCGCCGAGCCACGATTGGCGCACGCCCGCCGACTTCAGCGCGCCACGATCCCAGACCAGCGACATCAGCACGAAGAGGATCAGGAAGGACAGCGCCGTCCACTTGACCCCGCAGGCCAGCCCGAGCAGCGCGCCGCCGGCCAGCCGCCACGGTCGTGGACCGAGGGTCGGCACCCCGTCGGTGAGGTCGACCCCGGCCGTGACGAGGCGGGCCAGCCGACCTCGTAGCTGGTCTCGGTCGATGACGAGTGCGCCGAAGCCGGCCAGCACGAAGGTCTGCAGGAAGATGTCGAGCAGCGCGACCCGGGACTGGACCACCGACAGCCCGTCCAGCGCCAGCAGCAGGCCGGCGATGCCGCCGAACAGGTTCGACCGGAACATTCGCCGGGCGATCCGGGTGATCAGCAGCACGCTGATGATGCCGGCCAGCGCCGGGGCGATCCGCCAGTCGAGGGTGTTGGTATCGGCGCTGCGCGGATCCCACAGCTGCGAGTTCAGCGCGATCAGCCACTTGCCCAGTGGCGGGTGGACGATGAACATGTAGCCGCGGTTGTCCTCGTACCCGTAGCGCAGCAGTTCCTGGGCCTCGGTGGTGTAGTAGATCTCGTCGAATTGCTTGCCCGGCGGCCAACCGACGGCCCAGAGGCGGGTGACGGCGGCGACGGCAACCGTCAGCGCGGCGAGCGCCCAGCCGACGAAAGGCCGAGGGTCGTGCCACGGCGCCAGCGCCTCAGGTACGGGCCGGGTCGGTGGTGGCGCCGCCACCGGCGCGGGAGGGTTGTCGACGGACTCGGGTGCCTCCAGTGTCGCCGTCACGGACCGATCGTAGGGTCTGGGCATGGTTGAAGGCACGCCACGGCGCGACGGGATCGGCTGTGCAGTGGGCAGGGTGATCCTCGCCGCGACCCCACTGGGCAATCCTGGCGATGCTTCCGCCCGGCTCGTCGAGGCGCTGCGCAGCACGCCGGTGGTCGCGGCGGAGGACACTCGCAGGCTGCGCCGACTGTGCGCGGATCTGGGCGTGGACCCGCCCGGCCGGGTGGTGTCGTTCTTCGAGGCGAACGAGGCCGCCCGGCTTCCCTTGCTGCTCGAGGCGCTGCGGGCCGGTGACGACGTGCTGGTGGTGACCGATGCCGGCATGCCGGCCGTCTCAGATCCGGGCTTCCGCCTGGTAGAGGCCGCCGTGGCCGAGGGAATCGAGGTGACCGCGCTGCCCGGACCGTCCGCGGTGCTCACCGCGCTGGCTGTGTCCGGGCTGCCCGTCGACCGCTTCTGCTTCGAGGGTTTCCTGCCGCGCAAGGCGGCGCAGCGCAGGCGCGCGCTGACGGCGCTGGCGGCGGAGCCACGCACGATGGTGTTCTTCGAGGCGCCGCACCGGATCGCCGATTCCCTCGCCGACCTGGCCGAGATCTTTGGTGGGCAGCGACCGGCGGCGCTCTGCCGGGAACTGACCAAGACCTATGAGGAGGTGAAGCGCTCGTCGCTGGCCGGCCTGGCCAGCTGGGCGCTCGCGCAGGTCCGCGGCGAGATCACCCTGGTGGTGGCTGGAGCGCCCGCGCCCAGCGGCATCGTGGAGCCGGCCGAACTTGCGGCGCTGGTCGGGCGCGGCGAGGCGGCAGGTCAGTCCCGCAAGGACGCCATCGCGGCGGTCGCCCAGGCCGCAGGGGTGCCGAAGCGGGACGTGTTCGACGCGGTCGTCGCGGCCAAAAGCCCGAGCTAGCGCGAGCCGGCGCGCGCCGCCGCGCAGGCGGGATTGGGCTCCCTCACTACTCTTGCGACGTGAGCAGAAAAAACATCCTGACGGCTGTTGCCTGGCCGTATGCCAACGGCCCCCGCCACATCGGACACGTTGCCGGGTTCGGCGTGCCGTCCGACGTTTTCAGCCGCTACCAGCGGATGGCCGGCAACGACGTGCTGATGGTCAGTGGTACCGACGAGCACGGCACGCCGATTCAGGTTCAGGCCGACCGCGAGGGGGTCAGCGCGCGCGAGCTCGCCGACCGCTACAACCTGGTGATCGCGCAGGATCTGCAGAAACTCGGGCTCTCCTACGACCTGTTCACCCGCACGACCACGCGCAACCACTACGACGTGACGCAGCAACTTTTCCTGGGCCTGCTCAAGAACGGCTACATCTTCCCGCGCACCCAGCTCGGCGCGATCAGCCCGTCGACCGGGCGGACCCTGCCAGACCGCTATATCGAGGGGACGTGCCCGATCTGCGGCTACCCCGACGCCCGGGGCGATCAGTGTGACAGCTGCGGCAACCAGCTCGATCCGATCGATCTGATCAACCCCCGCTCGAAGATCAACGGCGAGACACCGAAGTTCGTCGAGACGGAGCAGTACTTCCTGGATCTGCCCGCCTTCACCGACACGCTCGCCGACTGGCTCGCCAGCCGGACGAACTGGCGGCCGAACGTGCTCAAGTTCTCGCTGAACCTGCTCGACGACCTCAAGCCGCGTGCGATCACCCGTGACCTGGAATGGGGCGTGCCGGTTCCGCTGGACGCCTGGCGGGACCGGCCGGACAAGAAGATCTACGTCTGGTTCGACGCGGTGATCGGGTACCTGTCTGCCTCGATCGAGTGGGCGCGGCGTACCGGCGACCCGGAGGCGTGGCGGGCCTTCTGGCAGCCCGGCGCCGACGGCAGCATGCCGCAGGCCTACTACTTCATGGGCAAGGACAACATCGTCTTCCACTCCGAGATCTGGCCGG
>Ga0210394_10007362_pt1 | contig 11622 bp, 10 predicted proteins | sample IncBWC12MmetaG_FD_160121 | JGI IMG/M metagenome (GOLD analysis project Ga0210394, IMG submission 160121) | Forest soil microbial communities from Barre Woods Harvard Forest LTER site, Petersham, Massachusetts, United States - Inc-BW-C-12-M | ecosystem: Environmental > Terrestrial > Soil >... | reverse complement strand
ATGCAACACCGGAAGCGCGGGAGCTGTTGCGGGAGATCGATCAGATTTCAGGACATGCCACGCTAACCGGTCAGCATAACTTTCCCAACCATGTATCGAGGTGGTCGGATCGTGTCTACGATCTGACGGGCAAATTCCCGGCGATCTTCGGGCAGGATTTCGGGTTTTCCGGGGGAGAGGACAAGGACTCCGTCGAAGGTCGACCATCGATGTTGGAGGAGGCAATCCGGCAATATCGCAACGGAGCGGTCATCGCGCTGACGTGGCATGCGGTGCGGCCGACAGACGACGAGCCTGTGACTTTTCGAGACAGTGTTCAGGGCCACCTGACCGACTATGAATGGAACGAGTTGCTAACGCCGGGGACCGACATCAACAACCGATGGATTGAGCAGGTGGATGTGATTGCGGGTTACCTGCAGCAGTTGCAGGCGGCCGGCGTTCCGGTGCTCTTTCGGCCGTTCCACGAGATGAACGGGAACTGGTTCTGGTGGGGCGGAAGACCGGGCGAGCACGGATCAGCGGCACTGTACCGACAGCTCTACGACCGTTTCGTGAATGCGCATCACTTGAACAATCTTCTCTGGGTGTGGAATCTGAACAGCCCGGGCGGCAACGCAGGGCCGATCGATGCATATTATCCAGGCGCAAAGTACGCGGACGTCGTCACCATGGACATTTACGGCAAGTTTGAGCAGAGCTACTACGCCAGCATGCTTGCGCTGGCCGAGGACAAGCCGATTGCGCTGGCCGAGGTGGGCGCGATGCCATCGCTCGATGTGCTGGCGCAGCAACCGCGCTGGGCGTACTTCATGATGTGGAGCGGCATGGGCGAAGCGGTCAATTCTCCAGAGCAGCTTCAGGCGATATTCCACGCATCGAACGTTCTCAATCGAGGGGATGCGCCATTCCTGGCGAAGACTGTACTAGCTGCGGGAAATGCAGAGCCGGCGACGCCCGACGCGTCAGTGGAGTCGAAGACGCTATTGCAGACTTTGGGCACGGCCGCACCTGCACACGTTCTCAGTGGACTGCAACTTGGTGCAACGAGTTCTGCATCGGCCATTGACTCCGTGTTTCGTTCGACTGGTAAGCATCCCGCAATCGTGAATGAGGATCTCGACACGCGAGCCGGTGCCGCTCCGTCCGCGACAGTGGTTGTTGGTGATGCGATGAAACGGGGCACACAGAATACGATCGTGAGCCTGCGCTGGTTTGCGCCGAACCCAGCGGATGTTGACATCGCGGGCCAGGACACACGCAATCGCATACTGACCGATTACGAGTGGAAGGAGCTGCTGACGCCAGGTTCTCATCTAAACCGACGCTGGTGCGAACAGGTAGACGCGGTTACGGAAGCGCTGAAGCCGCTTGCGGCGAAGCGCGTTGCTGTTTTGTGGGCGCCGTATCCTGAGCCGAACGGAAAGAAATACTGGTGGAGCAATCGGCCCGGCATTCATGGGAGCGCCGCACTCTATCGCATGCTCTTCGACCGGCTCGTACATCATCACCAACTGACGAATCTTGTGTGGGTGTGGGAAGCGGCTCCGCCGGGCTTCGGGCCGAATGCGGCGGCAGGCGGGTACAGCCAGTTCTTTCCGGGACTGCTTTATGTGGATGCGCTGGAACTCGACGTCACAGGCGCGGAATCGCGATTCCACACCGATGTCTACCTGCGCTCGGTGGGCGTCGGGAAACCAATCGGATTGTTTATCGACGGCAAGGTTCCTGATCCAGCTTTCTTCGCGAATGAGACGGGATGGGGGTGGTTCGTGCTCGGTTCCCAAGCTGGTGAGCAGGGAAGTGCGGGTGCAGGTTCGACAGATCTGAACGCGCAGGCGGTTACGGCTTTGTATGCCGACCCGCGCGTCGTTTCTCATTGACCGGGTCTCATTGACGAGGATCGAAGCAAGTGCAGCGTCCGGCCGGTTCGCTACCTTTCGGCGGCGAGATTGCGAAGTCGAGCACTTACGTTCCAGAACGCGCGTCCATCGTGGTAGGCGGCTTTCCAAATTGAGCCTTTTTCCTCGGTGACGGGCGTGCCATCGGCCCGGGTCAGGTTGTAGTCGCCGTGATACTGTCCATCGATTGTGTGATTCTGAATGAAGGCCCATTGTTCGAGGAATCGCTGGAAGTACACGCCGTCCTGTTTGCCGTAGCGCTCGTGCATCATCAGCAGGGCGTTCAGGCCTTCCACCTGCACCCACCATTCCTTCATCGTGTCTTCGGGTTTGCCGAAGGTGGTGCCTTCGCGGAAGAAGCCACCATTCTGCTGGTCCCACCCATAAGCGAGCGCGTGGTCGACGAGCATCCGTGCCATCCGTTCGGTCTTTTCGCTGGCTTTCTGGTGAAGAGCTTCGTCGGTTTCCAGCATGAGGTAAGCGGTCTCAACGTCGTGTCCGTAGGAATCGTGGTCGGGGATGGGTTGCCACGCGTTGGTGAAGTAGAGGTTCATCACACCGGGCTCAACGCAGATCTTGTCGCGGACGATGGCGAGCAACTCCTCGAGGCGCGAACGCAGAGTTGGATCGGGCCAAACTTCGTAGAGCTGGGTGAATGCCTCGAGCAGATGAATATGAGTGTTCATCGACTTGTAGTTGATGGGACCGATGGGGTTCGTCGCCACAGTGCCGTCGGGGACTTTCGGTACGATGGGCGTTCCATCGCGCGCGAGCCATTCAAAATAACCGCCGTTTGCAAGATCATGCGCGTGCTTATCGGCCCATAAGAATCCGTTTCTTGCAATTTCGAGTGCTTTGGGGTCCTTCGTCGCCTGGTACGCATTGGCTGCTCCGTAGATGCAGAAGCCGATGCCGTAGAGCCCCTTTTCGTAGCCAAAGGTGGGAGTAATTTTGCCCTCGTCGTCCAGCCCCCAGAAGAAGCCGCCGTATTGTTTGTCCCATATGACGTTGGCCAGGAAATCGACGCCATGGTGGACGATCGGGATGAATTGGTCTTTGAGTGCAGGCTCGCGCAGCACGACCTGCGCTGCGACCCACGTCATCCGTCCCTGAAAGACGGAGAATTTGCCGTCACTCGGCAGTTCCCGCCAGTCGCGTGCAAAGTGCGAATGAAAGCCGCCGTGCTTGTGATCTACCGAGCGGGGAAACCAGACTTGGAGCACGTCGGTGTGGAGTGTATTGTCCACTTCGGCGGCCAGCTTGAGATAGGATTCGCGTGTCGGCTGCGTTCCGGACTGGACGGACTGTGCGGACGATGGCGAGGCAGCGCACAAATACGCAAGGCACATCAGCAGCGAAGCGAGGTGTTTCATTCGACGGAGTCAACTCCTCGCGCGAATGCTACCACAGGGAATCCGCAGGCCTGAGACGAGTGAAATGTCCGCCCACTCCTCGGATGCAGGTCTGAGGGCAATGGAAGGGAAACATCCGGTTGCATCTTGCGCATTACCAATGAGCATCTTTTTGGGAACTATAGTGTGCACGTCTCGCAACCCGCAATTCTGCTAATCTAAACGCATACTTTGCACTGCGGTCGGCAGCTTCCCTGGAAAAGAGGAACATGGGCACCCAGAAGCTGTGCGCCTGCGATCGGACTCGTCAGAATCTGATTAGCGTCGATATTGATCTCGTCGATACTGTTAAGCAGCCCTTCGCAACGATTGTGAAAGACCTCTCCGAGGTCACGCACGACGGACTCTGGTTGAACCCATTTCGAGGGATTCCCCATCGGCCGCGTTTTTCGCGATTTGATGTGATTTATCTCGACGAGAACTGCCGAGTCTTAGAGTATGTCGAGAATTTTGCGGAAGTAGAGTTTGTACCGATTCGCAGGAAAGCTGCGAGTGCGTTGATCCTCCCCGCAAATTCTCTCATTTCGTGTCACATTCAAAAAAGGGATCAGCTTCGGATTTGCGAAGGGAGCAAAGCTCTCGCTGGGCTCGATGACTCGCCAATGCCGGCCGAGGAGGAGGGTTCGCTTCAATGTTTGAGGAAGAATCCGCTTTTCACATCGCAGGCGGCGAAGCGCGCGCATGAACAACAAATCATGGAAGCGGAAACGGCTCTGCGTGCCGGAGATGAGCGAAAGCCTTCGATGATCGTCCGGTTTCTGCGCTGGGTATTTCCCGATGCGGGCGATCGCCGTCGGGGCGAACGAATGCCTGTTCCGGAACTCATTGCCTACTACTGGACGGGTGGAGCTCCGCAGGCGTACCAGATTGGTAACGTGAGCCAAAGCGGGTTGTATATGCTCACTGAGGAGCGTTGGCTGCCGGGTACGCGTATTGTGATGACTTTACAGCGGGAGGAGGGCGGCGAGGCGAAGTCTGAAGACATCCACCGAGTGGAATCAGAGGTTATTCGCTGGGGTGTGGACGGTGTGGGATGCGCATTTGTCGAGTCGGGATTCGTAGACCTGAATAGCGGCGAAGTTGTAGAGAATCAAAAGTTCGACGGCGAGGCTTTTGCACAGTTTCTGTGCCGCGTGCAGAGTCCTGCTTCAGGCGCGGGGCAATCCTGCGCCCAGTAGTGACATCGGAGGGAACTCGAGGCGCATGTCTCAAGGTGCGCCGTGCGCCTCGACTATTCAGAATCTTCGGAATCGAAACCATTCAATACGCTCGGTATCGATCCAAGCCTCGGGTTTGAGGGTTCTCTTGACTACCGAGAGTCTTCCAGACTCGTCGGCCTCCAGAGTTGCTAAGCCAAGTTCAACGGCTTCAGCATAGGCGTAGCTTACTTCTCTATATTCTTTCCGCCATTTGTAGAATGAATCAACCGCACGAACCTCCATCTCGAAGCCAACTTCACACGGTCTGATTTTGGGAACCACTTTCATCCGGGGCATAGCACAAGCTTACATTTTCCTGTCCAGTGTGCCCCGTCATCGCACCTCTAGCCCATGGATGCGCCGGCTCGGAAATCGCAACTGGTTTGGAGCGGCGATTCTGAGGTTGGGTACTTTAGCACTACGCAAAATTTTCACTGTGCCGGCGTTTCTTATACCGTTCAAGCAGCCAAGATTCGCAACGGTGCTTTCGCTCTTCGCGTTCAAGAACAGATTCTGATACCTCAGTTGCAATGGTGGCGAAGCAATCCCGGCAGATGGAATCTATTGTCCCGTCCTCATTTAATCGATGTACGAACTGTACTGTATGGGTTTGAGTCATGGTCTTTCATCCTTTCCAAGACGTCAACCAAGGCCGAAAGCATGTTCTCCACCCCCTCGGGGGGCCCTATGATCTCGGTAACCAGTTACTTCGTTGCAATTTCCATTCCATCCTCAGAGACTCAAGCTCTTAATTTCTGTGAGTAGTCGTACTCACCCATACACTTCCTCCGGATTTCCTCTTGCATCCGCCTGGATTTAGCGAGATTTATGGCGGAGAATCTTGTGGAATCTGTAACTTACAGAGAACACAATCCCACTGTCCCCATACAAGCTTGCTACTGCTCCCAATTTGCTGGGACGGCCGCCCGCACTAATGTCGAAGAGAGATTGCATACAGATACCAGGCTGCGTGCGGCAGCCACTCCTCGGTCCATCGCCAGTCTTCATCTTTGCCTGTGACTGCAAAGCCTTGATTGAAGGCAATGCCATCTTCGCTCTGCAAGCCTGCTGTAATGCCGTTGACAATTGCGCCGGGAGCATTTGTGTACTTATAGGAGCGGAAGAACATGTAGGCTGCATCGCCGTGACCGCTGCCGATCAGCATGCTGACATCAAACGGATTGCGGCCGAGAATCCAATGCAACTGGTTCCACGCATAAGGTCTCAACTGTGATTGGAGTTCCGGATTATCGGCGAAAAGCGGTATGGCCATCCTGGCTGCAGCAGCGAGCGAAGCAAGTCGTGCGTTCTCTCCCTGCCACCAAGGCGCAGCTTCTGTGTCGTGCGGAAAGAAAAAGGCTGTTCGTACCTTCCCATCTCCCATCGTGACGAGTTGGCGCGCATATCCGAAAGGATTGTTAACTTCGGCGGTTACGCTCAATTCAAAACGCAGCGAACGCTCGACTGCATTGCGCACCTTGCGTCGTTGGTCGGGATCGGCAATTTTGGCATACTCCAGAAGACTAATAACAGGAAGGCCCGCATCCGATGGTGGAAGAACGGGCGCGTTCCGCCGTCAGCTCTCCAGTAGTTCTTCCACGATCCCGATTCTGTGAGGCGATTCATCAACTGATTGGCACGGCGATCGGCCGCGGCACGATACGTTTCCTTGCGCGTTGCGCTGTAGAGTTCCGTTGCCGCCATCAGGGCGCAATAGTCGTCGAGGATGTTTTCAACCCCATCATTCAGAAGCTCGCGGTTATGTTTATCCAAGAACTGAAATGCATCTTCGGCCGCTTTCAAATATTCGATTCGAGAATAATCGCCGTCGATAGGCATTGTGCTCGCCAGTGCCAGTGCGGCGATAGACAATCCTCCGCCAGCTCGAAAGCTTGCTTCGTATGCGTGCGGCCCTACGGCTGTCTCTATGCTCTCAGTGGATTCCCCGGTGTTGGTCTTGATCCGGGTGCGCCAGTTCGGGTTGCCGATCGCACGATCTTTGGCAAGCTTTTCTTTACCGGGTGCGGATACCGTCTCAAAGAAGGAACCGTTTGGGCGCTTGATTCGAACTAGAAAGTCAGCACCATAGAGGCCTTCGTCAAGCATGCGGCGCTCATATTCGCTGAAGTTGTCATCGTGCCGCTCGGCGAGGACTTGGTAGCTTGTTAGAAGACTCCACACCACCAATGGTGTCTGCTGCGGGTTGAAGTAAGAGGTCGGATTCTGATGGGAGAGATGGATGCCGTAGTCGCCCGTGGCATCGTACCAACCGCCATGCACATCAACAAACGTGCCATTGCTGCCGGGAATCTCTAGATGGCGATCGGCTTTGTCCATGAGCCCGCTCGCCCGCTGGCCCTTGAAGTAGTAGACGATGTTTGACAGCGTGTTGCGCTCGAGAATGTTGTCGTCAATCGCGAATGGACAGGAGCTTGCGTCTCCTTCACGCGATGAAACACGAAGAATGTATTGTCCGGGCGTTTGCAACGAAGAAAAATCGGCAATCCAAAAGACTGTTTTACCCCCACACATCAACTTGTTCGGATGGTTGAAGGCTGCCTTTCAGAACTATCTTTCCCTTTTCGGAACCGATGAGCGCAAACTCGCCGGGGTCATCACGCGGAGAGCTCGAAACGATTGCCTGTTTTGGCTCCTGAGCTTCGTAGCCTACCTGGTTCACAAGTACGCGCATTTGCCCCAAGCATGCCTGACCGCAGAAGGCGCCTAAACAGATTGCCTGCAAAAGCCTCAAAGTATCGATGATCAACCGTCCCTTCTCAATGGGAATTTGTTCTCCTTGCAATAAAAGGACCATTGTGCTTTGACGCTCCAGTATAGAGGGGGCCTATACCTTTGTTAGTCTTAGTTTGGAAGTAAGTCGCTGGATGGTATGCAACTTCTCAACATGAACGGTCGGCCTGAGGTGCGATCTGCCAATGAACCCTATAGTTGAGGCACCGTTGACGAGCGAAGCACAGCAAGTTCCGGAATCAGAGCGTACAGCCACTCCCCGCGTCATCTCTATTGATGTCTTCCGCGGCCTCACGATGGCGGTAATGATCTTTGTCAACGCGTTATCTGAAGTGCGCGGCCTGCCATGGTGGACCTATCACGCGCACGCCAACGACGATGTCATGACCTACGTTGACATGGTGTTTCCTTTTTTCCTGTTTGCGGTAGGCATGTCTCTCCCGCTGTCGGTCGCGCAGAGACTGAAACGCAATTCCTCCTTATCGTCCTTGTTGGCTCATGTCGCGGTTCGCGTTCTCGGATTGATTGTGCTTGGAGAAATCCTTGCGAATGCCGAAAAGGCCGACCCGGCCCGGATGGGAATGAGCGGCAGCACGTGGGCGCTCCTCGCTCTCATCTGCGCGGCTCTCTATTTAAATGTCTACGGGAAGTCGGAGAGGGCTCAGACTTATTCTCGAGTTCTTCGCGCCATTGGACTCACAGGAGTGGTTATCCTGCTTCTTCTCTTTCGTCGCACAACCGCTGGCGGTCATGCGGCGTGGCTGGATTTTTCGTATCCCGAGATATTGGGTCTCATCGGATACAGCTATTTGGCAGTGGCAATCCTGTATATCCCCACCCTTCGCTGGAGATGGGCGCCCGCAGTCTGGTTCACCCTGCTCGTCACTCTCTGCGCACTCTCCACGGCCAAAATCGTCACCTTGCCCAATCCTCTATATCTGTGGCCATTTGGGAATGGAGCAATGTGCTGCATCATCATGGCAGGGGTAGTCACATCCTGGATTTTTCTGAGGCCGGACGGTCGTGTTGCACCCAACCGGGCAATTTCCCTCGCGGTGGGTTTCAGTATTGTTACGCTCATGACAGGACGCGCCCTTGTTCCGCTCGGCATTTCGAAGATTCGTGCAACGCCGACCTGGTCGCTCTATAGCATCGCGGCCAGCGTTCTTCTCTTCACGCTGCTCTACTGGATATGTGATTTGAAGCTGTGGCAGCGCTGGGCGATGATCGTTCGTCCTGCCGGATCGAACACTCTTTTGACTTATCTCTTGCCTGATCTCTGGTACTTTTTCCTAAGTGCGATCGGCTTCACGTACCTGGACGTGCACTTTAATGTTGGCTGGCCTGGAGTCGTAAAAACACTGCTCTTCACTCTGTTCATGCTCGCCGTATCAGGAGCCCTCACGAAGGCCAGAGTTCGACTTCAGTTCTGACTCAAAAGAGTTGTCTCCGCTCGAAGATCTGAGTTGGTGCAGCAATTCACCCAGAAGCTGCGAGGTCTCATCCCGCAGGAACTCCGCGCAGGGTCGCCCAATAGTAGCGGCGCCAGCAAAACATGCACCGAACCGGATGAAGCCCAAGGATGCCAAGCAGGCCGTCGAATGGGCGCAACTCGGCCACCTTAAATTTGAGCGATTCACAGTGCGGACATTTGCACCGTATCCAAAGAATCTCCGGCATCCAATTGGGTCGGTGGCTACCTGAATCAAACACTGCGATTCCTTTCAACAGTTCTTCCGGTCAGCGGTTCACGATCTGCGTCTGCGCGGAGTTTGCGTCGAGCCAGGCGAGAAGATGCCGGATGCTGCCCGTGGCGAGAGCGATGCTGGAATCAGCGACTCCGTAATACAGATTGATGGTGTCGCCATCCGCGCCAATGGTTTGTCCGCAAGGAAAGACAACGTCGTTCACATCTCCACCGCGTTCATAAGATGCTTCAGGACCGAACATCCAAGAGTCTCCTCGCTGCAGGCATTTGTCTGGACTTTCCAGATCGAAAAGCGCCAGTCCGAGTCGATAGATATGTCCTGATGCTGTCTGGCGCACCCCGGGTAGATCGTCAGCCATCCTTTTGCTGTTTCAATCGGCGGGGAGCACAGGCCAATTTTGTTGGCATCCCACCACCCGCCGCGACGCGCCTCGAGCATGATCTTGTGGCTACCCCAGTGACGGAGATCCGGTGAGTAGGAGATCCACATGTGGGCGCCTAGCGGCGTTACGGGGCGATGAATGAGAGCCCAACGACCGCTGATCCTCCGAGGCAATAGTGCCGCGTCCTTATCTTCGGGAGACATGATTACGCCGAATCGCTCGAAGCTCCGAAAGTCCCTGGTGAGTGCCAGTGAGACTCCCGGACCGCCGCGTGCAAAGGAGGTGTACGCGACCGCGTATTGATCGAGTTCCGGAACGTAGGTGATGCGAGGATCTTCGATTCCCCAGATTTCTTCGGGATACTCCAAAGGCTTTGCAGACATTGTTGGCTTGGAATCAATACGCCACTTATCGATACCATTGGCTGACCGCGCGGCACAAAGGTGCGATAAACCAGTTCTTTCCTCAACGCGACAAAGCAAAAGTGTATCGCCGTCGGGAAGTAGGACGGCACCGGCATTGAAGACACTGTTAATCGGATAGGGCCAGTCTTTTCGACTAAGGATTGGATTGCCGGAATAACGGGTGAATAGGGGGAGTTCATTGCACCCATTCTGTCCGAGCGTTTCGAGAACCACTGAATCCTGCAATGGAGCTGGGGTTACCAAATTCAAGAGGCGACACTCATTCCTTGCTGCTGTTGGTCTTCGCTTGCTGCTTTAGCCGCCTGCATATCGAGCAGGGCCATGAGGAACGATAGCGTTGATTCGGCTCCCTGGTTTTCGTTCACGCGGTCAGGATGGAGCCCATCCCTGCAACCGCCCGTGGTTGGATCGTACAGCGGGAACTGGAGATCGTTCTTGCCCAGAAACCAGCGGAAGACACGTTGTGCTTCGTCAAGCCACTGACTGTCTTCAGTCAGTCGATACACTTCAAGGCAAGCGGAAACGGTCGCGCATGCCTCTACGGGCTGCTGATCGAATCGCGCCTTCTCGTTTCCTTCGACAAAGAATCCACTGGAGCCAATGGGAACGAATACCTCGCGGTCGGCGCGGTGCTGCTCGGCCACAAGCCACTTGAGTGAATCCATCCCGGCTTCGATCATTCTCTGGTTGTTGCTTCGCCACCCAGCGAGGATGAGCGCGTGCGGCAACCTCGCATTCGAGTAAGACAGGCTTTTCTCAAACCAACGCCATGTCTTGGTCTGACTGCGTTCGTAAATATCCAGCAGGCGATTCGCGAGCGTATTGCGCACGCCTTGAATCGCTCGATCACCTGGAAACCAGTCAAGATACGCCTGCAAGCCAAGGACGCTGAATGCCCACGCACGGGGGCTGCTAAAGGTGAGTGCAGCGGGAACTGCCGCTTCAAAAAGCCTCCCCGCTGCTCCGCGCAAGCCGGCGTTCTGCGAACGGCCAAGTACCGATCCCAGGGCCCAAAGCGCCCGGCCATGACTGTCTTCCGAGCCAACGTCTTCCAGCCATTGACGGTCATACCCAAGAAAGTTTCTGAACCTTCCTTTGTCTGCATCGAATGCAAGCCATAGGAAGGACAAGTAGCGCCTCGAAAGATCAGGATGCTCGCGCCCATCTTCATAGCCATGAGACTCATCCAGCCGCGTTGACACGACAAGCGCGCGTGCGTTGTCGTCAGTTGTATACCCCTCGCGCGTGTTGGGTATCGTGTAGATCGCGTGTTGCAACATGCCGGTATCGTCCGTCATGGTCAACAGGTGTTCGGTATTCAGCACGGGCAGGCGACCTACGGATGCGGCCAGGTGATCATCCGTTTGAGTTGCCCTCGGCCGTAACGTGCGTTCAAAACGAGCCCGCTGAAAACTCTCCATGTAAGCGCGTGCGGTCTTTGGCCACGTTGTGCTGCGGGAATGTAGATAGGCACGTTTCCGCATGGCATGCCGCTCAGCATCGTTCTCCAACAACGTGATCACTGCTTGCGCGATGGCGTCGGGAGTCTCGAAGGGAACGATAACACCTCGCTTCTCGGCCAGCAGTTCCTTAGCGTGCCAGTAGGGTGTGGAGATGATCGCTTTGCCTGCACCGAGAGCGATCGCCAGGGTTCCGGAAACAACCTGCGCCTCCCGCTTGTATGGAGTGATGTATATATCCGCGGCACCTACGTGCTCCACCAGTTCATCGGCACTCACAAAGCGGTTGTTGAGAATCAAATGATCGCTGACCCCAAGCTCCGCAGCCAGCGCCTGCAATTCCTCACGATAACGTTCGCCTTCGCGCCGGCGGATATGAGGGT
>Ga0210394_10007361_pt1 | contig 11622 bp, 6 predicted proteins | sample IncBWC12MmetaG_FD_160121 | JGI IMG/M metagenome (GOLD analysis project Ga0210394, IMG submission 160121) | Forest soil microbial communities from Barre Woods Harvard Forest LTER site, Petersham, Massachusetts, United States - Inc-BW-C-12-M | ecosystem: Environmental > Terrestrial > Soil >... | reverse complement strand
GCTCTACAGCGATGCGCAATACCAGGCGCCGCCGGCTTCGGACGACACGCACATGGAGGTCCCGGCTCGGTTCGATCGATCGGCCAAGATCGAGTGGTCGCCGGTGTGGTCGCTGCGCGACGAACGGTTCAAATATCTTCCGACCAGCCTCCTGTACTTCTTCTACCCAGGCGGCATCGCCTACCATGCCGACTCCAACGGTTGCGCGGCCGGCAACACGCTCGAAGAGGCAATCGTCCAAGGATTCCTCGAGCTGGTCGAGCGCGATGCGTATGCCATCTGGTGGTACAATCGATTGCAGCGACCGCAAATCGACTTGAGCCAGTTCGATGATCCTTACATCCGCGATCTGCAAAACCAGCTCGCCGAAACCGGGCGGCGGCTGTGGGTGCTCGACGTCACCAGCGACCTCGGCGTGCCGACCTTTGTGGCGATAACGCACTGGATGCAAAACGGGTTGGAAAATATCGAGTTCGGTTCCGGCGCCCACTTCGATACGCGGATCGCTTTGTTGCGTGCACTCACCGAGCTAAACCAATTCCTGTCCATCGGGCTCATGGGCGGCGGCACCGGCGAGAAAAACAGTCTCGATGGCGTCACTCCGTTGCGCCTGCAGGATCATCCGTATCTGATACCAAGCAAAAGTCCGGCGGTTCGCCCGGACCTCGGCGCGAAGTTCGGCCGCCTCGATACGCGTGAGCAGGTGATCTCCTGCGTCGAGCTTGCCAAACACGCCGGCCTCGATTTCCTCGTCCTCAATCAGACGCGCCCGGACATCGAGGTGCCGGTCGTCCGGGTGGTCGTTCCGGGCCTGCGGCATTTCTATCGCCGTTTCGCGCCCGGCCGGCTTTACCACGTTCCGGTCAAGCTCGGACTGCGCGACCGGCCCATGCTGGAAGACGAAGTCAATCCGATTCACCCCCATACCTGAGGGGCATGCTCGCTTGCGCGCTCGGGCAAAGAAGAAAGTCCGATCGGCCGCGCCGCCAGTTCTTTGCGCTAGACTCAGCGGTCATGTGACGCTTGAACCGCGCGCGGACGGAAAGGTTGCCGCCTGCTTCGAAGGCTATGCGCTCGGCCTCGGAACACTGAGCGCGGCCGCGGCAGATCGCGCCAAGGAGCTGCGCGCCGGCCTGCCCCTTTCCTCGTTCGTGTCCAGCGGCCGCAAGGTCGACCGCGAGGTCGAGCAATTGGTCCGGCGGCTGGCCCGGCACGGCTTGTTGGAATACCGCCTCAGGGGCTCGCGAAACGGCCACGACCTCGTCGTCATCGAGCCGCAGATGTCCGATTATTGGCCGCAAACGCCTCGGCTCGGCAATGCTGAAATTCTCGTGCTGTCGCGATTCGCCTATATGCGGCGGCGCGGCAATGACATGGTGCTGGAATCGCCGCGCTCCGCCGCATTGTTCAAAATTTGCGATCCAAGGATTGCCGGCGCCATCGCCCACCTCACCACCCCGCGGCAAATCAAAGAGCTCCGTCGCCAGGACGGTTTCCCGGGGGTTGAGCTTCTCGCTTTGCTGCTGGACTGCCAAATCCTGTTCCAGATCGACGCGGCCCGCGACGATGGCCTTCGCTCGGCAGAAGGTGACGGCAACCTCGTTCTTTGGGACTTCCACGATCTTCTGTTCCACACGCGCAGCACCGAAGGCCGGCAAGCCAACCCGTTGGGCGGACTTTATGCCTATGCGGGCGCCACGGCTCCACTGCCCGCCGTGCGGCCCAGCTGGGAGGGAAAGAAAATCGATCTACGCAAGCTGTCGGCCACAAGTGCGGAGCCAAGCTCGCCGGTTGCCAAGCTTCTGCGCGAACGTCATTCGACCCGCACCTTCGACGACGAGCGACCGATCACGCTCGCCGAACTGTCGCGGTTTCTCGAGGGCACCGCACGGGTGCTGGCAACGTCGAGCAGCAGCATCGACCTCGGCGAGGACGCCCCGGTCGTCGCGTACGCGGCCAGGCCCTATCCCTCGGCCGGCGCGGCGTACGAGCTTGAGCTCTACTTGACCGTCGACAAATGCGAAGGCCTTGCCCGAGGATTTTACCATTACGATGCCGGCGATCATTCCCTGGTCGAGATCGATGCCCGCGCGCAGGAGCTCGAAGCGCTGCTAACGGGCGCCGGACTTGCAATGGGGGTGTCCGCAGCGCCGCAAATCCTGATCACGATCGCCGCGCGCTTTGGCCGGGTTTCCTGGAAGTACAGCTCGCTCGCTTATGCGCTCATTCTCAAGGACGTCGGCGTGTTGTTGCAAACTTTTTATCTGATGGCCGTCAGCATGGGGCTCGGCGGGTGTGCACTCGGGATCGCCAATATCGAGCTGTTCGCCAAGATGACTGGGATTGAATTCCACGTCGAAGGGCCGGTCGGTCAATTTGTCATTGGTCGCGGCACTCAGGCGGGTCCGTAGCCGCGCCCGGCTCGCCGAGGAGCACACGTCGATTCACGTTTGCGAGGTCAAGTAGACGTTGCCCATAAACAACGCATCGATCCGAGTGTTGCGAAACGTCGCGATTGCGTGCTCCGGCGTGCACACGATCGGCTCGTTGTCATTGAAAGATGTATTGAGCACCATCGGCACGCCAGTCTGCGCGAAAAAGCAGGACAACAGCTCGTGGAAGCGCGGATTGGCTTCGCGGCGGACAATTTGCACGCGTGCCGTGCCGTCGCAGTGCAATACCGCAGGGATGCGGTCTCGCCGGTCGGGCTTCGCCGGACAGGCAAACAGCATGTAGTCGTTACTGAGCGAAGCCTGGCCGATGTCGAACCATTCGTGCGCGTGCTCAGCAAGGACGCTGGGCGCAAAAGGGCGAAAGTCCTCCCGGTGCTTGACCCGGCGATTGAAGATTTCCCGCGTGTCGGGCCGGCGGGGATCGCCGAGCAGCGAACGATTGCCAAGGGCGCGCGGTCCGAACTCCATTCGACCTTGAAACCAGGCCACGATATTGCCGTCGGCGATCATCTCCGCGGCCTCGCGCGCGGGAGCCTTGCTTCGTTTTGCCGTCAGGCCGGCCGCTTGGACCGCAGCCAGAACCTCCTGCTCGGCGAATTGCGGACCGAGAAAAGCCGTGTCGCCGATCCTGCTAGGACGGACACCACCGTTGGCATAGTACACGGCGAGAGCTCCGCCGATCGCCGTGCCCGCGTCATGCGGTGCCGAGGGAATGAAAACCTCCGAAAAGAGCCCCGATTCCTTGACCAAGGTGTTGGTCACGCAATTCAGCGCGACGCCGCCGGCGATGCATAGACGATCCATGCCGCTGATGCGCTTGAGCCGTCGCGCCATGGCCATCACCGCCGCATCCGTGGCTGCTTGCAGTGCGGCAGCTATGTCGGCGTGCCGCGGAAGAAGCTCCGCCCCCGGCCCTCGTTCATTGCCAAAAAGGGCATTGTGCCGACTGGACTTGGCCGATTGGAAGCCAATTGCCTCCTCATCGACTGCGTAATCCTCCTCAGTCACACGAATGACTTCCGCGAATTCGCGACTGAATGCCTTGGGGTCGCCGTAAGCCGCCAAGCCCATAACCTTCGCGGCATCGTAGGTGGAGAAGCCAAGATGTGTACTCATGGCCTCCCACATGAAGCCGAGCGAGTGCGGAAACAGTTTGGTGTCGAGCGTGCGAATTCGCGTGCCATTGCCGCTTGCGAGTGTGGAGCAGACCGCTTCGCCGATGCCGTCGATGATCAGGATCGCCGCCCGATCGAACCCGGAAGGGAAGTATGCCGACGCGGCATGGGCGAGGTGGTGGTTCACAAACTTCAGTTTGCCGCGCAGCGGACGGCCTAGAACCTTCCTCGTGGCGCTGCCTACCTCTCCCAACCGCTGCAGGAAGGTATGCTCGTTTTGCGGATTCGCCCACCAATCGGCGCGAAACGTCGCTCGGCGAAGTCGAGGCACGAACGAGTACGCCACCTGGTCGATGTCGGACGGACCAAGCCCCGCATAGTCGAGGCAGAAGCGGATCGCGTGTTCGGGAAGCACATGGGGATTGTCGGGTCGCGCCTCCTTGCCGTGCTTCACGCGGTTGAACCGCTCCTCCTCGGCGGCCGCGACGACTCGGCCGTCGACGATCACTGCGGCAGACGATTCATGAAATACCGAGTTGATTCCGAGAATATTCACGCTGGCCCTTGACGACCGCCGCGGATTTGCAGCTGTGGTGATTTGCGGTATGTTCGTGTCGGCAAGTCCTACTATATTCGCGCGCGCCCGAGGCGACAAACGATTTGCCCCGGGGGATCCTAACTGGCGATTTCTACCGATCAATGGCGTGGAGGATCGTCGTCCCGACCCGCCAGACCCTTCGACCATCATACCCTGTGGCTCATTCCGATAACGCGAACGTCCCGAGGAAGTGTGAGCGCGCGCAGACTGTCAAAACTCGGTAGACGCGTATCCGCGGCGATGGCTCGTTGCAAGCGTCTCGAGCGCGTACGTTAGCCAAATGACGGAGAATGACCGCGAACAGGTGGCTGGGCGCGGCGGCGATGGCGTGCGCTTCGCCCCGAGTTTTTCCGTCTTTGTTCTTCCTCCCCACGTCGTGTGCCTTTATTCGGAAGGTAGAAAGTTCTTTCTTCACGGCGCGCTCTATTGCGCGCTCGCGTCCGCCATCGGGACTGGAAAGGGCCTCGGCGAAGTTATCGGCGCGCTGGCCGCGGATTTTCCTGCTCCAGAGATCCAGGAGGCCGTCCGCCGCTTGTTCGATCGGCGGTTCATCCTGCGGGCGACAGCGCCCGGCGATGCTGCGGCGGCCTATTGGGAAAGCCTGGGGCTTTTGCCCGACAGCCTAGCCGAAAACCTGCAAGAGGTTTCTGTCCAGGTTCAGTCGCTCGGCGGCGCGGGGACGCGCGAACTGAAAGCCGCTCTGGGGCAACTCGGCGTTCGCGTCGTTGATCGCGCCGCGCAACTGATCGTCGTTCTGGTGAACGACTATCTTGACGGGCGGCTTGCCCAATTCAACAGCGATCGGCTGACGAACGGACAAGCTTGGCTGCCAGTCCAGCTTTCCGGCATTTATTCCCTTGTCGGGCCCATCTTCAGGCCGGGCACGAGCGCGTGCTGGATGTGCCTCGCTGATCGGATGAAATGGAACCGGCCGGTCAAAGCATTCCTCGACCGCACCGACGCCCGCTGCGTCGCTGTTTCGCCGCTCGGCGACAATATCCTGGGTCCAAGCCCGATCGGCCTTGCCGCCGTCGAGATTGCCAAGGCGATCGCGAGCGCCGGTCGCACCGACTTACACGACCACCTCATTAGCTTCGACCTGACAGGTTCGACAATAGCGCGGCACTACGTGGCGGCTCGGCCGCAGTGCACGTCGTGTGGGCGTAGCGAACTGCGCGATCCGCGACGGATGCCGATCCCGATCAGGCTTCACGTCGGCGGAACGCCTGTCGTTACCGGCAAGGGCTATCGGACGCTGACGCCATCCGCGACGCTCGCGCACTGGCGCAAGCACGTAAGCCCTCTGACCGGGGTCGTGTCACGCCTGGAGCGGATTGGAGGCGACCTCCCCGCGAACGCCACCTATCTTGCGGCCCACAACTTCTCCCCTCGTCCGGAAACGGTCGATGCGCTCAGGGCCGGGCTGACCAAGAACAGCTTCGGCGCAGGAACCACCGCAGAGGAAGCGGAAGCGAACGCTCTGTTGAAGGGACTCGAGCGGGTCTCCGGGATCTTCCAAAGCGACGAGATCAGAATCACGCGCCGGTTCGTCGATTTCGCGCCGGGAGAGGCTATCCTTCCAACGAACATCACGCTGTTCAGCGACGCTCAATGTCAGCAAGCCAGCATGCGGGCGAATGGCGCGGATGCAAGGTCGGATGTGGCTCACCCTTTCGATCGCTCGGCGCCGTTCGAATGGTCGCCGGTCTGGTCGTTACGCGACCAGCGCTTTAAACATCTTCCGACGGGGATTCTCTACTATTTCCACAGGGGAACCGGCGATGATCGGTTGCGCGCTGAAGCGAGCGGCTGCGCGGCTGGCAATACACTCGAGGAAGCAATCGTGCAGGGGTTCTTGGAGCTCGTGGAGCGGGATGCCTGCGCCATCTGGTGGCACAACCGTCTCCGACGTCCTGCGGTCGACCTCGACCGGTTCGGCGACAGCTACATTGACGATCTGCGGACACAGTTTGCTGCGGCGGGGCGGCAGATTTGGACGCTGGACATCACGACTGACCTCGAGGTTCCCGTAGTGGTCGCGGTGTGCCATTGGCGGGATCAATCGAAGGAACACGTCGCCTTCGCCGCCGGAGCCCATTTCGACCCCCGATTTGCGGCGCTGCGGGCGCTTACCGAGCTCAATCAAGCCTTGGCGGTCGATGCCATGGCCACGCGCCCCAGCGATCGGGCAGAGCATGTCGACCCGCTGCCGTTGCGCGATCATGGGTATTTGCGCGGGCGTGGCAAAGCGATACCCCGGCCCGCCCGATTGCGGAACTTCGCGCGCCTCGGTCGGCGGGAACAGGTGCATGCTTGCGTGGCGCTTGCCAAACGCCACGGACTCGATTTTCTCATCCTTGATCAGACGCGGCCTGATATCGGCGTTCCAGTCGTTCGGGTCATCGTCCCCGGGCTACGGCACCAGTATCGCCGTTTTGCCCCCGGCCGACTCTACGACGTCCCCGTCAAACTCGGATTGCGAAAGCGGCCACTGGCGGAATCTCAGCTCAATCTCCTTCATCCACGAATCTAGAAACGAGTCACCGTCCAAACACGGCTCCGTTCGTGGCGATCGAATTTGATGTCGAGAGAAGCCGGCAGGACGCGAGGCCGATCGAGCCATGCCGGCCGGCCTCATCTACGAGTGACCCCCGCAGTTGATAACTCCCGGCTCTACCAGTTCCACCGCTTGGGACGAGTATCGGCAGGATTTTGCGGCGCGCCGCGCACGAAGTATCCGACAGCGCTTGACCTCCGCTTTCCCTCCAACCCGAACACGGCGCCCTGAGGGTCCACGCACTCCACGATCCAGCCATAGCCAGGCACTTCGACCGGGCCTTCGAGGATCTGACCGCCGCCAGCCGTCACGCGACTCGCCGCCGCGTCGATGTCGCTGACGTTGAAGTAGTGAAGCCAGCAGGGGAGCGGCACCGTCGGCAACTTGGTCATCATGCCTCCGATCGTCTGCCCGGCGGCGGCGAACAGCTGGTACTTGCTCACCGGGCCAATTTCGGTGCTTGCTTCTTGCCAACCGAAAAGCCCACTGTAGAAGGGGAGAGCCTTCTCCAAATCGTCAGCGAGCAACTCATGCCAACCGATGCGGCCTAGCGCATCTGGCTCGGCGGGCGGTTCGCGGCGCGGCCGCAGCCATTTTACCAAGGCGAACATCGCCTCTTGTGGGTCAGCAACGACCGAAAAGCGGCTGACGTTAGGGATGTCACACGGCGGGACGTATACGGTTCCGCCAAGCTTCTTGGCGCGGACGGCGGCGGCGTCTACGTCGTCAACTCCGACATATCCGACCCACCTCGGTTTCTCCCCAACCTGTATCGCGACCTCCGGCAGGTCCAATACCCCACCGACCGAGGCCCCTTTAACAGTGAACAGCGCGTAAGGCATGGCGGGCGTCGATGCATCCTCGGTGCCCCAGCCCACGACCTTGGCGTAGAAAGCCTTGGCGGCCGCCACGTCCGTCGTCATCAGCTCATACCAGACAAAGCGGCCTTGCGAATTGGCCATACCGTTCTCCCGTCAGAACCCAGCGCGGTCCCCCTGCGCGGCGCGACACCCACCCGCAATAGCGGCCTCAATACAGTGCTTTTAATTTCCCGGCAAAGCTTCTACATCAACCCGATCATGCGTACCGAGGAACCCCGTACCGTCCGCCTCAAGGACTACCGCCCGCCCGACTGGCTCATCGATACGGTCGAACTCGACGTCTCGCTTGACGCGGCGGCGACGAAGGTGCGCACCAAGCTCAAGCTCCGGCCTAATAGCGCCGGCGCGCCGGCGCCGCTGATGCTCGACGGCGAAGAGCTGGTGCTGCGCTCGCTTCTGCTCGACGGCAAGCCGCTCGCGTCCGAAAGCTTCGTCGCCACGCCGGAGCGGCTGACCATCGCGCAGCCGCCGAACCGCGCCTTCGAGCTCGAGATCGAGACCCTGATCGATCCCACCGCCAATACCCAGCTCATGGGCCTCTACCGCGCCGGCACGACCTATTGCACGCAATGTGAGGCGGAAGGTTTCCGCCGTATCACCTATTTCCTCGACCGCCCCGACGTGATGGCCGTCTACACGACGCGCATCGAAGCCGAGAAGGACGAGGCGCCCGTCCTGCTCGCCAACGGCAACCTCGTCGGACACGGCGACGTGCCGGGGACCACGCGCCATTTCGCCGTCTGGCACGATCCATTCCCCAAGCCCTGCTACCTGTTTGCCCTTGTCGGCGGCAAGCTCGCCCGCGTCGCCGACAGCTTCACGACGATGTCCGGCCGTAAGGTCGCGCTCCACATATATGTCGAGCCGGGCAAGGAGGAGCGCTCGCTCTACGCCATGGATAGTCTCAAGCGCGCGATGCGCTGGGACGAACAGGCGTTCGGGCGCGAATACGATCTCGACATCTTCATGATCGTCGCGGTTTCCGCCTTCAACATGGGCGCGATGGAGAACAAGGGCCTCAACATCTTCAACGACAAATACGTGCTCGCCTCGCCGGCGACCGCGACCGACACCGATTTCGCGCAAATCGAGGCGGTGATCGCGCACGAATATTTCCACAATTGGACCGGCGACCGCATCACCTGCCGCGACTGGTTCCAGCTCTGCCTGAAGGAGGGCCTCACCGTCTTCCGCGACCAGGAGTTCTCCGCCGACCAGCGCTCGCGCGCGGTCGAGCGCATCGGGGACGTGCGCTCGCTCCGCGCGCACCAGTTCGTCGAGGATGCGGGCCCCCTCGCCCATCCGGTGCGGCCCGAGCTCTATCACGAGATCAACAACTTCTACACGACCACCGTCTACGACAAGGGCGCCGAGGTCGTGCGCATGATCAAGGTTCTGCTCGGCGCGGATCTGTTCCGCAAAGGCATGGACCTTTACTTCACGCGCCATGACGGCGAGGCGGCGACGGTCGAGCAATTCGTGCAGTGCTTCGCCGACGTTAGCGGCCGCGATTTCTCGCAATTCATGCGCTGGTACACGCAAGCCGGCACCCCCGAAGTCGTGATCTCGTCGCAATACGACGCGCGCGGAAAAACCTGCCGGCTCGACATCGCGCAGACGATTCCGCCGACGCCGGGCCGGCCGAACAAGGACCCGGCCGTGATTCCGCTCGCCCTCGGACTCGTCGGCGCGGATGGCGGCGATCTGCCGCTGACGCTGGAGGGAAAGCCGCTCGAACGCGGCATTCTCGAATTGACCCAGCCGAGCCATAGTTTCGTCTTTACCGGCATTGCCGAGCGGCCGATTCCCTCGCTCAATCGCGGCTTTTCCGCGCCGATCAAGCTCAAGCTGCCGATCACGTCGGAGGAGCTTCGCTTTCTGGCGGCGCATGATCGCGATCCGTTCAACCGCTGGCAAGCGGTGCAGACGCTGGCGATGTCGCTCCTCACCGCGAATGTCGCCGCTTTGCGCAAAGGCGAAGCGGCACGCCAGGATGAAGGGCTCATGGCCGCGCTCGCCGCCATTCTGGCCGACGCGGCGCTGGAGCCGACCTTCATTGCCCTCGCGCTCACGTCACCGAGCGAGGCCGATGTCGCACGCGAGATCGGTCACGATGTCGACCCCGACGCGATCTTCGCCGCGCGCGCCAAGCTGCAAGCGGCGATCGGCGACCGGCTCGGCGCAACCTTGGCCGGCACCTACGAACGGATGATCACGCCCGGGCCCTATCGCCCGGATGCGGCAAGCACGGGCCGGCGCTCGCTGAAGAACGTATGCCTCGATCTCCTGGTGGCGACAGGGCGGAGCGAGGCGATCGCGCGTGCGGTCTCGCAATACGAGAGCGCTGACAACATGACCGACCGCATGGCGGCGCTTTTGACGTTGGGATTGAACAATCGGCCCGAGCGCGTGGCGGCACTCGAGAACTTCTACAGCCGCTATGCCGACGATCCGCTGATCATCGACAAGTGGCTGGCGTTGCAGGCAGCGATTCCGGCGGCGGGCACGCTCGAACGCGTGCGCACGCTGACCTCGCACCCGGCATTCTCCATGGCCAATCCCAACCGGGTGCGATCGCTGATCGGCTCGTTTGCGCAGGCGAACCATACCCAGTTCAATCGGATCGACGGCGCCGGCTATGATTTCATCGCCGACGCCATGGTCGCGCTCGACCCGAAGAATCCGCAGGTCGCCGCGCGCATCATGGGCGCGTTCCGCTCCTGGCGCGCTCTGGAACCGCGGCGGCGGGAACGGGCGGAAGCGACATTGCGGCGCGTGGCGGCAGTGCCGACCCTCTCCCGCGACCTCCACGACATCCTGGCGCGCACGCTCGCCGATAGCTGAGCGCCGCGTGCGCCGGTGGATCGCTGCACGGGCCATCATCGTCGGCAATTGCGTATTCGGCGCGCGATGCCGACATTAATCCATTGACGGGGCGCTGCGCGGATAGGCGACGATGGCCGATAATCGGACCGCCAGAAGCCGGAAGACGGTGAAAGCGCTTCTCTTGAGCGACCGCATTGATACAGCAAATCTCGAGCACGACGGCGTCGTGGCGACCGCGCCACTAAGCTACAAGTTCGGTAACGAGGGTTTCGTCACGCTGTTTCGCTATGGTGTCGCGGTAGTCGCGGGCCTCGATGCAGCCGAGGAGGCGGCGGTCCTGCGCAGCCTTAGGCCGCGTCTCGTTCGGCCGGTCACTCCCGCCGAAGAAGAAACGGTGTTGATCGAGATCGCCCCCGACAAGGAGGATCAAATTCTGCCGGGCGGACCGATCACCCTGAAGACCATGACGCCCGAGCACCTGATCGTGATCGCGGATGCGCTGTCGAAGAGCGTCGTGCTCGCGCGTGACGAGCGCGAGGTAGCTGCGGTGTTCGAGCTGGTCGAGCCGTTTGCCCGGCAGCTTGCCGAGCATGGCCGCGCTGCCGCCAGCCGCCGCGCCATCCTCAAGCACGTCGGCAACGCCCTGCTAGTGCAGCACCGCGTTTCCGGCCGCGTCGCGGTCGCAGAGAAGCCGGATGTGGTCTGGGATCGTCCCGACCTCGACCGGCTTTATGCGCGGCTGGAGGACGAGTATGAGCTCAAGGAACGCGCCGGTGTCCTTTCGCGCAAGCTTGCCGTGATTGCCGAGACCGCGGAAGTTCTCACCGACATCATCGACACCAAACGCTCATTGCGGCTGGAGATCGTCATCGTCGTCCTGATTGCCGTCGAGCTTCTCATTGCCGGTTACCAGACGCTGCATTGACCAAACGCGCGCCGGCTCGCCCGCGAAAAAATTAACGGGACGACCGCGTAAAAAATATTGACTCCGGACTCTCGACAAATCGATTCGCATCGATTCTTATCAAGCTGATTCGGGGGAGATGCGGCAAACATTCTTCCGATCGCGGGTCAAGGGGACCGTCCGAACGGAGGCAGGCGATGGCGCGCGCCGACACGGCGAGTGCGTCTTTACGTTCCGATTCGATCCAGGGGCTGGCCAACTCGATTGCCAAACCCGCGTATCGGCGCC
>Ga0210394_10007360_pt1 | contig 11623 bp, 10 predicted proteins | sample IncBWC12MmetaG_FD_160121 | JGI IMG/M metagenome (GOLD analysis project Ga0210394, IMG submission 160121) | Forest soil microbial communities from Barre Woods Harvard Forest LTER site, Petersham, Massachusetts, United States - Inc-BW-C-12-M | ecosystem: Environmental > Terrestrial > Soil >... | reverse complement strand
AGTACCGACGCGACTGCTGCAGCATTGCTGAAATCATGGAAGCAGGACCAGCAGACGCTGCTGGCGCGTTTCGATCAGAATCACGACGGCAAAATCGACGCCGCGGAATGGGATGCAGTGCGGCAGGCGGCGATCAAGGAGGCGCAGTCCCAGACATTGAATACGCCCATCACCCGCATGAGTGTGATCAGCCAGCCCACCAACGGCGAGCCTTTTCTGATCGCCGCCATGGATGACGTGCACCTGGTGCGTCGCGAGAAGGTGCATGCCGTGCTGTTTCTCGGTCTCGGTCTCCTGTGTGTGGCGTTGTGCGCGTGGGCAATTGAACAAGCGCATGCGTGGGGCACGGCGGCCACCCGATCCGATAACGGCATTCGCGGCTTGATGGCGCTGTGCGTGGCCGTCGGCGTCGGCGGCATCGTGCCGTGGCTGTTAAGGAAGCGCGCGCGCTAGGTTCTGTACGCCGAGTCGGCGGCCTGGTGCGCGAGCCAGATCCGCTGCAAATGCCTGGCGCGCCTCCGCCGGCTGCCGCGATTGCAGATAAAGCTCCCCGAGCAATTCCTCAGTCGGCTTGAAGATGGGGGGCGGACCAAATTCCAGGGGAAGCGCGCCTTCTCTTGTCGCGAGCGCCTGCAAAGCGATAACAGCCGCTCGAGCGTCCGGAGCCGCGGTGGAGAGCAAGGCACGCAATTGGTCGACCATGATTGCGATGTTGCTGCGTTTGCTGGGATCGCCTTCAGTGCTTTGATCGAGCCACGCATTGGCCAGCTTCGCGTCGGCTTCCGCCCGAGAGAGCCCCTGGCGCGCTCGGCCGAACTGGGAGTTCTTGTACGCGGCGAGCGTGTCGGTGTAGTCGAATGCAAATCGCGCCAGAGGAAATGCGCCGTCGGGAAGCGACCAGTGCGCGACCTCATCCTGCCAAAGCTCGGAGGAAATCAAGAAATGGGCCCGCATCACCGCGTACGAATCGATCGACTCCGTATCCCAGTGACCCTTGGCGTTGGTTCTGGTGGCCAAGTTGGCCGCCTGGCGTTCGGCCTGCCGGCGGCAACCTTCGAGCACACGCCGCGCGTCCGGAATGCGGTCTAGCTGCAAATACGCATACTCCAGCCATTCATTGTAATGGCCGCAGAAACCCGGGGGCTTGCCGCCGAGCTCGCGGTGGTGATTGACCACCGCCGTTGCGGTTTCATTCGACTTTACAACCTCATCCCACATCCCTAAGGCAAGAAAGATGTGCGAAGTCATGTGCTGCGCATGGCCGGCGTCAGGTGCAATCTGCGCGTAGATACGTGCCGGCCGCAGTCCCAGCGGCGCATGAATGGGATCGTCATAGCTGTGGATGAGGTAGTGCACCACGCCCGGATGATGCGGATGAAGCGGAAAGACTTCCTCGAGTACGGCCGCCGCCCGCATGTACGTGGCGAAATCGCGGCCCTGTTCGGCGCTGCTCAATATTGCCAAGGCATAAAAGGCGGCCGCATCGACGTCGGCCGGATAGCGTTGATACAGGCGCGCCATGGCCGCCATGTAGGTCTGATCCCGCTCTTCCTTGGAACCATCACCGTAGAGAGTGTCAATGGCGCCGAGATATAGTTTTTCCCGCTCCGTGGCAGACTTGGCCTCACGCGCCGCGGGCGTAGCGCCAAGTCGGGAGAGTACCTCCAGGGCCGCGCCGCGGTCCTGCTCATGCCAGATCCCGTGATTCTTGGTCATCGCCTCGCCCCAATAGGCCATCGCGAAGCCAGGATCGATTTTTTGCGCCTCGCGAAAATGCGCTGCGGCGTCCTCGTATTCGAAGTTGTGAAGCTGCGCGAGTCCGCGCAAAAAATCCGCCTGGGCTGCTGCGGCGCCGGAATTTGCAAAGGCCACTTCACCGACTTGCTGGGGCGGGCCGGATTGCGCCCAGGGCGCGCTCGACCAGATGAGGAGCCATGTGCCGAATATGATTTTCAGGGCGTTGCTAGGTTCCATGCGCTGCTTCGGCTATGTTCGTTCACTTGCCGCGTTGTGGCAACAGCAACACGGTGCAGTATCCTGCGGTAGTGACCACTCTACATTCCCGCCAGGTTCTCATTGTGCTACCCAAGCGGGACTTCGATCCAAGCGAGGCGGCCGTCACGTGGCTAGTCCTGGCTGGCAAGGGTCATCGAATTGCATTCGCAACCCCGGATGGACAGCCGGCAGCCGCCGATCCATTGATGCTGAGCGGCGAAGGGCTCGATCTGTGGGGTCAGATTCCTGTGTTGCGCAAAATCAAGTGCCTTGGCCTGGTACTGCGCGCCAACGCTGGGGCGAGGCGCGCCTACGCGCAAATGCGCAATGATCCTGCCTTCCTTCATCCGGTCGATTACTCCAGCCTCAGGGTGGCCAATTATGACGCGTTGGTGCTGCCCGGCGGCCATTGGTCGCGCGGCATGCGGCAGTATCTCGAGGATCCCGTTCTGCAGCGCTTCGTGGGTGATTTTTTCGATGCCGACAAGCCGGTAGCGGCGATCTGCCACGGGGTGGTGCTCGCCGCGCGGAGCAGGTCGACTCGAACCGGCCGGTCGGTGCTGTATGGCCGAAAAACCACCGCGCTCACCTGGAAACTCGAGAAGGCAGCATGGTCGACCATGAAATTCTTCGGACGCTTCTGGGACCCCGCTTATTACCGTACATACCTGGAGGTGGCCGGGGAACCGGAAGGTTTTCACAGCGTGCAGGCGGAGGTCACGCGCGCGCTGGCATCAGCCGCGGACTTCTGCGACGTTCCTGAGGACACCGCCCATCATTTTCGAAAGGCAAGCGGTTTGTTTCGAGACGATGTCGAGGACGCCCGACCCGCCTGGGTGGTGCGCGACGGGCACTATGTCTCGGCGCGCTGGCCCGGAGACGTGCACAGTTTTGCCGCGACGTTTGCCGCCGTGCTTGCCGAAAACCAAGCGTCTGCGATACCCAAAGACCTTAGTCACTAAGCGCTTCAGGGTTTGTGGGTCGCGACGGGTTTGTGGGTCGCGATTTGCCACTCGTTGCCGCAGGGATCTTTAACCATGGCGCGCCGATCGCCATAGGAAACATCGATCGGTGCCTCGATGCAGACGCCGCCTGCCCGAAGCGCGCGCCGGTAGGTTGCGTCGACGTCATCGACATAAACGTAAAGAAAAGCGGGCATGGCTTTTCGCGGACCGACCCCGCTCACCATGATAATGGAATCGCCAATTCTCATCAGCGACGGCCGATCCACCGCGTAATCGCCGCTGGCGTCAAAGGTATTCTTGAGGAATTCGACGAGCACCTTGGGATCCTGAACGACCAATCGAGGCGTCACGCTATGCCACCCGTCGGGAATGCATTTCGCTCTGTTCATCCTCACCTCGACGATTATTTTAACTGAAGCTTACTGCATTGCACCGGCCGCACCGCCGTCCTTCGGACGGCCTCACTCTCGTTGCGGGACATCGTACAATTGGGATCGCAGCGACATGTCTCGATGAGGATGCCCATGAAACTATTTTATGCCGCGACTTCCCCCTTTGTCCGCAAGTGCTTGGTGAGCGCCCACGAGTTGGGCTTGCGCGAGCGCCTGGAACTCGTGCCGGCCGCAGCGCATCCGGTCAACCGCGATCGTGCGTTGGTCGCGCACAATCCGCTCGGCAAGATCCCGACTCTGATTACCGACAACGGCACCGTGCTGTACGACAGCCGTGTGATTTGCGAGTATCTCAATGCGCTGGGCGACAGGCACCTAGTGCTAGATCAAGGACCGCAGCGCTGGGCGGTGCTGGTCGACCAGGCTCTGGCCGACGGCATCATGGATGCGGCCGTACTCACTCGCTACGAAAATGCCGCGCGCCCCGAAGCACTGCGCTGGCCAGATTGGATTGCGGGACAGCTTGATAAGGTGACTTGCGGGCTTGCGGAAATCGAACAACGCGCGGGTAGCTTGGTCGAACGCATCGATTTGGGCACAATAGCCGTCGGCTGCGCGCTGGGATACCTCGACTTCCGCTATGCATCGTTTGGGTGGCGTGAAAAATGCCCGAAGACGGCGCTGTGGTACGAACGATTTGCGCAGCGCGAATCGATGCGCGCAACCCGGCCGCCGGCGGCCTGATTGGAATCCAACGCAGGAGTCTCTAATGAACACAACACTCACTCTCGTTGTATATATGGCAATCATCACCTGGCTCACGCTGCTTGCCGCCAGCCTGATCAGGGCCAAAGGCTGGACGCCGGCCGGGACAAAAATCGCGCTGGGTAACCGCGATGATTTGCCGCAGGCCACGCCGCTGGCAGGGCGTGCGCACCGCACGGCGGTCAACACCTTGGAGAATTTCGTGTTTTTTGCTGCGATTGCTCTGGTCGCGCAGGCTGTCGGCAACACAAGTCCCCGTATCACCACCGGAGCCGAGATGTTCTTCTGGGCGCGCATCGCCTACATCCCGGTTTACTATGCCGGAATCATCTATCTGCGCACGGCCGTGTGGCTCGTCGGCAGTATCGGGTTAGCGTTCATGGTAAGCGCCATTCTTTAAGACTACAGCTCGTCGTATTGATGAGGCTCCGTCGAGAGCGCAGCGGGCTGCTGCGGTCCGCCGAATCGGACGCGTGCGTAGAAGCTCAATAGCAAAATGCCGAGACTGATGACGCCGAATAGCAGCGGCGTACGCTGATCGGGGATGAAGGCCATCGCAAGTACAATGGCCAGCATGCCAGCGATCGCCACAATCGTTAGAAAGGGATACGCCCACATGCGGATGCGGAGCCGCGCCGGCTCCTCCCTTTCCAATCTCGCGCGCAGGCGCATTTGCGAAATCGCGATCGACACATAGACGAATATCGCCACGGTTCCGTACGAGTTGACCAGAAATGCGAACACTGTGTCGGGCGAGATGAACGCCATGACGACGGCGGCATAGCCGAACAGGGTGCCGAGCAGTATGGCGCGGGACGGCACGCCGCTGCGGCTGAGCGTGGCCAGACCTCGAGGCGCGTCACCGCGGCCCGTCAGCGCGAACAGCATGCGCGAGGAGGCGTACAACCCCGAATTCAGGGCGGACAGAACCGCGGTCAGTACCACCGTGTTCATGATGTGCGCCGCGCCGCGAATGCCCATCGCATTGAGCGCGCTCACATAGGGCGTGGCTATTCCTGGCGAATTCCACGGCACCAGGCACGCCACCAGCAGGATCGAACCCACGTAGAAGAGCAGGGCACGCGTAATGACGGAGTTCGTCGCCCTGGCGACTGCTTTTGCCGGTTCGGTCGACTCCGCCGCCGCAATCGTGACTATTTCAGCTCCGAAGTAGAAGCCGGTGGCGGCAACCGCACCTGTCAGAATTGGCAATGGCCCATTCGGAGCGAAGCCACCCCGCGCCGTGAGATTCGACACGTTGGCCTGAATCCCGGGCCACAGCCCCAGCACGTAAACGCTGCCAATCACCAAGAAAGCCACGATCGCCGCGACCTTGATCGAGGCGAACCAGAATTCGAACTCGCCAAATGATCTTACTGAGATGAGATTCGTACCGGTCAGCAGCAGCAGCAACACCAAGCTGATCAACCACGTCGGTTCATTCGGCAGCCAGAAGCGAACCAGCCCGGCACCGGCGACCGCTTCCAGCGCCACGACGATGACCCAGAAATACCAGTACATCCAGCCCGTCAAAAATCCGGCCAACGCACCGATCCGCGGCTTATCGCTCCACGCCAGGCGGGCGTACTCGTAAAACGATCCTACTGCCGGCAGCGCGGCGGCCATTTCGGCGAGCATGCGCATCACCAGCACCACGAGCAGCCCGGTGATTACGAAAGAAAGCACAGCCGCAGGCCCCGCCGCCTTGATGACCACGCCGCTGCCGACGAAAAGACCGGCGCCGATGACCCCGCCGAAGGCAATCATCGTAATGTGCCGCTGCCTTAAGCTGTGGCGCAGCTTGCCAGAGGACAAAGGAGTGCTTCCCGCGGCTAGAACGGGCGGTCGCCGATCACGGTTGCGCGGTGCATGATGCGCCGCTCCGGCAGATAGTCTGCGACCGCATAGTGCTGCGTAATTCGGTTATCCCAGAATGCAACGTCATCCACGCTCCAGCGCCAGCGTATCGTGAACTCGGGCCGCCCCGCTTGCGCAAACAAGAAGGCCAGCAACGCATCGCTCTCGCGAATCCCAAGTTCGTTGATGTGAGTGGTGAAGCCGTCGTTGACGAATAGACTCTTGCGCCCGGAGACAGGATGCGTTCGCACCACGGGATGAGTCACGGGCGGATGTTTTGCGACCGCGCGTTCGTAGCGCTCCTTGGACTTGGGGTCCGCGCCCCAACGGCCGGCCGGGAAGGACTTGACTACCGAGTGTTCGGCTGTCAATCCCTCCAGCATTTTCTTCTGCGGCGCCGATAGCGCCTCATACGCGGCAAGGTTGCTCGACCACAGCGTGTCTCCGCCCACGCTGGGTAGCTGCTTGGCGGCCAGAATGCCGGCCAATGGCGGTGTGGCACTGAAGGTGACATCGGTATGCCAGTTATCATTGTCGGGCAGAAACCCCTCGTGCGTGTCGATCACCATGATCTCCGGCAGTTCAGGCAGCACCGGATAGATCGGATGTATGTGCAGATCGCCAAAGCGCTTCGCAAATCCACACTGCTGCTGCGGAGTGATCGGCTGATTGCGAAAGAAAAGCACCTGATGTGCCACCAGCAGTTCGCCGAGGCGGTCAATGGACGATTGCGGCAGATCGTCGGAGAGCCTGACCCCCTCGACGATGGCGCCAAGGGCAGGGGTGAGGCGGGTCACGGTGATGGCCATAAACTGCATCATGACATGTGTGAGCGCCGTCGCGCGAGCCCCAGAGCGGCGCGAATGTTTACTCGCCTGCCCCATTTGCAGCGGCAAGCCCATCATTTCAAACCGCCCTGACACCGCTTAAGCTACCTGCATACAGAGGTGATCGTGCCGGGAGACCCTATGCTGCATCCTCAAGCCCGTGCGCTTCTCGATTTCATCGAGCAGCGCGGAGTTCCACCGACCCACACGTTGAGCCCAAGCGATGCGCGCACCTTCTACCGCGAGCGGCGCTTCGCCACGCAGCCGCCGGCCCCGGTGGTCGGCCAGGTGCAGGATCAGCTGGCAATGGGGCCGAACGGCTCCATACCGCTGCGCCTGTACCGGCCGCGCGGAAGCTCCGACACCGCGGTATTGCCGGTGTTGGTCTACTTCCATGGGGGTGGCTTCGTGATCGGTGATCTCGACACTCACGATACGCTGTGCCGTGAACTCGCCAATCTCGCGGATTGCGCGGTGGTTGCGGTCGACTACCGCATGGGTCCCGAACACCGCTTTCCGGCGGCAGTAATTGATTGCATGGCTGCGGCGCGCTGGGTGCGCGATCAGGCCCCTCGGCTGCGGCTCGATGCATCGCGGCTCGCGGTGGGCGGCGACAGCGCCGGAGGCAATCTCGCCGCTGTGGTCTCGATCGACGCGCGCGACAGGGGCGATCTGCCGATCAAGTTCCAGCTGCTGATATACCCCGCCACGGACTTACGTCGCACCGCGCCCTCGCACGCCGAGAACGGCCAAGGATATCTGTTGACGCACGAGACCATGGACTACTTCACCGGTCATTACATCGCCGATGCCGCGCAGTTGAGCGACTGGCGCGCCTCTCCACTGCTGCATGCCGATTTGTCGAATCTGCCGCCGGCCTTGCTGCTGACCGCCGGCTTCGACCCGCTGCGCGACGAAGGCGCCGCCTATGCGAAGCGTCTCACGGCCGCCGGCAACCAAGCCGGCTATGTGCATTTCGCTCGCCAGATTCATGGCTTCCTGACCATGGGCAAAGTGATCGATGAGGCCAACACGGCGGTCGGCTTGTGCGCCGCGGAGCTGAAGCGAATGTTGAAGCCCGCGGCCGCTATCTAGGTTTCCCAAGCTGGTAGGTAAGATGGGCTTTGACCGTGGGCCATTCACGATCGAGGATGCTGTAGACGCAGGTGTCGCGCAGTGTGCCGTCGCGGGCCAGTTGATGCTGGCGTAGAACCCCGTCCAATTTGGCGCCCAATCTTTCGATGCCGGCTCGACTCTGGTGGTTGAAGAAATGCGTGCGAAATTCCACTGCAATACATTTTAGCTGCTCAAATGCGTAACTCAGCAGCAGATACTTGCACTCGCTATTCAGGGCCGTGCGCTGCACGCGTTTCCGATACCACGTGGCGCCGATCTCCAGCCGCCGATTGGCGGCATCGAGGTTGAGGAAAGTGGTCATGCCTACCGCCTGGTTCGATGACTTCTCGATGACGGAAAATGGCACCATGGCGCCGTGCTGATGCAGTGCCAGGCGCCTGCTGATTTCTGCATCCAATTGATCCGGCGCGGGAATTGAGGTGTACCAGAGTGTCCACAGTTCGCCGTCATTCAGCGCCTCGATGAGATCGGAGCGATGCGCACTCGCGAGCGGCACCAACGAGACCTCTCGGCCATGCAAAGAAACCGCGTCCGCGAACCCCATCGCTATTGCCTCCGCGTTGCCTCGAATGGTGCAAGCAATGTCTGCCAGTGATGCTTCGTCATCGATATCCTATACTAGCCGGTGAGAAATCTGTCGCTGGAGATAAGTGATGGCTAGCGTGCACGCAGCAATGAATTATGCGAGCGGCTGCGTGCTGGCGATGGCGCTCGGCGGGATTTGCCCGGCGGCGATGGCACAGCAAGCCGTGAATCACCCCATTGTCCTACATGCCGCGCATCTGCTCGAGGTCGATACCGGGCGTGTGCTGACGCCGGGGGAGATTCTCGTCGACGGCGAGCGCATCGCGGCGGTCGGTTCGGCGGTGCGGCATCCCGCCGGCGCCGAGATCATCGACCTCGGCGACAGCATGCTGCTGCCAGGCCTCATCGATGCCCATGTCCATTTGTTCCTTCATCCCGGTTCGGAGGATCTGCAGACCGTCGAAGAGTCCGTGCCGCAGCGGACCATTCAGGCCGTGCTTGCCGCAAGGGACGATTTGATGGCTGGCTTCACCGCCGAGCGCGACATGGGCACCGAAGGCGCGGGATCCGCCGACAGCGCCGTGCGCAATGCCATCGACAGAGGCTCGATCCCGGGACCGCGTCTGCGCATCTGCGGCAATGCCATCGACATTCTCGGCGGGCATGAGGACGCCAATCGATTCAATCCGGCGCAGCATGTGCTGTCCAATGCAACCCTCGCCAACTCGGTGGATGAGATCGTTGCCGTACTCCGCGCGCAGCACAAGGAGGGAGCGGACTTTGCAAAAATCTATGAGACCGGTCCGGACCGAATGCGCGACGGCGTACTCTACACCCCGTATCAGTACAGCGCCGCCCAGCTGAAAGCTGCCGTTGATGAGACTGCTCGCTGGGGCGGCAGCGTCGCAGTTCATGCGATGGGTGAGCCCGGTACGCTGTACGCGGCACAGGCCGGGGTGGCATCAATCGATCATGCCACCCAGCTGAGCGAGGAAACGATGCGCATCATGAAGGAAAAGGGCATCCCGGCCGTACCGACCTTCGCAATTTTCGAGTACTTCATGCACCAGTCGGCGGCCGCAGCGGAGCGCGAGGGGCCGATGCTCGATTACAAGATCAAGGAATTCAAAAAGCAGATCGCAGCCGGCATTCCATTTGCCGTTGGTTCCGATGTGGGCCCCTTTCCTCATGGTACTCAAGCGCGCGAATTCGAATTGATGGTGAAGTACGGGATGAAACCGCTGGCGGTGCTGCAGGCCGACATGATCAACGGCGCGAGGCTGCTCGGGTGGGGTGGCCAGATCGGTGAACTGAAGCCCGGCTACTATGCCGACATCGTCGCCGTAGCAGGCTCCCCGCTCGAGGACATTACAGCCGTCGAACGCGTCACCTTCGTCATGAAGGGCGGCCGCATCGAAAAAAGGCCCGCACCAGCACGATAGCCTTCACGAGGTCAGGGTTCGATACACCTTGCTCAACTCGCGCGGCAGCGCCGTCACATCGTCGATCACCAGATAGCGGCTCGCTGCGCACATGCGGCGCAGATAGTCCTGTCCCGCCGGATCGATGGTGACGCAGAAGTCCACGATGCCGGCCCGTTCCGCTTCCCGCAGCGCGCGCGCCGTATCCTGAATCCCGTATTCGCGGTCGGTCCGATCCGCGCCGTAATCATGGTCCTCGGGATAGCCGTCGGAGACGATGATCAGCACCTTCATGCCGGAGGGCTGGCGGGCCAGTTTGGTCACCGCATGGCGGATCGCTGCACCCATTCGAGTCGAGCGGCGCGGTTGCATGGCGCCCAGCGCCGCCCAGGTGCGCGCCGTGAGCTTGTCGCCGAAGTCCTTGGCGACATGAAACTCGACGTTGTGGCGGCCGTCGCCGGAAAAACCATAGATCGCGTAGCTATCGCCGAGCGTCTGCAGCGCCTCGCACATCAACGCCAGCGCATCCTTGGATACGTCGATGACCCGGCGCTTAGGGGCAGACCGCGCGGCGGGAAATTCCTCCTGGCCGCCGTACAGATACAATCCGCTGTCGGGCGGCGGCGCATCCGCAAGCGCGATTTTGACCGTCGCTGCATCCGGCAACGGGAAATCGGTCGAAGCGCTCATGTCGATGAGAAACGCCGCGGATACGTCCCGCCGCGCGCGATCGCGCCTTACATATAGGCGTGAATCGGCATCGTGCCCGGCACGGCGATCAATCACGGCATCGATCATGCCATCGAGATCCAGCTCATCGCCATCGCTGGTGCGCCGCACGCGCTGCCAGGACCGCGGCTTGATGGAGCCGAACTGGCGTCTTACCTGCTTTTCAAGAGCGGAGTGGCGGCTGCGCACGCCGCCGATGAATCCGAAGTCATCGCCGCGCAAGCGGTGCTCGTAAACCCGGCACCAGGAGGCAAGATAGCTTTGCTGGTGAAAATTCCACTCGTCGTACAGAAAACTGCGCGGCCCCGGACTCACCGCTGGTCGGACAATCGGTGTGGGTGGGCGCGGCGATGCAGCGCGAGAGCTATCGGCGTCGCCCGAGCCGTCCGCCACGCGTGCGCGCGCCGCAGATCGCGTTTTTTGCGGCGTGGTTGCGATTTGTCCCCCGGCACGATTGGCTGCGGAGTCCAGAAACAACTCGCCGCGGAACTCGACCAGTAGGCCGGCGGCATCGCCTGAGAAGAACTCCTCGCCGCCAAATTGATCATCGGCTTCGCCGGGCGGGGTGAAGTCCTTGTCCATGGGCGGGGAGAGTAGGGGTCGCGGCGGGCGGTGGAAGAGCTTCTCGAGTGCCGCGCAAATGTGAAGCGCAGCACGCGCACTGTCATGAACCTGTGCGCCCGCCGTTTGTGCGACGGCGGCGGCATCGATCAATCCAGCCAGCAAATCGCCGCAATCCTGCGGCTGCAAGCTGGCGCGCCGCGCCCCAAGCGAGTATTGCAGCAGCGCTTCCAGCAGTGCCGCCAACGGACGCATCGCGGCGATTGGCGGGCGCTTCGCCAGAGCGCTGGCGAGCACCCGATCCAGATCACCGCGCGCACCCGGATAACGACGCCGTATCGCCGCGTCGATTCGCATGTCCTCGATGATGGCGAAGACTCGGCGCAGCAGCGCAGGTCTTGCATGAGTTTGCAAGAGGCCGGCCAGATCGAGTTCAAAGGTGCGTTCGG
>Ga0210394_10007359_pt1 | contig 11623 bp, 13 predicted proteins | sample IncBWC12MmetaG_FD_160121 | JGI IMG/M metagenome (GOLD analysis project Ga0210394, IMG submission 160121) | Forest soil microbial communities from Barre Woods Harvard Forest LTER site, Petersham, Massachusetts, United States - Inc-BW-C-12-M | ecosystem: Environmental > Terrestrial > Soil >... | reverse complement strand
GTCGGCTATAGCGACCCGTTCGTCGCCCACCTGCGCGCCGATGGAGGGGTCCCCGCCATGGACTCGGTCGACGCCGAAAAAGCCGCCGCCGAAGCCGATTGCGTCGTCATCGTGACCGATCACAAGGCCTTCGACTACTCAAAAATCGTCGCCAGCGCCAAACTCATTGTCGACACCAGAAACGCGTTAAAAGGCCGCGTATCCGATAAGATCGTGCGCCTGTAGTGTCCTAAGTTCGCTGTGGCGCGAGCTTTAGCTTGCAGCATCGGCTTCAGCCGATGTCCGGCCGGATGAGAAATAACGCCAAGACGCCGGCTGAAGCCGACGCTGCAGACTAATGTCCGCGCCACCAGGACCGCACCTAAATCGTGGTGCAGGCTGGCAGCCTGCGGCCGATTGGCAATCGGCCTATGTCTATTTCCCGAAATAAGCGTCGTTATAGACCGCCGGCCTCTTGGCCTTTAAATCCTGCAGCGCTTTCTGCGCCATGTCCGCCGGAATGCGTTTGAGAATCGTCGCCTTCACATCGTCGAACGGCTTGGTTGAATGCGACTCCACCTTGATGATGTGATAACCGAATTGCGATTTCACGGGCTGGCTGACCTGCCCCACCGGCAACAGAAACGCCTCCTTATCGAACTCCGGCACCATCTGCCCTTTGCCGAAAGCGCCCAGATCGCCGCCATTCGCGCCCGATCCCTTGTCGTCCGAGTTCTCCTTGGCCAGCGTCGCGAAATCGGCTCCGGCGACGATCTTCGCCCGCAAGTCGGTGGCTTTCGCCAGCGCCTCTTCCGGCGTGATTTCCTTCTGTCCATCGGCCAAAGGCATCTTGGAGCCCTGGAACCGGATCAGGATGTGCCGCGCCTTCACTTCCTCCCACTCCGTTTTGTGCGTGTCGTAATAGGCGTGCAGCGTGGCGTCGTCGGGCTTGGAATTCTCCGCCAGGTCGCGATACATCACGTTGGCCAACAATTGATCTACCGATAGCGCGATCTGCTGCTGAACTTTCTCTGTCTGGTCGAGCTTCTTGGCCTTGGCTTCCTGCGCCAGCGTCAGAATTTCAGCAAGTTTTTCCGCGATATCGCGTCGTCCCTTCGGCGTCTGGGCCTGCGCCTGCTGCTGCGGCGGAATGGTCGCAATGATCATGTCGAACTGCGCTTTCGTAATCTTGTCCTCGCCAACGGTGAGTACCACCGCATCAGGCGCGACCATGGAGGGCGCCGGCATCGGAGCCGGCAGTTTGGGTGCAAGCGACGGCGGCGGCGGGAGCGGCGTCGTGACGGGTGGTTGCTGCCCGAACGCGAACGCAGCACCGAGCAGAACAAGGGTAACTCTCATACTCCTAGAATAACAGCCGTATCATATGGAGACGAAGGGAAACGGACAGAAACCCATGAGACTGCTCGCTTTATTGCTTGTGACCGTTCCCTTGTACGCCGCCGACGAGTTGACCGTCTACGACCTCCTCGCGCCGGAAACCCATAAATTCGCAATCATTTACGACGTCTCCGCCACGCGCGAAGGCCCCCCGTATTTTCTGAATCCCATCCGCCACGGTTCGGTCGCCGAGAAGGAACGAGTGGTCGATCGCGCCACCGGGCAGGAATTAAAGTTCGAGGTCATCAATGGCAAAACCGCCAAGGCTGAAGGAATTGGCGGACGCAATGCAGCAGACGATGATGAGTTTCTGCGGGTCCATTTGCTAAAACCCGTCGCCAAAGGCTCCGAGACGCGCATCCGCATCTACAAAACCTACACCGATGCCGCTTCCTATGCCGAAAAGGACGGAACCCTGGTTTGGGAGCGTCCATTGGGCATCAAGCGCAACGTCGTGATTCTCCCGCGCGGCTATGAACTTACCGCGTCCGCGTCGCCCGCCATCGTCTCCACCGACCCCGACGGCCGCATCCGCCTCAGCTTCCTGAACGACCGCGACGACCAGTTGCCGGTGAAAATCACTGCCCGGAGGATCAAATGAAGCTTCTCCTCTTCCTGACGCTGGCTTTCCAATTCCATCGCGCCGAACAGGATCGCGAAATTCGCTACTGGCTGCTGGCGCCAGATTCGCACCAGTTCCGCATCTCCCACGATTTCACGGTCACAAAAGTCGGCCAGAAATCCGTCCACAGCTTCGTGAGGAAGGGCAGCGACGTTGCGCCCGATTCGAAAATGTTCAACCTCGACACCGGAGAGCCCCTGTTCACGCACGTCGTGAAGGGAAAAGAAGTTAACGCGCTAAATTACTACCCCACGCCTACCGACCCCGATTCGATCGTCGTGCAGGGCGACCTGGCGCACGCGGTCGAAGCAGGCCAGTCCGTCCGCATCCGTGTGGAGGAAACCTACACCGACCCGGTCGGCTATTTAGTGAAGAGCGACGAACTGGTCTGGACGCGCACTCTCGGCCGTCCGCTGAACTTCGTCACGCTCCCCGCGGGCTGGATGCTGTCGAGCGTGAACACACCCGCGGTCATTTCTCTCGACGGCGAAGGCCGCATCATGCTGCGCTTCACCAACATCCGCAACGACGAACTGGCGGTGACCATCCGCGCCCGGAAGAATGCTTCGCACTGAGCGATTGTCCACTCCCGGTCGCGGTTCGTTGAATCGCCATGCGTCAGCATGCGGACACCGAGGTAGCCCCACGCTCACGCATGGGGCTCGTCATCCTCTTCCTCCAGCACATACGCGATTTTGGGCCGATTCTCCAGGCTCATCGCCTCTTCAATCTCCTCCGGAGTCATCACAACGCCGGCGATCGCTCCAAACATCAGCGCAAAATACAATAATCCAGTGCGCAGCCGCATAGCTCTCTCCTTCGAAAAAAATGGATTTAAAAAAGGGAGGAACTACGAAACTGCGGGCGGCGCGCGCGCGGGTAGCAGGGAATAAAAACCAGGTAGGCAAGCTCCGGGCTCGCGATCTACGAGGCCGGCAACAGTAGCCAGCGAAAACGTGAAGCAGAAGGGAAGGACGATCGTCCAGAGCAGCAGCATAGCCGCCGGTGTCAGGACGGCGAGGCATAACACCGCCAAACACAACAACGCGATGCAATTCCGCGACGAGATCACCATTCCATCATACTCTAGGGGAGTGATCATCAAAGCGCCCAGGATCTATCTCATCGAAGCGGGCTGGATCTCGCGCTTTCTGGGAGTCCTGCGGGCGGCGCTGGTCGCCACCGTCGAAGACAGTTCGCTCAGCATCGCAAAAGGGGCTGCCTATTCGTCGCTGCTGTCGTTTTTCCCCGTGCTGACCACGCTGACCGCGATCCTGGTGCAGGCAAACGCGACCGATGTCGCGCGCACCATCGCGTCGTTTTTATATGAAGTGGCCCCGCCCGGCACCGAAGACGTGGTGTTGAGGCTGTTCGTCGTTCACGGCGAGCGTCCGAAATACCTTCTCGTGGGAGCGGTCATCCTCGCGCTGTGGGCGGCCTCGGGCGCGATCATGAGCATGCTCGAAGGCTTCCGCTCCATCTATCGCATCCCCTCCGGGCGTTCGTTCATTCAGGAGCGCGCCGTGGCGATCTTCCTGGTGCTGATTTCCGTCGTGCCGGTGGTGGGCGCCTCGGCGCTGATCGTCTTCGGAACCAGGGCGGAAACTTTCCTGATGCAACATCTGGGCCTCGCTGCGAACGATGCCGACATTGAGGGATGGCTGGAGTTCTTCAGCGAAGTCCTCCGCCTGGGCCTGGCCTTCGCTTCGTTCGTGCTGGTCACGGCACTCCTGTATTACCTCGGCCCAAATCGAAAACAAACCTTCGCGAATGTTTATCCCGGCGCTATTCTGGCGACGGTCTTGTGGGTCGTCGCCACGCTGGCTTTCAGTTGGTACGTGCGGCACATCTCGAATTACAACGTGCTCTACGGCAGCGTCGGCGCGGGTCTGGCGCTGCTGGTCTGGATGTACGTGTGGTCGGTGATCACGCTGATCGGCTGCGAATTTAACGCCGCGCGGGAGCGCCTGCAGGCGCAGCCGGCGCCCTAGTGGCTCGTTGCGGAGATAACTCCTTTTCGCGATTTCCGTTTCTTGGCCCCTGGAGCGCGTTTAAACGCGTTTTCCCAGATTTCCGCTACCACGGGTCGGCGGAGGCCCCTCCGGCTCGCCGATTTTGGCGAGTGTAACACGCAAAAACTGATTCTGCGCGAGTTATCGGAAAAAGTCCGCGCGATCCGAGGACCGATTTCTTGGACCAACTGTGGGGCCGTCAATTTGGGCGGCAGCCGCCCTTTCCGGCTAGCCGCCAGAATTGGTTGGCGGGAACCAGTCGAAGTCGAATCGACCAACGACCCAAAGGGCCGTTCAACGGTTTTGAAGACCGCGCCTGCCACCGGGCAAAATTGGCTCCCACCAGAATCTTATCAGCTCTGTTTGTGGAAGACGAAGAAAAACGCGGCCAAGCACAGGCTGGCGATAGCGTAGATCAACGACGACAACAGCGCGATCGCCGGCACCAGGCCTCCGACGACATTGATGATGGTCGAGACTAAATCGTAGAGACGCAGGATCGCTACCAGAATCATTCCAATCAGCGCGAGAAATGCGGCACTTTTGAGACTCATGATCGCCTATTATGACTCCATGCGACACAATTCGGTGTACACAGTGCATCCCGGCTTCGCCATGGAGGCGTCCTCGCTGGCCAATCTTAAGGAGCGCACGAACCGCACGCTGGACGAGTGGGTTCGCGTCGTCAAGAAGTCCGGCCCCGCGACCGAGAAAGAGCGCATCGCATGGCTGAAACAGGAACACGGCGTCACAACTAACTACGCCCTGTGGATCTCCAAACGCGTGGACGGCACCGGCAGCGCCGCCGATTACGACCCCGACGCGATGGTGGAGGCGATGTTCGCCGGCAAGAAGGCCGGTCTCCGCCCCATCTACGACCTCATGCTCAAGCTCGCCTTCGATCTGGGAAAAGACGTGCGCGTCTGCCCTTGCAAGACCATCGTGCCTTTCTATCGCAGGCATGTGTTCGCGCAGGTGAAGCCCACCACGGCGACGCGCATCGACGTCGGATTCGCGTTCAAGGACATGCCGCCAACGGGCAAGCTGATTTCCACCGGCGGCTTTGAGAAAGGCGATCGCATTACCCACCGCATTCCCGTCGGCTCGGTCGCGGAAATCGACACGGAAGTCAGAAAATGGTTAAAACACGCTTACGAAATCGATGTCTAACCAATTCGCATCGTGCTATCCTGATCAGGCTTTGACACGGAAGGCCGCACTTCCCCGCATTTGTATTGCTCTCGGATTCCGGGAGATTGAATCGCTGCTGGCCCACGCGCGGGAGGAATATAATGCCGGCGAGCGCTTCTTCGAATTCCGCCTTGATTATCTTCCATTACCGGAGCAAGGCATTGCGGCGATGCGAAAATTCCTCGCGCGCAACGCCGATTGCACCGTGCTCGCCACCTGCCGGCGCCATCAGAATCAGGGACACTTCAACGGCAGCATCGAGCAGCAGGTAAAAATCCTCGACGCGTCCATCGACGCCGGCGCGCAGGCCGTCGATATCGAAATCGAGAGCGCGGAAAATTGCATCGATTCCCTGGAAGCGCTGCGCTCGCGCGCGCGCCTGGTGATCTCCTATCACAACTACGGCGGAACGCCTCCTCTCGATGCAGTGATGCGCCGCATGCTGCGCGTGGCGGCCGATGGCTACAAGATCGTCACTACCGCGAAGAAGCCGTCCGATAACGCGCGCATTCTGGCGCTGGCGAAAACATACTCGAAAACGCCGACTATCCTGCTGGCGATGGGCGAAACAGGCTTCCCGACGCGTGTTCTTTCACCCTCCTCCGGAGGCCTGTTCACCTACGCCGCGCCGAACTCGGCCGAAGGGACCGCGTCGGGCCAAGTCAGTGCGCATCAGCTCCGGCACCTTTATCGCGTGGAGAAATTCACCAAGGACGCGCGGATTTATGGCGTGGTGGCCGATCCGGTGCGCCACTCGATCTCGCCCGCGGTTCACAATCGGGCCTTCCAGGCGCGCCGGACGGACGCGGTATATCTTCCGTTCCTGGTGAAGCCCGCGCAGCTCAAGGATTTTTTCACGCTCGCCGAGAAACTGCCGCTCGCCGGATTCAGCGTGACCATTCCGCATAAGCAGAAAATCCTGCGTTACCTCGATCTGGTGGACCCTCTGGCGCGGCGCATCGGCGCGGTGAATACAGTGTGGCGCAAAGCGGGGAAATGGCGCGGCACGAATACGGATGCCGACGGCGTGATCCGACCTCTGGAACGGCATGTCCGGTTGAATAAATCGTCCGTGCTGCTGGTGGGCAACGGCGGAGCGGGCCGCGGAGCCGCGTTCGCGCTGAAGGCCGCCGGCGCGAAGCTGGCCATCACCGGCCGCAATATCGACCGCGTGCGCGCCCTGGCCAGCGCCTGCGACGCCGAGCCGTTAACGCGCGATCAGTCGATCGTCCGCATGTTCGACGTTCTGGTCCATTCCACGCCGCTCGGGATGTATCCGAAGGTCGAGCAGAGTTTTTTCGACGCGAAAATTCCGGCCAAGCTGGTATTCGATATGGTTTACAATCCTCTCGACACGCTGCTGGTGCGGATGGCCGCCGATCAGGGAGCGACGCCGATCCGCGGCCTGGAAATGTTCCTGGAACAAGCGTCGCGGCAGTTTGAAATCTGGACCGGCGACACTGCCCCGCGCGCAGTGATGGAAAAAGCCGCGCTGGAAGCCCTGGAAGCGCATTACGCGGCTGGTGAATGATAATACCCTCATGAAGGTAACCCGTCGATCCATCGCTCGCATGCTCGCCGCAGCGGCTGCTATTCCTCAAGCCGCGACCCCGCAGACGCCTCCGCCCGACGCCGACCTCGATTCGGCGCGCGAGCTACTGAAATCGAATGCCCAGCAAATCGCAAAGGTGAAATTGCCGATGCCAACCGAACCGGCGTTCCACTTCAAGGCCTGAGAAAATGGCGAAGTTCACTTTCACCGACGATATTTTCTTCGGCTCGATCTCGGAAATCGCCGCGGCCCTGGCCAAAAAGGAATTTTCGACGGTCGAGCTGACGCACGCCTTCTGCAATCGTCTGGAAAAACTGGGCCCGCGCTACAACGCGCTGGCACTGTCGCTTCGCGATTCAGCCTTACGAAAAGCAAAAGATGTAGATCGCGATTTCAAGCTGGATCGCGTCCGCAGCCCGTTGCAGGGCATCCCCTACGGCGCGAAGGATCTTCTCGCAGCGAAGGGCAAGCCGACCACGTGGGGCGCGAAGGCGTTCGCCGGTCAGGTTTTCAAAGAGGACGCGGCAGTGATCGAACTGCTCGATAAAGCTGGCGCGATCCTGATCGGCAAATTGTCGATGGTGGAGTTGGCCGGCGGCGGAGGCAATCGGTACCCGTCGGCGTCGGCGACCGGCGCGTGCCTGAATCCGTGGGATCGCACATATTGGAGCGGCGGATCGTCGAGCGGACCTGGGACGGCCACGGCGGCCGGAATGGTCACGTTCTCGATCGGGTCGGAAACATCGGGATCGATCCTTGGACCGAGCGCATACTGCGGCATCACCGGATTGCGTCCCACCTACGGACTCGTCAGCCGACGCGGAGCGATGGCTCTTTCCTGGACACTCGATAAGATCGGTCCGATGTGCCGTTCCGTGGAAGATTGCGCCCTGGTGCTCAGCGTGATCGCGGGCAACGATTTTGAAGATCCCGGCTCAGCCGGCAAATCGTTCCATTACGCGCCGCAGTTCGCGCGTAAACCGGACGAGATCACCATCGGCTATGCTCCGATCGATTTCGACGAGTCGGCTGCCCCCGAGATGCGCGCAGGTCTCCAGGAAGCGCTGAAACTGGTGAAATCGCTCGGCATGAGTATGAAGGAAGTCGAGATTCCGGACTTTCCCTACAATGCGCTGGTAAGCATGATCATTGCCACCGAGGGTGCATCGGCTTTCGAGGATTTTATCCGCAGCGGCAAAGTGGACGAGCTCACCGACCATCGGCAGGCGCGAGGTTTAAAGGCGAATCTCGATATTCCCGCCGTGGATTACCTGCGTGCGATGCGCGTCCGCGCGCTGGTGCAACAGGCGTTTCGCGACTTGTTCCTGGATGTCGATTTTCTCCTGGCTCCAACGAAGCCTAACATCGCATGGAAGCTTACCGACCGCCTGGATGACACAACCCCGCCGGCAACGCCGCCGAAATCCCGCGGCTTGAGCGGACTGATCCCGGCCGGCAATCTCGCCGGTCTTCCAGCGTTATCCCTCCCCTGCGGATTCGCCTCCGGCCTCCCCATCGCGATTTCCGTCGTCGGGCGCCCCTTCTACGAAAATCAGTTGATCGCTGTAGGCAAGGCTTTTCAGAGCCACACCGACTGGCACCGCAAGCGCCCGCCCGTCACAGAGTAAACACTCTGTAAAAGGTCGGGCGCGAACCGGCGCGAACAGACGTTCTCCGCATATACTAGAAAGTGGCATGGAAAGTTCTACACGTAGATCCTTTTACTCGGCCGCGATCGCCGGGCTGGGCGGATTGATGACCGCCGCACTGGCCGCACCGGCCGCCGCATACCTTCTGATCCGGCCGAAATCGCAGAAACAATCCGATTTTGTGCCCGCGGCCGACCTCGCCCAATTAACCGTCGGCAAGCCCGAGGAGGTCGTGTTCCGCCGCACTCGCGTCGACGGATGGCGCGTGTTGAACGAAAAATCCACCGCCTGGGTGGTCCGCAAGGACGATCAAAATGTCGTCGCCTATGCGCCGCAATGCACGCACCTCGCCTGCGCATATCACTGGGAAGAGAAGGACGCGAAGTTTTTCTGTCCCTGTCACAACTCCGTGTTCGCGATTGACGGCAATGTGGTCAGCGGCCCCGCCCCAAGGCCTCTGGACCGTTACGTCACGAAAATCGATCAGGGAAAGGTTCTGATCAGTACTGAGATTCAGAAGGCATGAAGATACTGCGAAGCGTGATCGATTGGCTCGAAGAGCGCACGGGCGTCGAGTCTGCCATCAAGCACTTTCTTTACGAGGATGTGCCGGCGTCGGCCGGCTGGCATCAAGTGCTGGGCAGCGTGGCGATGTTCGCGTTCCTTACGCAGGTCTTCACTGGAATTCTGCTGGCGCTGAACTACGCGCCCACGCCGGGCGAAGCCTACAACAGCCTCCGCTACATCGTGACGGAGCTGACCGGCGGCCAGATCATTCGGGGCCTGCACCACTGGGGCGCCAGCCTCATGATTATCGTCGTGGTGTTGCACATGACGCAGACGTTTTTGTGGGGAGCGTACAAGAAGCCGCGCGAAGCCACCTGGATGGTCGGCGCGTTGCTGCTGCTCCTGACGCTGGCCTACGGGCTCACCGGCTACCTTCTGCCCTGGGACAATCGCGCGTATTGGGCCACCACGGTGACCGTTCACATCTCCGCGCTCCCGCCCGTCGCAGGTCCTTACGTATTGAGACTACTGGGCAGCGATGGAGGATCGATCGGTGCGGTGACGTTCGCGCGCTTTTATGCGGCGCACGTCCTGCTGCTGCCTCCGCTGACGATGCTGCTGATCGCGATTCACCTGTACCTGGTGCGCCGGCACGGCGTTACGCCGATCGAGGCCGATCGAACCCTCCCGAAGAAGAAATTTTATCCGCAGCAGGTCTTCAAGGATACGGTCGCAACCTTCGCTTGGTTCGCGATTCTCGTCGCCATGGCGATCGCGGTGCGCGTTCCACTGGGCCATGTGGCCGACCCCACCGACACAAGCTTTATCCCGCGGCCCGAATGGTATTTTCTGTTTCTCTTTCAATTCGTGAAATTCTTCGACGGACCGCTCGAAGTCGTCGGCGCGGTGATCATACCGACGTTAGCCATGCTGGTTCTCTTTCTGGTCCCCTTCATCGATCGGGGAAAAGTGTTACGCATCCGCGAGCGCACCGGCGCCATCGCGGTGATCGTTTTCGCCATCGTCGGATGGAGCGCCCTTACCGCCCGCGCCGTCGCGACGACCCCTCCGTCCACCGAAGATCCCGACGCAGGACTCGCTCTGGTCGAGCCGTGGCAGGAACTGCCCGCCGATCAGCTCGCCGCCATCGGAGCGTTTCGAAAGGATAACTGTGGAAACTGTCACGTCGTCGGAAAATCGGGCCCCGGCCCAGACCTGACGCGCGCCGCATCGCAGCGTCCCACTGATTGGCTGATGCAGCATTTCAAACAGCCCGCGCCGGGCATCGCCACGCAATTGAAGAATCCCGAGCTGCGTGGTCTGGTCATGTTCGTCACCAAGCGCAGCGACGCGGCACTAAAGGCTTGGTCCAGCGCGCCGCAGGCCGCAGTCGAGGGCGCCATGGTCTATCAGGCGAACCAGTGCGCCGCCTGCCACAAACTGAACGGCGTCGGCATGCAGACCGGGCCTCCTCTCAACGGCGTCGCCGACCATCGCAACCGGGAATGGCTGGAAGGCCATTTCGCGGATCCGCAAAAATTCTCGCCGGGGTCGACGATGCCTGCTTATAAACTCAGCTCGCGCGACCTGGACCGCCTGACCAACTACATCATGCAAATTCCGAAGTAGACTGGTTCAATGAAGCGACGTGCATTTTTGAAATCCACCGCAGCGGCCGCCTTCACACACGCCATGCAAGCACAAACCCCCGTAATCACCAGTTCCGTCATGATCTGGACCCTGAAAGGTCCCTTCGAGCAGCGCCTCGAAGTCGCCTCGCAAGCCGGTGTCCAATCCGTCGAGCTCGTTTCGGAACACGTCTCCTGGACCGACGTTCAGATCCGCGATATGAAAAAACTCGCGGCCTCTCTCCATCTGAGAATGGACACTGTCCTCGCCCAGACGGATTGGAAGCATCGTCCTGTCTCCATGGTAAAGCCCGAGGATCGCGAAGGGTTCCTGGCCGACGTTCGCCAGGGTATCGTGTTCGCGCAGAAACTGGAGATCCCGCAAATCATCCTGATGAGCGGCGACGATGTCGCTGGCCGCACGCACGACGAACAGTATGCGTCGATGCTCGAGTCCGTGAAGCGCGCCGGGGATCTGGCGGCCAAGGCCGGCGTGACGCTGATCATCGAGCCTCTCAACAACAAGGTCGATCACAAAGGATTTTTTCTCTCCACCTGCGGTGAAGGCCTGAAGCTGGTAAAAGAAGTGCAAAATCCCCACGTAAAGCTGCTGTTCGATATCTATCACGAACAGGTGCAGGTGGGAAACGTCATCCGCACGATGAAGGAAGCAGCGCCGTACGTCGCTGTGTTCCACATTGCCGACAATCCCGGCCGCAACGATCCCGGCACCGGCGAAATGAACTACGAAAATATCTACAAAGCGATTGCCTCGTTCGGATTCAACGGCTACGTGACCATGGAATATCTTCCCGTAGGCGACCAGACAGCCAGTCTTACAAAAGCCACGAAAAGCATGCGCGCGACGCTCGGTTGAGACGATCGCTCCCTGTGGTCGCGGCTCGGCAAGCAGTCGATTGAAGCCGCCCATTCCGAGCCGCGACCACAGGGAGCGATCCGCGTACCGGCCTCCTACTCGTCCGCCTTGCCGATCAGAATAATCGACACCTTGGTATCGCCCAGATTCGCCGTCAACACCCAGTCTTTTTCGCCCTGTTTTTGAAACCCCGGCTTGTCATCCGCGT
>Ga0210394_10007358_pt1 | contig 11624 bp, 9 predicted proteins | sample IncBWC12MmetaG_FD_160121 | JGI IMG/M metagenome (GOLD analysis project Ga0210394, IMG submission 160121) | Forest soil microbial communities from Barre Woods Harvard Forest LTER site, Petersham, Massachusetts, United States - Inc-BW-C-12-M | ecosystem: Environmental > Terrestrial > Soil >... | reverse complement strand
CCAGGCGGTCGATCTCGGGCAATTCACCTCATTGGGCATCGACCCGACCCGCTACTCGACCGTCGCGGTCAAATCGATGCAGCATTTCCGCGCCGCCTTCGAGCCGATCGCGCGCGAAGTCATCCTCGTCGATACCGGGGCCTTGTGCTCCGAGATCTACACCCCCCAATTGTTCGACAAGGTGCGCCGCCCGGTCTGGCCACTGGATCCGATTTAGCGGGCCCGTGCAGGTTGCATCGCTGGCTAACCTGGCCATAACTCCTAGAGCGGAATCCATCGAGGTTCGAGCACCCCAATTCGTCTTCCCCGGGCTTGGCCCGGGGATCCACGAGCGGCTTCTCCTGGATGGCCGGGCTAAGCCCGGCCAAGACGCCTGGAGGGGTGAGTCGATTTGAGCGGATGAGGCCCGGCCAGCTAGAGCGGGGTCCAATCAAGCTCGGATACCCCCAGTCGTCATCCCCGGGCTTGATCCGGGGATCTGGCGCAGCTTCATGGAGATGGCCGGGTCAAGCCCGGCCAAGCCCGGCCATGAAGGGGAAATGGACGAACTCAACTCGCTTCGACATTGCTCTAGCCTTGCGGCCAGTCCAAGCGGACCGGGTCCTTGCCGTCCCAATTGAGGGCGGCTTCGCGGACCTGATCGAAGATGCGCATCCGGGTCGGTGTCGCCTCGGCCATTTCGACGACCGTTCCGGGGTGGCCCTCGTTGAGAAAATAGATGAAGGGGCCGCGCGGCGTGTCGCCCTCCTGGCCGATCTCCCAGCCGGTCCGCAAGGCGCGCTCGCGGATCTCGTGGTAGTTCTTGGGCCAGCTCGACCAGTGCTGCATTCCCTCATGGCCGGCGGCGAGGAAATCCTGGTAGAGGCTTGGGGATTGGCAGCGCTGCTGGATCAATTCGAGCTGCACGTCCCCTGAATTGGCGAGCGCGATCGAGACCTTGATGTCGTAGGCTCGTCCGCGGTAGCGGAACTCGTCCATCGGCAATTGCTCGGCGTAAAACCACGGGCCGACACCGCACACCTCGACCCAATGGCGCATCGCCTTGTCGATGTCCTTGACGACGATCCCCACCTGACGCATCGGCCCGAATAGGCGGCTCATCGGTTTCTCCTTTGACGAGGGAACTTTCGCGGCAATATCGCGATAAAGCGGCTGCTGATCATGACAGGACTGGATCGCGCATGAAAAGCCGGGTTCGCGTGCGCCATACCAGGCGCATCCTCTGCGTCTTTCCGCGCTACGCGCCGTCGTTCGGCACGTTTCAGCACGCCTATCCGCTGATGGACGGGGTGCGCGCCTTCATGCCGCCGCAAGGCATCCTTGTGGTAGCCGCCTATCTTCCCGAGGAGTGGGAGGTCCGGCTCGTCGACGAGAACATCGGCCCGGCGACTGAAGCGGACTTTGCCTGGGCCGATGCGGTGTTCGTCAGCGGCATGCATGTGCAAGAGGCTGAGATGGCGAGCGTCGCCGTCCGCGCTCGCGCAGCGGGCAAAGCGAGCGTCCTGGGCGGCCCCTCGGTCTCGGCCTCTCCCGAGGAATACCCGCAATTCGATTACCTGCATCAGGGCGAATTGGGCGACGCCACCGACGCCTTGATCCAAGCCCTCGACGACGATATCGCCCCGCCGTCCGCGCAGCGCCGCTTCGCCACGGCCGAACGCCTGCCGCTCGCCGATTTCCCGCTGCCGGCCTACCACCTCATCGAGGGCCCGCGATATTTCCTCGGCAATGTCCAGTTTTCCAGCGGCTGTCCCTACCAGTGCGAGTTCTGCGACATTCCGGCGCTCTATGGCCGCCAGCCGCGCCTCAAGGAGCCGCGGCAGATCCTCGCCGAGCTCGATCTGATGCTCGCCGCCGGCATCAGCGGCTCAGTATATTTCGTCGACGACAATTTCATCGCCAACAAAAAGGCGGCGCGCGCGCTGTTGCCATATCTGATCGAGTGGCAGAAGCGGCGCGGCTATCCGGTGCAGTTTTCCTGCGAGGCGACGCTCAACATCGCGCTCTGCCCGGACATCCTCGCGATGATGCGCGACGCCTATTTCTATGCTGTGTTCTGCGGCATCGAGACGCCGGAGCTGGCGGCGCTCGACGCCATGCGGAAATCGCACAACCGGGTGATGCCGCTGCTCGACGCGGTGAGGACGATCAATAGCTATGGGCTCGAAGTCGTCTCCGGGATCATTTTGGGGCTCGATACCGACACCGAAAGAACGGCCGATGCGCTCATTGACTTCATCGACCGCTCGCAGATCCCGGTCCTGACGATCAATCTGCTTCAGGCGTTGCCGAAGACGCCGCTGTGGGACCGGCTGGCCGCGGCCGGCCGGCTCAGCCGCGAGGGGACACGCGAATCCAACGTCGTCTTCCTGCGGCCCTACGACGAGGTGGTGGCGAACTGGCGCGCGGCGATCCGCCATGCCTACACGCCCGAGGCGATCTACCGCCGCTTCGCCTGGAATGCGCGCGCGAGCTATGTCAACCGCATCCGCCCGCCGGTGACCCGCGCCCGGCTAAACGCGCGCAACCTGCGCCGCGCCGCGGTGATCCTCGGCAAGATCCTTTTCCGGGTCGGGCTCCGCGGCAACTACCGCCGGACATTCTGGAGCTTTGCCCTGCCGCTGTTGCGCGCCGGCCGGTTCGGCGATCTGATCGCAGTGGCGCTGGTCGCCCATCACATGATCCGCTTCGCCGGCGAATGCACCGACGGTCGCCAGAACGCGGCTTTCTACGCCGACCGGGCGCGGGTGAGAGAGCGGGAGCGCGCCACCGCGGCGTAAGGGACCGCAGCGCCAGGGTCAAAACCCAATCAACTGATCGGCTCTCGGTGACCGAGTTGGGTGGGTGAGCCGACCATCCGGCTCGGGCTCCTCGATGAGGGCTCGGCGCCGAGAACAGACCTTCCTAGGAGCGAGATCGATCTGTCGTCCGGAGTCGGACCTGAAGCGGTCCTTCTTCGCATTATCGAGAAGCGACTGCTCAGGACTGAATCCGGCCTAGACGGTGGCGATGCGCCTTAATCTGAGAGTAGCCTTCCTAGCGCGACCGGTTGGTTACATGCAAGGCCATACGAAATGCAAGATCATCGGCACGATCGCCAGGAAGCAAACGCGATCCCCGAACACAACCAGCAGCCAGAAAATGATAAGCCGCGGGGCGAATTGGCGGGGTTCCAAGCCGTTATCGGAGAAATCCTCAGCGAGGAAGATCACCAAGCCGCCCAGCGCAAACTCGGGGCGGCTCAGCTTAGGCTCGCCAAAGGTCTTAATCGGATCAGCACCATAGGGGCAATTGTCGGTTTGATCAGTTCCCTTGGTATCATCGGTTCTCTAGTTATAACGAAGTTCTCTGCTGACGACGCGCACATGGCCCTGGTTGCTGCTAATCGGGCTTGGATCAGTCCAGTTCGTGTAACGCTCGGCGCTATACCAAGTGCTCCGCCAACCGAGGCCATTACTGTCCCGGTCTTATTCCGCAACACTGGGCATGAGCCAGCCACAGACGCCTTTACAATTAGTGGTACTGACAGTATCTCAATCGGCGCGACTTACGACGAAATTCACCTGAAAGAACGGTATTCGAAGATTACTGCTTTTCAATTTCGCATGTGAAAGATGACGCATCTGCTGTCTCTATTGTTATTTTTCCCGGAGGCAGCGCCACTAATGACTATAACGGATCGATTACTATAAGACCCGATCTGATCGATTGGGACGTTGTTTACGGAAAGAAATACGTTTTCCTCCACGCGTGTGTTGTGTATAAAACGTTCGATCAAGTACGACATACCTCCGTCTGCTACTATTCGCAGGCTGGTAAAACTATTGGTAGCTTGCCATTCTGCGATAAGGGAAATAGGGCAGACTAGTCGCCGCGGTCATCTCCCCGGCGCGGCGGCGGGCGGCGTCGCGGGCCCGCTATGCTTCCCGCCAAAAAGGGTCGTGAAATCGAGGAGATCGGAGGGCAGCGCGACCAGGTTCGCCGGCAGCCCCCGGGTCGCCAAACCCTCGCCAAGGCCTTCCTTGATCCTGACGTCCGCCAACGCCTGGAGCGTCGTCAGAACCGGGCCGACGGTGTCGGCGGTGAATTTGTCGTTGAGCGCTTTCTGCACGCTCTGATCGAAGGTGAACGTATCGGCCCAGCCGATATAATCGAGCGTGATGCCGCGCTCGGCGAGAAACGCCGTCATTGCCGTCGTCACGTTTTTCATGATGGTGCCGGCCTCCTTGTTGTCGGCGTTGAGCGTGCGGCCGCTGATTTCCTGGCAGACGAGGCTCAGGACCTCGCCGCGCCCGACCCTGTCCATCACGTCGGCGACGCTGCGCGCGTAGTACACCGAGGTGAAGATGACGGCGGGATCGGCCTCGTTGCCTTTTGGCGGTATCGTTCCGAAATAGTAGAGGTATCGCGCCGCGTCTTCCTCGCGCACCGAAACGCCGATCGAAACCCCGGCGGTGACGTTGAGCCCCTCCGAACTCTGGCACGGCATGCCTTCGTTCTTGTTGGAGGTGCCGCGGTTGACCGCCGTCACCCATTCGCGGTTGTAGGGCGTGCGGTCGACGATGATCACCCGGGCCGACGGGACGTAGAAGTCGGACCAGCCGCCCGAACCGCTCAGCTTGACATGCGGGATGACCACCCGCTTCGCGGCGATCTTGTTCGCCTTCAGATAGTCGAGCGACATGAACTGCGCCTGGCTGTCCTTGTTCGCGCCGGCATCGGGGATCACGAAGGCCGATTGGTTGGGGAGGATGTAGATCGCCTCGGTGTAATCGGTCTTGTCATAGTAGGCCGAGGCCTGCGGCGCCGCCGCGGCGAGCGCGAACAAGATTGCTGCGGCCAGCCAGCGCCTCGCCGGCACCCACCAGATCGCCGCGATGACGACCAGGAGAACGACAAGCGGGATACCGATATTGCCGAAGAATCTCATCCCCCACAGCGACGTGACATAGGCGCTGTCGCTGTTCTCGAGCTGTTTGACCGCTGCGTCTCCCGAGAGAACCGTGCTCACCGGGTTGATGAGGAAGTTGACCCAGCCGTAGACGAGGACGGCAGCCACCGAAGCAATGCCACGGCCCATGAGTGCGTTCATTTCCCCCTCTCCTCGTGGTGCTAGGCGATGCGGCGGGCCTGCCATTCGCCGGTGCCGAACTGGCTCTTGTTGACGATGCCGGCATTCTGGTCGCTGGCGGCGCCCAGCGCGACGGTGCCGGCCATCGCGCCATCCTGGAGTGTGCCCTCGAAACGATAGGAGAGGTTGCTCGCCTCGTGGCGGCTGGCGAAGCTGAACGAGACCCGATCGGCGTCGAGCGCGCCCATGACCGGGCCCTCGAATTGCGCCGAGCGCTGATGCCCGGCGAGCGTGTTGCCGTGCTGTTCGAGCGCCAGGCGGTGGCTGCGCGTTCCATGCAGGAAATCGACCCGCAACTCCCATTCGCCGGCGACCGCCGGCGTGGGCGGCCGCGGTCCGGGCGCCTCATTGGTCAAGGACGCGCGGAGCGCGGCGACCACCGCATCGCCGACCAGCGCCGCTTCGCCGGGTTGCAATTGGAACGGGTCGACGGCGATCGAATTTTCGGTCGCGCTGTTGTCGTCGAGCATGACCCGGATCTCGCCGTCGAGCACCGCCTGGCGCAGCGCCAGGCCGTCGAGCGGAAAACGACCGCGGTTCCAGTCGATCCTGAGCCGCGGCACCCGGTCGACCCCTTCGGGCTCGATGACCTCGCCGCGCACCCCGTCGAGCTGCGTCAGGCGATCGGCGATCGCCGCGCAATCATCGTCCCATCTGCGCCGCTCGGCCGCGGGATCCCGCTCCTCGAACCAGCATTCGAGCGCGGCGATGACGCCGATGACATCCTCCTTCGACACCTTCATCGGCCGGCCCAGCGCCTGATGCGGCGAACCGTTGCGCCAGGCCGCCTCGACGAGGCGCTTGTTGCCGAGGAGGAGGCCGCTGGTCTGCGGCCCGCGCAGGAATTTGCCACCGCTGTAGATGACGAGGTCGGCGCCGCGAGTGAGCCATGGGCTCGGCCGCTCGATATGCTCGGAAGCCGCATCGACCATGATCGGAATGCCGCGCGGGCGCGCGACCGATGCGATCTCCTCGAGCCGCACGCCCGAGAGATGCTCCTGCTTGCCGAGCAGCACAATGAGCGCGACCGGCTCCAGAAGGGCGCGGTCGAGATCTTCGCGCGTGTCGATCTCGACGATCGGGCAGCCGATCATCCTCACCGCCTGATCATAGGCGAAGCGCTGCTTTGTCGGGATGATCACCCGGTTGACCATGCCGTCGGTAAAGGGCAGCCGCAGCATCCGCGCGGGGTCGTTGCCGGCGACGCAGGCGGCGGTACCGAGCGCCACCGCCGCCGCGCTGCCGCAGGTCACGATCCCCCATTCGGCTTCTGTCAATTCGGCGATGCGCCGGCCGGCCGCTTCCATCAGCTCGTCGAGGTTGACGAACTGGCGCGAGGCCGCATCGATCGCCGCCTTCACCTTGGGCAGCATCAGGCTCCCGCCATGCATCGTGCGCACGCTGCAGCAATTGATGAACGGACGCACGCCGAGCGCGAGATAGGGGTTCCTATTGTTGGCGTTCATGTCGCCTCCGAGTGGCCGGGCTGGAACTATAACAAGAAGTCCGCTTCTGTCATTGCGAGGAGCGGAGCGACGACGCAATCTCGATGGTCCGAGCGAACCCGGCACGGGATTGCTTCGCGGAGCCTGTCCTCGGGCGGCGCGAAGCGCCGACCCGTGGGCGCGCGATGACACCCGATGCGGTTTGTTGATCGGCGCACGGCCCGCGCCTATGTCCTGGCCCATGAGCCAGACTAGCAAGATCACCGAGCGCGACCCCCACCCTAACCCTCCCCCGCACGCGGGGGAGGGAAGGGTGGGGGCCGCGCTCGTATTGTTTTCCGGCGGGCAGGATTCGACGACGTGCCTCGCCTGGGCGCTCGCCCGCTTTGCGGCGGTCGAGACGATCGGCTTCGATTATGGCCAGCGCCATCGGGTCGAACTCGATTGCCGCGCGCGAATCGCCTTGCGGCTGCGCCGCGAATTCCCGCAATGGGGCAATCGGCTCGGGCCCGATCATCTGATCGATCTCGCCGTGCTCGGCCGGATCAGCGAGACTGCGCTGACGCGCGACAGCGCGATCGCCTTCGCCGAGAGCGGGTTGCCGAACACCTTCGTCCCCGGCCGCAACCTCTTGTTCTTCACCTTCGCCGCGGCCACCGGCTATCGCCGCGGGTTGAAGCACCTGGTCGGCGGCATGTGCGAGACCGATTATTCGGGCTATCCCGATTGCCGCGACGACACGCTGAAGGCGCTGCAGGCCACGCTCACGCTCGGGATGGACCATCGCTTCGTGATCCACACCCCGCTGATGTGGCGCGACAAGGCGTCAACCTGGGCGCTCGCCCGCGATTTGGGCGGAGCACCCTTCGTCGAATTGATCCGCGAGGAGACCCACAGCTGCTACCAGGGCAACCGGACCCAGCGCCACGATTGGGGCTACGGCTGCGCCCAATGCCCGGCCTGCGATTTGCGGGCCAAGGGCTGGGCGGCGTTTACCGGCTCTGCCGCAAGTTGATTGGTATTGCGTCCTCCGAGACGCGCCCATTGGGCGCTCCTCAGGATGACGTTCTTTCTTGATGCCAAATAAAAAATTCCGTCATCCTGAGGAGCCCGCTCCGCGGGGGTCTCGAAGGACGCAGGAGCGAAGTACCGCCCCCTCAAATCACCGCCAGCACCTTTTCCGGGGGGCGGCCGAGCGCGGCCTTGGCTCCCGAGACGACGATCGGCCGCTCGACCAGAATCGGGTGCTTGACCATCGCCGCGATCAGCGCCTCCTCGGACATTTTCGCCGGGTCGATGCCGAGAGCGGCCGCGTCCTTTTTGCGCACCAGCGCCTTGGCCGGCATTTTAAGCTGGCCGAGCAGCGTCTTCAGCCCGAGGGCGGTGTAGGGCGTCTTCAGATATTCGACGATCTCGGGCTCGATGCCCCGCTCCCGCAACAGGGCCAGCGTGTTGCGCGAGGTGTTGCAGCGCGGGTTATGGTAGATGCGAACCGGCATGGTCTTGCCCCTTCGAATAATGGCGCCCTCAAGGGGGTAGCCTCGGCCGACCCGGAACGCAAGCCTCGGGATCGGGACCTTAGCTCTACTGAAAATTGTTCATGGTATAATGATACGTGTACACCTTGCCCGATGAGGCGTTTCCAATCGATGAAATTGCCGCGCTTTCGTGTCCAGCGGATCGGCCGGTCGACGGTCGTGCAACGAGTGTGACGAGCATGACTCACGAGGCGGAGCGCCGCATCCAGGACCTCCAGGCCGAGCTCTTGCATACCTCGCGCCTCAGCGTCATGGGTCAGATGGCCTCGACCATGGCGCATGAACTCAACCAGCCGCTGACCGCAATTATGAACTACCTCGAGGCGGCGCGGCATCTCTTGCATGAGGACCCGCAATCCGCTGTGCGGGTCGGCATGTTGATCGGGCGGGCGGTGGCGCAAGCCGAGCGCGCCGGCGAGGTCATCCGCAGGCTGCGCCAGTTCGTCAGCACGGGCGAAACCGGTCGCCGTGCCGAGAGCCTCAACAAGCTGGTCGAGGAAGCGCTCGCGCTTGCCCTTGTTGGCGCCCGGCAGTCGGGGATCCATGTGGCGCCCGATCTCGACCGCAACCTCGTACCGGTCCTCGTCGACAACGTGCAGATCCAGCAGGTCGTCTTGAACCTGGTGCGCAACGCCGTCGAGGCGATGGAGGCGGTCGAGCGCCGGGAGCTGACCATCGTCACGCGCGCGGTCAGGGGGGCAAAGATCGCCGAGGTCAGGATTGTCGATAGCGGGCCGGGGATCGCCCCCGAAATCGCCGACCGGCTGTTTCAGCCTTTCGTCACCACCAAGTCGGCCGGGATGGGCCTCGGCCTCTCGATCTGCCGCGAGATCGTCGAGGCGCATCAGGGAACGCTCGCCACCCTGCCCAACCCATTCGGCGGGACAGTGTTCCGGCTGACCTTGCCGATGCCCCCAGGGGAATTGGCGCAAGAGGCCGCCAGTGGGAGCTGAACGGGGAGCTGAACGCCTCGTCTATAGTCAGCCCGGGCCGGCGGCGAAGGCCGGGGCGATTTCGGCCATGAAGCGGGCCATCTCATCCTTGACCTGGGCGTGCGGCTTCAGGCCGACATTGACATAGAGGATGACCTCGTCGAAACCGGCCGCCTCGACCTTTTTCAGCGTGTCGGTGATCTGCGTCGGGGCGCCGAGCAGCACCGAATTCTCGCCGAGATCCTGCGGCCGCACCTTGGTCAGCCGGTCGACGATCTCGACGAAATAGCGATAGCTCGGCGGCGCCGTCCGGGGATCGCCGGGAAATGAGTCGATCACGCATTCCCGGTAATAGCGGATCTGGCGGGCGCGGGCTGCTTTCTCTTCTTTCGCCGAGTCGGCGAAATGCAGGAAATAGCTGCACATGAGGCGCCCGCCCCTATGGCCATGGCGGGCGCAGGTCTCGTGGTAGAGCTCGGCCACCTGGCGCAGCCCGCCAAAGGTCATCGCCGCGGCGAACGGCGCGACGATCAAATTGCAGCCGAGCCGGCCGGCGAGCTCGATCGAGGGGCGCGAGAACGAGGCGACGTAAGAGGGGATCGGCCGCTGCACCGAGCGCGGCGTGATCAGGACGTCGTCGAACTGGTAGTGTTTGCCCCGGTAGGAGATCGGGGTCTCGCTCGCCCAGAGGAGGCGGACGATTTCCATGCCTTCTTCGAAAATCGCCTGGTTGTCCTCGAACGAAACGTGGAACGGGGCGTATTCGCGCCGGTCATAGCCGCGCCCGGCGGCGAAATCGACGCGACCGCCCGAGAGGAGGTCGAGAGTCGCCCATTGCTCGGCGACCCGGATCGGATGGTGCAATGGCAAGACGGTGACCGCCGGCGCGAGCCGGATATTCGTCGTCCTCGCCGCGACCTGCGCGAGCAGCAGATCGGGGCACGAGAGGACCCCCAGCGTCGAGAAATGATGCTCGCCGATCCACGCCGAATGGAGCCCGACCTCTTCGGCATAGAGCGCCTCGTCGAGGATGTCGGCGATGAGCGTATTGGCGCCGCGCCGGTTGTCGACGTAATGGTTGTCCGAGAGCGTGAAATAGCCGAATTGCATGTCAGTCCCCTGCCCGGCTCCCGCCTCTCCACCTGCTATTGCAAGGAATCCGCAGGCGCCCGGACCCCGGCGGGTTGCCGCACGGCGCCCGGCGACAATCCAGATTTTCCTCACGCATACCTCAAGAATGCGGCATTTTTAGCGTCGTTGGCGCGCAACGGCCAAAACGCAGCTATTCCGAATCCTTTTCGGCCACGATCGCCTGTTCCTTAACTTCCATCTTCATGAGCCTGGATATCGCCTTATTTAACTCGCGGTCGTCCTTGAGCGCCTGCGCAATCCGATCAGCCAAATCTCCAAGGACCAGGCGTATGGTCTGAGCAAGATCCAGGCATTCCTCGTCGGTTCTCGCGTGTAGCCCGTCGCTAAGAGCCGAATGCAAAAGCGTGAGAGGGTTATGCCCGTCGACTAACAGGGATTCCGGTATCGCGTCCTTCAGGTCCTCGACAGCTCGTTTAAACTGCGTCTCTCCTTTCGCCTTGTGGAGCGCTGCAATCATTTCCGGCGTGGCCCTCGTCTTTTCTGCCGCCTTGATGATGTTGTCGAGAATCCTGCTTTTCTGGCTCTCTACAACCCGCCGGTAATACCCAAAAGCGCCTATGCCGAGTCCTTGATTTTCGCAGCGGCGCCCTTGCAGAAAAATGTCACGGTCGCCACCAATCAAAGAAATCAGTCGAGGAGAGGTAAAGGGGCCAAATTGGGGATATTCTCCCAGCTTTAAAAACTTAATACGAATCCCTTTACCTTCGGTAAGATCACGGCTCTCCACGCAGCCCAACACCGCAAATAATCTGGTCTGACTCCTGCAGTTTGAGCACTTATAGGTGACAAATTCCTCAGACCAACCTTGATCCAGCATAGTTGTAAAATTTACATCATCCGGACGATAAAACCGCATGCCGTTGCAATTCTGGTCGGTACAATGAATTTGAATATTAGGCCAATCGACAGTAAGACGAACGAAATGATTATCCCCGCGTATCACGCGTTGAGCCGTAGATTTAGCCTGCACCGTACGAGTCTGGGAAGGCGGTATTGTCTCAAGGAATTGCGCTAAGGTGATTGGTGTATCTTCGGTTGATTCAGCCATCGCAGCTCCCTCAACGTGCGTAGACGCGGTATCACTCATCCGAACGCTCCTCCGAGCGAGCACCTACGACTGCTTCTCCGAAAACGGGGCGAAATATCAGTTGCGCTACAACGCCGCGCTCGCGAGCCGCGCGCCGTCGGCGAGGGCCTTCAGCTTGACCCAGACGACGCTGGGGTGGACCTCGCAGGTCGCGGCGAAGCTGGCGAAGCCGCAATCGGCGCCGGCGATTACGTTCTCGCGTCCGACGGCGCCGGCGAAGCGGGCGATGCGCTGGGCGATCAGCTCGGGGTGCTCGACGATGTTCGAGGAATGGGTGATGACCCCGGGAATGAGGGCCTTGCCCTCGGGCAATTTCGCGCTCTCCCACACCTGCCATTC
>Ga0210394_10007357_pt1 | contig 11626 bp, 10 predicted proteins | sample IncBWC12MmetaG_FD_160121 | JGI IMG/M metagenome (GOLD analysis project Ga0210394, IMG submission 160121) | Forest soil microbial communities from Barre Woods Harvard Forest LTER site, Petersham, Massachusetts, United States - Inc-BW-C-12-M | ecosystem: Environmental > Terrestrial > Soil >... | reverse complement strand
GTTGACCATGTCCTGCGGGCGGCGGGGCGCATCACCGGGGAGAAAGAGTTCGTCATCGTGGGCAGTCAATCGCTCCACGGACAGTATCCCGACCTGGCTGACGCAATCGTGCGCTCGATCGAGGTTGACCTCATCGCCACGCGCAACGTCGAGCGAACCGAGTGGCTGAACGCGATCGGCGTCGACTCGCGGTTTCACGAGCAGTTCGGCTACTACGCCGATCCGGTCGACGAGTCCACGGCGACGCTGCCCCGTGGGTGGAGAAAACGCCTCGTGGCACTCCCCCCGGGAGACACCGGCGGAGTGCGTGGCCTGTGCCTCGACCCCCATGACCTTGCGATATCGAAGTATGTCGCGCGCCGGGAAAAGGACATCGAATTCACCCGCGCCCTGGCGAGGCACAAGCTGATCGATGCGGCGAAGCTGGTGAAGCTCGTCGGCATGACCGCCGTGCCCGCGGAGGCCAGGGCGCTTATCCGCGCGCACATCAAAGCCGACTTCAGCGCTGGATAGACTGCTCCAGCAACTGGCCGCTTGCGCCTGTGGCGTCCGCTTGCCGCAGCGGCGCCCGCCTGCGTCAGCGGCGCTCGCTACAGCGCCTCGACGAACGCCACCATCCGCTTGCGCTCCTCGGTACTCGGCAGCCTCCCGCGCATGGCGCCGAGGTTGTCCTTCATGTGCTCGGCGCTGGAGGTGCCGGGGATCACCGCCGTGACGCGCTCATCGGCGAGCAGGTACTTGAGGAAGAACTGCGCCCAGCTGCCTGCAAAGCCGTGCGCCCAGTCGGGCAGCTCCTTGCCGTGGACGGCGCGAAAGAGCCGCCCGCGTCCGAACGGCAGCGCTGTCAGCACACCGGCTTTCACCTCGGCGGCGAGCGGCAGGATGCGCTTCTCCGCCTCGCGGTCGTCGATCGAATAGTCGATCTGCACGAAATCAGGCTTCTCGCGCCCGAGCACGGCTTCCACGGCGGCGAAATCTCCGTGGTAAGTCGAGGTGATGCCGGTGTAGCGGCAGATGCCCTCGCTCTTCCACCCTTTGAATCGGGCAAGGGATTGCTGCCGATCGCGCACATTGTGGAGCTGCAGCAGATCGACCTTCGCCGTTTGCAGCCGTGCGAGGGAGCGCTTGAGCTCATCCGCGTCGGGCTCTTCCAGCTTTGTCGCGATGAAAACCCGCTCGCGCAGGCGCCCGGGCGCGATCACCTTGCCGAGCACGACCTCGGCATCTCCGTACGTGGATGCCGTGTCGATGAGGCGGCCGCCCGCGTCCACCAGGGCCTGCACGACCAGGCCGGCAGCACCTCTGGTGCGGCCGTCGTCATCATCGAACACGGATGCCGTACCGAGGCCGACCGCCGGTAGAAGCTCGCCCGTTGCGGGGATGGCGCGCGCAAGCAGGGGAGCGCCGGTGGCCTGCGCCGACGCGGGCCGCGGCAGCAGCGCGGCGAGGGACAGCGCGGCAAAGTCGCGGCGGGTGATGCCCATATCACGACGTCCCGGTGAGTTGAGCCGCGCGGCCTTCCTGCGAGCGACCCAGCGCGCGTGACAACAGCAACCAGACCACCGCCACCGGCAGCGAGCACAGAGCGATGCCGCCCAGCTTCAGGCCCAGGCTTTCCAGACTGCTGAACACCCAGCCGTACAGTGTATCGGAGCCCCGGTAGATCACGACGTCGATGAGGTTCTTCGCCTTGTACTTCTCCTCGCGGCCGACGACGGTGAAGAACACCTGGCGGGCCGGATTGGCGATGGCGAAATTCATCCAGCGCTGCAGCACCTGGATCACGATTACAGCGGCGAGGCTGGGCACTGCAGCGAGGACGGCGAACCCGCCGATGTAGACCGCGGGCAAGGCTCCCGCCGCCACGCCGGTGCCGAAGCGCCTGATCAACGGCCCGGTGGCGAGCACCTGGGTGGCGAGCGTGAGGAGCCCCACCGCCAGATCCATGCTCGCGAAGATGCGCGTTTGCGCTGCGCCGCCGTGAACGGCCGCGGCGACGATATTGGCCTGCATGAAGTAGAGGATGGTGGCGCCGAAGGACAGCAGGCTGACCCACGCCGCGACACCGAGCAGGTAGGGTGAGCGGAAGAGCTCGGGCAGCGCGGCGAATGCCGTTCCACCCACGCGCCGTTCATCGGCCTGCATGCCCGATGCCGCGCCGGCCTGGGCGCCCTGGCGCCCGCGCGCCGCGCTCTCCAGGCGGTAGACGCACAGAACCGCGAGTTCGAGAAACACGATCGCGGCGATGAGCAGATTGGTCGGACCAAGCGGGACTGAAAGCCAGATGGTGATGAGCGGACCGAGCAGCGAGCCGGCCGTCCCGCCCGCGCCGATGAAGCCGAACAGCCGTTTGCCCTCTTCGGCCGTGAAAATATCCGCCATGAACGACCAGAACACGGCGACTGCAAACAGATTGAAAACGCTGACCCAGACGAAGAACACGCGGGCAACGGCGACAGTGCCCACTCCCGACGTCAGCAGCAGCCAGAACACGGCGAGATTGAAGGCGAAGAAGTGGTTGACGATCGGAATGAAGCGCACCCGCGGCAACTTCGCAACGAGCGCGCCGTACAAGGGCTGCGCCACGATGAGGGTGACGAACGTGGCGGTGAACATCCATGGCAGCGCCTTCACGCCACCGGCAATTCCCATCTGGTCGCGCAGCGGGCGCAGGACGTAGTAGCCGGCGAGCAGCGTGAAGAAGTACGCGAAGGACCACAGCGCAGCCGCCCGCTCGCGGGAGGTGGCCGGGACCGCCCGCTCGACCCACCCGCTGAGTGACGTCACGGGGCCAGCGAGAGCTTCTGCTTGAGCTCGGCTGCCGTCACCGATTGCCCCCAGCCCGGACCGCCCCGCTGGAAGCGGCGTGCGTCGGCCAGCTTGCCCACGATGACCGGATCAAACCCGGCATCGCGGATCAGCCCGGCCGCTACCTGCACGGCTTGCGCATCGTCGCCGGCGATGGGGATCGCCAGCTTCGGATCGGGCCGGTTCGCCTCGCGTGCGAAGATCATGTACGACATGGTGTTGAAGGCGCGCACCAGCCGTGTGCCCGGCAGATATTTCTGCGATGTGACCCCGATGCCGTCCTTCTCCACCTCGTCGGCGATGGGCGCGCCGTCACGCGCCGCCACCGCGTTGCAGGCATCCAGCATGATTTTGCCCTTGAGGGCGGCGGCATTTTCCTCACCGACTTGCGGCACAGCACTGTAGGGCACGGCGATGAACAGCACATTGCTGAACGCGATCGCCTGCTGCACGGTGCCCGCGTGCGCGAGCGGCCCGAGCTTGTCCACCAGGTCCTTCAGCTCCTCAGGGTGGCGCGAGGAGAACATCACGGGGTGGCCGGCCTTGAGCCACAATCCGCCGATCGTGCCGCCGATGCGCCCGCCGCCGATGATCCCGATCGGCACTTTGTCGCCGGCACCCTGCTGCGCAAGCACGGACCCAGGGGCGATCGCCGCGCCGACAGCGGCTGCCACCATCAGTACTGCCGTCAGTACGCCCACCGCGCCCAGCAGACGGCGGCGCGTGCGAGCGAACGATGCATGCTCATCCATCGAATCTCCTCGAGGTCTATTGCAGCCGCATGTTCCGCCAACGCGCTTACGCTCGTCTTTCACGATCCGGGTGCGCCGCGCCGGCCTCCCAGGATCGCTGCCGCCCAGTCAGCCATGTAGTCCACCGCCAGCGCATTGTCGTCGGCTGCGCAGTGCTCCGCGCCGCCCTCGGAAAGCCGGAAGACCTTCAGCTCGCGGCGCGGCGCGTTGATCGCCTCGTCGTACGTCCGCTGCGCGTGCCACAGCGGAACCTGGCGATCATTCTCCCCGTGCACGACCAGCAGCGGGCAACGGATCCGCTCGAGCACGCCCTGCAGGCTCATCCGGCGCGTCACCTCACGCACTTCGGTCATGCTGGCTTTGCCGAACACCCACTGCGCGTGGTCCTCGTGCCCAGGCACGGAAGGCTCGCCGCGCCGGGCGACGCGATCCTCCATGAACTGGTCGAAATCGTAGAGCGCACCCCAGCAGATGCAGCACTTGAAACGCGGCTCGAAGGCAGCGGAGCGCGGCGCATAGTAGCCGCCGAGGCTCACCCCCGCGACGCCGATCCGCGCGGGATCCACATCATCCCGCGTTAGGAGGTAGTCCACGCACGCAGCCGCCGGCACCTCCGTGTCGTGACGCGCGGGGAGGCCGCGAGTGCGCAGGGCCTCGCCGACGCCGGGATGATCGACGATCAGCAGCGAGATCCCGCGCCGGCGGTATTCCTCGGCCGCCGCCCCGCAGATCAACTCCTTGGTGATGTCGAAACCGTCGAAGTGCACAACGCAGGGCGAGCGGCCCGCGGCGGGCGCCTTCGAGAACAGCGCGGGCAGCGCCCCGTCCGCGAACGGCACCTCCACCGGGGTGATCGGGTCGCCGCGCAGGCGGTAGCCGCGCTCGTATGCGGCCAGCGCACGGCCGTAAGCGAGCGCCTTGCCGGTCGATCGATGGCTCGGCATCCGCTCGGCGAGCAGAAAATAGACGCCCGCGCGGATGTACTTGCGGCCGGCGCTGAACAGATTGCCCGCCGCCTCGTCGCGGGCGGCCAGGCCCTCCGTCCGTTCAGCGAGCTTCATGAAGCTCTCGTACCAGGCCTGTTGCGCGGCGGCGTCGTGGCGACCGGCGCAGTGCCTGAGCGCGCGGCACGCTTCGTCAAGATCGCCGAGCGCCCCGCCCCGGTTGATGCCGGACATGAAGGCGAGGTTCCAGGTGTAGTTCTCCGGGAAATATTCGAACACGGGTCAATCCAGGTACGTGCCGGTCTGCTGCGGTTTCGAACGCGGATCAATCCAGGTGCATGCCGGCCTGCTTCACGTAGCGACCGATCCGCTCATAGTCCTCCTGCACGAACGCGCCGAACTCCTCCGGGGCCATCCCCGAGGGAGTTGTACCGAGCGCCGCAAACCGCTTACTCACATCTTCAAGCTTGAGCGCCTGCGCGATACCCCCGTACAGCTTGCGTACGATCGGATCGGGCGTGTGTGCAGGAACCCACATGCCGAACCATCCGGCGATATTGAAGTCGCCGTAGCCCTCTTCCTTGAACGTCGGCACGTTCGAAAGGCCGGCCTGACGAACCGGCCCGCCTTGAGCGAGCACGCGGATGCGACCGGAGGCGAGGTAGGGCATTATCGAAATCGGCGCCGGGAACATCAGCTGCACCTGGCCGGAGAGCAGATCGTTGAACGCCGGGGCCGCGCCTTTGTAGGGTACGTGCACCAGCTGCACCCCGGCGAGCGCGCAGAAGAGCTGCCCGGCCAGCTGCAGCGCGCTGCCGTTGCCCGATGAGGAGAAGCTGATCTGTCCGGGCTTCTGCTTGGCGAGCGCGACCAGCTCTTTCACCGTGGTCACGCCGAGCGAGGGATTGGCGATCATCACGAGGCCCGCAGGCGCCGCCACAAGAGTGAGCGGCGCGAGGTCGCGCATGAGATCGTAGGGCAGCTTGTCGTAGACGTGCGCGTTGATGGTGGTGGAGCCGGTGTTGATCAGCAGCGTGTAGCCGTCCGCCGGCGACTTGGCCACGTAGTCGGTGCCGATGATGCCGTCAGCCCCGGCGCGGTTCTCTACGATGACCGCAACACCGAGCGAATCGGACAGCTTCTGCGCGATCACCCGGCCCAGCACATCGGCCGGGCCGCCCGCGGGGAATGGAACCACCAGCTTGAGCGGCCGGGTTGGAAAGCTCTCCACGTCAGCCGGACGGACGGCAAAAGTCTCCGCGTGCGGCGGCGCGCTCCAATACGCGACCAGTGCGCAAAGAACGAGCAGTCGGCCGAGCTGCCTCATTTCGTGTCTCCCGCTCTCCGTCCGGCCCGCATCCTAGCAAACAGACTGGGGATTTGCGCCCCGAGGCGGGCGTCCGGAGGCCCTGCGACCCCTGTCAGACTCCCGCAATGCGACCCGATTCAAGGTGTCGAATTGCGACGGCGCGGTGTCGCTTGTGACTGGGTCGCGTCACACATGTCGGAACCCGCCACGTAGCGGAACGGCCTGATTTCACACAAGTTTTTAGAGTGACGGAAGCCCTGAAACGCACACGTAGAAAATCACTTCGCGGACCCGAATTGTCTTTTTGACATGGCTGCAACTGTCTTAGGATCTGGGCCATGGTCAAGTTGACCTGGTAGTCAAACAAATAAGCTGATCAGTTGAAGCCGCGCCCACCCCCCGCTGTTGAGAACGTCTTTCAACTTGATCGTCTTGGTGGAGGTGGAGCATGAAACGGCAACTGGCAGCTATCCTTGTATGTTCATTCGCGGCGGCGGGCGCCTATGCAGAGCCCGGGGTAACCCCCACCAGCGTCAAGCTGGGGCAGTCCGCACCGATGACCGGACCCGCGGCGGCGCTCGGTACCGAGATGCGCGTCGGCGCCAAGGCGTACTTCGATTACGTCAACGCGCACGGTGGCGTCCACGGCCGCACCATCGACCTCGACTCGATGGATGACGGCTACGAGCCGGGGCGCACGGAAGCGAACACCAAGCAGCTTATCGATGGCGACAAGGTGTTCGGCTTGTTCGGATACGTGGGCACCCCGACCAGCCTGGCCGTCATGCCGATCGTCACCGCAGGCAAAGTGCCGTTCGTCGCGCCGTTCACGGGCGCCGAGGCGCTGCGCAAGGGCGACAATCCTTATATCTTCCACGTGCGCGCCAGCTACTATGACGAGACGGAGGAAATCGTCCGTTTCATCGTGGACGGCAATCAGCGCCGCGTGGCGGTGTTCTATCAGGATGACGCCTTCGGCCAGGCCGGTTTGACCGGTGTGCAGCGCGCGCTGACCAAGCGTAACCTGGAAACTGTCGCCACCGGCACGGTGAAGCGCAATACGATCGACGTCGCGAGTGCCGTGCAGGGGATCGTGGCTGCTCATGCGGACGCCGTCGTCATGATCTCTGCTTACACCTCATGCGCGGAGTTCGTGCGCGAGGCGAAGAAAGCCGGATACACGGGCCGCTACTACAGCGTGTCGTTCGTCGGCGCCAAGGCGCTGGCGGAGGAGCTCGGTGACGATTCCTACGGCGTGATCGTGTCCCAGGTGGTACCGCTGCCGTGGGACCTGACCATCCCGGTGGTGAAGGATTACCAGCGGCTCATGATGAAGTCGGGCTACAAGACCTACTCGTTCACCAGCTTCGAGGGTTACCTGGCCGCCCGCGTCGTCGCCGAGGCGCTTGACGCAGCCGGTCCCGATCTGACCCGTGACAAGTTCCTGACCGCCCTCGAGCGCATCAAGAGCGACGACCTCGGCGGGTTCTTCGTCAACTTCAACAACCCGACCCACGTCGGCTCCAACTTCGTGGAGCTGACCATGATCGGGCACGAGGGCAAGTTCATTCGTTAATCAGGACCGGCCGGCCGCGCGGTTTGCGCGACCGGCCACGCCCTGCCGCTCCCCCTCACGGGGGAGCGTGCATTTCTGACAAGCACTTCGGCTAGAATGAAAGGTTCGATGCCGGCTCGGCCGAATGTGCGCCCGCCGGCGCGTTCATTTCCTGCCCTCGAGCGCTCATGTCAGAACTTCCCGCCAGCATCGATGCGACGGTTGCCCTGCTGGGTGACGCCGATTACGTTGCCGACCGCAGTCTCGCCACCGCCGTGTTCCTCGCCCTGCGCATGGGACGGCCGCTGTTTCTCGAAGGCGAGGCAGGGGTAGGAAAGACCGAGATTGCGAAGGTGCTCGCACGCACCCTCGATCGCGAGCTGGTCCGGCTGCAGTGCTACGAAGGCCTGGACGTCGCCCAGGCCGTCTACGAATGGAACTATCCCCGGCAGATGATCGAGCTGCGCATGGCTGAGGCAGCCGGGGAGACATCCCGCGAGAAGATGGCGGCCGACCTGTTCTCGGAGCGCTTCCTCATCGCGCGACCGCTTCTGCATGCGCTGCGCGGCAAGCCCGGACGGGCGCCGGTCCTGCTCATCGACGAGCTGGACCGCACGGATGAACCATTCGAGGCTTATCTGCTGGAAGTCCTGTCCGATTTCCAGGTGACCATCCCCGAGCTCGGCACGGTGAAGGCGGTCGAGCCGCCGATCGTCGTGATCACCTCCAATCGGACCCGTGAGATTCACGACGCCGTGAAGCGGCGCTGTCTCTATCACTGGGTCGATTACCCCAATGCGGCACGCGAGCTGGAGATCCTGCGGCGCAAGGCGCCGACGGCCGCGGAAGCGCTTTCGCGCGAGATCGTGGGATTCGTCCAGCGCCTGCGCAAGCTGGAGCTGTTCAAGTCGCCGGGAATCGCTGAGACCATCGACTGGTCGATGGCGCTCACCCAGCTCGATAAGCTCGCGCTCGATCCCGACGTGATCAACGAGACGCTGGGCGTGCTGCTGAAATACCAGGACGACATCGCGCGGATGCGCGGCAGCGAAGCGGCTCGCCTGCTGGCCGAGGTCCGCGCCGAGGTAACCCCCTGATCGATCGAATCGAGCAGCTGGAACGACTGCTGCCGAGCGCGGGCCACGGCAAGCTCGCCGAGAATGTGATGCATTTCGCCCGCCTGTTGCGCGCAACCGGCCTGCCGGTCGGCCCGCACAAGGTGCTCGGTGCGCTGCAAGCCCTGCAGGTAACCGGGATCGACCGCCGCGACGACTTCTACTGGACGCTGGCGAGCGTGTTCATCGACCGGCGTGAGCAGTTCGAGCTGTTCGATCAAGCGTTTCACATTTTCTGGCGCGACCCCAAGCTCCTCGAGCGGGCCATGAGCATGCTCATGCCCGCGGTGTATGGGCGGATGGAGGAGCAGGACAAACCACCGCCCAACCGGCTGGCAGAAGCCCTCGCGCCGAAGACTCAGCCGGACGAACGCCACAGCGAGCAGGAAGAGGTTACGCTGGATGCGTCCTTCACCGTGTCCGAGCAGGAAGTGCTGCAGCGCGCGGACTTCGAGACCATGACTCAGGCCGAGCTGGCCGCCGCCAAGAAAATCATCTCGCAGCTGAGACTGCCGATCCCCGACGTCAAGCTGCGGCGGTTCAAGCCCGATCCGCGCGGCCATCGGATCGATCTGCGGGCGACCTTGCGCTGCGCGCTGCGCGCCGGCGGCGAGATCATCGAGCTGCCGCGGCGGGCTCCGCGGCGGCATCATCCGCCGCTGGTGGTCCTGTGCGACGTCTCGGGCTCGATGAACCGCTACTCGCGCATGTTCTTGCACTTCCTGCACGCGATCACCAACGATCGCGACCGCGTGCACGCGTTCGTGTTCGGGACCCGCTTGACCAATATCACTCGCCAGCTGCGGCATCGCGATGTCGATGTGGCGATGAACGCTGTCGCCGACACGGTGGCGGACTGGTCCGGCGGCACCCGCATCGGGGCTTCGATCCACGAGTTCAACCTGCGCTGGTCGCGCCGCGTGCTGAGCCAGAACGCCGTGGTGCTGTTGATCTCCGACGGCCTCGACCGCGATCTCGGCAAGGACCTGGGCGACGAAATGGACCGTCTGCACAAGTCGTGCCGCCGCTTGTTGTGGCTCAATCCGCTACTGCGCTATCGCGAGTTCGAAGCGCGACCTGCCGGTATCCGGACGATGCTGCCTCACGTCGATGTCTTCATGTCAGCCCACAACATCGACAGCCTGCTCGAGCTGGGCAAGGTCTTGAACGAGGACAACCCGGGCAAGGCGGCGCGCCAGACCGGCGCCGCACGTGCCGCATTTGAAAAAGGAGGTTTCACATGGAGATGACGGGTGAGCAGTCGATTCCCGTGGACCAGCGGACGGTGTGGGCCGCGCTCAACGACCCGGCGGTGCTCAAAGCGTGCATCCCGGGTTGCGAATCGATCGAGCCGGCCGGAGAGAACGAATACAAGGTCGCCATGACCGCGGCCGTCGGCCCGGTGCGGGCGAAGTTCAACGGCAAGCTCCTGCTGTCGAACATCGACCCGCCCAACTCATACTCGCTGTCGTTCGAAGGCTCCGGGGGAGCTGCCGGGTTCGGCAAGGGCAGCGCGGATGTCCGCCTGACGACCGACGGTGCGGCCACCAAGCTCTCGTACTCGGCCAAAGCGCAGGTCGGCGGCAAGCTGGCGCAAGTCGGCTCGCGCCTCATCGACGGCGTAGCGAAAAAAATGGCAGACGATTTTTTCAACCGCTTCAAGCAGACCGTATCGCCCCCGGCCGCAAGCGCGGCGACCGCTTCAGGCGGTGATGGTGCGGCGAGCGCGGCGGGCAGCGGCAGCGCGGGCACGAGCATGAGCGCGTCCGCGTCGAGCGCCTCATCCTCGAACCGCCCCGCCGCGCAACAGACGGATGCCGCAAGCCCTGCGGGTGCGGGAGCCGGCGGCGCGCTCGCAGCTCCGGCGCCAGGGTTCAACCCGATCTGGATCGTGGGTGTGGTAATCGTTCTGATGTTCGCAATCGCGCTGACGATGGGGCACTAACGGGCTCATGCGGGCACGGTGCCGCTGCGCGCGCCCGCTTCTGCTCCGCCCTCCAGCGCCCTTGCGGGCGCGCCCGGCTGGCCGGCGCCGACCAGTGCTCGGCGAAACCCCGGCTCGCCGTGTCAGAACTACAACGAATGCGCCATTTATTCGCACCTTCGTCCCTGGCAGGTGAAGGTGCCCTGTCGAGTTTTTCGGCGGTGTGATCTTCGCTACATCGTCAGCAGAGGACTCCTGAGTACACTTTCGTTCTCCCGGTCGCGCCCCAGTTTGCGCGGCCAGCCGGATCGCTGTTGCAGAACTGCGTGACGCCGGAACGAAGCCAAAAGGAGGAAGCCGCTGTGGGATGGAACACGACGGTCGTCGTGATGAACGATGCCTTGAACGAGATCGAGAACGATCCCGACTTCGGCAGAAAGCTGAAGCACGCGGTGAACAGCCTGTTCGTGCGCAGCGGTCCGATCGACGTCGCGGCCGGCGTAATGACCGGTGCGGCGCGCGCGATCGAAACTCACCAATCCGACATGACCAGCCTGCTCGCTGTCGGCGGCAATTGCGCCGCGCGGCTGCACATGAGCCTGGGCTGGACGCAATGCGACCCCGAGGAGCAGCTCAGGCTGCTGCGCGAGTGGGCCGATGCCAGCGGCTACCGCCTGGTGAAGAAGCCAACCGCGCCGGTGCGCGAAGAAGAGACCACCGACGCGGCCTAAGGGTCGCATCCCCACGCCGCTTCGGCGCAGGGCCCCTGCTCCGCCGTCCGGCGTGCTATCGCTTGCGGCTGCCCATCCAGTTCACATGCAAGCCGGTGCGGTCGTCGAGGCTGCCGCGAATCTCGTCGCCCTTCACGGTTCCGGCGAACTGGTGCGAGCGGCCCCCTTCAGCGTAAGCAAAAGCGATCGCACTGCCGGTCAACTTGCCCTGCTCGATCTTCGCCCCGTTGACCGTTCCGTCCACGTACTGATACTTCTGCTCGAACTTGGCGTCGAAGCCGCCCTCCGGCCCTTTGAAGTGCCATGCCCCTTGCACCTTCGCCGGGACAATCCACAGCATCGCCTGCCGGCTCTCCACTGCCTCACGTTCCTCAGGATCCCAGTCGCCCATGGTGAACGCATGGGAGACGATGCGCGTTCCGGGCTTCATCTGCAGCAGCTTCGGCCGCAGTCGCAGGTTGAGGTCGGGCAGCAGGTACATGGTGACC
>Ga0210394_10007356_pt1 | contig 11630 bp, 7 predicted proteins | sample IncBWC12MmetaG_FD_160121 | JGI IMG/M metagenome (GOLD analysis project Ga0210394, IMG submission 160121) | Forest soil microbial communities from Barre Woods Harvard Forest LTER site, Petersham, Massachusetts, United States - Inc-BW-C-12-M | ecosystem: Environmental > Terrestrial > Soil >... | reverse complement strand
TCGAGCGCCTGGAAATATTCCGGAGACGCGTACTTGTACCCGATTCGCACCAGGCCGGCAGCGGGTTCTCCGCTAGCGGAAATATCCGGCAACGTGGCGTCGAGCGGAGTATCCGAGGTGGCGGCGAGCATTTCGATGGTAGGTTGGGCACGAAGCGTTTTGAAGACTCGCGCTCGCGATTTTTCCTGAACCTCCAGTTCGATGAGGTCGCGTGTGCGCACGCCGGGATCCAGGCTCGCGATGCGATCGGCGCTACGTAAGAGCACTCCACTGCCAATCAGAAGGAATCCGCACACCGTAACCTGGGCGATCACCAGAGCGTTGCGCAGCCGAACGGGGCGAAACTCACTGCTGAAATCACCGCGAGCTGCCTGCATCACATTCAAACGGGTTGCCTGCACGGCGGGAGCGAGCCCGAACAGCAGCGCCACCACAATCGCAGCGCCGATCATGAACCAGAAAACGCGAATGTCGGGAGACAACGGAGCGATACGGACATAGTCGGCGAATCCGGATGGGATCGTCGTCATAAGCCATCTCAAGCCCAACCTGATAAACCCCTGCGAGATACCGAAGCCGACTGCGGCGGCTGGAATCGAAAGGAGGACGCTTTCGGTCAGCAACTGCCGGATTAATCGTCCGCGTGCCGCGCCCAGCGAGAGTCGAATGCCGATCTCGCGCTGCCGCGACATCGCTCGCGCCAGCATCATGTTGGCGACGTTGGCGCAGGCGCTCAACAGCACCAGAAGGAAGACGATCCCAATCGGCACGAAGGCCGCATAATAGCGCGGCTGTAACGGCAAAGGCGTCGCCAACGAAGTAAGAATCGCGCGAGGCATTTGCGCGGGGGCCGACCTTTGCATCCACGCGGTGAGCGCCGCGCGGGCCTGCTCCATGCTTTCGCCCGGTTTCAAGCGTCCGGCGATGCCGACCAATGCAGGTGCGTCGGGAGCAAAAGCGTTCGGGGGGATGTCTTCGAAGTCGGCCATCCTCGCCAGGGAGGCCCAGAGATCGGGAAGGCTGTGGCCCAAGCCGGTAAATCCCTGAGGCATCACGCCGACGATTACGAAGGGATGTCCGTGAATGAGGACCTTTCGTCCAAGAATATCCCCCGCCGCGTTGAAACGGTTCTGCCATGTCGTGTAGCTCAGCACAACGGCCGGGCTCGATCCGGGCGAGCGAGCATCTTCGGGCGAAAGCGCTCGACCGATGGCTGCGTTTACTCCCAGCATGTGAAAGTATTCGCCATCGACAAGCGTGCAGGTAGCAAACCGATCGTTCATTCGGGAACGCAGTGAGAGCATCGCGGAGATCCCGGCCAGCCCAGTGTGCGAGTTTCGCAATTCATCGAGTTGGCGCCAGGTCAAAGGAGTTCCTTCTCCGGTGCGATCCTGCCAGTCGATTGCGTAGAGCGAGTACGGGTCCCGTGCGTCGATGGGATGCAGAAAGTAGGCATTGAAAATGGTGAACGCGGCGGTATTCCAGCCGAGGCCAATGGCGATGGTGCCGGTCACGGTGAGAGCGAACAGCGGCCTCTTCCGGAACCCGCGCAAGGCATAGCGAATGTCCTGAAAAAGAGTTTCGAAGAAGTTGACGCGGCGGGCATCGCGGCATCCTTCCTTGGCCGAATCGCCTACGCCAAATTGAATGCGCGCCTGGCGCTCGGCCTCCGCGGCGTCCATACCAGCCGCGAGATTCTTGCGCGTCTGCATCTCGACGTGAAAGCTAAGCTCTTCGTCGAGCTCTTGCTCCACTCGGTTTCGGAAAGTGAGCGCCCGCAGGCGCAGAACCAAATCTCTCATGCTTGTTTCAAAATCCGGCCGATGGCGCCGGCAAGGCGGCTCCAGTCGGCGGTCTCCACCTCCAGTTGCTTACGCCCGGAAGCAGTCAAACGGTAGAAGCGCGCGCGGCGGCCCAGCTCGGAGACGCCCCATTCGGCCTTGATCCAGCCCTGATGTTCCAGCCGGTGGAGCGCCGGATAGAGCGAGCCTTGGTTGACTTCGAGGACCTCTTCCGAAATCTGCTGGATGCGCTCGGAAATGGCCCAACCGTGGAGCGGACCGTTTTGCAGCGTCCGGAGGATCAGAAGATCGAGAGTGCCCTGAAGTAGATTCATGGTGTCGAGTGTCGACAACAGAATGCGATACTTGGTGTCGAATGTCAACAATAAAGTGCGATCTAGCGCTATCGTTTGCAAGACTGGCAGTATGAGCGGACGCGTACGCGGGGAAGAGATCGTTTCCTACAATCCGGCCACGGGCGCGGAGCTGGGCCGCGCACGGCTCGCGACGGAGCAGGAATACGAAACGGCCGCGGAGCGAGCGGCGGGGACTTTCGAGAACTGGCGCATGCTGCCGGCCCCGCAGCGCGGCGAAATCGTGCGCGAAATCGGTGAAGAGCTGCGCAAGGCCAAAGCCGAGCTGGGCAGGCTGGTGACGCTCGAAGCGGGAAAGATTCTCGCCGAGGGGCTGGGCGAAGTGCAGGAGATGATCGACATCGCCGGCTTCGCACAGGGGTTGTCGCGGCAGCTCTACGGGCTCACCATGCCCAGCGAACGTCCTGGACACCGGATGTATGAGCAGTGGCATCCTCTGGGCCCTGTGGGCATCATCACGGCCTTCAATTTCCCGGTTGCGGTGTGGGCATGGAATGCCCTGATCGCCTTAGTCTGCGGAGACACAGTGGTGTGGAAGCCGTCGCTCAAAACACCGCTGACCGCGATCGAGACGCAGCGCATCTGCGGAGGCGTGCTGTCGCGGCATGGGTGGGAAGGCGTGCTGAACCTGGTCATCGGCATGGACGACGTGGTGGGGGAACGCATGATTCGCGATCGCCGCCTTCCGCTGATGAGTGCGACGGGTTCCGTGCGCATGGGAAAGCACGTCGCGCCGATCGTCGCCGCGAGACTGGGCCGGACGCTGCTGGAGCTGGGCGGAAACAACGGCGTGATCGTGATGAACGACGCCGACGTGGATTTGACGGTGCGGGCAGTGTTGTTCGGAGCGGTGGGCACGGCGGGGCAGAGATGCACCTCGATCCGCCGATTATTTTTGCAACGCGGCATCGCCGCGAAGATCACGGAACGCTTGATCGCCGCCTACGGGCAGATTCGCGTGGGCGATCCGCTGGAGGCGGCCACGCTGATGGGTCCGCTGATCGACCAAGACGCGGTCGAGAATATGATTCGCGGGTTGGAGACGATTCGGGAGCAGGGCGGCGAGATTCTTTACGGCGGGAACCGGCTGGGCGGATGCTTTGTTGAGGCGGCGCTGGTGAAGTCGCATCCAGGGATGGCGATTCTGAAGGAAGAGATTTTCGCGCCGGTGCTGCATCTGATCGAGTTCGATACGCTCGAAGAAGCGATGGCTTGGCACAACGATGTTCCGCAGGGGCTCTCCTCGGCCGTCTTTACAAACAGCTTGAAATCCGCGGAGTTGTTTCTGAGCGCGCGGGGCGGCGATTGCGGCATCGCCAACGTGAACATCGGCACCAGCGGCGCGGAGATCGGCGGCGCGTTCGGCGGTGAGAAGGACACCGGAGGCGGGCGCGAATCGGGCAGCGACGCCTGGAAGACCTACATGCGGCGTCAAACGGTGACGGTCAACTGGTCGGGCGAACTGCCGCTGGCGCAAGGAATCAAATTCGATTTGTAAAAACCCGGGATACTGTCCCGGGTTCTTAGGGCTTGAGCAGGTCCTGAATGGCTTTACGGGTGGAAAGTTCTTCGGCTTTGAAGAAGGGATTGTCGCCGAAAACCTGCTGGCGGACGACTCCCTTGCGGTCCACGAACAGGAAGATCGGCGCCACGCCACCTTTGGGGCCGATGTCGCCGAGCTTCATCATTTCGTCAACGTTCAGGTATCCCATTGGGAAAAGCGGGCGGTAGCGCTGCACGAAGGGCTCGAGCATGTATTGCGCGTTCTGGTCGCCCGCGGCGGCGACAACCTGAAATCCCTGTGGACCGAAATCCTTCTGGGCGCGGTTCAGAATCTCGATGGAGGCGATGCAGGCCTTACAGTCGGTGGAGATCATGGCCACCAGCAGCACCTTGCCTCGGTATGCCTTCAAACTGATCGCCTTGCCGGCGGGAACGGGGATGGCCATATCGGCCAGGGGCCGCGGAGTGACCGCGAACAGGACGGAAACCCCCAGCATGGCTGCGAGCGCAATCGTTTTCTTCAACATCGGAATCTCTATTTTACTTGATTTTCGATCTCCTCCAGCCAATCCGGACGCTTCAGAACGTCGCGAGGACGGCTGCCGTCGGGCGGCCCGATCACGCCGTCGCGCTGCATCATATCCAGGATTCGCGCGGCGCGGCCATAGCCCAGGCGCAGCCGCCGCTGTAGCGTGGACGTGGACGCCTTGCCGATCTCGCACACCACGCGCACGGCTTCCTGATACATGGCGTCTTCGGGTCCTTCCTCCGCTTCGGCCTCGTCGTCATCGGCAAGCGGAGCGATGAGGAAGCTCTGGTCGTAGTCGGGCGCGGCCTGCCGCTTCCAGAACTCCACCACGTCGTTGGTTTCGGCCTCGCTCACATAAGAGCCGTGTACGCGGACCAGCCGGGAGGAGCCGGGCGGCAGGAACAGCATATCGCCCTTGCCCAACAGATGTTCGGCGCCCATGACATCCAGCACGGTGCGCGAATCGACGCGCGTGGCCACGCGGAAGCTGATACGCGATGGGAAATTAGCCTTGATCAGGCCGGTGATCACGTCGACGCTGGGCCGCTGCGTGGCCAGCACCAGATGCATGCCTACGGCGCGAGCCATCTGGGCCAGGCGCGTCACGCTTTCTTCGACGTTGGCGCGCTCCAGCATCATCAGGTCGGCCAGCTCGTCGATCACGATCAGGATGTAGGGGATCGGTTCCGGTTTCTCTTCCAAGGACTCTTCGTCTTCGAACAGGCTGCGCGGCTGGTCCTGAAGCTGGCGCATCTTGCGGTTGTACTGCTCGATATTGCGGACGCCCTGGGACGCCAGCAGCTTCAATCGCCGTTCCATTTCAAGCACCGCGTTGCGCAGGGCGTAGGTCGCCTTCTTGGCGTCGGTGATCACCGGCGTCAGCAGGTGCGGGATGCCTTCATAGGGCCCGAACTCCAGACGTTTGGGGTCCACCATGATCATGCGCACCTGATGCGGAGTGGCCTTGTACAAGATGGACATGATCAGCGAATTGAGCATCACGCTCTTGCCGGAGCCGGTGGAGCCGGCGATGAGCAAGTGCGGCATGGTGTCGAGCGCGGCCACTTTGATGCGCCCGTTGATGTCTTTCCCCAGCGCCACCGTCAACGGGGACGGAGACGCGCCGAACTCCTCGGACTCCAGAATCTGGCGCAGGCTGATCACCTCGCGCTTGGAGTTGGGCACCTCAATACCGACGGTAGGCTTACCCGGGATTCGCTCAATCAGGATCGATTCGGCCTGCAAGCCGAGACAGAGATCCTCGGTCAGGGTGGTGATGCGCGAGTACTTGACGCCGGCCTCGGGCTTGAATTCGAAGGTGGTCACCACCGGGCCGGGATTGATTTGGGTCACCGAGCCGGTTACGTTGAACTCCTCGAATTTACTCTTGATGAGAGCGGCGGTTTCCTTGAGCTCCAGAGTATCGTAGGCGCTGCGGCCGGCGGCTTCCTGAAGAATCGTCGTGGGGGGTATCTGGAACTGAAAGCGCTCACGCCGGCCCGCTTCGCCCTTGCGGGCATCGCTTCTGCGCGCCTCGCTTCTGGTCGACACTGGGGCTGGGAGTTGAGGCGGGGCAGCGGGCGGCGCGGGCTCGCTCTCGGCAGCCGGAGCAAAGTCGAGAACGCGGATGGGAATATCGTCGAGCTCCGGCGGCAGAGGGATCTGCCGCGCCGTGCGCGTGAGCGGGTCCACAATCGGCGGACCCGGCGGAGATGCTTCCGGGGAAGCGTCCTTCTTTTCCGCATTCAGGGTCTTGCGCAGGGCGCGAGCCTGGGCGAGCAGTCTGGCTTGGCGCGAGCGCTCCTCGCGCCAGGCGCGAAACCGCGCGACGCTCGCCATGATCCAGTGCCAGGGCCGCCGGAACCAGATCAGCACGTGCGCCATTTCAAAGGTGGAGACCAGATAGAGGGAGACGATCCAACACGCCACGGTCGCCAGTATTGTCCCGGTGAGATTCATGGAGCCAACCATGGCGTCCGCGAGAACCGACCCGATCAGGCCTCCCGCGGGAATCACTCCGGCGATGGGCCGCCAGGCCGGGATCAGTCCGAGCAGGCAGCAGGTGGAGGCGACCAGCAAGAGCCCGCCTCCGATTTTAATCCCGGGCGAGTCGATTTCAGCCGATCGAATCCACATCCACCCCAGGATCAGAATGAGAACCGGGACGGCGTAAGCGCCCAGGCCCAGCGTCTGAAGAAAGAAGTCGGCAAAATAGGCGCCCGCCAAGCCGGTGAGGTTCACCGGTTGCGGGGGCGCCGACGCTGTGTTCAGGGACGGGTCAAAGGCATGGTAGGAGGCCAGGCTGAAGAAGACGAACAGTCCCGAGAGTAGAAACACCACCGCGACGGCTTCGTTGAGCCTCGCGTGGCGGGTGGGTCCTAGGTATTTCATCCTCCGCGGCTAAGCGAAAGACGGCCAGAGCAACAACCATTGTACTAGACCCGCGTGTACTAGCAGTCCGTGGCCGTGGGGCAGGTCTGTGACCTGCCGCTGGAATTTCGACATGTGGAGCAGGCCTTCGGCCTGCCGGCTACGTCTGCCACGGGCTGCTAGACCCGTGTGGAGCGGACCCTCGTCCCCGGATGGACCGGCTTGCTGCACTACCGATGAATGAAAAGAGGTACGGCAATCACCGCAATGCCAAAAATAATGCGGTAGCCCACGAAGAAAGCCAGCGAGCGGGTCCGCAGATACTTCATAAACAGCGCGATGGTCAGGCAGCCGGTAACGCCGCTGACCGCGATTCCGAGCAGAAACGCGGTTTGCATCTCCGGCGGAATCGCGTCTTTGTGCTTCAGAAGATCCCAGGCGTCCTTAGCGGCGGCGCCGAAAATGATCGGCGTGGAAAGGAGAAACGAGAAACGCGCGGCCGTGGGCCGGTCGAAATTGCGGAGCAATCCGGCGGAAATCGTAATGCCGCTGCGGGAAACTCCGGGAATTATGGCCAGAACTTGCGCGAAACCCACGGCCAGGGAATCCGCGCGGGAGACGTGCCCCAGCGTCTTCTGCCCTCGCCCGGCGCGGTCCGCCCACCACATGAACAACCCGATGACGATCGCGCTGACGCCGATCACCGGCAGCGTCCGCAGCGTGGTATCGGCCTGCTTCTGAAGCGCGAGGCCGGCGATACCGGCGGGGATGGTTCCCAGGATCAGCAGCCACAGCAGCATCCGGTTGCGGCGCAATTCCGGATCGCCCCCGGAAGCCGACCCCAGTCCGAACCCGTTCGCCAGGATGTGCACCCAGTCGCGGAAGAAATAGATCAGCACCGCGGCCAGCGTTCCCACGTGCAGCGCGATGTCGTACGCCAGGCCCGGATCGGGCCATCCGAATAGCTTCGGGATTACCACCAGATGCGCCGTGCTGCTGATGGGCAGAAATTCGGTGAGGCCCTGCACGACGCCGAGCAGGATAACTTCAAAAATGGACATTTAGCTCTCAGGGTAGCAAGAACTTGACGAGATTCCAGACCCTGAGATCCCGCAGATCCGCAGGCGCTCTATGCCGGATGGCATATTTTCGCGAGCGCTGCTATCCTTATGGTTATCGTGACGTTGGCCCTAGGTTCGGCTATAATCCTGCTCGCCATCGCGTTGGCGTACTCCGTTCTGGCGATTGTGGCCGCCCAGCGCTATCTGCGCGTGTGCCCTCCGGAGTCGCTTGCCGCGGCGGAGCCGGTCAGCATTCTGAAGCCGCTGTCGGGCCTGGATCAGGACTTGGAATCTAACCTACGTACTTTCTTCGAACAGGATTACACCGATTTCGAAATTTTATTTGCGGTCCGGCGGGCCGACGACCCTGCCGTGGCAATCGTCGAGAAATTGCAAAGCGAATATTCGCGCGTGTCGTCGCGCCTGATCGTGACGGGCGAGCCGCCCTATCCCAACGCCAAGGTTTACAGTCTGGATTGCATGCTCACGAAAGCCGCGCATGACCTGGTGGTGATGAGCGACAGCGACATCCGCGTCACGCCCGGGTTGCTGCGCACCGCCGCCGCCGAATTCCAGGACCCGAAGCTGGGCGTGGCCACCTGCCCCTATCGCGCCATCGCGGGCGCGAGCCTTTGGTCGCGGCTTGAGGCTACCGGGATGAACGTCGATTTTCTGGCGGGCATACTGGTGGCGCGGATGCTCGAAGGCATGCAGTTCGCGGTAGGACCGACCATCGTGGCTCGGCGCAGAGCGCTTGAGTCCATCGGAGGATTCGAGCGCGTGAAGGACTACCTGGCGGAGGATTTCATCCTTGGGAAATTCGCCTCCCAAGCGGGGCAGGGCGTGATTCTCTCCTCTTATGTGGTGGAGCACCATATCGGGAGCTCGGACTTTCGCCACAACGCCGCGCACCGGCTGCGATGGGCGCGCAGCACCAGGCGATCGCGCCCGCTCGGCTATCTGGGGCAGGCATTCACCATGCCCGTTCCGTGGGCCGTGGCGGTGTGCGTGGTGAACCCGGCGTGGTGGCCGGTGCTGATGGTGACTCTGGCGGTACGGGCGGCGGCTGCGCACCTGGTTGCGGCGCGCGTGCTGCGGGTCAAGCTCAACTGGGCCCTGCTGCCGCTGGAGGATCTCGCGGCCTTCGTGTTCTGGGTCGCGGGCTTTTTCGGGAAGACGATTGTCTGGCGCGGCCGGCGTTACCGGCTGCATTCCGACGGCCGCTTCGAGTTGCTCACGGAAGTTTAGACCGCTCCCTGCGGTCGCGGCTCGGTAACGGTTTTTCTGAGCCGCGACCACAGGGAGCGGTTGGACAGCTTAAGGGTTGACCACCAATACATCCGAGCTTCGGACTTGGTCGAACTCCATGGGGAAGCTCTGGCCGGCGTAGTAAGCACCCCACTGATCCATATAATGGCGCGACAGGACGTTGCCGGATTCGCCCGTGGTGATATTCAGCAGAGACCGGTCCAGATTCGAAAGGTCCACGATCATGCGCATCGACGGGCCCAGCCGGCGCGTGGTTTGCTTGACGGTGGTCGGAGAGCCGCTCATGGACGCCGGCCCGATGTTGAAATACTTGCCGATCAGAGGCAACTGCCCGAACACCGGGTTCTCGACCTTCATCTGGTTGTACTGCCCGTAATCCCAGCGCGAAATTTTAGAGCCTTGCAGTTTCTCACCCTCCGCGACTGCCTCTTTTAAAGACTTCTGCAGCAGGGCATCGTAGTCCGGGAACCAGTCCGGCGGACGCTCCCGCAGCAGGCGTTCGATAATCTCGGGCGCAAGGAAGGACGTATCGTAATTTGAGGAATGGCCCGGCGACGCTCGCTCCGCCACCGCGTTGCGAATCCGCTCGTAGGCGAGCCAGGCCACCATGGGCGCCGCCGTTCCCTTCTCCATCTGCCCGTTCCAGGCGCGCAGCAGATCGATAGCGGCGCGGACCTGAGCCCCGCCGGCGTCCGCCCCGGCTCCGGCCTTTGTGTCTGCGGTTTTCTTCTCGAATGCCGCGACCATCTGGCCGGCGAGGAAATGAGAAAGCTCGGAGTACACGTCCTTCTGCACCGTCAGCATATCCGCGGGCTGCCATTTCGCCCGAGACTCCAGACGCGCGGCGATCTGCTTCGCACGATAGGTGGAGGCGAAGCGTCCGTCCACGGCCCAGGCATAGTCCGCCGGGAACGGATTCTGGTTCGATGTGACGATCATCCCCGAGGGCGGATTGTACACGTGAGGCAGGTCTTCATAGGGAATGAGGCCTCGCCATTCACACTGGCCCGAAGCGCCGTCGAGAGGGACGTCGCCGGGGCAATCCTTGTCACGCACGGGAAGCCATCCCGCGGCGTGATACCCGATGTTTCCGTCGACGTCGGCATAGACGAAGTTCTGAGCCGGACCCGCCCAGCTCTTGAGTGCGGCGTTAAATTCATCCCAGTTGCGGGCGCGGTCGATATCGAGCATGGGGAACTGAAACGGATAGTCGGTCTCAGCGATCCAGTGCATGGAATAGTGGGCGTTCCCATCCGTCAAAAAGATGGGTCCGTGCCGCGTGAGCCAGAGCGTGAACTCGGCCGGCGCCTGCCCCTTGACGGCGATGACATCCCTTTCCGGAGCCGCCTGCAGGATCTGTCCTTGAAAAAGGTAGCGCCCGTTTTCGAGATTGATCTGCTCGCGGTACAAGTCCTGAACGATGAAGCCCAGGTTGGTGACGCCCCAAGCGATGTTGCGATTGTGGCCCGTGATCACGCCCGGAATGCCCGGCAGGGTTGCGCCGGTCACATCCAGATCGGGAGCCTTCAGGTGGACCAAATACCATTCGCTGGGCACGCTCCATTCCAGGTGCGGATCGTTGGCCAGGATCGGCTTGCCGGTGGCCGAGCGGGCGCCGGAGATCGCCCAGGCGTTGGATCCGGGTTGGACCTCGCTGCCGGTGCGGCGAGGGTACAGAAAATTCACCTTGGCCGCATCGCCGCCCGCGAGCATTTGAGACTTATTTATCTCCTCGCGCCAGGTGGAAACCAGCATGCGATACATTTGCAAGATGGCCAACAGCGAATCGCGCACGCGCCAGGGGCGGGGATCGTAGCGGAGCACCGTGAATTCCGGCGCCAGACGCCCGCGATGGGTTTCCAAATAGTAGTTCACTCCGCGCGCGTACGCCGCAAGAATCTCGCGGCTGGCCGGGGTGAGACGGCGCTCCTGGGCCTCGGCGATGCGCTGCATGCGCCAGCGGCGGGCGTCCTGGTCGGATTCGAGCGCGGCCTTCCCCACCACTTCGGCGAGCTCTCCCGCGGCCTGCCGCCGCATCGCGTCCATCTGCCACATGCGGTCCTGAGCCATGGCATAGCCTTCGAGAGAAATCGCGTCTTCCCAGGAGGCCGCGGTGATGTGCGGCACGCCGCGCTGGTCGCGCGCGATGGTCGCCCGCCCGCTCACCGGTGCGGCGATGGAGCCGGATGTCTCGGGCAGGCTTCGCCAGCCGAACCAGTACACAATCGCAAGAATCGCAACCAGGAAAACCGCTATGCTCAGATTGATTGCGCGCAGCAGCGGGGTGTGGAAGAGCACTGCAAGCAATTGTAGCGAAGGCCGAGAGGCTTAAGAGCCCGTGTCTAAAGTCGTCCGGGCCCGAAAATGGCAGGTCGGAGACCTGCCCCACCACTGCCCAGTCGACGACTTGCGGCCATGTGGGGCAGGTCTCCGACCTGCCAGCGACGTTAGGCACGGGCTGTTAAGGAGGCGGCCCGATCCGAAAATGTCCGTTCGATTCTTGCTTCTTGCGGCGATTGTGGCGCTGAACGCGTTCTTTGCGTCGGCGGAGGTGGCGCTGATTTCAGTGCGCCGCTCGCGGCTGAAGGAGCTCGCCGGCCAGGGCCGCGCTCCGGCGCGCGCCGCGCTGGAGCTGCTGGCGAATCCCGAGCGGCTGCTAAGCGTCACCCAGGTCGGCGTCACGCTCGCGAGTCTGGGGCTAGGCTGGGCCGGCGAGCAGACTCTGTACAACGCGATCCTGGGG
>Ga0210394_10007353_pt1 | contig 11632 bp, 8 predicted proteins | sample IncBWC12MmetaG_FD_160121 | JGI IMG/M metagenome (GOLD analysis project Ga0210394, IMG submission 160121) | Forest soil microbial communities from Barre Woods Harvard Forest LTER site, Petersham, Massachusetts, United States - Inc-BW-C-12-M | ecosystem: Environmental > Terrestrial > Soil >... | reverse complement strand
TGCCATCCAGCAAACCTTCTTCCTTTGGGTTTATGAACCAGGTGGAAACCGCGTGGAAGTGGACAGCGCGGGCGCGCGCCTAGTCCTCGCCCCCGACTGGAAACCGATCCGATGGACGGAAGCGGATCGCATGAAGGGTCAGGCCTGGGGACTCGAAACCGTTGAGACCTTACATACCTATGGCACTCCGCCGATGGATGACCCCTTCTGAGTATCCTAGGCAATGCTAGAATCTGGCCCTGCTGTTCCTGAGTAAGGTGCTATTCTGGCTTCCGCTCGGAAGAACATGGAAGTCGGCACCCACGAGTCATGCTTTAGATAATGACATCGACAGGTCAAAATTTCGCGGATGCTATTGGACGGCTAGTTCTTGCCGCGCGCCGATCTGGCGCAAGCATCGGTCGATCCACAGCTTAGTGAGCTTTTCCTGGACGCCGTTTTGGGAGAGGCGCGTGCGGAGACTACTCCAATCCACGTGATCGAGAGACTGGTCCTGGTTGAAGCAGGAGAACACCACCGTCTCTTCCCCCGTGCGCGGATCCTTGTGGAGCTGGAGACACTGCGCGCAAATCTCCTTCATCATGCACTGCATGGGTGAATTGATGCTGCCGATCGCCTTGTGATCGGGCTTCAAATACGGGGCGAGAATGGTGTGGCGTGCCCGAGCGACGGCGCCCATCATGGCGTCCGAACCGATGACCACCAGACGGTCCACTGTATGAAGCGAGATTTCCGGTTCGTCGAGTAACCCGCTGCCAAAGGCCGCAATCGCATCCACAATATTGCCGACAAAAGCTTTGTCCTGCACACGGCCCGGCGTGAATCCGGGCGCTTCGTCGCAGCACCAGATCACGATGTCCGCGGCCTTTTCGATCTCCTCCACTTTGTACCGGTCGATGATTTTCTTGTACCCGGCGAAATAGATGGTGCGCGATCCGCTCGCGCGAAGCTCCTGCCCGATGGAAAACAGCACAGCGTTTCCGAGTCCGCCGCCGACCAGCAACACGGTCTCCTCGGATGGCGTCTCCGTGGGAGCGCCTGTAGGGCCCATGAGGATCAGCGGCTCGCCGGGTCGAAGCAAGGCGCACAGGTCCGATGAGCCGCCCATTTCGAGCACGATGGTGGAGAGCAATCCTTCGGGGCGGTCCACGGATGCGCCCGTGAGCGCGAGTCCTTCCATTGCGAGTACAGTGTCCTCGGCCCGAGGCGCGAGCGTCTCAAAGTTCTGTAATCGATAAAATTGTCCGGGCTTAAAAGCGCGCGCCGCCATGGGGGCTTCGACCACCACTTCTACAATGGTGGGAGTTAATCGGATCACTTCGCGTACAATCGCGCGCAATTCACCGTTGAGCTTCTGCAACAGCTCGGCCGGTTTCGGGTCGGAAGCAGGTCTGCGCGACAACAGGTTCGAAACAACCGGATAACCTTGCTTGGCGCTAGCCATGGCTTTCACAACGTTTCCCGCGAAGGAGGGATGCAGATCGCCGAAAAAACTGATCCCGCGGCCGTCTGCGCGCACGGACATCAGCACCGAAACCTTGGCGGGCTTTGCGATCCGTTCGGGCTTGACCGGCTGGCCATTTTCATCCACGGCCTGGAACCATTTGCCGTCCAGGAACACATTGGTCCGGTCTTCCCGGCCCAGCACGGTGTTCGGCTGCGTTCCGGCAGCGACCAAAATCGACTTGGCGGCCATTCTAACGGGCTCTCCCGATTGCGACTTCAGACGCAGCGCCGAGGCTTGGCCGTAGGAGTCCACTTCCACTTCCTCCGGCGTCAGACATTCCACGAAGCGGATGCCTTCCTGAAGCGCTTTTTCGACTTCCTCGTGGTTGAGCGTGTAGCTTGGCGCATCAATCAGGCGCCGCCGGTACGCGATGGTCACGCCGCCCCAGGTATTGAGGAGCGTCATCAGATGCGGGTCGCGGCCCTCACGAGCAGCAGCCGCGCGCTCGTCCCGGATGGCTCGCGCGTGGGCAATAAACTCGTCCGCGGTCTCGATTTCCTCAGGACGCCAGCCGGCCCGAACCTCGGCATCTCCCCTTTCGGCGGCCAGCGTTTCGTAGCGGTACAGGAACTTTTCGACCTGTACAACGTAGTACGCCAGGGATTCGGTCGCGGTATCAATTGCCGTCAAGCCGCCGCCGATGACGATGATCGGCATCTTCAACTGAAGATTGGCGACGGAGTTGGTCTTTGCGGCGCCGGTGAGCTGCAAGGCCATCAGAAAATCGGAAGCCTGGCGCACGCCGCGCGCAAGGCCGTTCTTCATCGGAATCACGGTGGGGCGGCCCGCTCCGGCGCACAGCGCCACGTGATCGAAACCCAAATCGAACGCGCTGTCAATGGTCATGGTGCCGCCGAACCGCACGCCGCCGAACATTCTGAATTCGGCGCGGCGCTCGAGCAGCAGACGAATGATCTTCAGGAAATTCTTATTCCAACGGACGGTGATGCCGTACTCAGCCACGCCGCCGAAGCCCGCCATCACTCGATCGTCCAAGGATTCGTACAGCTCATTTACGTCGCGAATGGGACGGAAGGGGACGCGATGACCCAGCGGAGTGACTCCGGAAACGTCAGCGGGGAGCGGCTCGATTTTGAGCCCGTCGATCCCCGCTACGACGTGACCGTCATTCATCAGGTGGTGCGCGAGAGTGAAACCCGACGGCCCAAGCCCGACAACCAGCACTTTGTATCCGGAGTCCTCTCGCGGCACGGGTCGCGTGAGATGAAGCGGATTCCAGCGCGTGAGCAGGCTGTAAATCTCAAAGCCCCAGGGCAGTTCCAGAACGTCTTTCAGGGTACGCGTCTCCACCTGCGGGATATCCACAGGGTCCTGCTTCTGAAAGACGCAAGACTTCATGCAATCATTGCAGATGCGATGGCCCGTGCCCGCCGCCATGGGATTGTCGATGGTGACGATGGCCAGCGCGCCGATCGGGTTGCCGTTCTGTTTGACCACGTTCATCTCGGAGATTTTCTCTTCGAGAGGGCAGCCGGCCAGCGTCACGCCGAACACACTGGCCTTGAATGAGCCGTCTTTTTCCTTCAGACCGGTGGAGCAACTGTCCTTGGCTTGGTTGTGGCACTTGATGCAGTAGTGGGCTTGATCGAGCGCGGCCGTCAAGTCCATTCCCGCGTCGGTCAGCTTGAAACCCTCACGATGACGCCATGCATGCTCGGGCAACGCCAGTTTCGCGACTCCATTTACCTGCAGCGTCTCCACCGGGATCAGGTGCGTCATGTCCAGCTTGTGCGGGACCTTGAAGAGGACGCCATGATGGTGCTTCTCGATGCCAGCCGGGGAGAGCGCCGCCCACGCCGCGTATTGCGCCGCCGTAGCGAGGTGCGGTTGGTGGTGCTGCTCGTCACCTGGATGGAGGTCCAGCCAGTGCGACACGTGTTCGAAGAAACTTTCTTCGGTCAGTGGTTCATTGAACAGCGCCTCCAGTTCCGCTGCCACGGCCGTTCCGTTGATGGCGCTGGCCTGTTCTTTGGTGACGCCGCTGATAGCCTTCTTCTGGACAAACTTCCTCTTCAACGCGTACAGCGGCGCCAAGGCGTTGTGCTTGACTTGCAGCTTTCGCGCTTCGTTGGATATGCCGAAAAGTTCGCCGACGAAGTCTTCCAAGAGCGGCGCGAGATCGATGATCAGCTCAGACTTCTGCTTGCTCGAAAACGCGTCCGGATTCGATCGTGCGGCGGTTAGACGATCGAAGAGCGCGGCATCGGAGGACCTGAGCTGTTCGAGGAACGTCCCGTCCAGACGCACCAATCCGTCCCGGTGGTACAGATCCTCAAAGGAGAATCCAAAATGGAGATCGAGCTGATCGGAATCTGTAGACATTTCGACTGGGTGGGCAACCGCTCGTCGGTAATTGTATCAACTGCTGCATGAAGTCTGGCTGAGCCGCGACATTCCGGTTTCGCTCGATGACGAATCAAACCCACGAACGGCAATAGGCGAGGCTTTATTATAATGCATGAATCCGTTCCACGGATTCGAAGAAGGGGAGAGACGACGACCAATGCTCATAAACCGGCGTACGATCCGAATCGAGTGGGGAGACTGCGATCCCGCAGGTATCGTGTTCTATCCGAGGTATTTTGAGTGGTGCGATGCCTGCGCGGCGGGTCTCTTCGAGGTTGCTGGCTTTCTTAGAGGAGATCTAGTGGCAAGGCAGGGTATGGCCATCCCGATGGTGGATACGCGATCCAGGTTTCTGATCCCGTCCCGATTCGGGGATGAACTGACGGTCGAGACGACGATCACGCGCTTCGGCCGAAGCAGCTTTGATGTTCAACATAGGTTTCTGAAGGGCACGGATCTCGCCGTGGAATGCTCGGAGACCCGGGTGTGGGCCCGAATTGATCCAACCGGCGCCGAGGGGCTGAAATCGCAACCGATTCCGGAGGCCGTAATTCGGGCACTCTCACAAAACACTATGTGAGCCGGAGCGGGAAACCTGGCGCACCCTCGGCTGCGAGCTGGGGATCGCAGACTGGAGTTTGAGTGCCCGTCCAGGCAGAGGTTGTCGGCTATGTTTCCATTTAGCCGACGTGAACGAAGCCCGGTTGCAGCGGACTGTGTTAATCGCTTACCCGTCCCATTCATTACGGAATTGGACCGGCCGTCCGTGCTACAGTATTTTGGACTGATGCCCTTTTCTCTCGTCGAAGTGCTGGTTTTGATGACCGCGCTTGCGCTGTCGGCAGCGCTGTTCTGGCGCCGGTTCGGCCGCGTGATTAAAAAGATTCGCGAGGCCAAGCCGGATGTGGATTTCCAGTTTGCGCCAATCGGCAGCCGGATTGGCGATTTCATCTGGGAAGTGCTGTTGCAGGGGAAGGTAATCCGCGAACGTCCCTGGCCGGGCTTGGCGCACGCTTTTGTGTTTTGGGGGTTCTGCGCGTTTGCTCTGGTGACCGTAAATCATCTGGCCACTGGATTCGGCTTCCCTTTTCTCTCTCGCGTGGGAGCGTTCGGAAGAATCTATTTTGCCGTTGCTGCCGTATTCGCGGTTTGCGTGGCTCTTTCCATCGCCTGTCTCTTTATCAGACGCTTCTTCGTCAGGCCCAAATGGCTGGGCAAGCTGTCCTACGAATCTGCTGTCATCGCGCTGCTGATTTTCGTACTGATGATCACGTACCTTGCGGCCTTCCGCATCGGCGACTCGAACGCGGCGGCGAAGCCGCTGTGGTGGGCTCACACCCTCGCGCTGCTGATTTTCCTGCCCTTGATCCCGCACACCAAACATCTGCATCTGGTGCTCAGCCCCATCACAGTCTTCCTATCTCGCGGCGCTTTTTCGCGAATTCCTCCCTTATCGGGCGACGAGGATTTTGGTCTGGATACCGGCAAAGATCTCACGCGGATCGTCGCTTTGCAGGTGTATTCGTGCGTCGAATGCGGCCGCTGCACCGAGTATTGCCCCGCCGCAAATACCGGAAAGGTTCTAGATCCGAAGGAAATCGCTCTAGGCGTGCGCGGGTATCTGAACGAATTTGGACCGCACAGCGAAGAACCGCTGCTGGGAGCCCATCTGTCGCAGGAGGCTGCGTTCCAGTGCACTACTTGCGGCGCCTGCGAGTTTCAATGTCCGGTAGGAATCGAGCACCTGCCGGTGATCGTGGGTCTGCGGCGAGGCGCCGTGAATACCGGCAAGTGGGAAGACGAAACCGGAACCAAGTTGTTTCTTGCGCTGGAGCGCCATGGCAACGCGCTCGGTTTCAGCCCCGCGGAGCGCGATAAATTCGTCCAAAAGCAGCAATTCCCGATCTTCGATGGCACCCAGGAGTATTGCCTCTGGCTCGGCTGCATGGGCGCGTACGATCCGGGTGGGCGCGAGATCATCGCTTCCTTTGCGCGTGTGATGAATCACCTGGGGACCTCATACGGCGTCCTGCGCAAGGAACGCTGTACCGGCGATCCAGCGCGCCGGCTGGGCAACGATCTCCTGTTCCAGCAGCTTGCGGAGCAGAATCTGGAAACGCTCCAGCAGGCTAGAGCCGCTAAGATCGTTTCGATCTGCCCGCACTGTGTGCGGACGATTTCCACGGATTGGAGAGACTACGGCAGCGCTCCGCCGATCGAGCATCACAGCGAGTTTCTCGCGCGCCATTTAACCCAGCTCCCTTCCGCGGATGGCGGACCGAAAACCGTGTACCACGATCCCTGTTATTTAGGCCGCTATCGAGGAGTGTATGAACAGCCACGCGCCGTGGTCGCGAGGGTCGGAGAACTGGTCGAGCCCGCCCGTAACCAAGAGCGAAGCTTTTGCTGCGGCGCGGGCGGAGGACTCGCCTTCCTGGGCGAAGAGAAAGGGGATCGAGTGAGTCACAAGCGGGCCAAGGAGCTGGTTGCAACCGGAGCGGAAGTGGTCGCGGTCGCCTGCCCCTTCTGCAGCACCATGTTTCGCGACGCCGTGCCCGCCGTCGCCGCGAGGCCACCCAAGCTGCTGGATATCGCGCAGATTATCGCGGCGTCGCTGCCGTTCGAACCCCCAGCGGTTTCTTAGTGGTCGTACCGAGCCGCGGGCCATTTCCACCTGACTCGCATGGTAATCTCGGATTGATTAGGACCGAGTACGTTATGACAGTGATTCCCGAAAACTTCCAAGACTTGTTCCAGAAGAAGGCCTTCGCGCAACTGGCCACTTTGATGCCGGATGGGAGCCCGCACGTGTCGCCGGTTTGGGTAGAGTATGATGGCCAGCGCGTCGTCATCAACACCGCCAAAGGACGCGTCAAGGACCGCAACATGCGCCGCGACGCGCGCGTATCCCTGGACCTGTTGGATCCGGACAACCCGTATCGCCATCTTTCGATCCGCGGCAAGGTGGTGGATATCACCGAAAAGGGCGCCGACGCCCACATCGACAAACTGGCGAAGAAATACCTCAACGTAGATAGTTACCCCCGCCGCAAACCGGGCGAAGTACGGGTGATCTATAAGATCGAACCTGAGCACGCACACGCGATGGGCTGACGCGCGGCGATTCCAGGCGGCAGTAAACCCGGTCCCTCCTCCGAGCTCATCGACGGGGCGGCGGGGTATACTGTTGGGCGAAGTTCACCTCTAAATCGAGAAAGGGAGCCCGTGGCGCGTGACGCTGGAAGTGCGGGGAGCGAAAGCTGGCTGCTCAGCCGGCGCTGGCTGCTGGTCGCTCCGGCCCTGTTGTTCCTGTGGATTATCGCGCAGATCGACAAGACCAACGTCTCCCTAATCATTGCAGACCCCACTTTCCTCAGGGAATTGAATGTGGCAGGCCACAATACCGAGCTGGGCGGACTCATGTCTTCCTTTTTCGTTGGTTATGGAGTCTCCATATTCATTTGGGGCTTTCTGGTGGACCGTTTCGGCCCGCGCAAGTGTGTGATCGCGGGGACTCTGGCCTGGGCGATCACGCTGTTCCTTTCATCCCGGGTGGGTGGCATCAAGGAGTATCTTCTGATTCGCTTTCTGCTGGGCGCCGCGGAGGGAAATCTGTGGCCAGTCTGCAATGCTCTGACGAATCGATGGTTCCCCGTGCGCGAGCACTCCCGGGTGCAGGCTTTCTGGATTACAGGATCCACTCTGGGAACCGCCGTCGGCGTCCCAGTTGTTGCCGCGCTGGTGTTGGCGAGCGGATGGCGGGGGACCCTGGCCGCTCTGTCCCTGGCGTCTCTGTTGCCCATCGCTCTGTTTTGTTTCGTGAAGGACCGGCCGCGTCAGCAGAAAGGTATCAACCCGAGCGAATTGCGCGACATTGAGAGCGACCGGAGAGTCGCTGGGACCGTGGAGCCACTGAGCTTCCAAGAGTTGCTGAAGAGCAAGCCCTTTTGGCTGATTACCGCCTGCCAGTTTGCATCGGCCACAACCATCTACACCCTCGTCCAATGGATTCCGAGCTATTTGACAGCCTTCCGTCACCTATCTTTTAAGAGCATGGGAGGATGGATCACACTCGGTTACGTGATGGCCACCATTCTGACGCTGGCAGTCGGCTACATCGCCGATCGCACCATGCAGCGGTCCTTGGCCGGAGCTTGGGTCTCGCTCGCGTTCGTGATTTTTGTTCTTCCCGCCCAGATCGTATCCCCCGTCGCCAGCGCCGTCGCGCTGTCCACCTTGATCGGTGTAGCCAGCTCCACGGCCGCCCTCAATGGAGCGCTCATGCAGACGCTAGTTAGGGCGGAAGCCATTGCGCGCGGCACCGGCGTCTATGCAGGTATTGGCATGTTCAGTTCGGCGGTAGGCCCCGCGCTATTTGGCACACTGATCACATACCTTGGCGGACAGTATTGGGGAGGTTTTTTGTTCCTGGCTCTTCTGAATGCACTCGGCGCGGTTAGCTACTTTGCTCTGCATCGGGTCTCGAGCCGTTCGAGTGAGGCTGTTGGCGGCCGTGAGAATGAGCGGTCGTACATCAACGCGCGCTTATAGCTCTTAGTGCAAACGCGTAGGTGACGGCGATGTTGAAGACATGCAGAATGATCAAACACGCCGGGGCAGGTCGACGATCACCTTGTCGTAGTCATGGATATCCGTCTTCGAGCATCCCCTGCACCGGATTTTGATTTCGCGCGCGGCTGAACGTCAACGTAAAATCCCAGGTACCGTTTATCCCAGTCAATGCCGCTGAATGGCCCGATGCGGGCGACCTTTCTGTCTTATATACACGTTACGTTTGAACGGCCAAACTTGTAGATTTTGATCGATCCTGCATTTGATTCATTGAAGGTACTGTTTGAACCATTCGAGGACCGGTTTCATAACTTCATTTGTCCTCTTCCCATACACGTCGAAGTGTACGCCGCCTTTTAGAGTGAAGAGCTTCTTCGGCTCCTTAGCCTTACCATATAATATATCGGCGTCATCAGCCTCGAGCTCGTCGTTTTCAGCTTGAACGAAGAGAATTGGTGTTGGAGACACCTGGTCAATAATCTCTTCCGGCTTGTAGCCCAGCCACCCATCAACGGTTGCTAGAGTTGTTCCGTTGCCTTTTTCCTTTTCCACCTGTTCAGCACTCTTCAAGGAAGAGCTCAGATCGGGAGGCATTATCAGTACCGAATCGGTTCCCTCTTGCAAAAACCCATGGAAGTCTTTGGACTTGCCAGTCAAAGCCCTGTTTATCCTGTCCTCTTGAACCTTCTGCATGAGAGTTTCCCACTCCTGCTCAGTTCGAAATCTTCGCATTCTCCGCTCGCCCTCACCGACCAAGACCATTGAGGCAACAGCCTTTACTCGTCGGTCTCGAGCTGCTATGTATGCTACTTCTCCTCCTCCCAAACTCACACCTAACAAGGCGATTTTGTCAGGGTCAACTTCTGGTCTTGATTGCAAGTAGGATATGGCGTTGCTAGCGTCATAGATCTGCAGGTATGGAATTACCTCGCCGCGGACGCCTTCGCTCTCTCCGAATCCTCTGAAATCCATAGTGAGGGATACAAAGCCACCTGCAGCCAACTCATCAGCGAACCCAGGAAAGAAAGCGTCCGCCGTGCTCATGAAACCTGGCACAAGCACGACACCAGGAAAACGTCTTCCTTCTAGGGAATTGTCAGGCGTAGAAAGTATTCCGGACAGTTTTAGGCCGTCGCTGTAATAGCTTATTCTCTTCTTCATCGATCAATGATATAAGGATCTGCGCGAAGAAGCAAGTACTTCACCTCCAAGACGTTGGCGCTAAGAACAGTCTTTCGGTCATTCCGTCGCGGCCTCGCAGGGACGCGCGAGTCCACCTCTTCAGATGAGCGCCCCGCACGCGGATGCGAGGCTTCGGCCAGTTGGTCGGTCACTCGGACAAAGGGTGGGCGGCGGCCGGATAGGTCCCCGAAGTCGGCATGTCGACTGCAGCGCCCGTCGGCCAACCCGGCGGCTCACGGCTACGGCCGCGCTACGTTTTTCCGAGGGTTTTTCTTGAACTCGACGCCGCCACTGGCGCGCGGCGCGGCGAACTGCTGGGCCTGCAATGGACGGATCTGCAGGGCAATCAACTCATGATCGGCCACTCGCTCTCGCAAGTCGGGCAGCAGGTCTTCCTGAAGGAGCCAAAGAACAAGAAATTCCGCGAGATCACGATCCCGGCTTCGGCATTGAAGAAGCTCCAGGCGCACCGGAAGAAACAGCAGCCGCAGCGGGAGCTTTTCGGAGACAGCTATCAGGGAGATTTCATCTTCTGCAACCCGGACGGGTCGCCGTTGAAGCTGGATACGGTTTCGGCCTCGGCGTCGCTGCTGCTCGCGGCGGGTGTGCTGTTGACCGATGTGAGCAAGCGACTTGGGCATGTGAACCCGCATGTCACCGCGACGGTTTATGCTCACGCGTTGTCGGGCAGGGACGATCTCGCCGCCACGGCTTGGGAGAAGTTTCAGAAGGATTCCAAGCCTGTAAAGCCAAGCCGTGCAAGGAAATCGGCTTAGAGGGGCCAGGCCAACTTTGCCGTGGTTTACCGTTGGTCGTTTAAAAACGGAGTTATTTAAACTTGCCTCTGGTTTACGAATAGTGTATTTTGTAAACCAAGGGTAGTCAAAACCAGAGAAAGTTAAACCGGCTCCAGCAGGCCCTTCCGGAAGGACTGGTGGTTGATTCCGGCTGGCTGGAACGGCACGGCGTCTCGCGCCAACTCCGGCGCAAATACGCGATGCACGGCTGGCTGCTTCCCCTGGCCCGTGGCGTCTATTGCAGGTCCCCTCTGCCTGACGCGATGTCATCAGTTCCGTGGCAGCAACTTGTCATCTCACTCAACGCGTGCCGAAGAAGCCCTGGGAAGTCGGAAATGGCTGCGGGCTCTGTTCGTGCTATTGACCGCCATGCTGCCAGATGTACGGGCGGCGGCAAACGCGCCGGGCACTGAATGCGTTTCGCGCGGCGTCCAAGATGGTCGATCAATCGCCGATTCTTTCGAAGCGGCTGCGGGTGCTCCGACGAACTCATCGGATCATCAAACGTTCGGACCCGAAATCGTTTTGGGACGCCGTGGTCTGCACCGCAATATTCCCGTCGCCGCGCACGGAGAAATCCCCTGTTTACCACTCGGTACCTTCAGAGTCCGCGGCGAATGGCTCCCCAAGCGCAACCTTCTTACGAACTTCTCTCAGAAATTGGGGTCGGCGATTCTTAATAAGTGTTCATGCTGGAGGTGTTTAACGACCAGGGCGGCGCGCGACCGTCAAGCAGGCGACGGCAATGACTCAACAGGCTACATTCAACAAGCTGCGTTCAAACAACAAGCTACGTTCAAAACGTGATGCGCACGATGACTTGGCCGCTTCGCATCCCGGTTATGCCGTTGCCCGCGGTCGGAACCACGGTTCCAAAGCCCCCAGTATAGATGCCGTTGACTTTAGTTGCTGCCGCCGTGTAACCAGTGGTGGTGGGTTGCGGCAGCTCCAGCCGGTTGAACATGTTCGTCCAATCCACCCGAAGCTGCAAAGTTGCTTTCTCTCTGATTCGGAAGTTGCGGCCGAAGTTGGCGTTCTCCATGGGATATCGGAATCCACGGTAGTACCGGATGGACGATTGGTCGGCTGCGAATTGTCCATTCGGAACCGCGCTCCAGGCGGTGGGATTGAGCACGGTGGTCGTTTGTGGATTGAAACACCCGCAGTTGATATTCAGGGGGGTGGTATGCGCAACGCCGTTATTATC
>Ga0210394_10007351_pt1 | contig 11634 bp, 11 predicted proteins | sample IncBWC12MmetaG_FD_160121 | JGI IMG/M metagenome (GOLD analysis project Ga0210394, IMG submission 160121) | Forest soil microbial communities from Barre Woods Harvard Forest LTER site, Petersham, Massachusetts, United States - Inc-BW-C-12-M | ecosystem: Environmental > Terrestrial > Soil >... | reverse complement strand
GCGTCTCAATCAACGGCCGCGACAAACCTTGGGATTTAGGACCCCGGCAGATAAACTGCAAGCCAGTGTTGCATCGACCCCTTGAGACCACCCGACTTACCAGGCGGAATCGCATGCGATTCCCAAAACAAGTGCATCGCCGTATGCTATGCCAGTTGCCACGGAGGAGCCGATATGCCCAAATTCTTAATCGAACGAGAGATCCCCGGCGCCGCCGGTATGTCTCAGCAGCAACTCCAAGCCGTCTCCGAAAAATCGTGCTCGGTCCTTCGCGATTTGGGACCCGAAATTCAGTGGGTCCACAGCTATGTCACCGGGGACAAGATTTATTGCGTGTATATTGCGCCGAGCGAGCAAATGGTGCGGGAACATGCCCGCCTGGGCGGTTTCCCCGCCAATCGCATTTCAGAAATCAGGTCCATCATCGACCCAACCACCGCCGAGAAGACCTGACTAAGACACGGTTCTCTATAACTGGCTGCCACCTTCCGATAAGCCGACTTATCAGGCCTTGGCCTGGAGACCTGGCTCTCCATAACGGACTGAAAGGGTACGCCGAGCCCATCACTGAAAATTCCTTTGTAAGTGTTGACTTGCCTGCAACCAAAGGATAATTTCAGCCCATCTGTTCTTCCTTCAAGCCCTCGAAAGGAGAATGAAGCATGAAACTCTTGAGCAAAGTCGTGCTCGCATTGGCCGTCCTGTTTTTCCTGGTGATCTGGGTATCAACTCCGCGCCGAACCGTGAACGCCGACGAGCAAGAAGTATTCTCCGGCAAATTTTCAGGCTTTAACGAACTCGGTAGCTTAAACGCTCAGACGGGAGCCATTCTTTCCGAAGGAAAGGGCACAATCAAACTGACACTCGACAAGATCCACCAAACCATCAACTACGAGGAAACGTATTCCGATCTAAGCAGTGACGTCCTGCAGTCCCATATCCATTTCGGCAGAGTCCATGACTCCGGCAACATCATGGTCTTCCTGTGCACTAATCTGGGGAATGGCCCAGCGGGAACGCCGGCCTGCCCGAACCCGGGCGGCACCGTCACCGGAACCATCACGGCTGCAAGTGTTCTCGCAATTCCGTCACAAAATGTAACAGCGGGTGATTTCGATGCAATTACAGACGCATTGTTCGGTCACGCCGCTTACGCGAATATCCACACGAACAATTTTAAAGCGGGCGAAATTCGCGCCGAAGTCCGTGAGGAGCGCCGCGGAGATGACGACCGCAAGGGCAAGTAACGTCGGGCCGGGAGCCCCCTAGCGAAAAAGGCTAGGGCCTGGATGGGACGTGTCACTGACTTGTCGCACGCTCTCTAAAAAGGGGAAGTAGCCGTTCTCCGGAAGCTGCTTCCCTTAGGTATTCGGCCGGATTATATGGCCGGGCCAATTTCCGGAAAGCCGACTTCTCAGGACTTGGCAGGCAATTCTGTCACCCACCGGCTCCAGAGAGGTCCGTGCACGTTTGAATTTCAGTGAACTGGCACGATAAAGGGTCTAGGTGAGTTGCTTAACGCGGCCCGTAGGTCACATCGATTCCAAAAGCACGTGCAACTTCAAAATCAACATTAAGGTCACGATCATAGCCTATCTCCAAATGCGTCGGAGTCAGCCACTTCATTTCCAAATCGTTCATGTCCGACCGCGATTCAGAAGTCGGCGACAACGTTAGGACCACTTCCGGACTTGCCGAGCGGTTGGTTGGCTCAATGTATACAAGTGTTTGAAGGCTAGCATTCCCTGGCCCGCTGTGCTGCTCGGTCTTGGCGCTGGAGAGCCACTGCCCGTCAGGTGACTTGGATTGCACCGACCAAATCGTTGTCACGTCCCGGTCCCGACAGCCACATACCAAAAGACAAACCGCAGAAATGAAGCACGCCAACCCGCTACGACCCACGGTCTTGGGATGAGCAGTTCCGCGTACGGCCTTTATTTTGCGCATAGATAACCAGTCTTGCATTGTAACCATCGGTGATGCCACCAATGTTGCGCCGCCCCAATACTTCCGCACGCATTAAAATACTAGCCTTCAGATTTTACGGACAAAGCATGGAGTAGCGGGCAACAAACCATTTGATGTGTGTCGGAATAGGATTCCCACCAAGATGGACCGCCAAGTCCTGATAAACGTGATTTTCGGAAAGTGGGATTTTGGGGAAAAGCCAGTTTCCGGAAAGACGACTTTTCAAGAGTTGGATGTGGGGCCCGTCAATTTTGGTGCTCCGAGCACGTCGCAGAATCCTCGTCGGTAGTCAGAATCCTTCCGTTCACCAATCTTCTTGAAAAGTGTATCGGCCCGCATTCCGGGTACCTGACATTGTCGCGGGTTCCGTCCTCTGCGACCAATACGAGCTTCGTGCCGCGCCATTCATACGTGGAGTCGGCAAACGTGCCACCCTGGTACTCGCTGTGACTCGTTATCGACTTGGTTTCAGGATGTGGAATCGGATCCGCAATTAGTAGCTGCTTCTCGTAACGAAAATGGTTTGTATTGCCTGCCCAGAGGTAGACACAAAAGATTTTCTTGCCAAGATGATCATTCAAATACGTAAGCAGTTTTACGTCTTGGTAGCCATCGAAATTCAGATCGCCGTGCTCGACAATTGCTGTTTGTTCGTCCCCCTCGAACAACTGCATCCGACCGGTATAGTCGCAGGCTGGCAGCGTTTGAAAGGGAGTCCGCTCGTTCTCACGAAAGACCGTGACGGCTCTAATTGTGCTCGTTTCGTCCAGTTCCACATGAAATGTGAAGCGAAGCCCCGGGCGAACTTCGAACGTGTAACTGGTGTTCGCCATTTTTGGATCAAGCGGTTTCTTCAACTGTGAATGGGCTCTGTCACCGCACAGCAGAATCCCAATAAACAACAGCAGCGACGCTCGCGGACGGCTAGGCATGGAACTTAAGAACCTCGCCAAAGGCGGTTCGAGGCTGCCTGAAGCTACCGCCGATAATACCTTGCTGTAAAGAGCAGAAGAGCGTGGAGCCTCCAGAGAGGCGTCACATACTGCCCAACTCCTGATAAACGGGATTTTCGGTAACTGGCTTTTCGGGGGATTCTCAGTTTCCGGAAAGACGACTTATCAGGCCTTGGCACCGAACGGCAACTTCGCGCTACGCAGGCGGAGAGTGGAGGACCTTAGGGGACGAGGACGTTGGCGGTAGACTTGTCCACGGATTCGAGTCTAGCCAGTTCTTCACGCAGGCGAGCCGCTTGCTCGCGAAACTGTGATGCTTCGAGACGGGGCTTTTCGCTCACGACTGTTCCGAACGCATCCATAACCTTGGCGATGCCGCCGTTCTTCTTCTTGCCGTTATTGCCCATATGTGCGAGATCGTCGGCCGAATTGTCTTCCGCCAGGGCATCCGTTTCCAACCCTGTAATCTGGGCGCGGAGAACCCGAATGCGCGCACGGCGCTGCACAATCTCAATCACAGGATCGTTCACAGGCTCATTGGCCGATTTCCCTCCATCGCCGTCCTCCAATTCTTCTTGCAAAGCAGAGAGATTGTTCTGGCCTTGTATATTGCCCTGATCGGCAGACAGCTGGTACCAGGCCTCGGCGTTGGCATCGTTGGGTTTCACACCTTGCCCGTACTGATACATCCAACCGAGCTGGTTCTCCGCGTCGCTGTTCTCCAGGGAAGCGGCTTTGTAAAGCCAAGTCATGGCCTTGGCATAGTCCACTGCCACACCGATGCCGTGCTCAAAGTTATAGCCGACGTTTTCCATGGCCGAGTCGTTGCCATGGCCCGCGGACTTGTAATACCAGGAGAATGCCTCGGCGTAACTCTGCGGCTGGCCTGATCCTTGCTCTGCCATGTAGCCAAGCTGATTTTCGGCATCAGAGTCCCCGTGACCGGCAGCCCGGCGATACCAGGCGAGAGCCTGAGCATAGTCGCGCTTGACGCCCCACCCCCACTGGTAAAAGTAGCCGACTTCCTCCTCGGCTTGCGAGAGATTCTGGTCTGCTGCCTTGCGGTACCAGTCAAAGGCCTGTTTGTAATCGCGCTTGACCGAGAGGCCAGCCTTGAACATCCCGGCCAGATTGTACTCGGCAAGCGCATAGCCCTTGTCCGCGGCCAAACGGTAGTAATTCACGGCGCGCTTGTAATCCTGCGGCAGGCCAAACTTATGTTGATGCATGTAGCCCAACTGATTCAGCGCGGGAGCATAACCTTGGTCAGCAGACTTGCGAAACCAAATCACCGCCTCGCCGTAGTCCTGGGCAACGTCGACGCCGCGAAAATAGTGGTCCGCCAGAGCGAACTGCGCCTGGGCGTCACCCGCAGCGGCGGGCTCGCGAAGCGCATTGAACTCATCGCCCGGCGGCAGCGGCGTCGCCTCGGTCGACGTTTGTGCCCGTGCCTGTGTTTGCGCGTGCGCCGTGGAAACCAGCGCTAGTGCGAAGAAAGCTGCTGCCGTGGTCCTGGTCCGCAAGCTCATGTAGATATCCCCCTAGAAAAAAGGCTCGTAGAAATCATCGGCAAGGCGCGACTCTGCAAACTGCTCTCTTCCGTGTTTAACTCTGTAACCCACCTCCGCCGCGTCCTCCCCGGGACCCCACCGCAATCCGCTGCCATCCTCCAAACATGACAGGCGGAGGCGATAGAAGCATTAGTACTAAGGTGAAGAAATGTGCTCAATGTTATATGCGCGGGCGGACGGCCATGCGGTATGAAGCAATCTCCCGCCTCCGAAGCGGCCAACTCCTGAGAAACGGGATTCTCGGAAACTGGCTTACAAATGTGTTGCGGAGGTGATTTCGCTGGAAAGAGATACCTCTGGGGTTCGGGGATGGGCGTTCTTATGGGTCGTCAACAAACTTAATCCAAGGATCGTACAGAGAACCGCGAGGGCTAAAAGAGCAAGTCCCTTGCCTCTGCCCAGGAGGCGGTCCCGCGACTCGCAATTGCAGCAGATGGAAATCATCGCCAGCGCCACCACTGCCCAACCCACGATGGTTCCGAGTTCCGGGTGGGAGTCAAATGAGGTTCGAAGATGTTCCGCCCAGGTCCATCCCGTCCGTGGAAATATGAGCCGCGCAACTGCCCCAATCGGAAGAATTAGAACAAATCCGATCCCCACCCGCACCGCGGTTCCTGGGCTGTAGCCATGTTTCCTCCAGCAGTAGTAGGCCCAGGCAGGAAGGTATACTTCTAATGCTATCCAACCGTAGATCGATGCAAATTCGCTGACTTTTAGCCACATGTTAGCTACGGTTTCACGGGGAACAGGCGTCGACAGAAAATTCAGGACGAAGATGTAATTGTACGCCGTCAAAATGCCTAGTGTCCCTAGGCTGAGGAATTGAAGCCACAATCGCGTAGAAGCGCGGCACCGGGAGCAAATCGATTGCCCATCCATCGACAGCAGACCGCATTCCTCGCAGTTAATTCTCCCTTCTGACGGTGCGCGCTCACTTGCGCCTCGGATCAACCCAAACGGCCCAGTGGATTGCGCGCGCTGCTTTATCTTTGCGATGTAAGCGCGTGCTAGTTCATCGGTACTCAAGTTTTCACCCTTAGTGTGACCTACAGAACCGATCGGGTAGGAGCATCAGACATTATCCGTGTGAGCATGGTTCGGCATCGCCTATGCAATTTAACCCCCTAGACAGGTTCCGAAACCACTGTTCTAGAGACTAGATTCGGGACAGGAGATGCAGGTGACCCTTTGACCGGGCTTTCCGGAAACTGGCCCTGACCGTGAAAGCCACATTCCGGTAAGCCGTGCCGGTTCAACCGGTCGATGCAACACCCCTCTGGGCTAAACGTTCTTCTTCAAAGGTCGTCTTTTCTTACCGATAGGAAACGGTCGGCTCTCCACAACGTAAAAAGCCCCATTGGGGGCCCTAATCGGAGGACCGGGAAGTTCTCACTGAGATTGGCCGTGCCCTTCTGCAAGGGCAAACGATCATTCGTTTAAAAGAGGTGTTGCACTGACCCATTGAAACCACCCGACTTATCAGGACTTGGCCAACTACCGACGCCAAGGGTCGGTCAGAGAATAGTATCCGAGTGGCCGCATCTCTCCCTATATGCGAAAAGACCCTAGCCTGAATCCTTCACTTACGGCAGCCCGCCTTGCGAATACGACATTGAGCACATTCTGTCCCTTTAGTACTAGCGGTCTATAGTTATGTGAGGCTCCGCCTGCCAAACTAATGGAGGACGGCATTTGATTGCGGTGGGATGCTGTCCTGGCAGAACGCGGCGGCGGGCGAGTCGCATAGGTAAGAGAACCATATCCCGTTGCATTTTTCCCGGTTATTCTCCGAAATTCGTCGAAGCGGAGATCTCCATGAGCTTTCGGACTAGGGCCACGGTGACAGGCTTCTTTGTGTTCGTCCTGGTTTCTGCGGCGCGAGCGCAGGCAACTGTACAGACGTCGGCCCAGGCGTCGGCACCGCTGCAGGACAATGACTTCTACTCTCTTCGCGAGTCCGCTACTGCGGGGGACGCGCAGGCGCAGTTCGTCTTAGCGAACCACTATTATCGCGGTGTCGGCCTTCCCCAGGACTACAGACAAGCTGTGCTCTGGTTTGGCAAGTCCGCTAACCAGGGCTTCGCTCCGGCGCAAAATCAGCTGGGCAACATGTATGAACATAAGTTTGGTGTGCCCAGGGATTACAAGCGCGCCCTAGCCTACTATCGTTCCGCAGCGAAGCAGGACTATGCGCTCGCGCAGTACAATCTCGGCCGCACGTTCGAGGATGCTATCGGCGTCAAGCGTGATTACAAACAAGCCCTTGATTGGTATCGTAAAGCGGCCGACCAAAATCTCCCGCAGGCGGAAAAGCAAGTCGCCTACTTTTACCAGTGCGGTTATGGGGTGAAACAGGACTATGCCCAAGCCCATGCCTGGTATCTCCGCGCATCTGGACACGGCAACTCTGACGCGGAAAACCAGTTAGGCTTCATGGCTGAGGAAGGATGGGGCCAGCCGAAGAATTACGATGAGGCTCTTACCTGGTTTCAGAAAGCCGCGGACCATGGCAGCGCCACGGCCGCGGAAAATATCGGCTATATCTTTCAAAAGGGCCTCGGCGTGCCGGTCGATTATGCCAAGGCCATGTCTTGGTTCGTCGAAGCTGCGGCGCATGGGAACAGCGACGCGGAAAATCAACTCGGCTGGATGTATCAGTTCGGCCAGGGTGTGGAGCCGAACGATGCCAAGGCCGTAACGTGGTACCGAATGTCTGCCGATGAGGGCAATCGGCTCGGAAGCAACAATCTAGACGCATTCAAAAATGTGCTGGAGGATCGCGGCGAGGGGCTCTGGGACGCCGCCAACACGACTGTCACCGATGCTGCGATTGCACAGGCTCAGCTCTGGATCAAAATCCAGGATCTTCAGCGCCAAATTGCCGGATTGGAGGGCGACGCCCAAGACCAAGACGATCTCGCCTACCAACTAGAACATACCGGCAAAGGCAAGAACGATGCTATTACCAAGGTTTTCAATGCGATGGGCAGCGTTGGCGCCGTCAAGTACCATGTCGCGGCGGAAAACTATCGCGCCGAAGCTGCGCGCCTGCGCGATGAGCTGGCTCAGATCGAGAGCCAAAACCAATCCACCGCTATCGTCCCTGCTCCGTAACGCCTTCCAAATTCAGATGGCGTAACGTGCCTTCCTACGTCCCCAACACTGCGGATCAAACAATTTGACGAGATCCTCCCCGCATGACGACACATCAGGAAGTAATCTGCCACCTGAGCCGGATAGGGCCTGATAAACGGATTCTCGGAAACTGGGAATCGGGCAAATTCCACATTCGGTAAGCCGGGCGATTTCAATGGGTCAACGCAACAATGTTTGGAGTCTATTTCCTGGATCCGCTCCGTTTGGCACGACTAGTACAGGCCGATCTTGGTTTTGACTCGTTGCAACTGCAGAGTCGCGCTACTGACTTGTTGCCCCAGTTTATCGATCTGTTTTTGCTGGCGGTCTGCGGCCCTTGATAGGGAGTCCAGGTTTTCACTTACTAGCTGCTGTTTGGAATTCAAATCCTCGGTTTTGGCCTGCAAATCCTTAACTTGCATTTGTAGTTGCACAATTTGGTCGCGAAGCTGGTCATTCTGCTGCGCCGAGGCCGTCTCAGGCGATTGAGGTGTGACGGTTCTTGCAGGCTGCGGATTTGGATTTTGTTGAGCGGCAACATAGCCGACACTGACCATGATTGCCGCGACGAGTAGCGGACGGAGCGTCCGCGTGGCGATGTGCGGCATGAAGACCCTCCTTTGAGCTCATTTAACGAAGTGGGGATCAAACTAGAGTTTCGGTCGTTTCAACGCCGTTGTCACTATCTAACTGTTTGTTTTGGACCTAAGCAGACGGCCAGGCTCCGCCTGCTGTGCCTGGTGGCCGTGCGGGCCGTGCGCCGGTGGTTCCGAGGACGTTTTCGGTGCTGGTGATGGGACAGTAGCGGCCTCAGCACCAATTACGGGTAGCAAGACTTTGGGGGCCGCGGACCCCTCAGCACCCCTGCGAAAGGGGTGCGCGCAATCTCGTTTGGAACCGCATCGAAGGAAAATGTAAATCCTCCAAGCAAAGAGTTGTTCTGCGCATCCTTGGCGGAGGCGCTCCACTGGATGTTGGTAAATTTAAGCGTAGCGAGCATTCCTCGAAGCGCGAAATGCCGCGCAGTACTGTACTCGGGATATGCGAGACACTCACCGCGCAGCTGATCTGAGCGCATCCTGCCCCGGTTCACCAATCGGTGCTTCGCTCGTCTTTAGTATCGGCAGCTAGCAAATTCCCGCTCGTTAAAGCATCGCCCTTCACCGCAAACAAATAGCACTGAAAGGTTCCTGAGAAGTTGAGATCAGCCGAGTCGTCGTAGTCTCCACTGTGACAGATGAGCTTATACGCCAGAGCGCCACTGGTATCCTTGATTTGAGAAACAAAGGGTGTATCCCCGGGCGGCTCTTGCTCGACAAATGTGTGACTTTCGTGCACCGGCTGAATCTTCGGCCAATTACTCGATTGCGCCCAAACGCAGAATGCAGGAGTGATGACTATGACGCATACACCAATCGCCCAGCGGGTGTTAGCGACCGACCTGACGGCGTCTCTTAGCATTTGACTCATTTCAAAGTGTCTTCGACGAGTTTGACCAGGGCGTGCAGGGTCTGGTTGACGGGTGCGGGGACGCCGAGTTCGGCGCCGCGGCGGGCGACGTAGCCGTTGAGCGCGTCGATCTCGGTTTTCTTGCCTCGCGCCAGGTCCTGGGCCGTGGATGAGACGGCTTCCGTGCCGTAGCTCTCGAAAATTTCCAGCAATTGTTTGATCAATTCGGGCGTAGGCGTGGGCATGCGCACGCCAGCGGCGGTGGCGACGTTCACGGTTTCCTGGACGGCCTGGATCATGACCTGCCGTGTGTATTGGTTGCGGACGGCCATGGCGTAACCGGCGTGGCAGAGCGCGGTGATGGTGTTGCTGGCGCAATTCAAAACCAATTTCTGCCAAATCTCGCCCTGGATATTGTCGGATGCGCGGCAGGGAACTCCGGCGTGTTCGAATGTGGCCGCGATGGTGGCGGTGGTTTCACGCGGGGTATCGCCGATGACCAAGTCCCCGCGGCCGGCGTGGCGCATGCGGCCCGGGCCGGCGAGCGCGGCGGCGCAGTAGACGACGGTGGGCAGGGCCACCAGGCCGGTGATGGCGCGGATTTTATCCGCGTTGTCCACTCCGTTCTGGAGTGTCAGCACGACTGCGCCGGGATCGACGTGCGGCGCCATGGATATCGCGGTTTTCTCGGTATCGAGAGATTTCACGCAAAAGAGCACGAGTTGCGCGCCGTGAACGGCCGCGGGGTCGCCGGAGGCTTTGACGGGGACTTTTTCCTGAAAGCGAATGCTGTCGATGAAGAGGCCGTCTTTCTTCATGGCTTCCAGATGCGCGCCGCGGGCGATCAGAGTGACGTCGGCGCCGGCGCGCGCCAGCATGCCGCCAAAAAAAGAGCCGACCGCGCCTGCGCCCATTACCGCGACTTTTTGTATCGGTCCTTCCACGATTTCGCCTCCGTGCCTCAACGGCTAAAGCCGCAATGATTCTACATTCCTTATGTCGCGGTTAAAACCGCGACACACAAAGATTGAGAACCTTGTGCGCAGAGCAAGGGCGCGCGGGCAAGAGCTGTGCTACTGGGGTTCCGCAACCTCCCAAAAGAAAAGCAGATCCCTCGCTGTGAGGCGCTTCGGGATGACAGGTTTTTTAGCGGGCGCGGTTCGCGCGACGGATGCCGGTGCCGATCAGAAGTGATCGCGAAGATGGCGAAAGCTGGCGACGATCAACAATTTGCCGGTGCCGGTTTGCAGATCCAGCGGTTCCTGTTCGAGGTTTTCCGGATGCGGCACAAAAGCCGCGTTCAAGCCCGCCTGCAGCGCGGGCAGGATGTCGCCGCTGGGGCTACTGCCCACGAGCCAGCCGTACGATTTCACGACGTGGTGCTTAGTCACCAGGGCGTCATAGGCTTCGGCGGTTTTTTCCGTGATGATTTCGATGGCGTCGAAAAATCCCTGCAGGCCGGAACGCTCGACTTTTCCCGCCTGCTCAGCCGGTTCGCCGCGCGTAAACAAAATCATGCGGTGGTGCCCGTGGAGATATTGCAAGGTTTCCGGCACGCCTTCCAGCACGCGGGGCGGCGTCTGCTCCAGCTCCTCGACCAGGGCGGAGACCTCCCGCACGCCGCCGCGCTGCGCCAATTTACCGGCGAGCTTCACGTAGGTTTCTTCGAGCGAGCGGGCGAAGCTGCGCACGCCGTAGCCGTGCTGGCGGATATTCAGGCGCTCGGTTTCGTTCAAGACGTGCCGGGCGTAGCCGCGAGCGTAGCCGAAAGGCTCGACAATCGTCAGGAACCGCTCGATCGTCCGCTCAAAAAAGACGTTATTTTCCCAGAGAGTGCCGTCCGCGCTTACCAGCAGCGTCATGCGCCGCATTCGATGGATTGTCCTTTCGCGGGCTGTTTGCCGAGGAACGCAGGCGCGCCCGCCGGCCGCGAGCCACCCAGGCGCCCGGGTTTTTCCTTGGCGCTCAGGAGTGCTTCAGGGAGCCGGCAGCGAGCTTTTGCAGAATCGCGCGGCCGATTTGCTGGGTCTGGCCGAACAAGGACAGATACTGCTGAAACTCGCGATTCATATCGAGCGCTTCCGTGGCGCCGAGATTCACGCGCAGAATCATATCGCGCAGGCGAACGGGGTGCGGCAAGAGCGCGTCCTCATTGAGCTCTTCGAGCGCTGATTTTGGATCATAGCGGTCCATGTTCGGTCCTCTTTCAGAGCGGGATGTCCGCCAAGACTGACGGCGGACCCACATCCGTGGGCGAGCCCGCGCTGGGCGCCGGCTCCTATGGCGTCAGGGAAGCAGCCCGCCGAAAACGAGATGCCAAAAACACGACGATTGTACAGCGATTTCGCGCCGGCACCACTGGCCGCGTTGCGGACTCAGGCCGAGGCTTGCAGGAATTCGTAACGCTCGATCTTGGCGGCGATGCCGCGTCCCGCGTCCTGAGGTTCGACGCGCACCACGTGGCCGTAGCAGTGAATCTTGACGTCGGTGGCCAGAGTGATTTCCTTGGGGAGGGTCAAAATGAATTCGATTTCGGAACCGGGATCGCAATCGGCGTC
>Ga0210394_10007350_pt1 | contig 11634 bp, 11 predicted proteins | sample IncBWC12MmetaG_FD_160121 | JGI IMG/M metagenome (GOLD analysis project Ga0210394, IMG submission 160121) | Forest soil microbial communities from Barre Woods Harvard Forest LTER site, Petersham, Massachusetts, United States - Inc-BW-C-12-M | ecosystem: Environmental > Terrestrial > Soil >... | reverse complement strand
GCCGATGCCGCCCAGCCCAACCCCAATGCCATGGTTCTTGCGACGGTGGACGAGCGCGGCTACCCGTCCGCACGGGTCGTCCTCTGCAAAGAGATCGACACTCAAGCCGGATACATCGTTTTTTACACCAACTATCAATCGCGCAAGGGCCGGGAACTCATCTCCAATCGCAGGGCCGCGGCGGTATTTCACTGGGATCATCGCCACCGTCAGGTGCGCGCCGAAGGCCCGGTCGAATTGCTGTCGGACGCCGAGAACGACGCCTATTTTCGAACGAGAGCGTGGCAGAGCCGCCTCGGCGCCTGGGCCAGCGAACAAAGCCGGCCCGTCGAGTCGCGGCAGGCCCTCGCCGACGCCGTGGCCCGCGCGGCGCGACGTTTCGGCATCGCCTACGCCGGGCCGGGCGCTCCCGAACCCGACCATGTCACCGTGGATGTGCCGCGGCCGCCCCATTGGGGCGGATTTCGTCTGTATCCGGAAGCCGTGGAGCTGTGGGTGGAAGGCGAGTTCCGCATCCACGATCGTGCACAGTACACGCGGACCTTGAGCGATCCGCCGGGCGCCGACGCCGGCGCGCCCTGGTCCGTGACACGCTTGCAGCCCTGAACTCTCGCCGCTCACCGCATGACGCCGTTATCGCGAAATGTCTTCACGGCGCAATCCAGAAAAGCCTTTGTCTTCGGCGATAGATGACTGCGGCTCGAGGTAACGAGCTGCACCGGCAGAGGCTCCGGCTCGAAATCCTGCAGAATCCGCACCAAGCTGCCCGCGGCCAATTCCGCGGCCACCTGGTAGGAGAGCGGGCGCGCCACGCCGCGGCCGGCCAGCGCCGCCTGAACCTGAGCCTCGACATCATCGACCAGTAGGCGCGGCGACAGCCGCACCACGGCGCCCCGTTGCGACGGTCCAAAGCGCCATTCTCGCGCCGCCGAGCGCGCCATGCCGAAAATGGTGTCGTGTGTTGCGAGATCGGACGGTGTTCGCGGCACCCCGCGCCGCGCAAGATATTCGGGGCTTGCAACCACGACTCGCCGCACATGTCCCACTTGCCGCGCGACCAGTGTCGAATCCGCAAGCGCACCGATGCGAACCGCGACATCGAGTCTCTCCTCGATGAGATCGAGATTGCGGTCGTTGAGCGTCAGCTCGACTTGCACGTCCGGATGCTCATTGAGAAACGCCGACACCACCGGGGCCACGTGGCGGCGGCCGAACTGCACCGGAGCGGTGATGCGCAGCACGCCGCGGACCGGCGCCGCCGCGACGTCGTCCAACACGGCGTCATAGTCGGCGAGCAGGGCGCGCGCGCGTTCGGCGAGGGCGTTGCCCGCCTCGGTCGGAGCCAGACGCCGCGTCGTCCGTTCAACCAGCCGCACGGCGATGCGATCTTCCAGCGCGCGGAGCGCGCGCGTGACCACGGGCGGCGATCGCCGTAGACGCCGGGAGGCACCGATCAAGCTGCCGGCTTCGACGACGGCGACGAAGATGGCCAGCTCGTCCAGGCGATCCATGGATTATTCCTATATTGACAAGTCTTACTTTCCAGAATTGCATATTTAATACGAAATTGGCAACAGTAGAATCAGCTGGCGCGACCACGTGCTCAACAGAAGGAAAATGCCATGGCTTCCGGGGAAATCATTCTTCACGGCACCGAATTGTCGGGACATGTGCATCGGGTCGAACTCCTGCTGCGAATGCTGGGCTTGCCCTATCGGTATGTCCCAGCGCCGGCGGCGGTGCGCGCCACCCCGGAATTCCACAAGCTGAACCCGCTGCGCCAGATCCCGGTGCTTCAGGATGGCGATCTGACGCTGGCGGACAGCAATTCCATTCTGGTCTACCTCGCCAAGCGCTATGCGCCGGGAAGCCCGTGGCTTCCGGAGGATCCGGTCGGTGCCGCTCGTGTGCAGCGCTGGTTGTCCATCGCCGCAGGCGAAGTGATGCATGGTCCTGCGACCGCGCGAATGGTGACCCAGTTTAATTTCCCGGGTGATTTGCAGCGTGCAAAGCAGATCGCCGCGAGGCTTCTCAACCTCCTGAACGAGCATCTCAAGGATCGAAGTTTCCTGGCGGCGGAGCACGCCACCATCGCCGACCTCGCCTGTTATTCTTATGTCGCGCACGCGCCCGAGGGCGGCATTCCTCTCGGCGAGTACCCCTCGGTGCTCGCTTGGCTGCGCCGCGTGGAGGCTCTGCCGCACTTCAAGCCCATTCCGCCTTCGCCCATACCGAAGGAAGAATGAGCCCAACGTGAGCGGTACTGCATTCAATGCCGATGAGCTGGCGGCGCAGGCTCTCGCCGGCGGCGGACCCCGCGGCAGCGGCATTCGCGATTTTCTGCCCGAGCAGCACCGCCACTTCTTCTCTCAGATGCCGTATGTGTTCGCCGGCGCAGTCGACGATGACGGTTGGCCCCTGGCAACTCTGCTGTGGGGGCACCCGGGTTTCGTGCAGTCTCCGGATCCCCTGACGTTGCACATCGCAACCTTGCCGGATACCGAAGATCCCGCGAGTGCGGCGCTGTCGCCGAATCGCGAGATCGGCATTCTAGGCATCGACTTCTCGACCCGGCGGCGAAACCGCGTCAACGGCCGCATCGTCGCGCGCGATTCAAGCGGCGTCCGCATTGCCGTCGGCCAGAGCTTCGGCAACTGCCCGCAATATATACAGCTGCGCGCTCTCGCACCGTGCGGGGGCGATCCGGCGCCGGCCGTGTCCAAACCGGTCGAGACATTCGATCATCTCGACGAGGCGGCGCGCGCCGCGATCGCTGGGGCCGACACCTTCTTTGTCGCCAGCCGCTCCCGCCCCGGCGAGGGCGCGCAGTTCGGCGCCGATATCTCACATCGCGGCGGGCGGCCCGGCTTCGTTCGGGTCGACGGCGATCAATTGACCATCCCCGATTTTCGCGGCAACCGCTATTTCAACACCCTCGGCAATCTGATCGCCGAGCCGCGGGCATCGCTGCTATTCGTGGATTTCGCCGGCGGCGGCCTTCTGCAACTTCAAGGCACGTCCGAAGTCGATTGGAGCGGTGCAAGCGCGGCGCAGTTCGACGGCGCCGAGCGGCTGTGGCGCTTCCGCGTCACGCGCGGCTGGCGGCGCAAAACCGCGTCGCCGCTGCGATGGTCGTTCATCGAATACTCACGTACCACCTTGCAGACAGGTCTTTGGCGCGGTCACCGCGCCCCCTGAGCTCAAAACGTTCGATTGAACCAAGACGCCACGGTCTGCGTGTACCCCAATACTCGGCGTCCAAAGCTTATGCCGATTGCGTCCGACGGCATCGCGATCGCCGATGCCCATATTTGCACGCAGCCGATGGTCAGCGCGATGATCAGGGCGTATACACCTAAGCGCCAATTTCGCCGAGCCTCACGGGCGGAGAGCATCGATTGGAAATCCGCCAGTGTCTTCTGGAATTGTTTTCGATCATCCTCGAGCGCGGCTGCTTTCTCTTCGACAAAATGTCCGGGCGGGTCGACGCCGGGCTCATAGATAAAGAATTTCGAGCACCGCCGAGCACGATTGAGGACCTCCTGTGCAGGATCGACGGCGGAGATCCCTTTCGCTGCGCGCACGGCGGCTATTTCGGCCGTTAGATTGGCGGCCTGGCGATAGCAGCCTATCTCTCCTTTGTTCACGGCGTTGGTTTCGCCCGGGACGAACTCGAAGGACTCGCTGGGATTCTGTCGAAAGACGGTGTCGGCCTCGTGATAGCCCTCGTTGGCGCGCCATCCTCCGCTTTGCATTCGCGCGCGCCTGGATAGGTATCCGCATTCAACACATCGTACGGTGTCCACTGAAGGGCCCTCCAGCTCCATGGTTTCGAGACACCGGTAATCTAGCACCGCACACCCGGCGTCGCGAGCGCGCGCAAGATTGACAATGAGAGCGGGTGCGGGCATATGTGGCCTTCGGATTGAAGCACCCCGATCACCATAGTTTTACCGGCACCCCCGGCGACGACATGAACGTAACGCGCCCGCCGCAACGCTCCAAGGCACAAGCGGCAATTCTGGCCACCGGATTCGGCGGATTGTTTTTTGCCCTGACCTATCTCGTACTCGGTGCGCTGGCTCCAGGATACGATGCATTGCGCGACACGATCAGCGCCCTCGAGTTCACGACATTCGGGCTCGCTCAGCGGATAAATTTTCTTATTTTTGGCATGACCCTTTGCGCATTTGCCTTCGCGTTGCGCCGTGAGTTGGGTGCAGGGCGGGGGGCCGCATCAATTCCCGTCATGCAATTCTGCTCCGGCGTCGGTGTCATCGGTGCCGCGATTTTCATTCGGGAGCCGATGCACTTGGTTTGCGATTTGGTTACCTTTAATTCGGCGTTGTCGGTCCTGTTTTTGTTCGCTTGGCGCTTTTCCAGCGACGGCCGGTGGAGAGGGTGGACCGCGTTTTCGATCACAGCCGCGTTGCTGATGATGGCATTTCTAACAGCCTTCGGGGTCGCCAATCATCTGGGCGGCCCGGCGGGAGCTTTTGAGAAACTTGCCTCTGCTACACGGACCTGCTGGTCGGTGCTTCTGGTGTGGAGGCTCTATGCCGGACAGGTTCTAACGCAGGCAAATTGACTGCCCGCGTGGAAGGCGCGAAAGCGAGAATGCCCGCCTTCCTTGTGCCAGTATATGGCGGCCGCCCAGGGAGGTTTTTCATTGCCTGATCTCGACGCCGCAGACTCTCATCCACCGCGACCGACAGTATTCATCAGCTATGCGTCCGAGGATCGCGAGGCTGCGCGAATATTGAGGGATGCGCTCCCTGAATTCGGCCTGGAAGTCTGGCACGACGAAAGCGAGTTGGGCGGCGGCGAGGCGTGGGATCAGAAGATCCGGCGCCAGATTCGAGAGTGCGACTATTTCATGCCGCTGGTGTCCGCTCAATCTGAGGCTCGGCACGAAGGATATTTCCGGCGTGAATGGCGGCTTGCGGTCGAGAGGACTCTCGACATGGCCGACGATCATCTGTTTCTCCTGCCCATCGTCATCGACGACACCGACCAGGCCGTGGCGAGGGTGCCCGAGAAATTCCTCGCGGTGCAATGGCTCAAGGTTCCAGGAGGGCGGCCGACGCGCGCCCTGGAGGCGCTCTGCCGCCGAGTGGCTTCCGCCGGTATCGAGCAACCCCAGCCCGCGCGAGCGGCGTCGAATCGGAAGGCCCCCCTCAAGCCGGCCGCACTTCCACTGCGGTACCCGGAATTCCCCCGCGAGGAGCCGGGGCAAAGGATCCGCTTCTGGGGCGAGGTGGCCGTATGGGCGGCTCGCTACGCCTGGGCGCTCTTCAAGCGGCTTCCCCGTTGGGTAAGGATCGTTGCGTACGTGTGGCTCGCCATAGTCCTCATCTCTCGCTGCGGATCGTCGCGGCATCAAGACGCGGCCGACAACTCGCCCGCAAGAGCCGAGAAGCTCAAGGCAATCTCGGAGAAATACCAGGGGACCCTGAACAAGAACGACCTCATCAAGCTCGGCACCGAGATCGCCAAGAATGTCTCCGACGACTCCGACAAGGACGAGGAAGGCAGCCCGTTGCTGGCCATACCCTTTACCGCGCCGGCCGGCGACGCGGCCGCGCAAAGTCTTGCGGAGTCCGCGTTTGCCACGGCCTATGGGAAGATCTCCCTATCGCGTCATGGCCAGGTGAGCGTTACCACGGAGCCGCTGCCATCCCGCGACTTGGGTGCGGCATTGGAGCGTGGCAGGGCGAATCATTCCACCTATGTTCTCAGTGGAACCGTTGATACCGTCGGCAAGGCCCAGGTACTCACCGTCAAGATCGCAAAAGTCGCGGATGGCTCCGTGGTCTGGTCGAAGGCCTATCCCGCGCCGGCCGACCCAGCCATGATCGCTGCGGAGGTCGAGGCAAAAATCCCGCCGCTGGCGGCCAAGTGACGCGTGGGCGCGGCGCAGCGTCAGCGCGGCAAGTCTTTGGGTGCGGTCAGCGTGATGTCGGCGCTTTGGACCAGGCGGGCCAGCCGGGGGAAAACGTACTTCATCGACATTTCGTGACCCTCGGACACCGAGCTGCTCGTTGCGTCCCTGACGATCAGCAACTCATAGCCGCGTTCGTAGGCCTGGCGCGCGGTCGATTCCACGCCTATGTGCGTGGAGACGCCGCCCAGCACGATGGTCCGTATGCCGCGGCGGCGCAGCTGTAGATCCAACTCGGTGCCATGAAAGGCACCCCACTGCCGCTTGGTTATCTTGAGGTCTCCCGGCTGCTGCAGCCCCGGCGGAAATTCGCTCCATCCGGCGGGGAAACCGCCCGCCGGCAACGCCTGCGGCTCATCCACCGGCTGGCGCAGCAGATCGCCGTGGTCCGCCGAGAAAGCGACGTTGACCAGCACCACGGCGGCACTCGCGGCGCGAAAGCGCTCAGCCAGGATCTGCCCGCGTGCCAGGAGCTCCTGGCCGGTGATGGGCGCGAGCGTGTAGCCAAGGATGCCCTTTTGCAGATCGATCAGCACCAGAGCGGTGGACCGAGCATCGAGTGCGATCATCGCCGAGGCCTTACCGGTAACGTGCCATCAGCTTGTCGAGCGCCGCGCGCCCCGGCGAGAGCTTGTCGAAAGGGATGCTGTTGAGCGGTGCCTGGGCGGTGCGATTGAGATTGTGGAACTCGGTCGAGTCCGTTTCGTTGATGTGAATGAGCCCGGTCACGTATTCGTTCTGCTTGAGCTTGGTCTCGATGTAGTTGTACGCAGCCGTGCGATCCGTGGGATCGTAGTTGGGATCGAGCTTTCGCAGAATCACGCGGCTGCCGTCGTGCAGACTCACCGGAATGGACTCGCCCGCCGCGTAGTCCACCGCGATCTCCTCTGCCTTCGGTACGAAGTCCGCCTCGACCGCAGGATGGTAGTGCTCGCGGGTGAACGTGTAGCTCTTGGTGGAACCCTCGTGATCGTTGAAAGTCACGCAGGGCGAGAGCACGTCGATCAGCGCAAACCCATTGTGGCGCAATCCGGCTTGAATGAGCGGAACCAGCTGCGCCTTGTCGCCGGAGAAGCTGCGCGCAACGAAGGTGGCGCCCAAGGTCAGCGCCAGCAGCACCGGATCGATCGGCGGCGAGGAATTGACATCGCCGCGCTTCGCCTTGGTGCCGATATCCGCGGAAGCGGAGAACTGGCCCTTGGTCAGGCCGTACACACCGTTATTTTCGATCAAATACAACATGTTCACGTTGCGGCGAATCACGTGCACCAGCTGACCGATGCCGATGGAGAGCGAATCGCCGTCGCCCGACACGCCCACGTAGGTCAATCCTCGATTGGCGGCATTCGCACCGCTCGCGATCGAGGGCATGCGGCCGTGCACGGAATTGAATCCGTGCGAACCGCCCACGAAGTATGCGGTGGTCTTCGATGAGCATCCGATGCCGGACAGCTTGACCAGCTGTTCGGGGCGCATCGAGAGGCCCCAGCACGCCTCGATGATGGCTGCCGTTACGGAGTCATGGCCGCATCCGGCGCACAGGGTCGACATGCTGCCTTCGTATTGCCGGCGGGTCATGCCCAGCGTATTGGTTGGAAGGGACGGATGAGCGACTTTGGGTTTGTTGATGTACGACATGGTGAATTCTCAGGTCTTGCGCGGGACGGCCGACAGCCGCGGGGCCTCGGCGAGCTTCGCGCGAATGCCGCTGACGATGGGTTCCGCGGTCATGGGAAATCCGCTGTAGCTCAGGATGGAGTGGAGCTTCGATTTCTCCACGGCGGTCTCCAGGGTCAACAGCGACTTCAGTTGTGCATCGCGGTTCTGCTCGACGACGAACACGGTCGAATGCGATTTCAGGAATGCTTCGACGTCGCTGTTGAAGGGAAACGCCTTGACGCGCAGGTAGTCGACGCCGATGTTCTGCCGGCCGAGAACGTCGAGCGCCTCGCGGATGGCGCCATCGCAGCTGCCGAGACTCACTATCCCGACTTCGTTGCCCCCCTTGCCCACCATCACGGGTTTGGGCAGGTATTTCGGCGCATTCGCGAACTTCCGCTTCAACCGATCGAGAACCACCTGGTATTCGGCGGAATCCTCGGTGTACGCGCCATATTGATTGTGGCCCGAGCCGCGCGTGAAGTAGGCGCCCTTCGAGCTCATTCCCGGCAGGGTACGGTAGGTAATCGCATCGTCGTCGCGGTCCACGTAGCGATAGAACTTCTCGAGGCCCGCAAGCTCTTCCGGCGACAGGATCTTGCCTCGATCCGGCCGATAGGCATCGTCCCACTGAAGATCCGGGCACATCCAATCGTTCATGCCGATGTCCAGATCCGAGAGCACGAACACCGGCGTCTGCAGCCGCTCGGCGATGTCGAAGGCCTGCACCGCCAAATAAAAGCACTCCTCAGGATTTGCCGGGAATAGGAGCACATGCCTGGTGTCGCCGTGCGAGGCATACGCACACAGCATCAGGTCCGACTGTTGCGTGCGCGTCGGCATGCCGGTGGAGGGTCCCACTCTCTGGACGTCGAATATGACGCAGGGCACCTCGGCGTAGTAGGCCAGGCCGACGAATTCATTCATCAGCGAAATCCCCGGCCCGCTGGTCGGGGTGAAGGCGCGCGCGCCGTTCCAGGATGCGCCGAGCACCATTCCCACCGCGGCCAGCTCATCTTCGGCCTGCAAGATGGCGAAGTTGCGCTCGCCCGTCGCCGGGTCCACACGGAAGCGCTCGCAAAAACCCTTGAACGCATCCATCAGCGAGGTCGACGGAGTAATGGGATACCAGGCGCCGACCGTTGCACCGGCATACACGCAGCCCAAGCCCGCGGCGGTGTTGCCGTCGATCATGATGTGGCCGCGGGTCTTGTCCAGGTGCTCGACCCGCAGCGGCAGCGGCGAGGTCAGATGCTGTTTGACGTAGTCGTACCCCAGGCGCAGCGCCTTGGAGTTCGAATCGAGAAGCTTCGGCTTCTTCCCGTAGCTCTCGTTCAGGAGGCCGGCGATCACCTCCAGATCGACGTCTATCAAGGCGGCCAGCACGCCGGCGTAAGCGATGTTTTTCAACAATATTCGGTTGCGGACGCCGTCGAAATTCTCATTCACCATCTTGGCGAGCGGCACCGCGATCACGGTGATGTCGCCGCGTTGCAAGAGCGAGCTGCGCGGCCATGTCGAGTCGTAGATCAGGTACCCGCCCGAAGCGAGCTCGCGGACATCCCGCGAATAGGTCTCCGCGTTCATCGCCACCATGATATCGACCTGGGTGGCGCGGGCCGCATAGCCGTCGCGCGTCACGCGGATCTCATACCACGTGGGAAGTCCCTGGATATTCGAGGGGAAGTAGTTCTTGCCGGTCACGGGCACGCCCATGCGGAAGATCGCCTTCATGATCAGCGAATTGGCGCTCGCCGACCCCGTGCCGTTGACGTTGGCGAACTTCACCACGAAATCGTTCACGCGGTTGGCATTGGCAGTCAGGCCGGGCATGCTGATACCTCCTCGTCGATCGCGTGCGGAATGCGGATGGTCGACTTCTGCATGTCCCAAGCCGCGGTCGGGCAGCGTTCCGCGCACAATCCGCAATGCACGCAGACGTCCTCGTCCTTGACCATGACGCGCGCCGTCTGCGGGAGCGGCGCGGAGACGTACAGGGCCTGGGTTTTATTGGCGGCCGGCGCCGTCAGCCGCGAACGCAAATCAGCCTCTGTGCCGTTCTTGGCGATGGTGAGGCAATCGACCGGACAGATATCGATGCAGGCATCGCACTCGATGCACAGCTTCGCCGAGAACACCGTCTGCACGTCGCAATTCAAGCAGCGTTGAACCTCCAGCGCCGCCTCTTCCGCCGTAAATCCGAGTTCCACCTCGATGTTGATCTTCTTGAAGCGCTCGACGAGTCCGACGTGCGGCACGAGACGGCGCTCCACGCCGTTGTACTCGTTCTTGTACGCCCACTCGTGCATGCCCATCTTGCGGCTGGACAGGGTCACGCCGCGCGGCATGCGTTCCGCCACCTCCTCGTCGTGGCAGAACTTGTGAATCGAAATGGCGGCCTGGTGGCCGTGCTCGACGGACCAAATGATGTTCTTCGGCCCGAACGCCGCGTCGCCGCCGAAGAACACCTGCGGCAGCGTGGACTGGAACGTGACCTTGTCCACCGCGGGCACATTCCACTTGTCGAATTCGATGCCGACGCCCTTCTCGATCCAGGGGAAGGCATTCTCCTGGCCGATCGCCAGAATCACGTCGTCGCACGGGAAGAACACCTCGCCCAACGAACGCGTCGCCTTGATGTCGCCGTCCTCGATGTCGTATTCCAATTTCTCGAACATCATGCCCTTGAGCTGCCCGCCCTCCGTGACGAACGACTTTGGGGCGTGATTGACCACAATGGCGACATTTTCATGTTCTGCATCCTCGAGTTCCCATTCTGATGCCTTGAAGAATTCGCGCGGCTTGCGCGCCATGACTTTCACTTCCTTCGCGCCGAGGCGCAGCGAACTGCGGCAGCAATCCATCGCCGTGTTGCCGACGCCGATGATCAGGACTCTTTCGCCCACCTTCTCTACGTGTCCGAAGGCCACGGACTCGAGCCAGGTGATGCCGATGTGGACGCGATCCGTGTCGTGGCGGCCCGGCAGCTCGAGCTCCTTGCCCTTGGGTGCTCCCGATCCCACGAAGACGGCGTCGAATTCTTCCGAGCCGAGCAGTTGGCGCATGCTCTTGATCGGCGAGTTGAGGCGCAGGTCCGCGCCCATGTTCACGATGTAGCCGATCTCCTCGTCCAGAACTTTTGCGGGAAGGCGGAACGCGGGAATGTTCGTGCGCATCAGGCCGCCCGGCACCGCGTATTGCTCGAATATCGTGACCTCGTAGCCCAGCGGCAACAGATCGTTCGCAACCGTGAGCGAGGCCGGACCCGCGCCGATGCAGGCGACCCGCTTACCGTTCTTTTCGCGGGGCGCCTTGGGAAGTCGCGCCGTGATGTCGTCGCGGTTGTCGGAGGCGACGCGCTTCAATCTGCAAATGGCCACCGGCTTTTCCTCGATTCGTCCGCGCCGGCAGGCGGGCTCGCAGGGCCGGTCGCAGACTCGACCCAAAATGCCCGGGAACACGTTGGATTCTCGATTCACCATGTAGGCTTCGGTGAACTCGCCCTGGGCGATCAGTCGGATGTATTCGGGAACATCGGTGTGCGCCGGACAGGCCCACTGGCAATCTACCACCCGATGGAAATAGTCAGGTTTCGAAGTATCGGTCGGCTCCATGTTTCCTCGTGTACCCCCCAAGCCAGCCTCGAAGTATAAGCGGCCCGCAAGTGTTTTTGACGGTGCGGCCGCACAATGTCGCTAAACGGCCTTAGGAAGGGGTAGCCGGCCCACCCAGGTACAATTGATTGTTTATTCTCAATATGTCGAGAATGCGCCGATGAACCTTCTGCAAGGCCAAGACGCCACCTGCCCGCATTGCTGGGAGACCATCAATCTGACCCTCGATCTGTCGATTCCCGAGCAGTCCTACATCGAAGACTGCCCGGTGTGCTGCAGACCGATGCGGGTTTCCTACGTGAGCGCCGACGGCGAAATCGCCGAACTCAGCGTCGAGTCCGCAGAGTGAACCAGGGGAGGTCGCCCCGCGGCCCCCAATCCTCCCGGGGCGCCGCGCCGCCTGGCGGTGGGGGTGGCGGA